>Ga0209698_10003783_pt1 | contig 16709 bp, 12 predicted proteins | sample LitLauG_LLR_2012_FD_187203 | JGI IMG/M metagenome (GOLD analysis project Ga0209698, IMG submission 187203) | Freshwater sediment microbial communities from Pennsylvania, USA - Little Laurel Run_MetaG_LLR_2012 (SPAdes) (version 2) | ecosystem: Environmental > Aquatic > Freshwater > Creek >...
GGATCGTGTGTTCGTAGTCCTCGCGAGTGTAGCCGAAGACGTTGGCGATCACCACGATGTTTTTAATTTCCCGCAAGCGCGGCAGCTTTTCTGCGAGGAACGCTTGCGCACCAATGTTTTGGAGGCCAATCGCGTTCAGCATGCCCGCCGCTGTCTCCCAGAGCCGCGGAGGAGGATTGCCGATCATCGCTTCTTTCGACAAGCCTTTCACCACCAATCCACCCAGCTTGTTCAAGTGGACGACGTCTTCGAACTCGACTCCATAGGCGAAGGTACCGCTGGCGGCGATCACCGGATTCTTCAGCGGGATTCCGGCGACGTTGACGCTGAGATCAGGAGTCATCGGCGTCCCTCACGTGGCGCAGTTTCGTGCGAGGCGTTGTAGGGGGGAGCCAGTGCCTCGGTCAGAACGCGGCCGACGGCGTGAGTGGGAGCGTTAATGCCTAACAGAGATGCGAAGGTGACAGCCATATCCACCGGTTCGACGCCGGAGCGATAGGTTCCGGTCTGGAAAGCGAGGCCGTAGAAGGCAAGCGGGACATGAGTATCGTACGAGTAGGGCGACGTGTGATCGGTACCCTTAACTCCCCCGACAGAGTAGATCTCAGGCACGCCCATGACGTACCAGCTTCCTTCAGGAGAATAACTGTTTAAATATTTGCGTCCAAGGGCGGTGTCGGGAACTTCGCTGAGGGCGAGTTGCGATTTGGTGTAGAAGTCACTCAAGCCAGCCTGTTTCATGGCCTCGCCGACCGCGCCTTCGGCGTCGTGTTCGCGGACGTGGGAGGCAGCGAAGGCATCCTCATCGAGCCAGGCCAACGGGTAGTCGAGCTTGATGTAGGCAGCCGGATGGCCAGGGGAAAACTTGGCGGACAAGGAATCGTTTATTTGTGCCTGGAGCTTTGGGGCGTCCATGTTGGCGGAAGGGATGCGCAGTTTCTTCACGACATCAGGAAGCGAGGAGACTCCGTGATCAGCGGAGAGTGCAATCCAGACGTTGGCGAGGCCGACTTGATGGCCGAGGAAGGTGAAGAACTGGGCCAGTTGATGATCGAGATCGAGAGCCATCTCTTGCATCTGGGGAGAGTCGGGGCCCACCTGATGCCCGAGAATGTCGTTGGGCGAGAGGCTGATTGAGAGCAGATCGGTGGCCGGGCCGCGACCAACATTCTCGAATACGACAAGTTCCTTGGCGAATTCCAGTTCGTACTCGTTGGCGAAAGAAGTGGAACCGACCACCTCGTAGAAGCCGGCATCCGCGCCATTCTTTCCTTTGCGGTGTGCGGTCGACGCAAGAACATTTCCCTGCTCATCTTTCCACTCGCGGTCCCAATATTTCTGCGGACGGGACGAGTTGAAGTCCTGCGCCCAGCGGGGAAGATCGGTGCGGTAATAAGTTGAAGTGATCCACTGGCCAGTTTTGGGCTCGATCCAGTAGGCGGCATCACCGGCAAATCCGGCGGGTAGAATGGCGGCGCGATCTTTGAGCGACACTCCAAAAACACGGGCCTTGCCTTGGGTGGCGAGTTTCAATTCGTCACCCAACGTGTCGGCGAGCAGGTTGTGGGGCGAGGCGCCGGGCTCATCCGGATTCCCGCCCACCTGTTTTGTGGATTCGTCTTCGACGGAGGTGACCATGCGCTTCTTTTTCGGATCCCACCACTCGTTCGCTGCGATGCCGTGCCCGTTGCTGTACGCGCCCGTAAAAAGGGTGGAATGGCCGGGAGCCGTGCGGGTATTGGCGTAGTTGTAGTTGCAGTTCGGGAAATAAGCACCGTGATCGAGGAAGAGCTTGAAACCGCCTTCGCCGAACTGGTCGCGATAACGTTCGAGGTAATCTCCGCGGAATTGGTCGATGACGATGACGACGATCAGCTTGGGATGGCCGTTGTAAGCGGACGCGGACGTGGGAACCGGATTGCTAAGGATGGCGGCAAGGCAGACAGCGAGACTGATAAGGGACCGGGCGGATCTGGGGGACGATCTCATCGCGAAGGTAGTTTACACAGGAGGGGGGAATCCGCAAAAGATGAGGAAGGTTCGCACTTCGGGGGCCGGAACGCCCGCGCCACAGCCGGCGAGACGCCAGCGTTACGGTTCAGACGGCCGGCTGAGGGGAAACTGGTTGGGCGTGGAAGTAGTTTCGGTGGCCGGGTTGCTCTTGCACGATTGGAGTTTTGGCCCTTTCGTCCGTCTGGAGAATTGAGAGGGGCTTCATGCGCTCCGATCGGCGGCGATTGATCAGCCGGAGCAGCAGCGCAATTCCCAGGCCCAGGGCTGCACTGAAGGCAACGAAGGACCACAAGGCGGGAAGGCCGATCACGAAGATCAGGGAACAGCCTACCGCGAACACCACGCCCACAAACCCGGGACCTACCGAGAGTTTGTGCATGCTGATGCCGGAATGCCATTTCTCAGCCATAGGAGGACCTCTAGCTCTAATGTTCCCACCAGCGGGGCGAATTATCAATCAACAAACAACGATTGCCACAAGAACACGATGGCTCGCGAGGGGAGGCGCAGCGCACGTGCATTTCCCGCCACTTTTCCGATACATTAGTTAGTTCATGCTTGATCTGAATTTTGTTCGTGAAAACCTTTCTCTGGTCGAGGAGAAACTGCGGCAGCGCGGGATGGATCCAGCTGCGGTGCTGAAAGACTTCCGCGAGGTCGATACCCAGCGGCGGCAGGCCATTACTGAGGCGGAGACGGCCAAGGCGCATCGCAATAAAGCTTCGGAAGAGATCGCCAAGCTGAAGAAGAGCGGACAGGACGCCAGCGCCGCCATGGCGCAGACCAAGGAGTTGCGCGAGCGCATCCAGACGCTCGAGAAGACGGCAGGCGATCTTGATTCGCGGCTGCGGGAGATTCTTGCGGGTATTCCCAATCTTCCCCATGCGAGCGTTCCGATCGGAACTAGCGCGGAAGAGAACGTCGAAGTGCGGCGCTGGGGAACGCCACCCAAGTTTGATTTCACGCCGAAGGCGCATTGGGATTTGGGCGCGGAACTCGGAGTGCTCGATCTGGAGCGTGCGGTCAAGCTGACCGGAGCCCGGTTCGCCGTGTATTGGGATTTGGGTGCAAAGCTCGAACGGGCGCTGATGAATTTCATGCTCGATCTGCATACGCGCGAGCACGGCTATACGGAAGTCCTTCCGCCCTATCTGGTGAATTCGGATTCAATGTACGGCACAGGCCAGTTACCCAAGTTCGCTGCGGATTCGTTTCGCGTGCCCCATGGCGACAAGGATCTGTGGCTGATTCCAACTGCGGAAGTTCCAGTCACCAATCTCTATCGTGACGAAGTGCTCGATCAATCTCAGCTGCCGATTTCGCTGACTGCGTACACGCCTTGCTTTCGCAGTGAGGCGGGATCGTATGGGAGGGACGTACGGGGGATCATCCGGCAGCATCAGTTCCAGAAGGTGGAACTGGTGAAGTTCGCGCACCCTGAGAAGTCGTACGAGGAACACGAGAAGCTGACTCACGACGCCGAAGAAGTTCTGCAGAAGTTGGGACTACACTATCGCGTGGTCACGCTGTGCACGGGCGACCTGGGGCCGTCGTCGGCGAAGACGTACGACATAGAGGTCTGGTTGCCGGGGCAACAGCTATATCGCGAGATTTCGTCGTGCTCGAATTTTGAGGCCTATCAGGCGCGGCGGGCGAATATCCGTTACCGTCCGGAAGGCAAGAATAAGACGGAATTCGTTCATACGCTCAATGGCAGCGGGCTGGCGGTAGGCCGTACATGGGTCGCGATTGTGGAGAATTATCAGCAGGCTGACGGAAGCGTTTTAATTCCCGAGGCCCTGCGCCGATATATCGGAGCAGAGAAGATCACGGCAAGGAAACTATGAGCAATGAGCGAGACACCGCCGCTTATTGCCAAGCATGCGCGCGAGAAATGGGACACCGACGGTCTGGAGGCTCATTGGTCGCCGCTCATCACCCATAACTCACCGCTCGACGAGCAGAGTTTGCCAAGACTAAGGAGCTCTCACTAGACTTGCAGAGAGTAGAATCAACGACCGTTGTGCCCGGTGCGCCGCTGCCGATGAACGCCATTTGGCGAACAATTCGAGGATACATTCTGTGGCAGTACGAGCGTGGCACGTTACATTACGACATCATGGTCACGCTGATTCTGATCTTCGTCCTCTTCTCGCCGCGGGTCATCGACTTTAATGACAAACCCGTCGGGCGCAATCCGCATCCGACCGATGTAGTGGTTACTGCGGATGCCGAGGGACATCTGGTGTACCAGATCGAAGCCAGCGCGATTACGCCGGGAGATGATCGAGGGGTACGCGAGCAGTTCCTGCGCATTATTGAACCGATCTCCGGCGCGGTTTCAATTGTGAGCTATGAGGCGGTGAGAGATCGTAAGGGACGCGAGCAAAGCTACAAAGTGGTGGCGAAGCGGGAGTAGCCAATGCTTCGAATCGGCGGTCGAAAGTGGAATCCGATGAAACTTTTCTCGCTCCTTGTTCCTCTTACCCTCTATGTGGTCTCCGTCGGATCGGGCCGCGCGCAGCAACCACCTGCAGACAGCGGCCAACTGAATGCCGTTTTGGCCAAGATGGACGCTACCGCCGCAAGCTTCCGCACCGCACGGGCGGATTTCGAATGGGACCGCTACGAGAAAGTAATCGACGAGGTCGATGACGTTCAGAAGGGGACCGTGTACTACCGGCGGACTGGCAAGAACGACATCGAGATGAAGGCTGACATCAAGATGGCCGGGAGCGATTCGGCAGCACTGAAGCCCGAGCCCAAGTTCGTGTTAGTGAGCGAAGGCAAGGTGCGAATGTATCAGCCGAAGGCCGATGAGGTGACGGTCTACGATATGGGCAAGAAGCGCTCGGAGTTTGAAAGTTTCGTTGTGCTCGGATTCGGAGGCAGCGGGCAGGATCTGGTGAAGCAGTTCGACGTGACATATCTTGGGCAGGAAATGGTGGATGGTATCGCTGCGGCCAAGCTGCAACTCATCCCCAAGTCCCAGTCGGTTAGGAATAACTTCACCAAGATCCTGCTGTGGATCGATCTGGACCGCGGAATTTCGGTGCAGCAACAGCTGTTCGATCTGCAGGGAGATTATCGCTTGGCGAAGTATTTGTCGATCAAACTGAACGAGAAAATCGGGAATGAGGTGTTTCAGCTGAAGACCACCGGCAAAACGAGGACCGTAATGGCGGGCGGTTAAGTGATTGAAAACACGGCGGAGAAATATATTCGCTGATTTTCCAGACGGGGCGATATACTGACCCCTAACTTTAGTTAGGTTCCCTTCATGGCCAAAGTTTTTACCATTCCAGTCCCTCCCAAGCTAGGAAATAAACGCCGGGAACGCTCCTCCGATCCGCGATATGTCGATGGACAGCGCTTGCTGGTGGAAGCGATGAAGTACCTGGCGCAGGCCGATCCGATCCGGAACCGCCCGGCCATTGAGTTGATCTCCGAGCACGTGCGCACGCGGTTTCGGATGAGCGATTCACCGCTGGGGTAAGCAGTAGTCCACCGCCGTACCGCGTGATTTTCCTCAATTTCGTTCGCCCAAAAAGGAAGGGCGGAGTTCTCCGCCCCCAGAGACGTCCTTGCCTAGCGCGTCAGAAATCGTAGCGCAATGAGAATTGCATGACGCGCGGAATGCTCAGGGTACTGGTGTAGGCGCCGAAATTGCCGCTCGTCAGGTTGAACTGAAAGGCGGCCTGCGCCGCGTCGAAGCGAGGTGTATTCGTGACGTTGAAGACATCCCATCCGAATCTTAAGGACTGCCCTTCTGTAACCTTCCACGTCTTGTAGATGCTGGGGTCGATTTCGAAGTAGCCGGGCCCGCGCAGGTTGTTCCGCTGGCCTGATTCGCCGGGATAGGGATAGCGGAAGGCGCTGTGCGCTTGTCCGGAGTTCGACACGTCCTTCCACATGGTGGGTGAAGGCGAACCCGCGGGCTGGAGATAAACCCCAACTCTGCCAGGATTTGCGACCTGAACTGCAGATCCTTGTAGTTCCCAATTGGTGGACCAACCTGCCCCCGAACCCATTGTGAATGGAAGTCCGCTGGTCCAGTGGAAGATGCCGGAAAAACCCCAGCCTCCCAGAACGGCGTCCACGACCCTGCCCATCCCGGAGCCAAATCGCCGGCCGCGGCCCAGGGGAAGTTCGTAGACCCAGTTGGAGTTTATCTGATGTTTGGTGTCGAAGTCAGAAAGGCCGCGCAGTTGACCAGGAGACCAGGAATTGATGACTTGGCTGGCAAAGCCACTACCCTCAAACTGGTTGATCCGCTCGGCATTGGAACCGATGTCGATGGATTTACCGAACGTGTAGTTGAAGTCAAACTGCAGGCCGGCACTCATGGCGTGGCGAAGGGTAAGTTGCATGCTGTGATAAGAGCTATTTCCCGTACTGCGCCAGGCATAAAGTGACGAGAATTGGTCGTCCCAATAGTTGAACGGCTGCATCGCGGACTGCCCCGGCAGTTGCGAACACGCAGGCAGACATAGCAGGTCAGCATAGAACAGTGCCGAGGTTTCGTTTCCCGCGAAGCAGGAATACATGTCATACATGGCTTGGGTTGCGTTGTAATTCGTTGCATTAAAATTGTTGCCGGTTGCGCAGCCAAGATTGTTCTTATTCCCAGGAGGACCGAACCCCAATTGCCCCGCGGCCCCTGGAAACAGATGTTCCCAATACTGAATGGGGCTGCTGGCAAATTGACTGATGTCGGTGCCGGCATTTGCAGCCTTGGTAAGCATTGTCGCAGCGGTAAAGTAATCCATCTTGGAAGAGGGATCGACCAAGTCCAGCGGCATGGCCAAGTCTTCTTCCTGCAGCAGCCTATGCGCGAGCCGCCCGACATACGAAGCTTCGACTACAAAGCTCCGGCTGATTTCCCGGGTAACGGACAAATCGAAGACATGCGAGTAGGGCGTTTTAAGCTTGTCATCCAGCCCCCAGTAAATGGAGAAGGAACCCGGATTATTGAGAGTCGGTGGCGTCACAATACCGGGAAGCGCCGGCGGGGGAGGGCCGACGATCTGCTGACCACAGAATTGTGTGTTGGCTGGAGGAAGTGTCGTGATGCTGGTCAGACGGGGCGTGCAGTCCACATCCTGAACTCCCGCCGGGTTGTTAAGTGCGGTCGTCAGACCAAACGATCCCTGGCGATCGAAACTGTTAACTATGCCCTCGCCGAAGTGATCGAAGTAGAGCCCGTACCCGCCGCGAATGGAACTCTTACCGGCGCTGCCGAGGAGGGTATGCAGCCAGCCGCTGCTCGCATGGGGGGAATACGCAAAGGCAAAACGAGGTGCGAAATTTTTGTAGTCCCAGGCCCAGTAAGGCTGTTTTCCATTGGCTTGACCTGAAAGTGCCATCTGAACCACACCGCCCGGATTTTGGGAGTTAAGTGGCCGGCCCTGCAACATCGCCTGATCGCGCTGCTTAAACCATGTGTTCAGGCTGATGGTGGGAGACACCTGATTGCCGTGGATTTCATACGGAGGTTGCAACAGGGAGTACCGGAGTCCGCCGGTTAGCACTAAGTTCGGGGTCACGCGCCAGGCATCCTGGACGTAAAACTCGGTTTCGTGGTCCTTGAAATTTCGCGTTATCAGTTCGCCGGGCGAAAAGAAGTGCCCATTCTTATCCTGGTTGTATTGCTTATTGACCTCAGTCAACAGCCCAGCTAGCGCCGCTGTCGCAAAGTCATAATTCGTGCCAAAGGCAGGATCTACAGACGGATAGGTTCCATTCGCTCCACCGCAGGTATATTTCGTTCCGGCCTGATTCGTAGAAGCGCCCAAAGCGGCAGGGTCCAGGCTGAGGCACTTGTTGGAAATTCCCGCCACGTCCAGCCAATAGACGTTTGTATAGGAGTACGAATAGTTCTGGGCATTCCCGGATCGGTTGTTGGTCACGACTCGCAGATTGCCGCCGACTTGAATCGTGTGTTTCCCCTTCGTCCAACTCACGTCGTCTACAAAGTTGTGCACCGGCACATTGGTCAGACTTGAGGGAGTGAAGCCGAGACCCCGATAATTGTCCATGCCACGGAAGTAGTTGTAATCGTTCACGCCCAGGCCGGTATCGCCAAGTCCCTGCCGGATGAATCCGTAACGAAAGTTATTCACCAACGTCGGACTAAGCAGAGCCGTGTAGCCGACAAAGATGCCCTTGCTGTTGTTGGTCAGGAAATCAGTTGGGGGCTGGCCTGGAAATTGCGGTGTACCAAGAGCGCCGTTAGAGGGATCGCCGCGAAAGTTCTGCAAGTGGCCCTTCACAAACAGACTGTGATTGCCGTTCGACGTCAGCTTATAGTCCAATTTCACAATGTAGGTGTCATGTTTTCTGGGACTGGGCGCAGCGAATGTAAAGCCGCGATAGTCGAGGCCATCGCCAACCGAATCGGTGTTTGGGCGGGGATACAACTGGAAGATCGCGGTGGCGTTCGGATCGGGGCCACCGTTCCAAGGGCAGGTTCCGTTGCCCATGCAGTTCACATCGAGCGCCTGCAATTGCGCCGCTTGTAAGGTGACCAGATTTTGGCTGCTATTCAGTGGCGTGATGGCGAAACCTGAGTTCGTGGTTGCGCAATTCGGATCAATCGGGTTGCCCAAATCATTGCTGAGGGTGCTGCATGGATATTGAAGGATTCCATTCCGCATGTTGTCGCTGGGAACGACTCGTGTGGTCTGAATGGCTTCATTGCTACGCTGTCCTTCATAGCCGGCAAAGAAGAACAGACGGTCTTTCTTGAGCGGGCCACCGACCCATGCCCCAAAGGTATTGCGGTGCAATACACCGGGCTTGTTGGGCAATCCCGAGGACAATTCAGCCTGCTCATTAAACCAGTCGTTGGCCTGGCCGATGTTGGAGCGGTTGTACTCGTACATCGTGCCGTGGAAGCTGTTGGTGCCGCTCTTGGTCAGCATGCTGACCTGAGCGCCCGACGAGCGGCCGGCATCGGCGTTCGAACTGGTGGTGGTAACGCGGAACTCCTGGATCGAATCCAAGGGCACGCGAAGTGCGCCCTGAAATGCCAGGCCCAACAATTGATCGTTGTTGTCGAGGCCGTCGACGGTGACGTTAGTCTGGTCGCTGCGGGCGCCGGCCACCGATCCGCCGCGGCTGTCTTCGGTCTGGTTCGGCTTGCTGTTGTCCTGGTTCGTATTGCTGCCGAGATAAGTCACCCCCGGCTGGAGGCTCAAGATTGCGACCGGGTCGCGCCCCTCTGAAGGAAGGTTGGTCAGCTGCGTGCTGTTGAAGACGTTTCCCTGCGTCGCGTCCGTCGTGTTGACGAGGGGGGCTTCGCTGGTTACCTCGACGATCTCAGTCGTACCTTTCACCTGCATCTGGATGTCGAGGGTCGCGGGCTGACTCACCTGCAGTGTCACCTTATCCTGCTTCACCGTCGCGAAACCAGACGAGATGATCGTCAGTGTGTAGGTCGCGGGCGGAACTTCCAGGAACTGATACGCACCATCATTTCCGGATTTTGCTGTGCGCGAATATCCCGTCGCCGAATTGCTCAGTGTGAGGACGGCCGCTTGGACCAGCGCACCTTTGGGATCCGTGACTGTGCCGCGAAGAGATGTGGTTGCCGTTTGAGCAACAATGATCGCACAGAATACGAGGACGAAAAACAGCGAGCTAAATACACGTGAGCTAATACGCATAGAAGCTCCTTTACCCGGTAAGGGCATTCGACGGCGGATTTTTGAACCCAGGAATGAACGCTTGCGATTGAGACCCTGGGGCTGATGGGGCGGTATTGTGCTACCGGAGGTTAGCGACTTTCAAGCTGAATTTTTGGCAAATTCCTCGTGGTGAAACGTTTTACTTGAGCGGAACAGATTTAACTGTCACGCGCATGCATGCTTATTCAGGGTGGTGGAAAAGTACGGAAGCGAGAAAAATCGCGGCTGGATAACATTCCAGCGTATAGCGAGGCTCGGGATTCTCGAGGGTTCCAAGGAAGGCGGAGCGCAGAACTAGAAATAAAACGAATAAGCCGATGCCAAAGAATGCGCGGGCACGAACGAGTCCGGCGGCAGCCATCACGACATAGAGGAGGTTCATGGTGCCGAACCCGAGGCTCAGCACGACCAGGCGAGCGTCGTCGTTGAACTCCCACCATCGTGGGTCGGCCGAGGACAGCTCGGTTCGCGGGCGGAGCCACATATCAGCAATGCGCATGAAGGGAAGCCAGACATAGTAGCGGACTGGAGCTGCGTGAATTCTCTGTGCGGCGAGCTCGCCGAAACGCGCGTCGAGTTCCGGAGTCATGTCGTGGTCGCGGTTGTAGTCGGCGAAGAGTTCGGCAGTGACCCTCGATTGCTCAGCGGAGTCGAACGCACGGCTAGGCAGCTTCGATACGTCGATAGGTTCGCCGGGGACATTCCAATAGATCTCCTGGACGGAGACGTAGTCGGCAATCCAGGTTTTGACCCAACGATTGAAACCTGTCATCACCAGTTCGTCGGAATCGTTGGCATAGCGCGGGGCAAGGGGTTGAAAGCGGTGCAAGGTGTGGAGGTTTCGAAGGGTCCACGGAACCAGGGGCAGCAAGGCGCCGAGACCGACCAAGACTCCTGCTTTCACCCAAGTCATGGAGTGACTCTGGCGTGGCTTGAGCGCGAGGAGAAGTTTCCATCCGAGATAAATTCCTATAGCTCCGAGTAAAATTCCACCATCGGGACGGAGCAGGATCGCGCCTCCTGCCGCAAAACCGCAAATCAGCCAGGAGAGGTACGTATTCCGCGTATTGGTCTGAGTTTGTCCAATCCCGAGTCCGCGAACGGCAAAGTCGAAAGCCAGAGCGGTAAAGAAAACTTCGAGTGTCTCAGTCAGGGCAGCGGCCGCGTAGTTGGCCAGGAAAGGGCACAGACCCGCCATGAGGAATGCCGCCTTGGCCGCGCGAGCCGAGAAAAAACGCCGCGCCAGGTCGGCCAAAAGAAAGCAGGTGGCGAGATCGAAAACGACCTGCACGAGCAGAACGGCGCGAAAATTTTCGACACCGAAGATCGCGAAGATGACAGCCAGAAACGCCGGATATCCCGGAAGCCGCGAGAGCGTAGGCATGATCTGCCCGGAGTTGGTGACGCCATAGATTCCGTGTTGCAGCCAGTTTTCTGCGATGTTGGCGTATAGCCTGGAGTCATCCACAACGGCGGGATAGCGGAACACGAAAAGGAGGCGCAGGGCGAGAGCGGCAAGAGTTGCTACCAGAAAGAAACGTGGGTTTTTACGGACTAGGTCCCGCACGCAGCGACTATAGCGCCTTTGGGGCAATTTCTGGGCCAGGAAAGTGCATCGAAAGACTCAGAACCACTAACGTCACCCTGGTCCGTCGAAGAATTGACCGTGTGCCGTCGGCGGCATACGATGAACAGTTCACACTCCATGACTGAACCAGTCTTTTATGATCCGCGACGCGCCCGGTGGAAACGCCTGCGGCGCCTGATTGACACAGGCGCCATTGTCGTCTCTGCCTTGGTCATTTTCTTCGTCTATACCGCGTTACGGGACGAACCTCTTCCTGAACTCCTGTTTTCTCCCCAGAAACGCGCCTTCAAAGCATTCAAGGAGAGCGAAAAAGATAAGGCCCGGGAGCGGCAGAAGAAGATCGCGGCTCGTTCTCACCGCAAGTCGAAACTGGCAGCCTCGCAGGTGAAGCTGAATCAGGGTGAAGGCATTCGCGCGGCTTTCTATGTGCCCTGGGACGCCGCAAGCTTCTCTTCCTTGCGCGATTATGCGCGCCAGATCGACCTTCTCTACCCGGACTGGCTGCACGTGCTCTCGGCTGACGGCCGACTCCAGGGAATCGACGAGCAGACGGGAAAATTTTTTGACGTCCTCCAGAGCAATAATGTCCGTCCGGTAGACGACCGCGTGATGCCCTTCCTCAACGCGGAAGACCCCGGCATGGAAGTCTTTCCCATGGTGAACAACTTCAATGGGTCAGACTGGGTAGGAGACATCACTGGTTTTCTAAAGGATCCCGAGGCCCGTACAGCTTTTCGGGAACAGGTCGGGCAATTCCTCTCCTCGGGACGCTACCACGGCTTGATGGTCGACTTTGAAGCCTTCCCTGCCGAAGGCCAGCCTGGATACGTAGCGTTGCTGCAGGAACTGTCGAGCGACTTGCACGCGCGCGCGATGAAATTGTATGTCGCGGTACCGGCCCACAATGGCGAATTCAACTATCCGGCTGTTGCCGCCACCGCCGACGGCGTCGTGCTGATGAACTACGACGAGCATTATCCCGGAGGAAAGCCGGGCGCAGTCGCCTCACAGGACTGGTTCGTCGAGAATCTGAAGTTTGCCAAGACCGTAATCCCCCAGGAAAAGATTATCTGTGCCATCGCGAACTACGGCTATGACTGGGTGCAGAAGCCGAAGAAAGGAGCGCTCCCACCAGGGGTGCATGACGCCAGCGTCAGCTTGCAAGAAGCATGGCTTGAAGCGCGAGATTCCGATGAGGATGTTTCGTTCGATGACGACGCGTTGAACCCGCATTTCAGTTATCTCGATGAGCACAGCCTGAAACACGATGTCTGGTTTGTGGATGCGGTCACAGCATTGAATCACATGCGTGCGGCCCAAACGCTGGGCATCCAGACTTTTGCTCTGTGGAGGCTGGGGGGGGAGGATCGGTCGGTGTGGCGCGTGTGGGACCAGCCGGGCGACGCTGGCGCCGCAGACAAATTGAAGGATGTTCCTCCGGGGTTCGACGTTGACATGGAGGGGCAGGGCGAGATTCTGCGCATCGAAGATAAGCCCGCACATGGCACACGCGACCTGACCATTGATGCGGACAGCCGATTGATTACCGATGAAGTTTTCCAGACCCTGCCCGAGCCCTATCGCGTGGGACGCTACGGGTACAGTCCGAACAAAGTGGCGATCACGTTCGATGATGGTCCGGATCCGGAGTGGACTCCGAAAATCCTCGATGTGCTGAAGCAGAAGAACGCCACGGCGACTTTCTTCCTGATCGGCATCCAGACCGACAAGTTCTCTGGAATTGCAGAGCGTATTTACCAAGATGGACACACCATCGGGAATCACACCTTTACCCATCCTGATGTGAGCAACATCTCGACGGCGTACATGAAGGTGGAGCTGAACCTGACGGAGCGGCTGTTCGCCAGCCTGACCGGGATTCGGGCCACGTTGATGCGGCCTCCGTACGCCATTGACGAGGAGCCTGATACGGCCGACCAGGTCCGCCCACTCGAAATTCCCCAGGAGATGGGATACATCACGGTGGGCAACCGCATCGATCCCAACGATTGGAGCAACAACCCGCGGAGATCGGCCGAACAGATTACGTCGTATGTGCTTTCGCACCTGCCGCCGTGCAAACAGGAGGATTTGCGTTGCGGCAACATCATCCTGCTGCATGATGGCGGAGGAAATCGCGCGGAGACGGTGCGGGCGCTGCCAATGATCATTGATGGCATTCGCGCGCGTGGATACGAAATCGCCCCAGTTTACGAATTATTAGGCAAGACACGGGCCGACGTGATGGCGCCCTTGCCCCGCGGAGAAAAGTGGGCGGCACGATTGGACCGGTTTGGATTCTGGATGTTCGAAGCCGCAATTCTTGCCATCACATGGATATTCCTGATTGGTGACTTGCTCATGACCGGGCGCCTCCTCTTTATTGGAGCCGCCGCCGTGTACGATCGTCTGCACGAGAAGATTTTCGGCAAACCCGCAGAGGTTGCATCGTACAAGCCGAAGGTGGCGGTGCTGATTCCCGCGTACAACGAGGAGAAAGTCATCGAGCGGACGGTTCGGGCGGCGCTGAACTCGAATTATCCGAACTTGCGCGTCATCGTAATTGACGACGGTTCCAAGGACAAGACGCTCGCGGTTGCGCGTAAGGCGTTTGCCGCTGAATCTGCGGCGGGACAAGTTCTGATTCTGGGCAAGCCTAATTCCGGGAAAGCGGAAGCCTTGAATTATGGGATCGAGCATATTGGCGACGCCGAGTTATTCGTCGGCATAGATGCGGATACAATCATCGCTCCAGATGCCATCGCGAGACTGGTGCCGCACTTCATTAACCCGATAGTCGGAGCAATTGCGGGAAACGCGAAGGTGGGAAATCGCGTCAATTTCTGGACCAGGTGGCAGGCTCTCGAATACATCACGAGCCAGAACTTCGAACGACGAGCGCTCGACGTTTTGGGGGCGGTCAGCGTCGTGCCGGGTGCGATTGGGGCGTGGCGAGTGTCCGCGGTGCGCGAGGCGGGAGGTTATCACACCGATACCGTTGCTGAAGACGCAGATTTGACCATGGCGTTGCTACGGCTGGGATACCGCGTGGAATACGAAGATATGGCGCTTGCCTATACGGAGGCTCCGACCAACGCGAATGGCCTGATGCGCCAGCGGTTCCGCTGGTCGTTCGGAATCCTGCAGGCGGTGTACAAACATCGTAGCGTGGTTGCGCGCAAGGGAGCGTTGGGATGGGTGGCGCTGCCGAACATTGTGATCTTTCAGATTCTGTTGCCGCTGGTGTCGCCGTTGATCGACATCATGTTTGGTCTAGGAACGATCTGGTATTTCATTCAGAAGCACTTCCACCCGGATTCGACCGATCCTGCGAGCTTCCACAAGCTGGTCGCGTTTTTCTTTGCCTTCCTGGTGATTGATTTCATTGCGTCGGCGATTGCGTTTGCGCTGGAGCGACGGCGGCCAGATGACAAGGAAGACGTCATGCTGCTCAGCCAGGTCTGGCTACAGCGCTTCGCGTACCGGCAGCTATTCTCCGTGGTGCTGTTCAAGACGCTAAAGCGCGCCCTGGAAGGGCGGAGGTTCGCCTGGGACAAACTGGAGCGCACGGCGGCAGTAAAGTATGTACCGGCGGAGAATCACAATCACGTAAATGTGCCGTGATTACAGATGTCATTCTGAGCGAAGCGAAGAACCTTTGCATTCTGCTGGCAGTGCCTCACTGCGAGCAGGTTACACGGGTCCTTCGCTTCGCTCAGGATGACAAATGTATTGGGATGTTACCGGAACAGCAAGCCCGCAAACTCCGTCAGATTTCTCCTCCAGACCATCCACGTGTGCTGACCAGGAGTTTCGATATCTGTGTGCTGAATGCCTTTGGACTTCAGCCACTCGCGAAAACTGCGATTGACCGTGATCAACCGGTCTTCGGTGCCACAAGCGATCCAGAGCAGCTTCACTTGCTGGTTGGCTTTCGCGTCGAGGACGGGAAAATCTTTCTCGAAGTTCTCCGGAATGCCACCTGAGCTGAACGCACCGATCCACGCAAACTTGTCGAGATTGTTCAGCCCGGTCAGCAGAGACTCCGAACCGCCCATCGAGAGCCCTGTGATCGCGTGGGAATTGCGGTCCTTTGCAATACGATACTCGCTCTCGACTTTTGGCATCACCTCGGTTAAAAGCGCCAGGCTGAATTTCGTGAAGTTCTTATTGCGAACGTCCTGATGTCCCCACGCGCCCCAACCGAGGCGAATCATCTCCATGGTGCCGTAGCCCAAGGGCATGACGACGATCATTGGCTTCGCTTTTCCTTGGGCGATCAAATTGTCGAGAATGACATTGGCATGGCCGACAGCGGTCCACCCACTGGCCTCGTCACTGAATCCATGCAGTAGATAGAGCACCGGGTACATTTTTTTCGCCGACGGATCGTACCCAGCCGGTGTATAGACGTAGTAGTCGCGGTCGTCGCCCGCTACGCCAGACTTGTAGAAGTGATGATGAATCTCGCCGTGTGGTACGTCCGTTACTTCCCACGAGGCTCCCGGCGCGGGGATGTGCACGGCGTTGCCAGGAGTGAGGAAATTCGGGACGAGGAGATGATTGAATGGATCGAGCATGCGAACTCCGTCGGCGAGGATCGAGTATCCGTAGTAGTCGGGGGTAAGCGGCGGCGTGGTCACGCTCCAAACACCGGTGTCGTCCTTTTGCATGGCCATTGGCTCGGCGCCCTCGCGCTCCAGTTTCACCTCTTGCGCGTTGGGAGCGAGGAACCGGAAAGTAACCGTGTTGTCGCTGTGGACCTCCGGAGTGACGAGCCATTTCGGTAGTTCGGGAGCGGCTGATTTCGATTGTTGGGCAGCGAGTAGTGTGGAGAACACAACCAGACAAAACGCCATCGAAGATGAGCGCAGCTTCACAATAGCTCCTTTACGAAAACTGCAACATTGTAAGGCAATCACGAGGGCGTTGCGCGGGGATAGCGGATGGAAGGGCTTACCTCTTGGCTGCGACGTCGAGTCTCGCTTCCGCGCGATGCAGGGCATCGAGGGCACGATCCACGTCGACGCTGGTGTCGCCACTCATCAGGCGCTGTTCCGCCCGCTCTTTTGCTTTGCGAGCGCGGTCCACATCGATCTCTGCCGGACGTTCGGCGGTTTCGGCAAGAATCGTGACCTTATTGGGCAGGACTTCCGCGAATCCCCAGGCGACCGCGAGCCGCTGCTCGTTGGAGTTCTCGCGGAAAGTGATCTCGCCAACAGAAAGCTCGGTAATCAGCGGGGCGTGCCCAGGAAGAATGCCCAGATATCCGTTCTTGCCGGGAATCTGGACTTCTTCCGCCGCCGTCTCGACTACTTTCTTTTCCGGCGTGACGATCTCGAGTTGGAAAGTATCAGCCATTTAGAGTCTGGCGTCGGTCCTCAGACCTCGGACCTCAGCAAACCGTATCCGCTGGGGGC
>Ga0209698_10003784_pt1 | contig 16704 bp, 12 predicted proteins | sample LitLauG_LLR_2012_FD_187203 | JGI IMG/M metagenome (GOLD analysis project Ga0209698, IMG submission 187203) | Freshwater sediment microbial communities from Pennsylvania, USA - Little Laurel Run_MetaG_LLR_2012 (SPAdes) (version 2) | ecosystem: Environmental > Aquatic > Freshwater > Creek >...
TTGTAGATCTCCTCATACAGCGCCCGTTTCCGTTCGTGCACCAGGTGATGGATAGCAAAGCTCGAAATCACGGCATCAAAGCGACCCAACTCGGGCAGCAGCAGGTCCATGTTGTGGGCGACAACGGAAACACGCGAATCTCCGGCAAAGCGTTTGCGTGCCGCCTCGAGCATGGCCGGAGAGAAATCAAGAGCAACAGCCTCTATGGAAGGATGCTCACGCCGGACCAGGTTCAGGAGCCTTCCGTCTCCAGTGCCAAGGTCAAGAACTCGCCCGACACTCGCTGGAATAAACTCCAACAGCGCAGATTCTCCCTCGCCGCGGTGCGAAATCAGGTCCGCGCGTTGCAGATAGTCATGCGCGTGCTCGGTCGAGGTCCACAAGTTGACAGGCTTGCTTGCGCTCATGAGCCAAGACTATACAGAACGTTATAAACTTAATCGTAATGAATATCGCTAAGGGGCCTTCTTCAACGATTCTGCGGCTGCTTTTCGTGGTCGGGCTGGCCGCCGTTCTGTGGCTGCCACTTTGCGCCCAGGACACGCAATCCCCCGACAAAAACACTCCACCGCCAGCGACGGCTCAGGAGCCAAAGCCTTCTCCGACCCAGGAACCGCCCAAGGAAAACGAAGAAGTCAAGATCACGCCCCGCCAGGCCGAAGAACTCTTCCACTCCGTCGACGAGATTCTGGAATTCGACAGCAAGCAAACCGGCCTGCCGATTAAGAGGGAAATCAAGCGCAAACTGACCAGCCGCGATGAGGTCGTCTCCTATCTCACCAAACACCTCAACGACGAAGACACGCAGCGCCTGCGCCGCTCTGAACTCGTCCTGAAGAAATTCGGCCTGCTCCCACACGATTTCGATCTGCAAACCTTCCTCGTCAAACTACTCCGCGAGGAGGTCGCCGGCTACTACGACCCAAAAACGAGAACGGTCAATCTTCTCGACTGGGTTCCCATCGCCGAGCAGGAGCCCGTCATGGCGCACGAACTCACGCACGCGCTCCAGGATCAATCCTTCGGCCTGCAGAAGTGGATGAAGAAGGGCGACAAGGATCTCGGCGAGATCAAGAAAGATCCCACCCCTGAAGACATTGAGAACGACGAAATCGACAATGCTCGCGAAGCCGTCCTCGAAGGCCAGGCTCAGGCCATGATGATGCAGTACGCCATCGCGCCGACTGGACGCTCGATCACTTCATCCCCAGAGTTGCTCGCCCTCATGGAGCAAGAGACTCTCACCGGTACGCCCGGCACCAGCGTATTCAACGAGGCGCCGATCTTCCTGAAAGAATCGCTCACCTTCCCCTACAGCTACGGCATGGAGTTCGTCATCAAGGTCCTGCAGAAGGATGGCAAGCAAAGGGCCTTCGCTGGCGTCCTGCAGAATCCTCCCCACACCACACGGCAGATCATGGAGCCCGACACTTATCTAGCGGGAGAGAGAATCGAGCCCATGCACGTGCCCGACTTCAAGCATGACTTCAAGGACTACCAGAAGTTCGACATCGGTGCGATGGGAGAGTTCGACGTGGATGTGTTGATCGAACAATATGCCGGAAAAGAAGTCGCCAAGAAAATGTATCCCGCATGGCGCGGCGGCTATTACTACGCGGCCAGGCCAAAATCGGACGCATCCGGGCCGCTCAGCCTGCTTTACGTTTCGCGCTGGTCTAACGCGGACAAAGCCTCTGAGTTCGCCGCGATCTACGCCCAGTCGCTAAAGAACCGCTATAAGAAAGCCGAAGAGTCGGGAGATCCCCAACCCAAAACGCCAACGAACCCTGAGGCCAAGTCTGACCAACTCACAGGCCGTCACGCCTGGACGACCGATGAAGGGGCAGTCATCATCGAAGCCCAAGGCGACACCGTCTTCATCACAGAAAGCCTCGACTCAGCCACCACTGCCACGCTGGAAAAAGAAGTCTTCAGCAAGTGAGGTCGAAGTAGTTGGTGTCGGACCGAAACAGATGAGGGTGCCCCATTTCTCGCGCGTTCGTTGCGCGAGAAGTGGGGACTTTCGCTCAGTGCTTTTTCTTACTGTCGCCGCTAGTCTCTTTCTCCGCTAGAAAGTGCTGCACTTTCGCGGCGATAACAAACTCCTTCCCCGCCCGCTCCACCGTTAATTTGCGTTCCTGTCCGGGAGTTCCGCCCAGCAATGCCCACACCTGCCCCATCGTCGACCCGCGCACCGGAATCCCATTCACCGCCGCGAGATGATCGCCCGCCTGCACACCATCCACCGAGGGCTTGCTCTCGAACTCGGCCACGCCGAGCACGGTATACAGCCCGTCATCTTCCGGACGCAGTACTAACCCGATCACGTCAAACTCCGGAAACGTGAACAGCCGCCCAATGTCGAAATAGACCTTCGAATGTGCGTAATCGAGCCCGATCCGGTAATTTTGCAACGCGTCCGCGCCCAGCAGTCCCGCAGTCGCGATTCCCGCCCGCTTGCTGAAAAAGTCCATCCATTCCTTTGGAAACTCGACAAACGGCACGTTGGTCAGGAACAGCGGCCCATACTGTACCCTCTCCACCCGCATCACATTCCACTTCGTTTCGCTGTCGAAGCCCCACATGTTTGCCGATGCGACGGCCCCCGTCATGCGCGGCCAGTCGGCATAACTCGTTGCCAATTTGTCGAAGACCTCGTCAGAAAGCGTGCTGATCGATGCACCCACATCCAGCGCGAGATTGTATTTCTTATTCTCAATCTGGCTCGGAACCTGAATGAGTCCGTTCTCTGCGTTGACCACGGCCTTGCCCGACGAACCTTGGAAACGAATGCTGCCCGGCACTCCAATCTTGAACGTCTTGCCCGGAAAATCCACCAGCACGTCATATTGCCGCAGCACGGTGGAAGGAAGATTAATCTCCGCATTCATCCCCGGAAACGCCACCGCCGCCGCGTTCACGGGCTTCAACGGAATCTTCGCTTCTCTGATTTCCGCGAACGAAATTATCATTCCTCCCAGAAGAATCTCCCGTGGAGGCGGCGCCGAACACTCCTTGTCTCCACAAGTCACGGCCAGCCCCAACATCGTCGCCAGGTGCCGCGACATCTCCAGTTGCGGGTTCCCGTTGTCCACCCATGCGTGAATGCGTTCCATCGATCCATCGGCCAACGGAACCTCAGCATGGATGACAACGCGGTTGTGATCGATCGTCATGGGAACGGCGACAGATTTTGATTCGGTCGCAGACTTCTCCTGTGCCGCAACGAATGCAGTCACCAACACTCCCGCAAGCAAAATTCCGCGGATCTTCATATCAAAATTGTAGCCCGTATACGGCAAGCGGAACCGGAGCCCGGCGACTCGTCCTGTATAATCACCCGTTTGATCAGACGCGTGTCAGGTGTTTTCTTTTGCGGGACAAGAGTGCCAAAAGGCCTCGATCGCCATAAGAAACCTTGAAACCTTGAAACCTTGAAACCTTGAAACCTGTTCCCCGGAGTTTTCCTTGTCCCAAGCAGAAATCGGCATCATCGGCGGCAGCGGCCTTTACCACATGCCTGGCCTCACGAAGGTCAAAGAAGTTCGCATAAAAACGCCTTTCGGCGCTCCCTCCGACGCCTACGTCTGCGGCACGCTCGAAGGTCGCAAAGTTGCCTTTCTCGCCCGCCACGGCCGTGGACACCGCCTGCTCCCCAGCGAACTCAACTTCCGCGCCAACATTCACGGCTTCAAGCAACTCGGCGTCGAGCGCATTGTCTCCATCTCCGCCGTAGGATCGCTCAAGGAAGAGCACAAGCCGCTCGAGTTCGTGATCCCGGACCAGTTCTTCGACCGCACGCGCCATCGCGTCGATACCTTCTTCGGTAACGGAGTTGTCGCCCACATTGCTTTCGCGGATCCCATTTGCGGCGAACTCGCCAGCGTCGTCGCGTCCGCGTCCACCAAAGTCGGCGTAACCGCCAAGCGTGGCGGAACCTACCTCTGCATGGAAGGCCCGCAGTTCTCCACCAAAGCCGAGTCCAACATCTATCGTTCCTTCAGTATGGATGTCATCGGCATGACCAACCTGCAGGAAGCGAAACTCGCGCGTGAAGCCGAGCTGTGTTACGTCACCATCGCCATGGTCACCGACTACGATTGCTGGCATCCACATCACGATTCCGTCACGGTCGACCAGATCGTCGCCGTGCTGATCAAGAATGCCGAGAACGCCGCCAAGGTCGTCCGCGCCACCGTCGCCGCCATGCCGCGCGACCGCTCCTGCAAATGTGGGTCCGCCTTGGCCAACGCGATCATCACCGACCGCGACAAGATTCCAGCAACAACAAAGTCGAAGCTGAAATTGATCCTCGGAAAATATCTAAAGCCAAAAAAATAGAGGTTTCCTCTGTGGTCCCCTGTGCCCCCTGTGGTGAAAAAAGGCGCGGCCAATCAAAGAAAGGGAATACGACACAACGATGAGCATCCTCGTAGTAGGTTCGGTTGCATTTGATGACGTGACTTCACCCTCCGGTAGCGTAAAGAATGTTCTTGCCGGTGCTGCTACGTATTTTTCCCTGTCCGCCAGCTACTTCACCGACGTCCGCGTCGTCGCTGTCGTCGGAGACGACTTCGGCCCCGACCAGGAAAAAGTTTTCAAAGACCACCGCATCGACACGCGCGGTATCGAACGCGCGAAGGGCAAGACATTCCGCTGGGGCGGCACCTACACCGACAACCTCAACGAGGCCAAGACCAATTTCACCGATCTCAACGTTTTCGAGAAATTTCAGCCGCAAATTCCCAAAGAATACGCCGACACCGATTTCTTGTTCCTCGCCAACATTCAGCCGACGCTGCAAGCTCATGTCCGCCGCTCCATGCCTCACGTTCGTCTCACCGGCTGCGACACCATGAATTACTGGATCAAAGGCACTCCGAAGGAACTGGCCGAGACTCTCAAACTCGTCGACGTCCTCCTCATCAACGACACCGAAGCCAAAATGCTCACGAACGAAACCAACCTGCCGCGTGCCGCTCAAAAGGTTCTCGCCATGGGCCCGCAAGCGCTGGTCATCAAGCACGGAGAATACGGAGCGACCATCTTCTTCCGCGAAGGCGCATTTGGGATCGGCCGTCACCCCTTTCGCGCTCCAACTCTGCCCATCGAGGAAGTGAAAGATCCTACTGGCGCCGGAGACTCCTTCGCCGGAGGATTCATGGGCTACCTGGCCTCGCAGGAAGTACTGAACCGCGAAGTCCTTAAGCGCGCTCTTTTCTACGGCGGCGTCATGGGATCTTTCGCCGTCGAGCGCTTTGGCACCGAGCGCCTGCAATCGCTCACCCGCGAAGAGATCGAAGCCCGCTTTCAGATCTTCCGCGAACTCACGCATCTGGAATAAGGTGTTCAGGCAGGCCGCCTTATGCCAAAGCCAGTGAAGAAGGCGCCGTCGATCACGCCATGGGACTCCGAGGCGCAACTCCTGCTTTGGCTTGCCACCTGCGTTTCCGTCCTCTCATTCCTGTTCTACTTCAAGCTCGGCGAAGTGCTTCTTTACGGGGATGCCGTCGCCCACATCAACATCGCGCGCCGCGTCTTCGATTCGAAGACTCCCGGGCTCCTGCAACTCGGCACGGTATGGCTTCCGCTCCCGCATCTGCTGATGATTCCGTTTCTCCTCTCGAAAAATCTATGGCAGAGCGGCCTCGGAGGATCCATCCCCTCGATGGCTGCATATGTCTTGGGAACCGCAGGCATCTTCCGCCTGGTCCGCGGCATGCTCTCTCGGGATCGCAGTGTCACGCCGTCCGCGCGATTCGCTGCATGGATCGCCGCCCTTGTCTTCGCCGCCAATCCCAACCTCCTCTATATGCAGACCACCGCCATGGGCGAGTCTCTCTATCTCGCCTTTTTCATATGGACGCTCGTCTTTTTCTCCGAAGGTCTGCGCGGAGACGCGAAAGGCTACGCGAAATCCGGAATCTGCCTTCTTGCCGCCTGTGTCACGCGCTACGATGGCTGGTTCCTCGCCGCCATCCTCTTCTGTGTCGTAGCTGTTCTCATTCTCATCCACAGGATCCCCAGAGCGGCAGGGTTAAAGTTCCTGTTTCTCGCCGCCGCCGGCCCAATTCTCTGGCTCACCTACAACGGCATCGTCTATCGCAATCCCCTCGAATTCGAAAATGGCCCCTACTCCGCCAAAGCCATCGAACGCAGAACGCAGAGCTCCGGAAATCCCGGCCACCCCGGCAGCGGCAATCTGTACGTGGCTGGACTCTATTTCCTGAAATCCGCCGAAGGCACCATGAGCATGAACGAATGGCTACAGCGTGGGTGGATTTTCCTTCTTGCCGCAGCCATCGCCATCCTCATCCTCATCTATTATCGGTACCGTTCCCAGCCAGCGACCGATGCTCCGCGCGCCTTCGCCTGGCTGCCTCTCGTACTCTTACTTTTGCCGGTTCCGTTCTACGCGCTCTCGGTCGCCTACGGAGGTGTCCCCATCTTCATCCCCTGGTGGTGGCCCTTTACGCACTACAACGTTCGCTACGGACTGCAACTGCTCCCCGCTTTCTCCGCCGCTGTCGCTCTCGTGCTGAACTTCGTTCTTGAGCAGCGCTGGAAAGACAACCTCCGCTTGGCGTCTATGCTGGCATTGTTCGCATTCCTCACAGCCAGTTACGTCACGATCTGGCGCGCGACTCCTATCGACCTTAAAGAGGCCCAGGTCAACATGCGGACGCGCAATCTCCTCGAATCCCAAGTCGCGTCATTACTCCAAAAACTTCCGCCCGACGCGACGTTGCTCATGTACCTCGGCGATCACGTCGGAGCTCTCCAGAAAGCCGGCATCCCGCTCAGCCACACCATCAACGAAGGCAACCACCGAGTGTGGAAGCAACCAGCCGATCCTGAAGGCCTGTGGGAGCACGCCCTCGCCGATCCCTCCCACTACGCCGATTTTGTCGTCGCCTTCGAAGGCGATCCCGTCTGGCAAGCCGCCAAGAATCATCATCTCGCCGCGCTCATCGAACTTCATGTCAGCGGACAAGCACCCGCCGCGCTCTACCGCGCCCGGTAATCACCGGGGTTAACGCAGCCCACACCGCCGCGAATGTTAAAATCCGGCCATCCGGAATTGTGTCCATACCTCATGAATTGGCACCATTTTGTCGATCTGTTGCGCAGCGAGATGGCGAGCGGCATTGTCGGCAGTTCGCTGACGCGCATCGTTCTGGCCGCGATTCTCGGCGGCTTGATCGGTCTTGAGCGTGAGTCCAAGCACCGTCCCGCTGGCCTGCGAACCAACATGTTCATCTGTTTCGGCGCTGCTTTGTTTACTGTTCTGTCTCGCGGCCTCGCTGCTGAGCCCTCCGACTACACGCGCATCGCTGCCCAGATCATTCCCGGCATTGGCTTTATCGGCGCCGGATCGATTCTCCACACCGGCCGACTCACCACCGGTCTCACCACCGCGGCGACTATCTTTGTCGTTGCCTCCGTTGGCATGGCCGCTGGCGGAGGTCTCTACGCCACCGCCATGTTCGCCACTGCCCTGGTCCTGCTGGTCCTCTTTTTCCTCGGCCACGCCGAAGAGAATTTCAATCTCAAACTCCTGATCACCAGCTACGAAGTCACTGGACCCACTGTCGAGGTCATCAGCAATGAGGTTAATCGCATCCTCGAAGGTCATCACCGCCTGATGCAAAACGTGCTCAGTGGCAATACCGGAAAGCACATCCGCCTGCAATTCGATGTCGAAGGCTGTAGCCGCGAGCAACGAGAGATGTTGCGCAAACTCCAGGCTTCGACGGTTTTGGAAAGTGCGACGTGCCTCGGCCGGGTGGAGCGCGAGTGACTCCCACCTCCCGCACGATTCCCTTCGTCAAAGCCAGTGCCTGCGGCAATGATTTTCTGTTGATCGACGGCGCCCTGGCGCCGGAAGACGTTGCCGCCTTTACGCGCCGCATCTGCGACCGTCACGAGGGAGTCGGCGCCGACGGCGTCGAATGGATGTTCCCAACCTTCAGCGCCGACATCGAAATCAAGCTCATTAACGCCGACGGCTCGCACGCGGAAATATCCGGCAACGGCACCCGTTGCGTCGCAGCCTATCTCTGCGCCGAGAAGAACAAGGAGCGCATGTCGATCTTGACCGGTGCCGGTTTGAAGATGTGCACCTTCACCGGGCGTAAAGACTCCGCGTACGAATTCGAAAGCGAAATGGGAGAAGCCGTCGTCGGTGAAGAGATGGCGGTCAAAATTCGGGGTGGGGAAGTGCGCGGCGTCCCGGTCTCCATGGGCAATCCGCACTATGTCATCTTCGTACCGGAGTTCCCAAAGGACTGGCAAGCCCGTTCTACTGAGATTCAAAGCAGCGGCCGATTCGCGCAGGGAGTCAACGTCGAGTGGGTCTCGCCGGCCGGTAAGCACGACGTGAAAGTCCGATTCTTCGAGCGCGGCGCAGGAGAAACCATGTCTTCCGGCACAGGCTCGTGCGCCTCAGCCGTTGCCGCGATTGCCACCAGGCGCGCCGAGTCATCCGTGAAAGTCCACGCCCCTGGCGGATCGCAACTTGTCCGCCTTGAAGCAGGAAAAGTTTTCCTGCGTGGCCCCGCGCGCCTTGTGTGTCGCGGAGAGCTTTTCGTAGGTTGATGTCAGGTTTGAAGTTTATATATACAGAGGCTGCCCCACCCTGCGTGCTGTTCGCAGGGTGGGAATTCGCGGTGACGCCATTTCAGAATGTCTTCGTCCAGCCCACAACGCGTGAAGCCAACCGCCCTCCGGCCCGGCGACACCGTCGCGATCGTCGCTCCGGCCAGCAACATCAAGCGCGACGACCTCGAAGCGGGCTGCGAAGCCCTCCGCCGCGCCGGATACAATCCCATTTACCTTAACTCGATCCTCGACAAGAATCTCTACTTCGCCGGTTCTGTTCATCGCCGCGCTCGCGAGTTGGAAGACATGTTCGTCCGCGACGAAGTCCGTGCCGTCATCTGCGCCCGCGGCGGCTACGGCGCCAACTACCTGCTGCCTGAACTTGATCTCCAAAAAATCGCTGCATATCCCAAACTGTTCATCGGCTACAGTGACATCACCTGCCTGCTGACGTACTTCGCCGACGCCGGTAATCTCGTCACGTTCCACGGTCCCATGGCCGCGAAAGACTGGGCGCACTCTGACGGCGTTGATCTAACCTCATGGCAATCCGCGCTTGCCAGTACATCCCCGTGGGACGTTCCCCTCAACCCCGAGGTCACGGCCTTGGCCAGCGGCGAAGCCGAAGGCACTCTCTACGGCGGATGCCTCTCCATCGTTGTCTCCTCGCTCGGTACGCCCTACGAAATCAAAACCGCCGGCACGATCCTTTTCCTCGAAGATCTCGGCGCCAAGCCGTATCAAATCGACCGCATGCTGATGCAACTCAAACTCGGCGGCCATCTTGACCATGTCCGCGGCCTTGTGTTCGGCGAAATGCTCGACTGCGTGCAAACCGCTCATCAGGGATACCAGCTCGAAGAAGTGATTATCCGCATCGTCAGCGATCTCGGGATTCCCGTCGCATACGGCGTCCGCTCCGGCCACGTCACGACTGGAAACATCACGCTGCCATTCGGAGTGCAAGCCAAACTGAAAGTGTCAAGCTCAGATGTAAACTTAAGAATCCTGGAATCTGCCGTAAGCGCTCAATGATTTTCCCTGTGTATCTCTGTGTCCTCTGTGGTGATTGATTTTTGACTATGTCTGACGCTAAACACATCCACCTGATCGGCATCTGCGGCACGGCCATGGCCTCGCTAGCCGGAATGCTCAACGAGCGCGGATTCCGCGTCACTGGCTCTGATGCCGCTGCCTACCCGCCAATGTCCGATTTTCTCCGCGATCTCGGGATTCCAGTCGCTCAACCCTTCGACGCCAAGAATCTCGATCCGCGCCCCGACCTCGTCGTGGTCGGCAATGCCATCTCTCGCGGCAACGTCGAACTCGAACACATCCTCGATCATCGCATCCCGTTCTGCTCGCTCCCGCAATTGCTGCACGACGAATTCTTGCGCGGCAAAGAAGTTCTCGTCGTCGCCGGAACACACGGCAAGACCACGACCACTTCGATGCTTTCCTGGATTTTTCACTCCGCTGCCCTCGATCCCTCCTTCCTGATCGGAGGCATCGCAGAGAATTTCGGCTCCAGCTTTCACCTCGGTCAAGGCAAACACTTCATCATCGAGGGCGACGAATACGACACGGCATTCTTCGACAAGGGCCCCAAGTTCCTCCACTACTTCCCCGACTCGGTCATTCTCACGTCGGTCGAATTCGATCACGCCGACATCTATAAGGATCTCGACGCCGTTGAAACCGCCTTCAAGCGCCTCGTCAATCTCGTCCCACGCCGCGGACGCATCATAGCTTTCGACGGTGCCAGTGGCAGCGCCACCGAAAGCGCAAGTCTCGAGCGCTGCCTGAGCAAGCCGTTCTGTCCGGTCGATCGCTACGGCGCAGGCGCGCGCGCGAATTGGAGAATTACGAATCTCAGCCTAGCCCCGGGGCGCACCTCCTGGACCGTTCTTCACAACAACCAGCCTTGGGCCGATCTCGAATTTTCCCTTGCCGGCGAATACAACGTCTGGAATGCCACCGCTGCCGCGGCTCTCGCTACCTCCTGCGGCATCGGCAAAGACGCCATCGCCGCCGCGCTCAAAACTTTCAAGAGCGTGAAGCGTCGCCTCGAAGTGAAAGCCCAGGTCAACGGCATCACCATCATCGACGACTTTGCGCACCATCCCACTGCCATCGCCGGAACCCTCAAAGCCCTTCGCGCCCGCTATCCCGGATCGCGCCTCTGGGCTATCCTCGAGCCGCGCTCCAACACGCTTCGCCGCCGCGTCCTGCAATCCGATCTCGCGCATAGCCTCGCTCTAGCTGACGAAATCGTAGTGGCAGGCGTCTTCCGCTCCGAAGCCGTTCCCGAGAACGAGCGTCTCGAACTCCCGGCACTCGCCGCGGAGATTGAGCGCAACGGCCACCGCGCCCGCCTTCTCCCCGATGCCGACGCCATCGTCCAGACCACCGCCTCGGAAATGAAATCCGGAGACGTCATCGCCATCCTTTCCAACGGCGGCTTCGGTAGCATCTACGAGAAACTTCCCGCCCGTCTGCAACAACTCGCCGCCGCGAAAACGGAGACAAGATGACGCCGGCTACTGGACCGAACACCGATCGACCAAGAGACCCGGTCGTTACCGCCCGTAGCCTCCGTACCACGCCCGGGCTCCCTATCGCACCGGAGCTCCGCACCCCACCAAGCCTCCGTGGAAGAGCGGCGCTTCAGCGCCGCGTGAATCGCTCTCGCGTATTCGGGGCTTTAGCCCCCGTGTTTCTCCTCCTGGTCCATGCGGCAGCTCAATCGACTTCCTACACCATCTCGCTCGCGTCGCCCGCAGAACACCTTGTACAAGTCCAAGTCACTCTCGCGCCCGGCCCCGCCCGACGGGATCTCCAACTCCCCGTCTGGAATGCCCTCTACCAGATCCGCAACTTCTCCCAATACGTGAACTGGATCCACGCCAAAGATTCCTCAGGCAAGCCACTCCCGGTCGCCGAACTCGACAAAAGCTGCTGGCGCATCGACGGCACTCAATCCGGCGCCACCATCGACTACCAGATCTACGCCGATTCCCCGGGTCCCTTCGGCGCGCAACTGAATGCCCACCACGCCTTCTTAAATCTCGCCCAAATCCTGATGTACCCGGTCGATGCCCGCAATGCTCCCATGCGAGTCCACTTCGCACATCTTCCTTCCATTTGGCGCGTCGCCACTCCACTCGCCGCGTCAGACAGCGACTTCACCGCGCCCAACTACGACCGCCTTGTCGACTCTCCCGTCGAGCTCGGAGATTTCCAGGAATCCGACTTCGACGAATCCGGCGCCCACTTCCGCGTCATCATCGACGCCGACCCCGCCGACTACGACATGCAGAAGATCGTCGGCGCGCTGCACAAGATCGTCTCCGCCGCCATCACCTGGATGAACGACCGCCCCTTCGACTCCTACATGTTCCTCTACCACTTCCCGCGCGGCCCCGGCGGAGGCGGCATGGAGCACGCCTACTCCACCGCTATCGAACTCAATGCTGAGGTCCTCAAGCAGAGCTTCGCCGCCCTCACCACCGTCACCGCTCACGAATTTTTCCATCTCTGGAACGTCAAGCGTATTCGTCCAAAAACTCTGGAGCCCGTCGACTACACCAAAGAGAACTACACCCGCGCCCTGTGGTTCAGTGAAGGCGTGACCAGCACCGCCGAAGGTCCCATCCAACTCCGCGCCGGACTCCTCGACGAGAAGCAATACCTCGTCGAAATCGGCGATGAGATCACCGAACTCGAGCGCCGTCCCGCGCACCTCACGCAATCCGCCGAAGAATCCAGCCTCGACGCCTGGCTTGAAGGCGACGCCTACTATCGGCGTCCCGAACGCAGCATCTCGTACTACAACAAAGGAGACCTCCTCGGTATCGTGCTCGATCTCGCGGTGCGCGACGCCACCCACGACCGCGCCTCGCTCCGCGAAATCCTGCAATGGATGAACCTCAACTACGCCAAGAAGGGACGCTTCTTCGACGACTCCAGCGGCGTGCGCGAAGCCGCTGAAGCCGTCAGCCACGCCGATCTCGGCGAGTTCTTCACGAAATACGTCGCCGGCACCGAAGAAATTCCCTGGAATGATTTCCTGCGTCCGGTAGGATTGCGCGTCGAATCGCTGCAGAACACCGTGCCCGATCCCGCCTTCATCGCGTCACGCAATTTCGACGGCCCCATGTCGGTCACGGCGGTGACACACAATGGCGAGGCCGAACGCGCCGGCCTGCTCGTTGGCGACACGATTCTAGAGATTCAAGGCAAGCCCGCCGGGCAGGAATCCCGGCAGGAACTCTCCCGCGTCAATCCGGGCGATCAACTCACCATCAAAGTTCGCAGCCGCCGTGGTGGCGAGCGCGAGCTGAAATGGAAGGTCGGCAGCCGCCAGGAAACGCTGTATCAGGTGAAAGATCTCGACACAGTTACGCCCGAGCAGCATGCCCGCCGTACCGCCTGGCTGAAAGGCGAGGCTGAGACCGAACCGCAGTCGGCCGGAGCCGCCCAACCGTGATCCGCACCATCGTCATGCTGACCTTCTGGGGCTTGTGCATGCCGCCGGCTGCTCTCGTCAGCTTTCTCTGGCTCTTCCTCACCGGAGATATCCGCGTGCTCTACAAGACCTTCACGTGGGGTGCCTACACGGGAGTGCGGCTCACCGGCGTACGAATTGAAACCGAGGGCCTCGGCCGGATCGACCCCAAGCGTGCCTATATCTTCATGTCGAACCACGTCTCGAATCTCGATCCCCCGATCCAGATGCCGATCATTCCGTCGCGCACCTCGGTCATGGTGAAGAAAGAGTTATTCAAGACTCCCATCCTCGGTCCGGCCATGCGTATCGCCTTGCTGGTGCCCGTCGATCGCGGTAATCGTGACGCGGGCATCGAAGCTGTCCGCGCCGCCAAGGAAGTTGTCGAAAAAGGGATTCACATGTTCATCTACGTCGAAGGCAAGCGCTCCTTCGACGGCAAGCTGCTACCGTTCAAAAAGGGCCCGTTCTATCTCGCGATGGAATGCGGCGTCCCCGTAGTCCCGGTCACGATCACCGGCACACACTACGCCATGCCGAAGAAACGCTTCGCCATTAAACCGGGTCGTGTAAGAGTAATTTTCCACGAACCGATCGAACCGAAAGATTTCGGCACGCGAGAAGAATTAATGGAGAAAGTCCGCGCTACCATCGAAAGCGCACTACCGGAACAGTACCGTCACTCCACCGAGCATTGTCATCCCGAGCGGAGTGCGTCAGAGAGCGAAGCGAGCTGACGCAGGTAGTCGAGGGACCTTGGGTTGCGTCTGCGTCCTCCCGCTAAGCTCGTCGCCGCAGCATCCATTTCGTGAAAGCCTAGGGGAAATCATTCTTTGGCAGTCTTAGCTCGCACCGCCCTGACGATCTCCGGCAGCCGCGGCAAGATCGCCGAATACTTCAACCAGGCCTTGTGATCCACCGCCGGAGCCCCACTCACCAGCGCTCCCGCCGCAATATCCCCGGCCACGCCGCTCTGCGGCGTCACAATCGCATTATCCCCCACCTTGCAATGCCCTACCACCCCAACCTGCCCTGTCAGGATCACGCGATTCCCAATCTCCGTCGATCCCCCTAACCCCACCTGTGCACACAAGAGAGCATCTTCACCCACACGCGTTCCATGTCCGACCTGCACCAGGTTGTCGATCTTCACGCCGCGTCCAATATGCGTCTCGCCCACACTCGCCCGATCGATGCACGAATTTGCCTGCACCTCGACATCATCTTCAATCACCACCGGAGCCGGCTGCGGAATCTTGTGCCACCGTCCCTCCGCTGTCTTGGCAAACCCAAATCCATCCGCCCCAATCACGACTCCGTTTTGCAGCAGGACATGATTTCCAATCCGGCAGTTTTCCCGCACCACGGCATGCGCATGCGCAAAAAAATTGTTCCCGATTTTCGCGCCGCGGTAAATCACCACATGCGCCAGCAGCACCGCGTTCGCGCCTATCTCGACATGCTCGCCGATCACGACATACGGTCCGATATGCGCCCCAGTTCCAATCTTCGCCGAATGCCCAATCACCGCCGTCGGATGCACTCCCTCCGCGTACGTCACAGGCTCATGAAACAGTTCCAGCGCCCGCGCAAATGCCACATACGGATCCTTCGCACGCAACATTGCCGCCGGAATGGCAGGGAAGTCCTCCCCCACGATCACAGCCGACGCCCGAGTCGTCCGCGCCGCCCCCGCATACTTCGGATTCGACACAAACGTCAATTCACCCGGCCCAGCCACTTCAATCCCATTCAGGCCCGTGATTTCGGTGTCAGGAGACCCATTGTCCAAACGCAGCTCAAGCGCATCGGCAATCGCAGAAAGTTTCATTTGAGGATGATCGTACACCAGCGCTCCGATCGGGCTTTTTCGCGGCTAGTGCCGACAGACCCAGAAAAGGCGAGTCACTCGACCCCTCAATCGCGTTCCGGTCAGGTTTGACGGGGTACCCCCCCTCCCCCCACGGTCTATTGGACTCCTACACTTAGGGGAAATGGGCACGTTTGATCTCTGTGGCTCAATCACTTAGGGGCAAAATCTTGAGCCGCAAAGACTTAGCGCTCCGAGATTTGATTCTTCAAAGAGCCACGGATTTGTCATCCGGCACCGCTAGCGGCTTGACCGATGATCTGCTGTCCGGGCTGTGGAAGTCTAGGACATCCGTCACAATTGGGCTGTGGATTTCCAGTTGCCGCCTTCCAAAACGGTCACACCTACTCCGACGCCGCTCTGAAAGAAACGACGGTATGGAAGGCAGGTCCCCGAGCCGTTGAATGCGTTAGTGCGTCGTTTCGCGTAAAGACGAGTTCCCGGGCGATGAAGCCTACTGCACTACCAGCGTGAAAGAGCCTTGTAGGGAAGTCGAGCCAGACGTAACCGATACGTTCACGGTGTAGGTGCCCGCCGGTGTCCCCGGATCCGTTTGATGGCTTCCGCCGCCTCCGCCACCACCGCACGCGGGAACGAGAACGATGGACAGAAGGAGCATCATCATCGCTACGGTGCTCCACCGGCGTCGCTTCGGCGCCACAACCAGGATGAGCCCACCCAACGGCAAGGCCCCGCCCAAGATCGCAGCAAAGTAATACGGTCGCTGGTTGGAATGCAACGCAGCGCTATGCGGTGCCGTTGTAGTCACCAAAATGTTGCCAGTCACGACTGTGGTCGGCCCCTGTCCCGTCAACGACAAAGTACTGCACTTTGCTTCGGCTGGCAGGCCCGTGGTGCAAGCGAATGAGACCGCCGTCGCGTAACCCGTGGAAGCCACGATCCCAACCGTGGACGAGCCCGAACCACCCGGGGCACTGATCACTACGGTCGTGGGACCCGACACTGGGGCGAATCCCGGGGAAACGGTGAAGCTCACCGGCGCCGAGGCGCTGCTGCTGTTAAAGCTCGCATCGCCGCTGTAGTTACCCGAAATGGTGTGGTTCCCGGCATCGAAGCTGATGATCCCATCCCCGATCGACGTGTTCCCCTGACTGTTCAGCGGCGGACTGCTGAGGACCGTCACCGGCGGATTCACCTGCGGATTGCTCGACGGAATGGGGCCAAAGCTGTCGCTGAAGCTCACGGTTCCCGTCGGTGTGCCATGTTGCGAGTTTCCGGCAACGTCAGCACGAACGAACACGAGAGCGCCGAAGGGGTAGGGGCTCGTGAGCGGATTCCCGTTCAGATCTGTCGCCGACAGGCTCAACGTAGTCGTGCTCGGCTCCGGATTTACCGTGACGCTGATCAGGTTGGAATCGCTCGGGGCATAAGTGCCGTCACCGCCATAGTGAGCCCATACAAAATAAGATGAGAGATTTGGAATGCCCGGCAGGGAACTTGTGGAACCGCTGGCCGATCCTCCGCTGAGATGGAAAAGATCGAGTGTGCTTTGCGCAAGGGTACTGTTGGTTAATAAAACCACATCCCCAGTGGGCGTTGTGGTTCCGGAGTTTCGCGTGACTGTCGCGCTCACTGAGACGGACTGACCGTGAGTGATCGTTACCGCGTTGGTGCCGCCATTCAGCTTGAATGCGGTTGTGGTTGCGTTGAAGTGTACCGAACTCCAATTGGTGACCAAGTTGGCCACGTTGACCGATCCCAGCCC
>Ga0209698_10003785_pt1 | contig 16704 bp, 12 predicted proteins | sample LitLauG_LLR_2012_FD_187203 | JGI IMG/M metagenome (GOLD analysis project Ga0209698, IMG submission 187203) | Freshwater sediment microbial communities from Pennsylvania, USA - Little Laurel Run_MetaG_LLR_2012 (SPAdes) (version 2) | ecosystem: Environmental > Aquatic > Freshwater > Creek >...
GACCATGTGAGAGTGCCCGCCCCGCGTGATGACACTTTCGTTGAGGGCCCAGCCGTGGTACCAGACTTTCTTTTTCCGGATCACCCGGACGTTCAGAGCCATGCGCGGCACCAGCTTGAAATCCCCGCGCAGGATGCGTGGCAGCACACCGGCCACTTCCCCGCCCGGCAACGAGGTCAGAAAACCCAGGGTGCCGGAGTTGATGCCAAGGATGGGAATGCCCGAACCCTGGATGCGGCGCGCCGCCTGCAGGAGCGTACCGTCCCCACCGATCACAATGAAAAGATCCACCCGGGCCTTGCGCAAATCCCCCATCGCGGCCACGGCCTCCGGGTCGGCAAAGGGATGGTCCATCCAAACCGCCGAAACCTTCTCTTTTTTTAAGATGCCTTCCACACAGGCCGCCACCTGGTCGGCTCCAGCCGTGCTGCGGTTGAGCAGCACCAGGACTTCGTGGATTTTTTTTCGCATGTTCTCTTCCATCCCGCCTCCCGACGGGTGACCGCACCCATGCTCTCCCACTCACTGCATCCGTTCAAGCGTGAAAGACAGCGCCTTCTTCCCACGTTAACATGGAGTGGCGGAAAGACCGGGTTGTACCCCGACGCCTGTGGGCCCCTGCAAAGCTCTTTTCCAAAGGGCTCAGCCACGGAGTGCCTATCCCAAACCCGGGCTGTGTGAGACAAGCAGGTTAAAAAAGAGAGCCGGAGAAGAGGATTGAACTCTCGACCCACGGTTTACGAAACCGTTGCTCTACCACTGAGCTACTCCGGCAAAGTCATTTATTTCAAGCCATTTACAAGTGATATCGAGGTTATCGAAATCAAGTTTGTAAACTAAAAAGGTGTCCTTAATGTAAAAGCATGCCTCTACCGTCACCTTTCGGGGACGTATTATGCAATTGTCCGGGTTGGAGGCAAGCAAATCAAACGCAGTTTGAGGACCGCCTTGGCTAAAGCGCTATCGAGAAAATGCACCCAAGGCCCGCCAGCCTCAGACGAAACTGTTAAGGCCGAGGTACGACGGCTGGGAATAGACGAAAAAACTACAGCACAGCTTTTAAAGAGTTGGAAAAGCCAAGGGTGGCCCAAGAATTGGCAAAGATTGTTAAATTTTTTGGCGGCCAAAGAGCGAAAAACACACCCTCAGTATGATCTTTCCACACACACAGTATGATTGTAAGAATATTACCCACCGTATGAATCTGGACCAATGGAGCAAGGTGGCACAAATCATAACTGTCCCCACCGGTTTTTTGACTTTGATTTTTGTGGCTTGGTACACAATTCTGACCAAAAAACTGCGTGATGATGCAAAAAAACAAAACGAGATTCTATCAGAACAATTGAAAGATTCTCGTAATGAGCTACAGCGTCGTTTTAATGCAGAAATTGAGTCAAGCCATCCGACGTTGAATTGGGGTAATGGCATTGTAAATAATACGAGATTCTACGCAAATTCTGTAGCTGTGATGGCACAACCAATTCGTGACTTGGAGATATTTTCTAAAGACTTCTCCGGCACTATTTACCCTAATGATTACGTGGCTGTTGGGACACACACGAATGTAGAGCTTGCCTTACCTCTACCAGAATCCAAGGGTGAATGCCCCTTTGAATTTGAAGTGCGTTACACAACATCAATCGGCGTGCGTGCTGCCACGAAATATCGCATGCGAATTGGTGAAAATGCAGTGCCAAGAAAAATCGGCCATGTGCTTTTGGAGAGCTAGATTAGATCGCTTGCGCACCATTTCCGTCAAATTTGTATCAGTAATAGACACTCTCTATTTTCAGCTGATTAGCCTAATTCCCGGATAAGTTTTAACGGAAATGCAGCTTACAGCCTCAATTCCACATGAGGCTTTCCAATTGACATACGCCCCCCTCAAATCGCAAGGTCTATTAAGAAATACTCATGACTCAGCCAACCAAGAAGGGTGTAAAACCTGTGGAATACCCCTCCATATCTGCGACAAGTGAGGGACAAAGCGGGGCACGGCAGAGAGCCTGCTGCCCTCTGGGTTATGGCCCTTTTGCGTTGTAACTTTGTTGCGCGTCGGTTACAGACACACTCTCGTATCGGCTCCCTCCTTGCGCCTCGTTACAACCCAAAAGGAACTCATAACGCCGCTCATGCGGATTTATGAAACCACTCGTCCGGATAGCGCTCAGGAACGTTTATGTGGGCCCGCCGGGATTCGAACCCGGAACCAAGGGATTATGCCTGCCACTTCGGCTTTCGCCGCCGGCCCGTAGGCCGTTTGTGGTCTGGACTATGCCTTCACCACACCGCCCTGCGGCGGTTCAGGTGGTCGATTATAGTCTCTACACCTTTCCCCTTTTGGGGGACTTGGCTCGGCGTTGGGAGTTGAAACCGTTCGCCGAATTTACGACTGACTACTGCAACTTTTCAGCGGCAGCGACCCATCTTTGAGTCCCCTGCTCTAACCGTTGAGCTACAGGCCCATTTGAACGGTCAAAGTAGCCCGCCGGAACTCCTGCGACAAGCGAAATGGACAGATGCGGTTCCCTAAACGCAAAGGCACCCGGTCGGCAGCCCCACACACCCCCGGGATGAACACTTCTTTTTGAGCTTTTGCATGTCCCGTCCATTTGTTATGTTCATGTTGAGGGTGGACAGATCAGGGAAGGCGCAACCGGCAGAAACCGGAGCACGCAAATGGCCCAATACAACACGCACACCAATCGGTGGGAAAATGTACCCGATCACTGGGTGCTGATGCAGAACACCCATACCGGCCAATGGAAATTCGTCCCCGCCCATTCGGAACCCCATTACAACGAACACAACAACAACTGGGAACTGGGCCCGAAAGACTGGAGTTTTCAATACAACCCGCACCACAACCGCTGGGAACTCGCACCTCCCCAGGCCACGCCGCATTACAACCCCCACACCGGCGAATGGGAACTGGCCCTGGAAAGCTGGGAATTGAGATACAACGTGCATGACAACACTTGGAAATTCATACCGCCGGAATAAAATCTCCCGGGAATGAAAGGCCGCTCTTGAAAGCCGGGGAAATCAAAGCCCTGTGGGCCGACCCGCAGCACTGGCGCTGGGGTCTGTTTTATTACTGCAAAGCCGACCCGCGCATCATCGTGCCCAAGCGTGTGCGCCTGATGGGCTGGACCTTCAATTTCGCCCACTCCCGGGCGGTGTCGCTTTTAAGCCTCACCCTGGCCGGTGTATTCCTGCCCTTTTTTGTTTTATGGCAGCAGGGTTTTACCCCCAACAACCTCCTGTTCTGGGCCGCCCCCCTCATCATCATCCTGGCCCTTTGTGTTACTTGCGCCCGCATGGCCTCCCCTCACCGCTATGAAGATTAAAAGGTTGGTTTTCAGGCACATGATCTGCTGATATAATACACCTATGGCAATCATCGCGAAGTCAATGGAAGTGCAACCGGCCCGCCCGGACGACATTCCACAGCTTTGCGAATTGCTGGAAATTCTTTTCAACGAGGAAGTCGAATTCCACTCCAACCGCAGCGCCCAGACAGCCGGGTTGGAGCAGATCATCAACTTTCCCGAGCGCGGGCAGATTCTGGTCCTGCGCGACGGCCCGGTTTGTGCGGGCATGGTCAACCTGTTGTACACCATCAGCACGGCCATGGGCGGCAAAGCCGCCATTCTGGAAGACATGGTCCTGCGTCCTGAATACCGCGGCAGCGGAGCGGGCTCCAAATTGCTCCACGCAGCTGTAAAACTGGCCGGAAACAACGGCTGTCGCCGCATCACCCTCCTCACCGACCAGGGCAACGAAAAAGTGCTCAGCTTTTACCAGCACCACGGCTTTTTCATCTCCCAGATGGTGCCCATGCGCCTGATCTTTCCGCAGAACGGCCCCTGAAAGCCGCGTCAACGCACCAAGCGCGTCAGACCGCGCAGATTTAATTTCCAGGAACCCATCCGGCCCCCCTCACCGTGATATGTTTTCCTTCGCGACTTGGAGTCTTCCCGTTTAACCCTTTTTATTCAGGATTTTTTATCATATTGGGTCTGGTAGCCGGGATTGGTGGGTGGACGAATGGCATTGGGATAGTTCCAATCGGTTTTCACATCGACCGAAACCTCCTTGATTTTTTTGTACACCTCATAGGGATTGTCGATCCCGATGAAACAGTCGTAAATGCGACCGCCCTTGCTGTTGGTGGCGCCGGAAAAAGCGCGTATGGTGCCGACACCGATCATGTTTTCCAGCGGATTAACCGTCACGTCCAATTCGGAAATTTGATCGTAATCGATGGCCTTGAAACTGGTGCCCCAAAAGCCACTGCGCAGCATGAGCCGCCGGTTGGTGTAGGCGTAGCAGGTGTTGCCCTGCACCAGGAACAAGCGGAGCATGTTCAGGATGCTGCCCCAGAACGGAAAAAGGTGTATGGCAAAAAAGGGAATCAACGCCGCGGACGGAAACCCTGAAGTATGAATGTCTCCACCCGACTTGGAAAGCATGGGTACGATAAACCCGAAAATGTCAAAGCATCCCCAGGCCGTGCCGAACAGCAAAAACAAAACACCGGTGGCCAAAAAGGGAATCAGGTGAGGGCGGCCGGTCCAATAAATCTGTTCATTGGCGTCCTTGACCGCATTGAACTCCGGCGGGAGGTTGAAGTCGGTTTGCATGCCATGAAAAATATCAATTCTGCGGCAAAGTAACAGTCCCTTTTGAGTTCATTTATCTCCCAATCGAACTGTCATTTTGTCGGCGCGGGACAACAAAAAAGCGCCCGGCTGTTGCCGGACGCCTTTTCGCTTTCAGACCGGAGTCTGAAGATATTTATTTGAGATCGGCGAGGGCAGCCTGGGCGGCAGCCAAACGCGCGATGGGCACACGGAACGGCGAGCAACTGACATAAGTCAGGCCGATCTTGTGACAGAATTTCACGCTGTCAGGATCTCCGCCATGTTCGCCGCAAATGCCCAGCTTGATGTCCCGGCGGGTCTTATGCGCGCCTTCGATGGCGATCTGCATGAGTTTGCCGACGCCGTTCTGGTCCACGCTGGCGAAGGGGTTCTTCTTGACGATTTCCAACTCCGCATAAGCGGGGAGGAAGGACCCGGAGTCGTCACGGCTCATGCCGAGGGTGGTCTGGGTCAGATCGTTGGTGCCGAAGCTGAAGAACTGGGCGTCCTGGGCGATCTCGTCCGCCACCAGCGCGGCGCGCGGGACTTCGATCATGGTGCCGACCATGTAGGCCAGCTTGACGCCGGTTTCCTTGGAGACTTCAGCGGCCACACGGTGAATGATCTCGATCTGGAGTTTGAGTTCCTTGGGGAACCCGACCAGCGGGATCATCACTTCGGGCTTAACCTTGACGCCTTCTTTCTGCACGGAGGCAGCGGCTTCAAAGATGGCCCGGGCCTGCATCTCGGAAATTTCCGGATAGACAATGCCGAGTCGGCAGCCGCGGTGACCGAGCATGGGGTTGAACTCGTGGAGTTCGTGCACCCGCTTGGTGATCTTTTCCACACTGATGCCCATGTTTTCGGCCAGGGAAGCCTGCTGCGCATGGTCGTGCGGCAGGAATTCGTGCAAGGGAGGATCGAGCAACCGGATGGTGGCCGGCAATCCCTTGAGGGCGCGGAAGATGCCGATGAAATCTTCCCTCTGATAGGGCAGAAGCTTGGCCAGCGCATGCAGGCGGGCTTCCTTTTTCTCGGCCAGAATCATCTCGCGGACCGCATCGATGCGATTGCCTTCAAAGAACATGTGTTCGGTGCGGCAGAGACCGATGCCGGTGGCGCCGAAGGCGACGGCATTTTCCGTCTGCTCCGGGGTGTCGGCATTGGTGCGGACCTGCAGGCGGGCCGCCTGATCGCTCCACTTCATCAACTGGGCGAAGATCTGGTAGGTCTGGCTTTCCTTGGGGTCGAGTGACTTTTCCACCAACACCTGGATGACTTCCGAGGCGGCGGTGCGGATTTGTCCGTCATAGACTTCCCCGCGGGTACCGTCGATGGAGAGGAAATCGCCTTCCTGATAGATCTTGCCATCGACCGTGAGAGTCTTGGCATGGTAATCGATGCTCAGGCCGCTGGCGCCGCAAACACAGACTTTGCCCATTTGACGGGCCACCAGTGCGGCGTGCGAACTGACACCGCCCCGGGCGGTCAGGATGCCTTCGGCGGCAATCATGCCGCGCAGATCCTCGGGCGAGGTCTCGATGCGGACCAGCAGGACTTTTTCCCCGCGCTCGGCCATTTCCACACAACGCTCGGCGTTGAAGTAGATGCGTCCGGAGGCGGCGCCGGGACCGGCCGGAAGACCGGTGGCGATGACCCGAGTGGTTTTGAGGGCTTCGCGATCAAAGATCGGGGCCAGAACCTGTTCGAGCTGTTCGGCGGGAACGCGGTTGACGGCGGTTTTCCAGTCGATGACCTTTTCCTTGACCATTTCGCAGGCGATGCGGACGGCGGCGAGGCCGGTGCGTTTGCCGTTGCGGGTCTGGAGCATGAACAATTTGGATTCCTCGACCGTGAACTCGAAGTCCTGCATGTCCTTGAAATGTTTTTCGAGGGTTTGCTGGACCTTGAGGAGCTGGGCGAAAGCGGCGGGGAACTGGGCTTCCATTTCCTTGACCGGATTCGGGGTGCGGACACCGGCCACCACGTCTTCGCCCTGGGCGTTGACGAGGAATTCGCCGTAGAGAACCTTTTCACCACTGGCCGGATCGCGCGTGAAGGCCACGCCGGAACCGGAGTTGTCGCCCATGTTGCCGAAGACCATGGCCTGCACGTTGACGGCGGTACCCCATTCGTGCGGGATGTTGTATTTGCGACGGTAAACGATGGCGCGTTCATTGTTCCAGGAACCAAACACGGCACCCACGGCGCCGTAGAGTTGTTCGCGAGGATTGGCGGGAAAACTCTTGCCGATGCGTTCCACCACCAGGGCTTTGAAGCGGTCAACCAGTTCCTTCAGATCGTCCACGGTCAGCTTGGTGTCTTCGTATTCCTCGTTGTTGTAACGCTCTTTCTTGAGATCGCCGATGACGGTCTCGAAGGGCTCATGCTCTTCGCCGGGGCGTTTTTGCACGCCCATGACGACGTCGCCATACATCTGGATGAAGCGGCGGTAGCAATCGTAGGCGAAACGCCCATTGCCGGTCTTATGCACCAGGCCCAGGACGGTTTCGTCATTGAGACCAAGGTTGAGGATGGTGTCCATCATGCCCGGCATGGAGTCACGGGCACCGGAACGAACGGCCACGAGCAGCGGGTTGGCAGGGTCGCCAAACTTTTTGCCAAGGGATTTTTCCAGCTTGGCCACCGCTTCCTCAATCTGGCCGGTGAGGGTTTTCGGATATGTGCGCTTGTTGTCGTAGTAATACGTACAAACTTCTGTGGAAATCGTGAATCCGGGAGGCACGGGCAGGCTGATGCGGGTCATCTCCGCGAGGTTGGCGCCTTTGCCGCCGAGCAGGGCCTTCTGGGTGCCGTTGCCGTCGGCCTTGCCATCGCCGAAGTAGTAAACGTACTTGCCCGCTTTAACCTTGGCCGGTGAATTTTTTTTGAGTTTGGAAGGCTTGACCTTTTGGGAGGTGGAGGCCTTTTTTGATTTGGATGATTTCTTGGATTTCTTTGCCATAAAGTGTGTGTTTTGAATGGAAGGCTAAGCATTAAAGAGATGCGGGGGGTTCTGTGCAAGTGCAAAGCACACACGAAAAATCCGGCCGCTTCCGAAGTCCTGGGCCGGATCACAGTGTGGGCGACTTTGTCTTGAGGCAATTCCATCCGGCAGCTACGCCGACAAGGAAAACCCTGTCCCTGGCATTTAAGGATGCCCTCTCAAACGAATACGCAAGAAACTGAACTGCAAAGGGATGGAAAGAAAAAGAAATGGATACGAACCGATTGGAAACCTCTGAAAAACCAACCCCTACCTGCCCCAGCCGCGGCCATTTCAGGACCTGCGGGAAACTCCGGCACCTGCATTAGCAATCGGCGATTCACAACAAAGCGTCTAATGCTTGGCGCGGTGTCGCAAACTGCGAAAAAAAATCTATTCGACGCTGTCCTTTGCATTATACTGAAGCGCATCCCAAAGTTATGTCGCACCAAGATAAAAACCCCCTCGGCACCATCCTCACCTATGCGGTCGGAACCGTGGTCGTCTCCCTCTCCGGCGCCCTGCTCATCCAATATTTTCTGGGCAAAGCCGAGGAAAGAGCCGCGCGCCTGGCCAGCGGTGAATCGCGCTACGAACGCAAACACCCGCACAAGGCTTAGAAGTGGTTTCATAAATCTCCGTGGAGGCGCAGTACAAGCTACTGCCGGGCCTGCTGCATCGATCCCGACTGTACAGCGATAGGTTTGAGTCGCCTGCCCAAACTTCGGGAGTGGCCTTCAGGGCTGGCGCAGGCGCGGTGAAATCACCAGCACACTCAACGGATGAGCCGGCTCAGACTTCCTCGAACTCGTTGATGAGACGGATGAGAAAGCGCGTCAGGGCGCGGCGCACCTCGGGCAATGGCTGCAGAAACCGCTTTAATTCCGGAATGTCCTTGGGATGAAAAATCAGGTGCAGACCCAGCTTCATGGGGGTGGTTTTGCTGGTTTCCTGATCATAACCACAAGCCAGAACCTCGGCCGGGACGGTATCGCGGGCATCATCGCTGATGGCGCGTACGCCAATAATTTCCAATCCAAAACTTGCCGCCACTTCGGCGACGCGGGCCGTCTCCATATCCACGATCTGGCAGCCGCTGCTTTCAGCGAGTTCCGCCTTTTCCGCTGGCGTGGAGATGACGCGATCCGAACTGCACATCAGGGCCACGTCATAACCGGGCACTGCCTTGAGAAAATTGAGCATGGAATCGCTGCTGTAGCGGGCCGCGACAATGACCTGGCCCTTGCTGATGGTGGGATTGAGAGCACCGGCAAATCCGGCCAGAATCAGCATGTTGGCGGAGCTGTGCGGCAGCACCAGCGAAACACTGGCGGCCGCCTTGGCTCCGCCGATCCCGCAGATGATGACGAACAATTCCATCTTCCCGATCAAGCCCGTAAAACAGCGCACGCCGGAAATTTCTTTTTCCTGCTTGCCCTGCAAGGAAGCCAGCAGATCCTGGGCTTCAAATAATGTGGGGAAGGCAATCGCTATCATGTCATCAACCCGCCTGGGTCCGGCCTGAGATCAGGTGGTTCAATTCGGAAAGTGCCAGCAGCGGCCAGTTGTTCCGGTACATGTCGTATTTCAAATAAAACACGCAGGGGAATCCGGTGCCGGTGATGAAATCCTCCTTCCAACTGCCGTCCGGCAACTGGGTGGTGGCTAGAAATTGCGCGGCGCGGCGGATGCTCGCCCGTCCGGGATCACCACAGGTGATCAAACCCATCAGTGCCCAGGCCGTCTGCGAGGCAGTGCTGATCCCCTGCCCTTTCAGGCGCGGGTCGTCGTAGGAGGCGCAGGTTTCACCCCAGCCGCCATCGGGGTTCTGACAGGACTCCAGCCAGTCGCGGGCCCGCACAATCCAATCCTGGTTCATGTCCGCATTCATGGCATGCAGACCCCGCAGGGACTGCCAGGTGCCGTAGATGTAATTCACACCCCAGCGCCCGTACCAGGAACCGTCCTCCTCCTGGGTGCGTTTGAGGTAGGCCACGCATTTTTGAATCACCGGATCATGGGCTGCCGTGCCGAGCTTGCAAAAACACTCGATGGCGCGTGCGGTGATGTCGCTGCAGGGTGGATCGAGAATGGCATTGTGGTCGGCAAAGGGCACATGGTTGAGCCAGGGCTTGGTGACATCCTTGTCGAAGGCGGCGTAACCGCCGTTTTTGCACTGGAAACTTTTGGCCCAGCCGAGGGCGCGCCGCATGATTTCCTTCTGCCGGGCCGCGTCCGAACCGCTCATCTGGTTGAGGGCCAGCAGAACCTTGAAGGTGTCATCCACATCGGGATAAAACTCATTGTTGAATTCAAAGGCCCAGCCGCTGGCCTCGGGATAGGGATTTTTCAAATGCCAGTCGCCGACCGTGCGGACCTCCTTGGAAAGCAGCCAGTCGGCCGCCTTGCGCAACTGCGGATGATCGGGTGCCAGACCCGAGGAGGCCAGGGCCACGGACGTGATAGCGGTGTCCCAGACCGGTGAAAAGCAGGGCTGAATGCGGAAATCGTTGTTGGCCTCGTCGAAGACAAAGAATTCCTTGAAATGTTTTTCGCACTTGCTGTACACGGGATGGTCGTCGGCATAGCCGAGACACTTCAACGCGATCAGGGTGTTGAGCATGCTGGGGAAAATGGCGCCCAGTCCGTCGGAACGTTGATCCACGCGCTCCAGGATCCAGTGCTCGGCCTTTTTGAGGGCTTGGGCCCGGAGCGGCTTCCAGGGCAATTTGTCCACGAGCTTGAGAAAGGAGTCCCAGTTGAGGAAGAAATTGCGCCAGGTGAACATTTTGGGGTCGCGCGGCAGCGAGAAATCCATGTTCTCCGTCCCGTAGGGAAAAAGCTCGTGCAATTGTTTTTCCGGCGGCAGCAGGTGGGTGGGTTTGAAATGATTGATGATGGACAGCGGGATGAACATGCAGCGGGTCCATGACGACATTTCGTAAATGTTGAAATAAAGCCAGTTGGGCAGCAGAATGGTCTCGGCCGGAATGCTGGGCAGGTATTTCCACGGGAAAAGACCCAGCAACGCCAGGTACAATTTGCCGTAGGTGTTCATTTTCGGAATCCCGCCCAAGCGCAGAATCATGGCATGGGCTTTTTGCAGCACCGGATGATCCGGGCTGAACCCCGCCAGTTTGAGCGACAGGTAACACTTGACGGTGGCATTGATCTCATCCGGGCCGCCGGGATAAATGTTCCAGCCACCGTCGGGCTGCTGGCGGTCGATGATATGCTTGACGCAGCGGGCCTGCATTTCCAGATCAACCTGGTCCCGCCAGTGCATGAAAAGCATGTAGTCGGAAACCAGCGTGGTATCGACAAACAGTTCCCCGATCCAGTACCCCTCGGGATTTTGCAATTTAAGCAGGAAATCCCGGCTCTTTTGTACCGTCCCGGCCACCTGGCTGGCGTATTCAGGATCGACTGTGACTTTCAACTGGTGTGCGCTCATGGTCATGCTGTTCACATGGGTGGAGGACTGGCTGCCGGACATAGTCTGAAAAGATTATACAGCGTTTGCAGCTTCGTCAACCCGTGCCCGTGCCGCTCAGAATTTTTCGGAAACGACGGGCTCAGGGCACCGCCACGGGATTCAACTTCCAGATGTCCCGCGCATATTCGCTGATGGCACGGTCGCTGGAAAACTTGCCCAGCCGCGCCGTGTTCAGGAGCGACATGCGGGCCCATTTAAGCGGGTCGCGATAGGCCAGGTCCGCCTCCTGCTGGGCTTTGACATAAGCCGCATAGTCGGCCAACACGAGGAAGGGATCGCCTCCATCCAGCAGGCTGTGCACCAGCGGGGCCAGGGCATCATGCGGATCGTTGGGGATGAAGTGGCGCGAGCCCAGCCAGTCAATGACTGCATGCAGTTCTTCGTCTTGATTGTAGTAATCGTAGGGATGATAGCCCCGGGCCCACAATTTTTCCACCTCGGGAACGGTCAGTCCGAAGATGAAAATGTTATCCGGCCCGACTTCCTCGAGAATTTCCACATTGGCACCGTCGAGGGTGCCCATGGTGACCGCGCCATTGAGTCCGAGCTTCATGTTGCCGGTGCCGGAAGCCTCCTTGCCGGCGGTGGAGATTTGCTCCGAGATGTCGGCGGCGGGGATGATGGAAGAGGCCAGTGAAACGCGGTAGTTGGGCAGGAAAACCACCTTGAGTTTGTCCTGGATGCGCGGGTCATTGTTGATTTTATCCGCCACAGCATTGATGGCCTTGATGATGCACTTGGCCACAACATAGCCGGGGGCGGCCTTGGCACTGAAGACAAAGACACGCGGATGCATGTCATAGCCGGGGTCGTGGAGCAGTCGGCGGTACAGCGCCAGAATGTGCAGCAAATTCAGGTGCTGCCGCTTGTACTCGTGCAGGCGTTTGATCTGCACGTCGAAAAGTGCGTCCGGCGAGACGATGACGCCGCATTCGCGTTTGATGATGCCGGCGAGATTCTCCTTGTTGCCTTTTTTAATCTCCTGAATCCGGTGCAAAAAGGCCTCATCATCCACCCAGCCTTCCAGTTCCCGCAAGCGGTTCAGATCCGTGATCCATTCACGACCGATCTTTTCATTGATCAAACCGCTCAACCCCCGGTTGATGGAAAGCAGCCAGCGTCGGGGCGTGACGCCGTTGGTTTTGTTGTTGAATTTGCCGGGATAAAATTCGTCGAAATCCTTGAACAGATTTTCGCGCAAAAGGCGGGTGTGCAATTCAGCCACTCCGTTGACGGAGAAGCTCCCCACCACCGCGAGGTGGGCCATGCGCAGGAACTGCACGGGCCCCTCTTCAACCAGCGACAGGAGTCGTTTCTTTTCCGAATCACCGGGCCAGTGGGCTTCGACCTGTTTGAGAAAACGGGCGTTGATTTCAAAAATAATCTGCAGGTGCCGGGGCAGCACCGAGGCAAACAAACCGACGCTCCACCGTTCCAGAGCCTCAGGCAGCAGCGTGTGATTGGTGTAGGCAAAGGTGCGGGTGGTGATCGACCAGGCCAGGTCCCAGTCCATTTTTTGTTCGTCCCGCAGGATGCGCATCAGTTCGGCTATGGCCACGGCCGGATGGGTGTCGTTCAATTGAATGGAAATTTTTTCGGGCAACAGCGCCCAGTCGGTCCCGTGCTCCCGCTCGAAACGGCGCAGAATGTCGCGCAGCGAGCAGGTCACAAAAAAATACTGCTGCACCAGACGCAATTCCTTGCCGTTTTCGGTGGAATCGTTCGGATACAAAACCTTGGTGATGGTTTCGCCGAGATTCTTGCGCTGCAGGGCCTCGCTGTAACCGCCGGCGTTGAAGGCGTTGAAATCAAACTCCTCCTGGGCATGCGACTGCCATAGTCTCAAAAAGTTGACCGTACGTCCGCCGTAACCGCAAATCGGTATGTCGTAGGGCACGCCCACGATGGTGCGCGAATCGACCCAGTGCGCCGTGCTGTTGCCGTGGTCATCAAACACATTTTCCACCCGGCCGCCGATCTGTATTTTCTGGGTGTACTCCGGGCGTACAATTTCCCAGGCGTGACCGTAGCGCAACCACTCGTCGGGACGTTCCACCTGGTAGCCGTTATGAAACTCCTGCTTGAAGAGTCCGAATTCATAGTGAATGCCGTAGCCGACCGCAGGCAGATTGAGCGTGGCCAGGGAATCGAGGAAGCAGGCGGCCAGGCGGCCCAAACCGCCGTTGCCCAGGGCCATGTCATACTCCTCATTGCGGGTGCTTTCCATGTCCAAACCCAGATCGTGCAGGGCATGTTCCGCCTCCTCAAAGAGGCCGATGTTGAGAAGGTTGTTGCCCAACAGCCGGCCCATGAGAAATTCCAGCGAGAGATAATAAACCCGGCGGGTTCGGACCTTGGCATGGGCCGACTGGGTGGCGATCATCCGTTCGATGATCCGTTCCTGGGCTGATTTCGCCAGCGCGTACCACCAGTCGCGGCGCGTGGCGGTGCCGGCATCGCGGGCCAGGCCGTATTTCAGGTTGCGCAAAATGGCGTGCTTGATGTCTTCCGAAGCCAACAGGGAGGGAGTGATCTGATCGATGCCGTCGCTATTCATAAATTGATTCTTCCATCTTTGCGGCCAAGGTCGGACTCTGGCAAGCAGGACTTTCCCTGGCAGACCCGCCTGTTTGCTGCAAAACAGCAAGCTTCATGCCAGGCCTCAATCGCCGGCCTTTTTCAAGGCGACTTCCAAGACCAGTCGCACCTTCCCGGTGCTGCCGGGCCCGACAATCTGCACCGATTGCGGCGGATTCAATGTCACATCAAGACTGTAGATGCCCGGCTGGGTGATAAAGGACGCATCTGCCGGCAGGGTTTTGATGCGGTCTGTGGTCTTCCATTCCCCATCCCGAACCACCGCCTGCACCACGTCGGGCTCGATGCGGTGTTCCTTGATTCGCAAGCCATGTTTCAAGCCACTGCACTCCGGGAGGGCAATCTGCAGTCGCAACATCCGCATTTCCGCCAGCGTGTAGTAAATGGTGGAGGGTTCGAACTTCTCCACCCGCGCTTCTCTTGGCAGGTTCTGGATGAAATCCTCGGCGAGATTGAGCGAGGTCCGGCCCGCCCGGGCGTTGCGCAAATCCACCTGCACCGTGTAACTGCGCCCGATGCTCAGTGCCTTCGGGGTGCGCAGATAGAGCGTGGCCGTCTTGGGACTGAGATCGGCCACGTAGAGTTTCGGCGGAATGTTGGTGAAATCAATCTTGGCCTCTGCGGTGGTGGAATCGGTCGGGGTCTCAAAATATTTTTTCCGGTAATGCTCTGCGGAAAATGAACCGGACAGGGCCAGCATCAGGGCAAAGACCCACAGGCCCACACTGAGAATGCGATTGCGTTTTTTGGCATGGCTTTCGTGGCGCATGCCCAGCAACAGCATTAATTCCTCCTCCAAATCCTCCACGGTCTGGGAGGTCACCTGTCGCAGGCTGCCGTTGCGCGCATGGGAAATCACCCCCCGTTGCTCGGAAACCACCAGCACATGGGCGTCACTACGCTGGGTCAGTCCGATGGCGGCAAGGTGGCGCGTTCCCAGATCCGCATCCGCGCCTTCCGCCGAGGCCAGGGGCAATACACCCCCCACCCGCACAATACGATTGCCCAAAATCACCGCTGCCCCGTCATGACGCGGACAGTTGGGATTAAAAATCGAGAGCAGGATGGAACGATTCACGGCCGCATCCACCTCCTCACCTCCGCTGATCAGATCCTCCACGCCTTGACGACCGGGAAAAACAAAGAGCGCCCCGCGCCGCTCGCGGATCAAATCCACCAGGGTCATGGCCACCTGACCCATGGTTTGTTCCGACTGAAAGACGCGGGGCCGGAGCAGATTGCCACGGCTGGCCGCCTGATACAAACGGCTCAATTCCGGCAGAAAGGACAGAAATAAAAAAACCGCTACCGGCAGCACCGCCAGCAGGATCAGCAGACTGGACAGAGGCAGCTTGAGCATCACAATGAGCACGGCGGCAATGCCCAGCAACAACACGGTGAGGAGAAGTTGCAGCAGACGCGGGTACGCCACCAGCCATCCCAGGACAATGCGGAGCATGAGACAGCTCAGCGAAATGTCCAGAATGTGCTTGAAGATGAGTGTGTCGAAACCGAACCGCATCACGACAGTTTACGTTGCCTGCTCATGGCGTCAAGGTTCCCGCGCCATCAATGACCCGGAACCTGCAGCATGAGGGAAATCTTGCCGTCACCGACTTTTTGGATGCGGTAAATCCGGGCTATGCCGGATTTTTGCAGGGAATCGACAATCTGATCGTAAAGATTCCGCCACAGGAGATTTCCCAGTTGCGTCGGCAGTTGCGCCCCGCCGAGATACACCTTGCAGTCGTAAAACGAGAAGACGTCCCCCTCGCATTTATACTGGATCTGATAGCGGAAGAGCAGCGTCTTGCCCAGGCAGTCGTCCTGGTCCTGCAATTCAATGTATTCCGGCTTGATGGAAAGGCGCATGGCCTCGCGGTACAGATCCAGAATCTCGCCTTGGGCCGGACGTTGCAGTCGGACAATCTTCTGCAGGGCGGCATTGATTTCCGACGGAGTGAGGGTCACTTCCAGATCCGAGTTTTCCCGCCAGGAACTGTTGCCTTCAGCCGAGAGGAAAACCATGCGCTTGACCGTCTCCACAGAAGTCAATTGCTCCTCCTTGAGCGTCAACGGGCCGGCGTAATCCTGCAGCTTGGAAGGGCCGGAAAAAATCTTGAACCCATAGTAGGCATAGAGGGCCATGACGATCAGCCCGAGAATCAGCATGATCAGGCCGCTGATGGTCAGGTTGCCCCCGTGCGAATTTGCCACATACATCAGCATGTAGGCGGTGACCAGCAGGGTGGCGCCAATGAAGACCAGACACAGCAGCATGGACATCTGCGGCAGAACCACGGCGGAAAACGGTATCCCGGCGTAATGCTCAAAAAAGCCCTGGATTTTGGAATTCTTACGCGTGTTGAGTGTGTCCTGGATTTCCTTGGGGGTATGCCATTCCCCCTCGAAAATCCGGCGCCCTTCCTTCAGATAACTGACACGTTGCTGCCAGGGTGCGAGATAGGCATCCACTTTCCCCGCCAACTGCGGGTACTTGGATTTGATCTCCTCGCCCTCGTCAATACGGGCCTTCAATTCGGAATATTTATAGGATTGTTTTTCATCGAAGGGCACACTGACAAAGTCATCGCCCACTTTCTGCTGCCCCGCCGCCAAAGCGGCCAGAGCGGCCTTGCGCTCCTCGATCACGGCGGAAAATTTAGCCAATTCCGGCTGCAACAGCTGCCGCGACTCGGGAAACTGCTGTATCGTCAGTTGAATCAGCGTTTTCAACTCTGTCACCTTGTCGTCAGGCAGGCTTTTGGCCGCATCGGAAAAGGTGGGGATCACTTTTTTTAAATAGGGGGTTTGATACGCCGCGCGCCGGTCGTTTTGGTCCACCACAATCACGCGGCTTTCCTGAACGTCCACAGACTTGGCTGTGATGACCTTGAGGGGCGTGTCCGGCAGTTTGATCAAGACAATCTGCAGGTCGGGCACGTAATTTGCCGCCACCGCCGCAGGAAATCAGG
>Ga0209698_10003786_pt1 | contig 16699 bp, 14 predicted proteins | sample LitLauG_LLR_2012_FD_187203 | JGI IMG/M metagenome (GOLD analysis project Ga0209698, IMG submission 187203) | Freshwater sediment microbial communities from Pennsylvania, USA - Little Laurel Run_MetaG_LLR_2012 (SPAdes) (version 2) | ecosystem: Environmental > Aquatic > Freshwater > Creek >...
CTATAAGGGCGATGGCAAGGGCGCGCACTGGCGTGGGATTGTGGATGATAAAGGCCGCGTGATGATCGCGATCAGCTTCAACTCCGACGTCGGCGACGCATGGGAGTATGCGGACGATCCGTACTATCCAGAGAAATTTTCCGGTCTGGCAATACGGATTGGCGTGAACTACATCATTTATTCGATGACGCATTGAGATTTGTAGTTTGTTACAAAAATTTTTACCTCGGTAGGAAAATTGAAGCGTATACAACCGAGTTGGGAGGCGCTGGGCAAGGGCATTCCGAGCCGGGCGATCTGGAACAAAGTGCATCCGGAGCAGGTATTAACGGCTTTCTGGACCAGGTAGGGGCGATAGCCGCGCAGCCGCGCATCGACGTGGTGAAGGTCATCGATTGATTTTCGAAGTAGCTGCGCGAAAATAGAAGGCATGTCCAAACCAGACGCGCCACCGTTTCCTTTTGCAGGCATCATCTGCATGTTGATGGGAGGGATGCTGCTGATGTCCGGCGGCTTCTGGTTTGGAAAGTATATGGTGATTTTCGGTGCGGTGTGGGCTTTATTCGCGCTGTGGCTGAAGTTTAAGCGCTGAGTGCTGTGTGTGGCGATTGGCAGGCGGAACCGCCTGCCCTACCATACGGGAAGGACAAGCGGTTCCAGAGCGGACGCTACCGCTTCATGATCACGGACTTGATTTCCGTGTACTGCTGTAAGCCGTACTCGCCCAATTCGCGGCCGATGCCGGATTGCTTGAAGCCTCCGAACGGCGAGCGCGGATCGAGTACGTTATAGCAGTTCACCCACACCGTGCCGGCGCGGACACTGTCGGCGATGGCGTGGGCCTTGCGCACGTCCTTGGTCCAGACGGCGGCGGCCAGGCCATAATCGGTGCGGTTGGCGCGCGCCACCACTTCGTCGGCGGTCTTGAACGGAATGATGCTCATCACCGGTCCGAAGATTTCTTCGCGGGCGATCTTCATGTCGTCGTGCACGTCGGCGAAAACGGTCGGCTGGATGAAGTAGCCCTTGTCGCCGACGCGGCCGCCGCCGGCCACCAGCTTCGCGCCTTCCGAACGGCCGGAGTCGATGTAGCCCATCACCTTGTCGAACTGGATGTTGTCCACCTGCGGACCCTGCTCAGTCTTGGGATCGAACGGATCGCCCACAGTGCGATTCTTGGCGCGGACGCCGGATTTGTGGACGAACTCGTCGTAGATTTTCTCTTCGACGAACACGCGCGATCCGGCGCAGCAGCACTGGCCGTGATTGAAGAAGAGGCCGAAGTGCGCGCCCTCCACCGCCTCGTCCATGTCGGTGTCGGCGAAGACGATGTTGGGGCTCTTGCCGCCCAGCTCCAGCGTCACGCGCTTCAGATTGGACTTGGCGGCGGCTTCCATGATTAAGTGGCCGACCTCGGTGGACCCGGTGAACGCCACTTTATCCACGTCCATGTGATGGGCGATGGCGGCGCCCGCCGTCGGGCCGTAGCCGGGCACCATGTTGATGACGCCTTCGGGGAACCCTGCTTCCACCATCAGCTCGCCGGTTCGGAGCGCGGACAAAGGAGTCTGCTCGGCCGGTTTCAGCACGATGGTATTGCCGGTGGCCAGCGCGGGTCCGATCTTCCAGGCCATCATCAGCAGCGGGAAATTCCAGGGGATGATCTGTCCGACCACGCCGACGGGCTCGTGACGCGTGTAGCAGAAATAATCGCCGTCAATGGGGATGGTCTTGCCGTGAATTTTGTCGGCCCAGCCGGCGAAGTAGCGGATGCAGGCGACCGAGGCGGCGACATCCACCGCTTTCGCGATGGCGAACGGCTTGCCGTTGTCGAGCGATTCCAGGCGGGCGAGCTCATCGGCGTTCTTTTCCATCAGATCGGCGAGGCGCATCATCAGGCGTCCACGTTCGCTGGCGGCCATCTTGCGCCAGGCGCCGTGTTCGAACGCCGCGCGGGCGGCCTTCACGGCCTTATTGACGTCGGCCGAGTCGGCTTCAGCAATCTGGCAGATTTCTTCGCCGGTGGAGGGGTTCACGGTCCCAAAGGTCTTGCCCGATTCGGCACTAACCCAACGGTTATTGATCAGCAGCTTGGTCGCGGAAATATTCACTTTTTCCGCCGGGGATGTCAAAACAGAGGCCATACAGAGACTCCTTCGATGAATTGAATGGCTTGCGTCACAGGGCAAGCTACCCAAAGACAATATCATGTTTATTCGCGGCGCGGGATACAATGATAAGAGGCACTTTTTGCCGCCCCGTTGACCCCTCTCACCGACACATTCGGACGCGTCCACGACAGCCTGCGCATCAGCGTCACAGACCGCTGCAACATCCGCTGCTTTTACTGCATGCCGGAGACCGAGGTCAAGTTCGAGGCGCGCGAGAAGCTGCTGACGTTCGAGGAAATCGAGCGCTTTGTCCGCGTCGCCGCGCAGATGGGCGTGCGAAAGCTGCGCGTCACCGGAGGCGAGCCTCTGCTGCGCCGCGATCTTTCGACGCTGATCCGCAAACTGGCGGCGATTGAAGGCATCGAGGATCTGGCGCTGACCACCAATGGCGTGAAACTGGCGGGCATGGCGGAGGAGTTGTACGACGCCGGTCTGCGCCGCATCAATATCCATCTGGATACGCTCGACCGCGGGCGCTTCGAGAGAATAACGCGGCGGGACGATTTCGATAAGGTGATGCAGGGCATCGAAGCGTGCCTGAAGCTGGGCTACGGGCCGGTGAAGATCAACGTGGTCGCCGTGAAGGATCTGATCGAGCCGGACATCGTGCCGATGGCGCGTTTCGGGCGCGAGCGAGGTATTGAGATTCGCTACATCGAGTTCATGCCGCTGGATTCGCAGGGCATTTGGGATCGCGGGAAGGTGCTGCTGGCGGATGATATGATCGCCATGCTGGAGCGCGAGATCGGGCCTCTGGAAGCGATTCCGGACCGTGATCCACGCGCGCCGGCGACGGATTATCGCTTCGTGGACGGCATCGGCAGCGTCGGTTTTATCGCGTCGGTGAGCCGTCCGTTCTGCCTGAACTGCAACCGGCTGCGTATCACCGCCGACGGCCACCTGCGCTACTGCCTGTTCGCGGTGGAGGAAACGGACGTGCGTCCTTTGATCCGCGGAGGCGCGTCGGATGAGCTAATCGGTGAGGCGATTTCTGAATGCGTGCGGGGAAAGTGGATCGGGCACGAGATTAATTCGCAGAAATTCGTTGCGCCGCCGCGTCCGATGTACTCGATCGGCGGTTAAATGTCGTCTGACTCTGATAAAATGGAAATTCGAGCGTGAAACATTCTTATCACGTTGTGTTCCTGCTCTTCATGCTCATGGCAGCGGGACTAGCGGAGGCACAAACCGGCGATGCGGCGAAACTTTCGCCGGATCAGGCGGGCTGCGTCGATTCGAAGTTTCTTCCCAAGCTGACCGAATGCCGCATCGATAACTGCGAGAAAAAAGATATCGACCATCGCGAGATCGCCGTCAGCGAAGACGGCAACGGCGACGTGGTAGAGACGCCGATCGACGGCAAGAGCCGGTCCTTAATGTACGAATGCCGCGAAGGGACCGAGCCGCGTTCCGTGATTGAGCGCGCGGAAGCGGGGCTGAAGGCCGGCGGCTTTGAAATACCCTACAAGTTCGCCGACGCCGAGGGCTCGCTCACGGCGCACAAAGATGACTTCTGGATCGTGGTGGATGCCGCGGCGCATTACTATACCCTGACGGAGATCACAGCCGTCCCGCCGGAGTTCGATTCCGCCGTAGACGCCGATTCTCTGGCCGAAATGCTGGAGCACTTTGGACACGTTGCGTTGTACGGTGTCCAGTTTTTCCCAGGTCGCCCAGACCTGGAACCGGCATCGTCGGGAGTGCTGCAGGAAGTGGTTACGATGATGAACGACCATCCGAACTGGCGCATCCGGGTTCAGGGTCACACCGATAACACCGGAACCAAGGCCGGCAACATGACGTTGTCGATGCGCCGCGCCACCGCCGTCGTGCAGTGGCTGGCAACCAACGGCGTCCGACGCGTGCGCCTAGACGCGCAGGGCATTGGCGACGCGCATCCCGTATCGGACAACACGACCGAAGCGGGCCGGGCGAAGAACCGCCGGATCGAACTGGTAAAGCTTCCCGACATGCAAGCGCAGTAGAATCGTAGCGTGGTCGATATTCACAGCCACGTGCTCTACGGCATGGACGACGGTGCGAAGACTCTAGAGGATTCCATCGCGATGGTCCGCATGGCGGCCGAATGCGGCACCACCGATCTGGTTTGCACGCCGCACGCCAACCTGAGCTATCATTTCGAACCCGAGACGATCGCCGCGCGCCTAGCCGAGGTGGCCGAGAAATCGGACAACGTGCTGCGCCTGCACTCGGGCTGCGATTTTCACCTCAGCTACGACAATATTCAAGACGCCATCGCCCATCCGGCCAAATACACCATCAACCACCTGCGCTATTTAATGGTGGAGTTTTCCGATCTGCTGATCTTCAACAACACGGCGGAGATTTTTGCGCGTCTGGAGGACACAGGCATGACGCCGGTGATCACGCATCCGGAGCGCAACGGGCTGCTGCGCCAGAGAATCGACCAGATCGGCGAATGGGTGGCCTCCGGCGCATGCGTGCAAGTGACCGCGCAGAGCGTGCTGGGCGAATTCGGCCGCCGCGCCCAGCAGTTTTCCCGCGATCTTCTGGACCGCGGGTTGGTGCATTTTTTGGCCAGCGACGCACACGACCTTGAGCACCGTCCGCCGCGCCTAGATCGTGCGCATACCTGGGTCCAACAGCATTACAGCGAGGCGTGGGCTGATGCTCTATGCATTTCCAACCCGTTGGCAGCCCTTACCGGGGAATCCCTAGAGCCAATTCGAGATCCGGTTACTACTGAATCCCGAAAGTGGTACCAGATTTGGCGCTAAAATCCCCCAAAATTCCCAGATCGGCTTGAGACGAATCCCCCCTGCCCAGCACAACATTTCGTGTGCGGTTGAGTAATCGAAACTCTTAACCGCACGAAGAGTGTCAGGACGATGCGAATCAATCTTTTACCGTGTGTTGCTGCTGCGCTGGCGCTGTGCGGCTCCATGGTTGGGCAAGAAGGTCAGGCGGCGTCTCCGGAGCCTTCGCTCCTCGGAAACCTCCCGGCACAGAAAATTGGGCCCAACGATCTACTTTCCATTTCGGTGTATGGGGCGCCGGAGCTCACCAGAACTGTACGCGTCAGCGCCGAAGGATTTATCCGGTTGCCGATGCTCAAGCAGAAGCTGGAAGGGAAAGGGATGATGCCCTCGGAACTGGAGGAGAAGATCGCGGCGGCGCTGAGCCAGGAAGAGATCCTGGTGGAACCGATCGTCACAGTCAATATCGCCGAGTATCACAGCCGTCCGATCAGCGTGGCGGGGGCGGTGAAACTTCCCGTGACGTTCCAGGCTCTGGGGAAGACCACTTTATTGGAAGCGTTGACACGAGCGCAAGGCCTCGCGCCGGACGCGGGTACGGAGGTGGTGGTGACGCGTCAGCCATTGACACCGGGCGGAGTCGTGCGTATCGAAAGGATACCGGTGAAAGGGCTGATCGACGCGTCCGATCCGGCCCTGAACGTGCTTTTGGAAGGCGGAGAAGAAGTGCGCGTTCCACAGGTGGGGCGCGTGTTCGTCGTCGGAAACGTGAAGCATCCGGGCGCGTACAAGATTGAAGACGGGTTTGGATTGACGGTCTTGAAGGCGCTGGCGGTGGCAGAAGGGCTGGCACCTTATGCCAACAAACAGGCGTTTATTTATCGGCGCGGCGAAACGGGGGTGGCGCAGCCGGTGGAAACTGCGGTTGATCTTAGAAAAATCCTCGAACGCAAACAGCCGGACATTGCTCTTTCCGCCAATGACATTCTCTACATTCCCGATAACCGGTCGGCGCGCATCACAATGACCACCATCGACCGCGCGGTTGGATTTATGTCGTCCACGGCGTCGGGAATTCTCATTTATAGCCATCCATAAAGCAAGCAGGTTTATTCGAAGGAGATTCGATGCAGGATCAAGACAGACTCCCCATGTTGGTCGATATGACGCGCGTGCCCTCGTACGCACCGCCCGCTTACAGCGCGGCCGACCGGGAGCCGGAGGAAGGCAAGCTCCCCTTATCGCAATATTTGTGGATTCTGAGGCGCTACCGTTGGCGCATCGGCGGGTTCATCGTGGCCTCGGTCATCGGAACGCTGATCATTTCAGCCCGCCTGACGCCGATTTACGAGTCGATCGCGACTGTCGATGTGGACCGGCAAACGCCTTCGGGAGTAGTGGGACAGGACTCAGCGCGAACCGCGCTCAACGATTCGGATCAGTATCTGGCTACGCAGATCAAGCTGGTGCAGTCCGATTCCGTGCTGCGGCCGGTGGATCGCCGGTTCAAATTGCGGGAAGTGGAGCACCAGCCTGAGGCGGAATCGCAGCTCGCGCGGGCAGGAGACGCTCCGGTGGCCTTGCGGCGGTTGAAGGTCACTCGTCCGCCCAATACGTACCTGCTGCTGATCAGCTATCGCTCGGACGATCCGCAACTGGCGGCTGATGCGGCCAACGCCATCGCGCAGTCGTACCTGGAGCATACCTATAACATCCGCATCCGCAGTTCGGCGTCGCTGGCGACGTTCATGGAAAAGCAGAACGAGGAACTGCGGGCGAAGATGGAGCGTTCCAGCCAGGCTCTGCTGGGCTTTGAGCGGGAGTTGAACGTGATCAACCCGGAGGAAAAAACCAACATTCTTTCGGCGCGTCTGCTGCAGCTCAATACCGAATACACCAACGCGCAGGGAGAGAGACTCAAAAAAGAAGCCGCTTACGATTCGATCAAATCGGGTTCCATCGAAGCCGCGTTGGCTGCGGCCCAGGGCGACGGATTGCGCCGTCTGATGGAGCATCTAAACGACGCCCGCGAGCATTTCGTCGAAGTTAGAACGCACTTCGGCGCGAATCACCCGGAGTATCGCAAGGCGGAGGCCAAGGTTCAGGAAGTGGAATCGGCCATTCAGGGCGCGATTAAGGACGTCGGCCAGCGCGTGGAGATTGAATTCACGGAAAGCCAACGGCACGAGGAATCCGTGAAGCAGGCCGTCGCCGACGCGAAGGATGATTTTGACCGCGTCAACGCGCGTTCGTTCGAATACCAGGCGTTGAAGCGCGAGGCGGACGCCGACAAACTGCTGTATGAGGAACTGGTCCGCAAGATCAAGGAAGCGGGGATCAACGCGGGATTTCAGAACAGTGCAATACGGATCGCCGATCCGGCGCGTCCGGCGCTCAAGCCGGTATTTCCCGATATGAAACTGAATGTACTGTTGGCGTTGCTGTTCTCCGCTCTCGTCGCTGTCGGCGCGGCGGTGCTGAGCGATCTTCTCGACAAGACGATTCGCGATCCGGAGCAGGTGGCGCGCACGCTGCGGACCGAAGTCATCGGCAGCCTGCCGCTGATGAAAATGAGGCATGCGACGGGTGCGTCCAGCCTGAAGCCGACCTCGAGGAACACGCCCGAGGGCGACCAGGATTTGAGTGGGTTTCATGAATCGGTCCGCACGCTGCGCAACTCGATCTTGTTGGGAAGTTTCGACCGGCAATACCGTTCGCTGCTGGTGACCAGCGCGGCGCCGGGCGAGGGCAAGACGACAACAGCGGCGAATCTGGCCACGGCCCATGCCGAGCAGGGCAAGCGGACGCTGCTGATCGACGGCGACCTGCGCCGTCCGAGCGTGCACCGCAATTTCAATGTGCCAAGCGTGGTCGGCTTGTCGAACGTCCTGCTGGGCGAAATCGGTTGGCGGGATGCGCTGGTGCGCGTTGAGAGCGTCGAACATCTGGACATCCTTCCCGCTGGCCCGCCGTCACGGCGCGCGTCGGACCTGATCGGCAGAGGGCTGGCGGAACTGCTGGAGGAAGCTTCGTCGGATTACGACCTGGTTGTGCTCGACGCGCCTCCTTTGCTGGGATTCGCCGAACCGCTGCAGATGGCCACCGCCGTGGACGGAGTGATTATTGTCGCGCGCGCAGGGCAGACCACCCGCAAATCCGTCGCCAGTGTGCTGAGCGTGCTGACGCGCCTGCGGGCCAAGGTGGTGGGCCTGGTGCTGAACGAGGTGCATAAGGAACTGAGCGACAGCTACTACTACTACGGCTACTATCGCTCCTATTACACGGCCAGGGAAAAGGAGAAAGCAGAGGTGGCGTCATGAGCGTTTTCCTCGGGATTCACGACAGCCATCACGGCAACTGGCGGGTTGAAAAACCATGACCGCTGCGGCAGGACCTGTCCCGACCGAAACGCCTGTCTGGCGACCCATGGTGCTAGCGCTGGGCAAGACCGGAGCTGCTTCGCTTGCGAGTGGCCTGGTGAGCGCGCTTGGAACCAAAATTGTCGCCTCCGTGCTGGGGCCGGGCTCTCTTGCGTTATTGCAGACGCTGCAACAGTTGCGGGACGGCGCCCTGATCGTGGCGACGTCAAACGGCAAAATGGCGCTGGTGCAGGGCGCCAGCGAGATGGGGGGAACCGCCCGCCGCGAGTTCGTGCGGACCGCGGCAATTCTGTTCTCGGTGGGAGCCCTGTTGGTGGCGGCGGCAATGCTGGCCGTTCCGCGGGAATTCGTACGCTGGAGCCGTCTTCCGGTGGGAAGCGAGCGTTTGCTCCTGTGGGTGGCTCTGTCGGTCGCGCTGCTGAGTGGGTTCATTTTCCTTACCGCAATTCTCAATGCGTTGCGCGAGATCGGCAGGCTGGCGCTTTTGCAATTGGTCTCGCCGCTGACTGCCGCGCTTGTCGCCTGGCCGGTGGCACAGGCAGTCCGCGGCGGACGGCCCGCGGCCATTACCGCCTACCTGGCGATTCCGGCGGCGGCGAGCGTCCTGGCGGGGATTGTCGCGCTGCGGGGACGCGGCCCGGAACTTCGCGGTTGGGTGAGGGGCGTAGGCCGGCTCTGGTCGCACGGCGCGGCGAGGCATTTCTTTTCCATTTCCGGAGCGATGCTGGCGAGCGGCGTTGCCGCGACGGCCGTGCTGCTCGCCGTGCGGGGTTCGATCACGCGTCACGAAAGTCTGGTGGTGACCGGACAGTTCGACGCGGCGTGGAACATCAGCATGAATCATGTGACGCTGATTCTGGGTTCGATTCAGGCGTATTATCTGCCTCTGCTTTCGGCGGCCCGGACCCCCGAGGAGCGCACGCGGCAAGTGCGCGGGATGATGATCGTGGCATCGCTGGCCACTGCTCCGGTGATCGTTGCGCTGGTGGCGCTGAAGCCTTTGGTGGTTACCGTTCTCTACTCTCAGGCATTTGCCGCGTCGCCGCGGTTCCTGCGCTGGACGCTGCTGGGGGACTACCTGAAAGTCAGTTCCTGGGTGCTGATGACGCCCATGCTAGCCGCGCGCCACCTGGGCGCGTTTCTCGCCGTGGACCTGCTGGCGCAAGCCACGTTTTGGAGTTCCGCGCGCCTGCTTTCGAGAGCGGCGGGCACCCCCGAAGGCGCAGCCATTGGCTTCCTTGTATCGAACGGGCTGTGCTTCGCACTGTGCCTGATCTATGTGCACTTGCGTCAAGGCTTGCGGTTGGGCGTTAACGGGCTGGCGGCCTGGGCGGCTGGTCTGGTGCTGGCGATCACGGCCTCGGCCAGATTCTGGAACGAAACGGGAACCGTCCTGCCCTCGGCCCTGCTGTGGACTTCGGCGGCGGCGGGAATCTCCGCTGGGTTCGCGTTCTATCTGAGGAGGCGGGAACCTTGACCGATATGCAGAGCTACCCCATGCTAAATGCTTCGTTACCTCCGGTGCGGGAGGTGTCACTCCGATGACTTCTCCGGCGTTATTTCCGGTCAAGGTGCAGGTCCGAGCCCAGGCCGACCGAGCCCGGGTGCTGTTTGTGATCCCGGGCGACGGAGAGGGCGCGTCCATGATCTTCGCGCGCCGGCAGGCGGAAACCCTGGCTGCCGAAGGAGTGGAGGTCCGCACTTTTTATCTGGCCTCGCGCACCTCGCCTCGCGCAGTTGCATCAGAATTCCTGCGTTTCCGGGCCGAACTGGCGAGGCTGAGGCCTTTGGCCGTGCATGCCCATTTCGGCACGGTGACGGCGTTGTTTTGCGCGCTCGGATGCGGCGGCGTGCCGCTGGTGATCACTTATCGAGGAAGCGACCTGAACGCTCCTCCGGCCTCCTTCCGGTGGATCGACAAACTCCGCGCGCACTGCGGGCGTTTGTTCTCCCAACTGGCGGCATTGAAGGCGCGGAGAATCGTGTGCGTCAGCGCGCCGTTGCTGGAAAAGCTTTGGTGGGGAGCGGCGCGGGCGGCCATCCTCCCCTCCGGCGTGGATCCGGCGACGTTCCGGCCCTCGCCTCGCCTGCTGGCACGCAAGCGGCTGGGCTGGAGCGCGGGTCCTCCAGTGGTGCTGTTCAACGCCGGACGAGATCCTCGGGTGAAGAGGCTGGAACTGGCCCAGGCCGCGGTGGAGTTCGCGCGCAGGCGGGTGCCCGATCTGCGGATGGAGGTGCTCGACGGACACGTCCATCCGAAAAAAGTGCCGGACATGATGAACGCGGCCGACTGCCTGCTGCTGACCAGCGTGTCTGAGGGCTCTCCGACGGTGGTGCAGGAAGCGCTCGCATCGAACCTTCCGGTGGTGAGCGTGGCGGTGGGCGATGTCGCCGAACGGCTGCGCGGCGTGAGCGATTCCACGATCGCCGCCGCGGACGCCGGCTCTTTGGGACATGCGTTGGCGAACCTGCTTAGCCCTCCGCGGCGCAGCAACGGCCGCCTGAAATTGAGGGAATTTTCGGCCGCGGCCATCGCCCGCGAGCTGAAGGACATTTACGAAGGACTGGCCTGATGGAATTCTTTTTGATGATCGGCGCCGCCACTCTCCTGATCGCCGTACTGACGGCGAGCGTTTACCAGAAGCATCAGGACGTGGGGTTACTGGTGGGTATCGGCGCATTTTACTACTGGACGCTGTACGGTGCATGGTACATCGTGATCGACAAAATGGGCGGCTTCAGCGGGAAGAACTACCACTATCTCGAATACAAAATGTTCCCGTTGGCGCTCGACGGTACTTATATGCTCACTCTGGCACTGTATGCGGGATTCATTCTGGTCATACTACTGACGTTGCTGGGTTCACTTTCAAAAGACCGGCGGTTGGAAGTGCCGCGCCTGATGCTGCGCCACGAGCCGATTTTGATTATTGCCGTGTTGGCCGGCCTCGCCAGCTGGTTCATCATCAAGGACAAACTGAGCGAAGCGTGGGCGCTGAACACGTCTGCCTATCTTTACACGCGGCGACAAACCGACGAGTGGTTCACGCTGCACCAGGTGCTCAACCGGGTGGCGATGCTGCCTCCAGCCATCGGATTTGCGACACTGCTGGCGGGCGAAAAGTCGCGCTACTTCGTGAACGTCGTCCGCCGCTACACGTGGCCGGGGTACCTGCTGCTGTTCACCGGCATGGGAGCGTTCGCGTTTGTGCTTGGCAATAAGAATGAAGTGTTCACAGCACTGCTCACCGGTCTGCTCGCCTACTTCGCGTCGCTCAAGAGGCCCAGCTTTCTCAAAGTCGGGTTGTTGCTGGCCGTGGGGATGTGGTTCCTCTACACCATCGATCTGTTCCGCGGCACGCCGATTTCCGAGATGCAAGAGGTGATCAGCCAGCGTCTGGAGGACGCGACCGAGGTGGGCAACTTCGTTGCGTCCAGCAACGAGGGGTACGCGGCTCACTTTTCGCTCTATGGGGTACTGGCCAACGGCGTGGAGCCCCGCTTTGGCTACAGCATTTATTCGCTGATTTGCTCGGCGGTGCCGCGCGTGTTGTGGCCAGACCGCCCGCCCGATATTTACGCCTACTATTCGGAGAGCGTGGGAGCGATCCAGAATCAGGGCTATTCGGTGCATCACGCAACAGGCTGGTTCTTGAATTTCGGCTACGCAGGTGTGCCGTTGGGCGCCTTGGTGCTGGGCCTGGTTTGGGCGCGGTTCATGAACGCACACCAAAAAATCCGACCCGAGTCGGGGCTGGCCTACCGCTTATTCGCGACCATCTCGCCGTGGCTGTTCGTGGCCTATCTACCGTCACTGATCCGCGCAGGGCCGGAGGGTTACAAGGGGTTGGTGGTGGAGGGGCTGATGATTCCGATGATCGTGCTCTCGTTCGCCTGCCGTCCGAAAAGAGAACTCATGCCCTTGATCTGGAACGAGCATCAAGGCTGGATTATTGCGGAGGCTCCATGAGCGATCCTTTCGTTTCGGTGATCGTACCTTGCCGCAATGAAGCGGCCTTTATTGAACAGTCGATCGGCTCGATTCTGGCCAGCGATTACCTGGGCTGTTTCGAGGTGGTGGTGGCCGACGGCCGGAGCACCGACGGCACGCGCGCGATGCTCCAGCGCATCGCGGAGAAGGACGCGCGTCTGCGGGTGATCGACAATCCCGAGGGACTGACTCCGGTGGCGTTGAATCTGGCCATTGCCGCGGCGCGAGGCGAGGTTATTCTTCGCTTCGATGCGCATGCAGCTATGCCAGCGGACTACGTGCGGCGCGCAGTGCAATTGTTGATTTCCTGGGGAGCGGACAACGCCGGGGGCTCCATTCGCACTGTGGCGCAATCGGAAGGGCTCTTGGCTGGTCCGATCGCGGCGGCGCTGGGCAGCCGTTTCGGCGTCGGCGGCTCGGCGTTCCGCACTAGCGCGGGCGCTCGAGGGGCGCGGCTTGCCGACACCGTATTCGGAGGCTGCTGGCGGCGCGAGGTGTTTGCGCGTATTGGCGGGTTCAACGAAAAGCTGGCGCGCGGGCAGGATCTGGAGTTCAATCTCCGGCTGCGGCGCGCCGGAGGAAAGATCGTGCTGGACCCGGAGATCGTCTGCGATTACTATGCGCGCGCCAGCCTCGCGTCATTCTGGCGCCACAATTTCCGCAACGGGACGTGGGCCATTCTCCCATTCGTGTTGAGCGACGTTGTGCCCGTCAGGCCGCGCCATCTGATCCCTCTGGCGTTTGTGGTGGCGCTGGCGGTCTCACTGGCGCTGCCTTCCCCGTGGTCGATCGCGGCTGCCGCAAGTTACGCGGTCGCGAACATAAGTGCTTCCATCCAGACGGCGCTGCGGGCGCGCAAGGGCAGTTATCTGCTGCTGCTGCCGCCGGTGTTCGCCAGTCTGCATATCGCCTATGGCCTGGGCAGCGCCTGGGGCGTTTTGAAAACGTGTCTGCTGCTCGCTGAAACAGGGACGCCAAAACATGCAAGCCGTACTGAGACCTGATTATTCGACCGTCACCGAGCAGCCGGAGCAGGGCGCGACGCGCCTGCAACTGGCTATGCTCCGGACGCGTTACGCCTGGGCCTCCGGCCAGGCGGCTAATAAAGATGTGGCCGAGATCGCCTGCGGGGCGGGACTCGGATTGGGCTGGCTGGCGCGCATGGCCCGGCGTGTGGAGGCGGGCGACCTGAACGACGCCAATTGCCGCATCGCGCAGGAGACCTACGAAGGGCGCGAGAACATCCGCGTGCAGCCGCTGGATGCGCTCGACCTGCCGTTCGAGCCGTCTTCGCTCGATCTGGTGCTACTCTTCGAAGCGATTTATTATCTTACCGACGCGGACGTGTTTTTCGAGGAGGCGCGGCGCGTGTTGCGGCGGGGCGGCTCGCTGCTGATCTCAACCGTGAATCGAGAATGGACCGGTTTTAACCCGAGCCCTTTTCATAGCCGTTATTTTTCTGCGGCGGAACTGACGCAGGCGCTGGCCAGCCACGGATTCGCCGTCAGAATGTACAGTGGATTTCCGGAGCGCAGGGGTGTGCTCGATGCGCTCATCCGCCAGGTACGCCGCGCGGCGGTGGCCATGAACCTGATCCCGAACACGATGGCGGGGAAAGCGTTCCTGAAGCGCATGTTCTACGGTTCGCTCCAGCCGATTCCCCCTGAGTTGGTTCCGGGAGGCGCGACTGAACCGCTCTATCCACTCACCGGCTCTATGGACCTTTCCCTGTACCGGACTCTCTATGTGGAGGCGCAAAAAATCCGATGATCCCCACGCTCAGCCGTTCCATTCCTTTCTTCGATTACCCGAGTCTGTTCAGCGGCGAGGAGGAGGAGATTCTCTCCATTGTGCGCGACGTGGGACGCCGCGGTGCGTTCATCCTGCAGCAGGACCTGGCGCGCTTCGAACAGAACCTGGCACGTTATTTAGGCGCGAAGCATGCACTCGGCGTCGCCAATGCGACCGACGGGCTCCATATCGCCCTGCGCGCCGCGGGCATTGGTCCGGGCGACGAGGTGATTTTCAGCTCCCATACGATGGTCGCGACCGCAGCGGCGATTCACTTTGCCGGAGCGATTCCCGTGCCGGTCGAATGCGGTCCGGACCATCTGATCGATGGGAAGTCGGCGGCTGAGGCGGTCACTTCGCGCACCCGCGCGATCCTTCCTACCCAGTTAAACGGACGCACGGCCGATATGGACGCGCTGGGCGCGCTCGCCGCCAAGCACGGCCTCCTGATTGTGGAGGATGCGGCGCAGGCGCTCGGCTCGCGGTACAAAGGCCAGGCCGCTGGGACCTTTGGCGCGGCCGCCGCTATCAGTTTCTTCCCCGCCAAGGTGCTCGGCTGCCTCGGAGACGGCGGAGCCGCTATTGCCAACGACGACGAAATTCATGACCGGATGCTGCAATTGCGCGATCACGGCCGCCGCGCCGATGGAGAGATCGTGAGCTGGGGTTTGAACTCGCGCCTCGATAATTTACAGGCCGCGATTCTCGATTCGAGACTGGCCCGCTACCAAGCGGTGGTGGAACGCCGCAGGGCACTGGCGCGCCTGTACCGGCAGGGGTTGGAAGTGCTTGAAGAAGTGAGCCTGCCCCCGGGTCCGGACGGTGACGCGGACCATTTTGACATTTACCAGAACTACGAGATCGAAGCGGAAGGCCGCGATGAACTGAAAGAGCACCTCAAAACGTGCGGAATTGGAACGCTGGTGCAGTGGGGAGGTAAGGCCGTTCATCAATGGGATAGGCTTGGGTTCCCGCAAAGGCTCCCGTTCACGGAGAAATTGTTCGAGCGTCTGCTACTGCTTCCATTGAACATGTCGCTCATCGACAGCGACATTGAGCAGATATGCTGCGCGATCTGGGCGTTTTACAGGAAATGAGGAAGCCACAATGAATCTGGACTGGCTCCGGGACCGGTGGACGGTAATGGTGCGTATTCGCCGGGCCGAGGAAGCGGTGGCGGCATTGGTGGAAAGCGGCGAGGCGCGATGCCCTTGCCATCTCTATATCGGCCAGGAGGCCGTGGCTACCGGCGTATGCGCCGCCCTGGACCTCGCGGACACCGTTTGGGGAGGCCACCGCTCGCACGGCCATTATCTGGCCAAGGGAGGGTCTTTGACCGCGATGTTCGCCGAGATTCTCGGCAAGCAGAGCGGCTGCTCCGGTGGGCGCGGAGGGTCGATGCATTTGCTTGCCGCGGAGCAAGGCGTGCTGGGAACCGTCCCGATTGTGGCGGGGACCGTTCCTTTGGCTGCGGGCGCGGCCATGTCCTATAAGATGCGCAGAATGCGGCGGGTTGCGGTGGCGTTCTTCGGCGACGGAACCATTGAGGAAGGACACGTGCATGAGTCGATGAATCTGGCGGCTCTGTACCGGCTTCCCGTGATCTTTGTGTGCGAAAACAATTTGTATTCCAGCCATATGCACTGGAGCGAGCGCCGGGTTGCGGACAACCTGGACAAGGCTGGCGAGTTTCATTCGATCCCGAGCCGAAGGGTGGATGGCAACGATGTGGAGGCGGTGTTCGCCGCCGCGTCGGAAGCGGTGGAAAACGCGCGCTCGGGCGGGGGGCCATCGTTTTTGGAATGCCGCACTTTCCGTTGGAGAGGGCATGTGGGCGCGAGCATGGACATCGACGTCGGTGTCCAGCGCCGTGGCGAATTGACAGAGTGGATGAGCAAAGACCCCATCCTGGGGGTGGAAAACAGACTGCGGCAAAGCGGTGTCGAGCCTCCATCGGAGGAAGCGATCCGGGATGAGATCGAGGCGGCGCTCGAAGCTGCGAATCAGGCAGCGCTGCCGCCCGCCACCCGCGTGACTGAGCATGTATTTGCGGAGGCGTTATGCGCATTCTGAACTACGCTGGAGCCATTCGCGAGGCGCACGCGCAGATCCTGTCCAGCGATCCGCGCGCGTTCGTGATCGGGCAGGGATTATGGAGCCCCTGGTATGCCGGAGCAAGCCTGGACGGGCTCGACCGCGACTTTTCGCGGGACCGGATTGTGGATTCGCCAGTATCGGAGAATGCGACCACGGGACTCGCCGTTGGAGCCGCGCTGGCCGGCATGCGGCCCATCGTGTTTCACCCGCGCATGGATTTCATGCTGCTGGCCGTCGATCCGATCGTCAATCAGGCGGCCAACTGGTCTTATTTGTTTGAGGGCAGGATCAGCGTTCCGTTGGTGATCCGCGCGGTGATCAACCGCGGAGGTGAACAGGGCGCCCAGCACTCGCAGGCGCTCCATGCCATGTTCATGCACGTCCCGGGGTTGAAAGTAGTGATGCCGTCCTGTGCTTACGACGCCAAGGGCCTGCTGATCGCCGCCATTGCGGATCCAAATCCGGTGATGTACATAGATGACCGCTGGCTCTATGGCATCTCGGAAGCGGTGCCGGAGGAAATGTACTGCG
>Ga0209698_10003787_pt1 | contig 16691 bp, 15 predicted proteins | sample LitLauG_LLR_2012_FD_187203 | JGI IMG/M metagenome (GOLD analysis project Ga0209698, IMG submission 187203) | Freshwater sediment microbial communities from Pennsylvania, USA - Little Laurel Run_MetaG_LLR_2012 (SPAdes) (version 2) | ecosystem: Environmental > Aquatic > Freshwater > Creek >...
CGGCGCCAGTATGGCCGTACATTCCCGAGCCCTCGGCGTGGATGCAGCGCACTTTTTCCGGCGCGACACCCAAGGCGCCGGCCAGATCCTTGCGCAAGGGATACACCCCCTGGCTGTGCGTCCAGATCGTCAGCGTATCGCCTTCCAGGACGGCCAGCGCGCACGAGGGCGCCAGCGGGGCGTGGGCGGTAAAGGATTTGCCGAATTCCGCGCTGATCCGCGTTGCCGCCGGCTTGGCAGCGCCTTCCTTTACCCCCAGGGTGGTGTCGACACTGCGCGCCTGCTTCATCTGCAGCGACCATGCCGCCGGATCCGCCGGCAGGTCCCGCGCCAGTTGCCAGTGCGCGCTGGCGCGCAACGCCCGCCAGGCATCGATAGCCTGCTCCTCGCGCAGCGCGGCAACCGCAAGAAAACTGCCATTGCGAACCACCGCCACGACCCCCGGCATCGTCCCGACGCCGGCCTGATCGCAGTCGAGCAGGCCGGCCCGAGGCGCCGGCGGCCTTACGACCCGTGCAAACAGCATGCCCGGCGGGTGCATGTCCTGCACGTAGGCCGGTTCTCCCGACACCTTGGCCGGAATGTCGATGCGCGGAACGGGGGTTCCGATGATGCGGTGTTCCGAGACCGCCTTCGGTGCAAACTTTGCGGTGGCCGGCGCCTGGAGCAGCGGGGTATCGCACAGCTGCCAGTAGCTGGTTGCAGTACCGGATCCGCCCAGGATGCGGCCGTCGCGCACCTGCAAGGCGCCGGCACCCGGTTCCAGCGACGTCGCGGCCCGACTGAGCAATATGGCCCGGATTTCGGCGCAGGCGTAGCGCAGGGCAGTGCCGCCGTACTCTATGGACTGGCTGCCGGAGGTGACGCCTTCGTTGGGCGAAAGTCCGGTTGTCGTGGGCACCAGCTCCACGCGCGCCGGATCGATGTCCAGTTCATCGGCGACTATCTGCAGCAGTGCCGTGACGATGCCCTGGCCGAATTCGACCTTGCCCGGCAGCACCACGACCTTGCCGTCGGGCCGGACATGGATCCAGCTGTCGAGGCGCGGATTGTTCTTGAGGCTTCCCGGCAGGGGTGCGGCCACGGCCCCTTCGGACCAGGATGCGGGCAACCAGCAAAAACCGATAGCCAGCCCGCTTGCCTGGCCCAGAAAGTAGCGCCGCGCGCTATCGACGCGCTGGTTCATGCCGCCAGTTCCTCGGCAGCGCGCAAGATGGCCTTGATAATGCGCGTATGGGTGCCGCAGCGGCACAGATTGCCGTTCAATGCCGACCGGATCTGCGCTTCGCTGGGTTTTTTGACGCTGTCGAGCAGGCCTTTGGCAGTCACGATCATGCCGGAACTGCAGTAGCCGCACTGGGCCGCCTGCTCGGCGATGAAGGCGCGGCGCAGCCCGGCGAGCACCGGATCGGCGCCGTGGGATTCCAGGGTCTGGATAGACCCGGACACGCTGCCCACGGGCGTGGTGCACGAACGCGTGGGATGGCCGTCGATGAGTACCGTGCACGCCCCACATTGGGCCTGGCCGCAGCCAAACTTGGCCGAGTGGATGCCGCAGTCGTTGCGCAGGACGTACAGCAACGGCGTTTCCGGTGCCACATCCAATTCGCGCGTGCTGCCATTGATGTGCAGTGCAATAGACATTGGTTTTCGATGACCTCGGTTTGAATTCGCGCACCGCTTGAATATAGTGCGCTCGCATTGTGACTCAGGAAACGGCGTTTCGCGAGTGTCGGCGAACTCCCGCATTTGGTGGACGGGTGCCGAAGCTGATCAACGCTGCAACGGAAGCAGGTCGTTGCCGCACGCTTGGCCCTGCGCTGCAATGCGTGACACAATCGTCGAACAGCAATCCAGCGCGACACGCGCAGCCGGGACGATGGACACCGCGCAACTCGAAACCGATTATCTCGTCATCGGCGCCGGCGCCACGGCCATGGCCTTCGTCGATACGCTGCTGGACGAGCAGCCCGACGCCAAGGTGCTTATGGTCGACCGGCTGCACCGCCCCGGCGGGCATTGGAATCATGCCTACCCTTGGGTACGCGTGCACCAGCCTTCGGCCTGGTACGGCGTAGCCTCGCGTGAACTGGCCAGCGGAGAGAAAGACACGGTCGGCTTGAACGCCGGCCTTTACAGCATGGCCTCCGGCGCCGAAGTGCTGGCGCATTTCGAACAGGTGATGCAGCAGAGGTTCCTGCCCTCCGGCCGGGTACGCTGGCTGGCAATGACCGACTACCAGGCTGGCCCCGACGGCACCCACCAGGTAAGCTCGCTGGTCGGTGGACAGGTGCGGACGGTACTGGCGCGGCGCAAGCTCGTCGATGGCACGCACGCGCGCACAGAGGTGCCGGCAACCCACGCACCGCGCTACCGCGTGGCGCCCGGCGTAGCCTGCGTCCCGATCAACGAGCTGGCCTCGCTACGACGACCCTACGCCAGCTACACCGTCGTCGGATCTGGCAAGACCGGCATCGATGCCTGCCTGTGGCTGCTCGATCACGGGGTCGAGCCCGTGCGCATCCGCTGGATCATGCCCCGCGACGCGTGGTTCCTGGACCGCGCCAACTTCCAGCCGGGCCTGGAAAACTTCGAGCGCAATATGGGCTATTCGCTCGATCAGTTCCGCGCGATCCTGGAGGCGACCTCGCCCGCCGACTTGTTCGCACGGCTTGAGGCCAAGGGTGTCCTGTTGCGACTGGACCCCGCGATCGAGCCCACCACCTACCGCTGTGGCACGGTGTCGCGCGACGAACTCGCGTTGCTGCGAACCATAGGCGGCGTGGTCCGCCTGGGCCGGCTGCGCGCCGCCGAGCCGACGCGCATAGCGCTCGACCAGGGAACCTTGCCGGCAGATCCCGACACGCTGTATGTCGACTGCAGCGCCAGCGCCCTTCAGCCGCAGCCCGGGCTGCCCGTGTTCGATGGGCCGCGCATCAATCTGTTCATGGTGCGCTTTTGCCAGCCGCTGTTCAGCGCGGCCCTCGTCGCCTTCGTCGAAAGCCATGTCGCGGATGATTCCCAGCGCAACGCGCTGTGCACCGTCGTGCCCAGCCCGGAGGTGCCGCGCGACTGGATGCGCATGTGGGCCGTCACCCTGGCCAACACCGCGCGCTGGCGGGAACATCCCGCGCTGAACGCGTGGCTGAAGGGGTGTCGCCTGAACGGCCAGGCCGTGATGGCACGCGGGGTAGCGCCCGAAGATGGCGCACGCGTGGCGCTGCTGCGCCAGACCGGCCTCATGGCCGCAGAGGCGGCTGCGCGCCTGCCGACGCTGCTGGCGATGCCATAGTGCGCGCGCCCCGAGGGGCGACCGCGTTGACATCGACGAGTTCTTCGGATTTTTCTGCGGTCAAGCTTGCGATCGGCATGTAGCGGGCAAGACCGGCAACGGCAATCAATAGCGCAGGAAGATACTAGCGACCTGGTATCGGCATTACCGGCATGACCTCTACAGAATCACCTGGAAATACGGCGAAGTGAGGATGGTTTTCGAAGAGTCTTGCCGCAGCGTCGTGCGATTCCGCTCGCACCACGGTAAAGGCGCCCAAATGATTGCTGGTGTCGAGAATTCCCGCATGCGACACCTTCTTCGTCTTTCCCAATGGGCCACCCATGGCCACAATTGCGGCCTGATTTCGTTCAACCCAACCATGCCAGGCTTCGATGCCTTCCCGCTCTTTCGCCCGCCGTTCGCCGTCCGAAAGCGCATCCCAGGCAATTCGCCGCTGACTTGTCTTGCTCCCCACGAACACCGCAAGGTAGGTATTGTCTGTGCTCATGACGCCTCCCCAATGTGTGAACCTTCGGATACTCGCGCCCACCCGGCGCTGCCCATCGCGACCAAGGCGACGACGCTCATCGCCGTCGTTGCGCTAGCCGGCTACACTCTAATTTTGCCACCTGATGCTTTTGCGTGTACACGTGCCGCTGCATCGCAGCACCAAAAGCGTGCGCTTCCCGGTATTGCGGATTCGTGAACCAATACCCCAATTCGTTTTCCTCGCTGATCAGGCGGCCCGCGGCCTTGCTCCCGATTTCGATGTCGATGGCCGCTCTGATACTGCTTGGGTTCGTCGCCGCCACGTCCGGGCTTGTGCGGGAGCAGGATGAAAGGGCCGTTGCCCACCTCTGGCAACTGCTCATGGCCGGGCAGTTGCCCATCCTGGCCTACTTTCTCATTCGATGGCTTCCGCGTTCGCCCCGGCCGACGGTCTGTGTCTTCGCGCTGCAATTGGCTGCGGCCCTAGCAGCGATGGCGCCGGTCCACTTTCTTGGACTCTAGAACGTCGCCAACTCCTTATGCCCGCTCAGGTCGTGATCGAACTGGCGGCGGCGATGATGAGCGGGCTGCTTCTTCGACAAGATTGTCCATTCCGTACTCGCCAAGCGAAGCATGGCGGAAATAAATCCCGCCCATCCAGGTCGAAACGTCTGCGAATATTCGTTTATCCCGATGTCCGGTCGTAAAATTGGGGATGCGTCTGCTCAGGGTTGGCAGCACACGCCACGCAAGACCGCTTTAGGTCAGCCGAGCGCTATTCCGCAGTATGCTAATTTCCTCATCACGAACCATGAGCGCAAACGTCGATTCGGAACTGATAGGACTTTTTGGGCGCTGGACTTTCGCCACTGCGCAGGTCAAGCGCTTGGATGAGTTGAAAGTCGACCCCGATGCCGTCAAAGCGGCCGCACAACAGGTCATCGGGCAGCGCGACAATCCGGAGCGCCAGCGTGCGATTGTCGATGCCATGGACGAAGACACCGCAGTCGCGCTTTGCCTTTGGCTGCGCGATCCCGCCAATGCGTCCGCTCTGCTGGATCAAGCCAGAGGGAAACGACGCAAGCGCGGTTGAACTGGGCTTCACATGCTTGGATGGACGCCTGCCTTAGAAATGTCACCAACTTGGCTGGTGTCGGCAGCCAATTGCAGCCCTTCGCCATCCTCGGCGGCAATTGCGTAAGCCGGACATCGCGGAATCCGTCCTTTGAACAGCAGCGTCGTCGATTACCACTTGCACCACGCTTATGCGTAAATACTTTTATTGTCTTTGCGAAGCCGTCAAAGACGTTTTCGGGAGCGACAGGGATGATTCGAGTACTTTACTTTAGCCAGTCAATACCCGCGCTTACGAACGACGACATCAAGGATATCCTTGCCTCTGCACGAAAATACAATCAGTCGGAATCCATCACGGGTGTATTGGTTCACGGAGGGAACCTTTTTGCTCAGATTCTCGAAGGACCGCAGCTGATCGTCATGAAGCGGCTCGTGAGAATCCTCGAAGACAAGCGTCATGGAAATGTCCAAATTCTTCGCGTCACGCCCATCAAAAAAAGGATCTTCAACGATTGGGCAATGGCATTTGTCGACGCTACGCCGCTCCAGTTTCAAGAGATTGCCCGGTTTCGGGACGACTATTTGGCTTTGGAAGAACCAGAGGAATTCACCAAATCGATGCGCGGCTTTCTTAATCTCCTGAAGGACAATCGCAAGCTCTTGTAGAAGCCACAGCGATGCCGTCTTGATGCGCACGCAACGTTCGAACTGGCTTCATCAAGCATTGCCTTGTGCGACCTCGAATGCCGTGGGCGCAATGGCACCGACGATCCATGCAAAGTCTGCATGGACACCATTGACATAGCGATCCCCCCTGCGCTCGATCTCATCGAGGGCCGGAGTTTCGGTGGGTCAAATCGCCCAGGAAACTGCCCACCGCGCTGGAATAGATGGGACGAATTGCAAGGGAAGCTATTGGAACTTTTCGACGCGGATGCATCGACGCAAATTGCGCTGCATGCTCGTGATTGCCATGGTCGGCTTTCTTGCCGCGTCGGCGGAAATTCCTTATTTTCAACGCTGCAATCCATCCGTTGACGGATATACGGCTGCGCCGCAAGAAAATCAGACGTGAATTTCTCATGCGGTCTCGGTCATGCACAAGGCAGCGCAACAGAAAAGATGGTCCTTGATGAATTCTTTGACCGATTCATGACGGCGGATTCGCCCGCTTTGGGTCATGACCGACATTTTCGGCTCCCCACTAGCGCACATCGTCATTTTCGGTTGAAATGCAATCACCTTGGCCGGTGCCGACCAAAAAGCATGCAGGGTCGTGCCCGAAATCGCTGCCAGATTGCGGACATGAAGAATCAAATCATCCTCCTCGGAGCGCTCATCGCGTGTGGTGGCCTGTTGGCGTATGCGCAGATGATCCAGAAAGCGCACCGTTTGCTGTCCCCGGACCAGCTGTACGCACTAACCACAAGGGTAAGGGTGCCGTGGTGGAAGCTGCTCATACCGGCTTTCCCCGTGCTGATTGCGTACGAGCTTCTGCCCTTTTTTCCCGGCCGGCAAGCCTTCGTTGCTGTCCCTGCACTGCTTTTTTCTATCGTTCTCGAATTCGTATTTTTTCGTTCGGTCGCCAAGCGCACCAAGGACATCGAGTTGCCCATGGCGTTTATTTCTGCGCGCAGAAAGGCCACTATCGTAATGGCGTTCGGGATGATCGCCGGCATTGCCCTTTGCTGGATGGGCATGGGTGTGGTGCACATGGGGAGGACGGCGGGGTGATCCCTCGATCGTCGTTTTGATTGTCCGGCAATTTTTAGGAATGGGTTGACAGGTAGCGTCGACAACTTCCTTCCCTGGGCGATTCGGTGGACTTTTTCACCATCCGCCAGTGAGCTAAAGTCTCCAGCCGGCCAATGCGGGTCGCAGGGATATCGGCAACGCCGGCGCAATGGCGGACGCCGATTCGTTTAACGATCACCAGAAGTTCGCGAAGACGTCGATGGTCGTACCTTTCGAGCAGCGGGTGTTTTCTGCCAGGCAAACGAGCTTGCCTGGAATGGTTCAGCTCGTCGGCTACTGTCCCTCAGGGGCGATGACACCCGACATGGTTGAAAGGCTTGTCGTGGAGACGGAATCGGCAATTGGCGAACCGATCCGGCACACGGTTCGCAAGGCCTTTCCCCAGCCTCTCGACCGCAGCATTGCAGACGAGGTTGAACTCGCCTGGAAAGCGCCGAAACGTGTCTTGATGCTCTCCAACAAGCTTTCCCGGCCCAATCTTGTCCACATTACTGCGCTCCGCCTTCCACAGTGCAAGGGTGCCGCATTCCCGGCAGATCTCGGCATTTTCAGTATCAACGTCCGTAGCGCGGGGCCACGCGCGTTGGATATTTTGAGCCGGCTGCAGACCTATGCAACTATCAGCGGCGCCTTCATGGCCCGCGCCGATTCACCCGCATGGGACGAATCCTTGCGTGCGACTCGCCACGGCGTGGGTGGTGCCAGCGAAGAATTCTGCCGGGGAATACGGTTCATTTCAGAAGCCGGTTGGGCAATCTCGGAGCGAATAGGCTGGGGAACCTTTATTGGACCACGCTGCGCACTTGCCTTTGGAACCGTCTCTGCACCAGAGGTCATCGAGCAGCGCTCTGACGGCAGTGCGACCTTTTGGGTGACAAAAGATCCCCTGGACTTCCGCAACGAGGAACACCTCTGCCGCCATGCGGCGTTTATGAATGAGTTGGCGAACCAATGGCACTCAGGCACGAAGATTGGCGATATCAGGGGGTAGCTCGCACGACTGTTGCAATCTTCGAGGCCAAAGAATGCTGTAGTACGAGGACGCCTGAAACCTTGCGAAACATTTCAACGCGCGAATCAGCCGGAACAAGATCTCGGTCCGCCACCTCGAAACCGGGCGGACGGTAGTCCGCGATGCGGAAACCTCCTTCCCGACAAGATCCTGCGGCCTTTCCCTCAGGTTGGAACGCCGCGCTCAGAGCGGCTCGATGGCCTGAGAGCGGTGCCAGGGCTGGGGGAACAGCCCCGCTGGCGGAGGCGGTGAGATTCGAACTCACGGAGGGTTGCCCCTCGCCGGTTTTCAAGACCGGTGCCTTAAACCCCTCGGCCACGCCTCCAGCAACCGCTATTGTGCCGCGATTCTCCGGTTGCGCAGAATCGCGGCCTGCGCGTGATGGCTACGCCGGGAACAAGCGGCTGCCGGGCGTGTCATAAAGACGAAGACAGTCCTTGGGGTAACATTTCGTGCAATGAAATACTTCACTTCCCTGCTCGTGGTGGCCGTTTTGCTGGCCGGAGCGCTGGTTGTCGGACCGTTGTCGCTGGCGCCGCTGTCGGCCGCTGAGCCGGACAAGCCCAACCTCTCCCTGACCACCCTGGCCGGAGAGGATTTCGACCTGGGCCGCCAGCGCGGCCATGTCGTGGTGGTGCACTTCTGGGCAACGTGGTGCCCGCCGTGCATAGAAGAGATGCCGGAGCTGCAATCGTTCTTCGAGCATTACCGCGATCGCGGCGTGCAGGTCATTGCCGTGAGCCAGGACCGCACCCGGGATATCGACGAGGTGCACCACATGATGCACCACATGAAGATGAGCTACCCGGTGGCGATGTCCCATACGGCCACTCGCAACACGTTCGGCGAGCAGGCCATGCTGCCCGTGACCTACGTCATCGACACCCAGGGTGTGCTGCGCGCGGAACTGCGGCCCAAGACCCAGCCGGTAAGCGAGGCGGCACTGGCGAAAATCGTTGACCCGCTGCTGGCAGCGCCTGCCAGATAAGGCTGCGCTGCCGCCCTGCTCTCCTGCCGCGCGGTCGGGTCTGGCGGACCCCGCGAACCGCTGTCAGCCGGCCTTCTTGATCAGCCGCGGTTCGCGCAGCAGCTCGGGAAAGCGCGCCCGGACGGCTTTTTCCATTCCCTCGGCGTCAAGGCCCGCCTTGGCCAGCAGGCGGTTGTAGTCGCCGTGGTCGATGAAGCGGTCCGGCAGCCCCAGGCGCAGCAGCGGCACGGCCCGCTTGAGGTCTTCCAGCGCTTCGCCCACCGCACTGCCTGCACCGCCGGCCAGCGCGTTTTCTTCCACGCTCACCAGTGCATCATGGCTGTCGGCCATGCGGCCCAGCAAGTCGCGGTCGATGGGCTTGACGAAACGCATGTCCACAACGGTGGCATCGAGCGCATTGGCAGCCACCAGGGCGGTATGCAGCAGCGGCCCGAAGGCCAGGATGGCGATGCGGCTGCCGGCCCGCGCGTGGGACTCGCGCACGACAACGCCACGACCCATGGGAACCGTGTCGAGATTGGCTTCGATCGCCGCGCCGCAGCCGGCGCCACGCGGATACCGCACCGTGGAGGGTCCGTCGTGGGCAAACGCCGTGCTGAGCATCTTGCGGCACAGGTTCTCGTCGCTGGGCGTCATCACCACCATATTGGGAATGCAGCGCACGTAGGAGATGTCGAAGGCTCCATGGTGCGTGGCGCCGTCCGCGCCCACGAGACCGCCGCGATCGAGCGCAAAGACCACCGGCAGGTTCTGCAGCGCCACGTCGTGGATCAGTTGATCGTAGGCGCGTTGCAGGAAAGTGGAATAGATGGCCACCACGGGCCTGAGGCCTTCGCAGGCCAGGCCCGCGGCAAAGGTGACGGCATGCTGCTCGGCGATCCCCACATCGAAATAGCGCTGCGGGTACTCGCGCTCGAAGCGAACCATGCCCGAGCCCTCGCGCATCGCCGGCGTGATGGCCACCAGACGCTTGTCGGCCGCGGCCATGTCGCACAGCCAATCGCCAAAGACCTGGGTGAAGGTGACCTGCGGCGCGGCGGGTTTGCGTATGCCTTCGGCCGGGTCGAACTTGCCGGGTCCGTGATAGAGGATGGGATCGGCTTCGGCCAGCGCATAGCCATGACCCTTGCGGGTAACCACGTGCAGGAACTGCGGGCCATCGAAATCGCGCAGGTTTTGCAGGGTGGGAATTAGCGCGTCCAGGTCATGGCCATCGATGGGCCCGATGTAGTTGAACCCGAATTCCTCGAACATGGTTCCGGGGATCACCATGCCCTTGGCATGCTCCTCGAGCTTGTGGGCCAGTTCGAGCATGGGCGGCAGGTGCTTGAGCACCCGCTTGCCGGCGCTCTTGGCGGCCATGTAGAAGCGCCCGCTCATCAGTCGCGCCAGGTGCCGGTTGAGCGCCCCGACAGCGGGCGAGATCGACATGTCGTTGTCGTTGAGGATGACCAGCAGCCGCACCTTGTCGGTGACACCGGCATTGTTGAGCGCCTCGAACGCCATGCCGGCGGACATTGCACCGTCGCCGATCACGGCGATGCTGTGGCGGTTGCTGCCCTGGTTGCGCGCGGCAATGGCCATGCCCAGCGCCGCCGAAATGGACGTCGACGAGTGCGCGGTGCCGAAGGCGTCATAGGGCGACTCCACGCGTCGCGGAAAGCCGGAGATGCCGCCTTCCTGCCGCAGGGTGCGCATGGCCTCGCGCCGCCCGGTGAGGATCTTGTGGGCATAGGTCTGGTGACCCACGTCCCAGACGATGCGGTCCTCCGGCGTATTGAATACGTAGTGCAGCGCTACCGACAGTTCCACCGTGCCCAGGTTCGAGCTGAGGTGGCCGCCTGTACTGGCCACCGAGTGCAGCAGGAAATCGCGCAGCGCGCCGGCCACGGGCGCGAGCTGGCTGCGCTCCAGCCTGCGCAGGTCCGCCGGGGAGTCGATCTGCTGCAGCAGATCCTTGCCTGCAGCGGCGTTCAGATTGTTCTTCAATTGCGCCTCGCAACGATGAGGTCTGCCAGCTGCATCAGCCGGCCCAGCCGGACCGGGGGGAGTCCTGTGTCCTGCAGCGCGGCCCCGGCCGCCTCGCGCAGGCGTGCTGCCCGGTTCTTGGCCTCGGCCAGACCCAGCACGGACACGTACGTGGCCTTATTCTGCGCCACATCCTTGCCCGCCGTCTTGCCCAGTTCCGCCGAACTTGCCTCGACATCGAGTATGTCGTCGACGATCTGGAAGGCGAGGCCCACCGCACTGGCGTAACGCTCCAGGGACGCCAGCGCAGCCGCATCGAGCCGACCGGCACGTGCGCCCATGAGCACCGAGGCGCGCAGCAGGGCACCGGTCTTCATGCGGTGCATGCGTTCGAGCTGGGCCGGCTCCAGCGCCCGGCCGCCCGCCGCCAGGTCCAGCGCCTGGCCTCCGCACATGCCCTCCGTACCCGCTGCGTGGGCCAGATCCTGCATGAGTTCGATGCGGATATCCGGCGGCAGCGGCGCGGCTCCAAGGACGCGGAAGGCTTCGGCCTGCAGGGCGTCCCCGGCCAGCATGGCGGTGGCCTCGTCGTAGGCGATGTGAACCGTGGGTTTGCCGCGGCGCAGGACGTCGTTGTCCATGCATGGCATGTCGTCGTGCACCAGCGAATAGGCGTGCACGTACTCCACCGCCAGCGCCACGTGGTCGACGGCGTCCGGATCGGCCAGCGCCATTTCGCCGGCCGCATAGGCCAGCAGCGGGCGTATCCGCTTGCCGCCGTCAAGGACCGCGTATCGCATGGCACTGTGCAGGCGTTCGGGCTCCTGGGTGACGGGGGGCAGCTGCCGATCCGCGCGCTGTTCGAAACGGTCCTGGCAGGCGCGCATCCACGCCTGCAGCGGCAGGTCGGTCACCCGGGCTTGCACGGTATCGGCGGTCGTCGTCACGCTTCGGTACCCCGCATTTCGTCCGGGCCAAGCGGCTTGAGCATGTCGTTGTCGAGCTTGCGTATTTCCTGCTCGGCAATGCCCAGCCGGGTCTGGCAGTACCGCGCCAGATCCGCGCCGCGCCGGTAGGCGCTGATGGAGTCGTCCAGACCCAGCTCGCCGGACTCCATCTTGCGCACCAGCGCATCGAGTTCCTCGAGCGCCTGTTCGAAGGTCATGTCCTCGGGCGGCTTGGGCTCCGCTGCTTTTTTCATTCGTCCTCATGTCGGGCGCTGCGAATGTAGGTACCGTACTCGCCCCGGCAGCGGTGCGCCCCCCGGGCGGACGAGGGGCGCAGCAGCCCATGTCTGACGGCATTCTAGCGGTTCGCCATTGTGAATTTGGCCAGGGCGTGGCGTCCGCGCATCGCCCGGCGCGAGTCCGTGCCCGGTTGCCGACCGGTAGACTCCTCGCGGGCATTCCCACCTGACCGGGGCGATTGCGCAACGCACCAGAAATACGGCGCAATTCCGGCACTGCTTCTGAAAGGCCTGCCATGACAGCCAATCCGGTACCCGCGGCAAGCCGCCCGGACAGCACCGATTTTCCCGACGGCATCATCGGGGTTGGGCGCCTGCACGATCTGCTCGGAACGCCCGGGCTGGTGATCCTCGATTGCCGCCATGACCTGGCGCAGCCCGACTGGGGCGCGCACCAGTATCGCCAGGGCCACATTCCCGGCGCCGTGTTTGCCCACCTCGAGCACGATCTTGCTGGTACCCGTAGCGGCACCAATGGCCGCCATCCCCTGCCCCCGCCCGACACCTTTGCCGCCCGGCTGCGCGCCTGGGGCGTGGGAGCGGCCAGCTGCGTCGTGGCCTACGATGCAGCGCAGGGGGCCTATGCCGCGCGTGCGTGGTGGATGCTGCGCTGGCTCGGCCATGCGCGGGTGGCGGTCCTCGACGGCGGCTGGCAGGCCTGGCTGGCGGCGGACCTGCCGGTGACCGACCAGATCCCAAGACCCGAGCACGGCGATCTGCGCGCAGCACCCAGCCTGCAAGCCATCGCCGGCGCCGACGCGGTGCTGGGCGTGGCACGGTCGGCGGGCGCGCCGGGCCAGGCCGCGGCGCTCTTGATCGACGCGCGGGCGCCCGACCGCTTCGAGGGGCGCAATGAAACCGTCGACCCGGTGGCAGGACACATCCCGGGCGCCGTGAACCGGTTCTGGAAGCAGAACCTGGATGAGCACGGGCGATTCAAGGCCGCCCGGCAGCTGCGCACGGAATATGCTGCGCTGCTGCAGGGGCGCGCGCCCGAGCAGGTGATCGTCCAGTGCGGATCGGGCGTGACCGCCTGTCATGACGTACTGGCGATGCACGTTGCCGGACTGCATGGGGCGGCGCTTTATCCGGGGTCGTGGAGCGAATGGATCGCCGATCCGGCGCGGCCGGTGGCGCGCGGCGCGTGACGCCCAGCGCCTGCGCCGCTCCTGCCCGCTACGCGTCCACGCGCATCGCCAGCAGGGCAATGACCACGCCGACGAAAACGTAGGCCACTTCCGGAAGCGATACGCGCAGCGAGCTGCGGCGCATGAGCTCGGGCAGCAGGTCCGACAGCGCGATGTAGATGAAGCTCGCAGCCGCCAGGGCCAGCGCATAGGGCAGCAGCGCCTGCGCCGACGCCAGCAGGAAATATCCTGCCACCCCGCCCAGCACGGCCGAGCTTCCCGACAGCAGCATGAATCCGAACGAGCGCCGGCGCGAGAAGCCCGCGTTGAGCAGGATCATGAAGTCGCCGACCTCATGGGGGATCTCGTGGGCCAGCACGGCCAGCGCCGCAAGCACCCCGGCGCGGATGTCGACCAGGAAGGCGGCAGCGATCACCACGCCGTCGGCGAAGTTGTGCAGGGCGTCGGCAATGAGTATGGGGTAGGCGCCGCGGCCAACTTCATCGGCATCATGGCCGTGGTGATGTTCGTGGCCGTCGCCTTCGTGGTGATGGGTGTGGTGGATGAGCGTGAGCTTTTCCAGCACGAACATGCCCAGTATGCCCAGCAGCACCGTCCATCCCAGCGACCGGGGCGCGAGGCCGCTGGCCAGTGCCTCGGGCACGAGATGGACGAGCGCGGTCGCCAGCAGCAGGCCGATGGAGACGTGCACCAGGCGGTCTACCAGGTCCGAAAGCCAGCGAAACCCCAGCAACGCGGCAAGGCTCAGCGATACCACCGTCGAGGCCAGGTTCGCCGCGACGATCAGCAGGATCGTGAACATCAGTGGGCCTCGTCCCAGTTGGCTCCCACCCCCAGGTCCACTTCCAGTGGAACCTGCCACTGGACAATGCCGGTCATCAGGGCCGGCACCGCGGCTTGCACGACTTCCCACTCGCCTTGCGGAACCTCGAAGACGAGTTCATCGTGCACCTGCATCACCAGGCGCGTGGCCAGGTTTTCCCGGGTGAGCCAGGCATCGGCCGCGATCATCGCCAGCTTGATGAGATCGGCAGCCGTGCCCTGCATGGGCGCATTGATGGCGGCACGCTCGGCAGCCTGCCGGCGCGGTCCGTTGGAACCGTTGATCTCCGGCAGCCAGAGGCGCCGGCCGAAAACGGTCTCCACATAGCCCTTCGCGCGTGCGCTGGCGCGCGTCGACTCCATGTAATGGGCTACGCCCGGATAGCGCGCGAAATAGCGATCGATGTAGAGCCTGGCGGCCTCCTTGGAAATGCCCAGGTTGCCGGCCAGCCCGAAGGCGCTCATGCCGTAGATCAGGCCGAAATTGATGACCTTGGCGGTGCGCCGCTGATCGTCGTTCACCTCCTGCACGGGCACGCCGAACACTTCGGCGGCGGTGGCCCGGTGGACGTCGTCGCCGCGCGCGAAGGCCGCGACCAGCCCGGGATCGCCGCAGATGTGCGCCATGATGCGCAACTCGATCTGCGAATAGTCGGCCGACACGATGCGGCTGCCGGGCGGCGCGATGAAGGCCTCGCGTATGCGCCGGCCCTCGGCGGTGCGCACGGGAATGTTCTGCAGGTTGGGATCCGACGAGGCCAGGCGCCCGGTGATGGCGATGGCCTGCCCGTATGTGGTGTGCACCCGGCCGGTGGCCGGATTGATCATCGCCGGCAGCTTGTCGCAATACGTGGAGCGCAGTTTGGAGAGCGCGCGATGCTCCAGCAGCGTCTTGGGCAGCGGATAGTCTTCGGCGAGCTTCTCGAGCACTTCCTCGTCGGTGCTGGGCGTTCCCGTCGCGGTCTTCTTGCGCACCGGCAGCCCGAGCAGGCCAAAAAGCACATCGCCGACCTGCTTGGGCGACGCCAGGTTGAACGGCTGGCCGGCCAGCGTGTGGGCCTGGACTTCCAGCTCGGCGATGCGGGTGCTCAGTTCGGCGCTTTGCGCGCGCAGCCGTCCGGGTTCGATGAGCACCCCCGTGCGCTCCATCGTGAAGAGCACGCGCGACACGGGAATCTCGATCGATTCGTAGACGTAGCGCGAACCGGGCGCATCGGCGATCTGCGGCCACAGGGCGCGGTGCACGGCCAAGGTGACGTCGGCATCCTCGCCGGCATATTCCGCTGCGCGGTCGAGCGCAACCTGCTCGAAACCGATCTGCCTGGCGCCCTTGCCGCAGACATCCTGGTAGGCGATGGTGGCGCGGCCCAGGTGGCGCGTCGCCAGCGATTCAAGGTCGTGCGGGCGGTGCGCCTCCAGCACGTACGACTCGAGCAGCGTATCGTGCGCGATGCCCGCCAGCACGATGCCGGCATTGGCGAACACATGGCTGTCGTACTTGGCATGCTGCAGCAACTTGGGTCGGGCGGCATCTTCCAGCCATGGCCGCAACACGGTCAGCACCTCGTCGCGCGGCAGCTGCCCGGGAACGCCCGCGTAGTTGTGGCCCACGGGGATATAGCAGGCCGAGCCCGGTTGCACGCACAGGGAGATTCCCACCAGCTGGGCGGCCATCGGATCGAGCGAGGTGGTTTCGGTATCGAGGCTCACGAGCTCCGCGGCAAGCAGGCGCTCGCGCCACGCGAGTAGCTGCCCGGTCGTGAGCACGCACTCGACCGCCAGCGCGGGAGCAGCCGGATCCGGCGCGGGCGGCGCGCGCGTCGGCGTAGCACCCAGCGCATCGTCGGCCGCGGGTTCCCAGGGCGCCGCCGTGCCGTCGCCTGCCGCCGGCGCGCCAGGCACGGCACCGGCGGCGGTACCGGCCTCAGGCGGGAAGGTGGCATCGAATTCACGCTGCCAGCCGCGAAACTCGAAACGGCCGAAGAGTTCACGCAGCTTGTCGCGCTCGGGGCCGCGCACCCGCAGGTCGTCCAGGCCCTGCAGATGGCCCGACAGGTCGACATCGGTGCGCACGGTCACCAGCGCGCGCGCCGTCGGCAGCCAGGGCAGGGCCTCGCGCAACTTCTGGCCCACCACGCCGCCGATCTGGGCCGCGTGCGCGACCACGCCGTCCAGGGAGCCGTACTGCTGCAGCCATTTGGTGGCGGTCTTGGGGCCCACTTTCTCCACGCCGGGCACATTGTCGACGACGTCGCCCACCAGCGCCAGGAAGTCGATGATGCGTTCCGGACCCACGCCGAACTTCTCGATGACCTGGGCGCGGTCCATGCGCCGCGGCGGCCCGCCATCGCGGCTCATGGTGTCGATCAGCTGCACGCCGTCACCGACGAGCTGGGTCAGGTCCTTGTCGCCAGTGGCGATGACCGTGCGCAAACCCTGGGCGGACGCCTGGGCGGCCAGGGTGCCGATCACATCGTCGGCCTCGACCCCTTCGACCTGCAGGATGGGCCAGCCCAGGGCCGAAGTAGCCTCATGCACGGCGGGTATCTGGGCGGCCAGTTCACCCGGCATCGGGGGGCGATGCGCCTTGTATTCCGCAAATAGCGCGTCGCGAAAGGTCTTACCCTTGGCATCGAAAATGCAGGCGCAGTAGTCGCAGGGCACGGCGGCCCGCAGGGTACGCAGCATGCTGATGAATCCCCGCACTGCACCAGTGGGTTCGCCGCCGGAAGTGCGAAGATCCGGCATGGCGTGGAAGGCGCGGTACAGGTAGCCGGTGCCATCGACGAGCAGGAGTATTTTCATAGGAGTTATTGATGCTCGACCATCAGAAGAATATCCCCACGCTGCGGGCTATCACCGCGCAGGAGCAGGCGACCCGGGTCAAGGCACGTGAATCCTGGCACCTCTGG
>Ga0209698_10003788_pt1 | contig 16690 bp, 18 predicted proteins | sample LitLauG_LLR_2012_FD_187203 | JGI IMG/M metagenome (GOLD analysis project Ga0209698, IMG submission 187203) | Freshwater sediment microbial communities from Pennsylvania, USA - Little Laurel Run_MetaG_LLR_2012 (SPAdes) (version 2) | ecosystem: Environmental > Aquatic > Freshwater > Creek >...
GCGCGGGAAAGCCCAATTGAAAAGGCCGGTATACCGGAGGTGGGAAGGTCTTTAAAGCTTTGTCCGTGATCAGGTCAGCGAAGTGCGACCACATTCGCGTGCTCGACGACGGCATGTTCGACATCGGCACGCTCGACTGTGGCACGCTCGACACCGGCATAGATACAACTGGCTCGCTTGGCCGCGGCGACCTGTTTTGTGAGGCAGAAATCATCCGGTCGGGAAGATCGGCTACGACAAACGTTCCTGAACCCGTCTTCGCCTCCAAATATCCTTCCGCTGTCAACTGCTCAAATGCGTGAACGACCGTGTTGCGTGACAACCTAAGATCGTCCGCCAGACTGCGTGAGGAAGGCATTCTCGCAGGGACCGACGGCCCGCATCACAACGTGATCAAGTTGCGGCCGCCGCTGTGCTTCACGGCCGAAGACGCCGAGCGATTTACTTTGACGTTGGCCTCCATCCTCAGCGAACGTTCCGCGTTGCGCGCTTCTTAACGCCAGCTTCTACGTGCATGATTCCTGCAAGGACTGGACGCTGAGATCCTTCGCGCCGCGGACTTCGCGGCCCGAAGGCTGACAGGATCCGGAAGGATTTAGTGTGGAGGGCGCGAGCGTTAAGATCTTTAGAAATCGAGCTCGAGTTCGTCCACGTAGCACCAACCCCAGGTTTCGCCAGGTTCGATGGAGCGCATGATGGGGTGCTTGGCGCGATGGAAATGCTTGGTGGCGTGCTTGTTTTTGGAGGAGTCGCAGCAGCCGACGTGGCCGCATTCCATGCACAGGCGCAGGTGCACCCAGGTGTCGCCCATTTTCAGGCACTCTTCGCAGCCCTTGGTGTTGGGCGTAACTTTGTGGATGTGACTCAGATGCGTGCAACTGGCCATGCTATGGTCCTCCTCGCGCAAAATTCTCCGCGCCAACTCCCGATGGGCCGGGCGCCGTGCGTTCACGGGTTTTTGATGCAAGAACCCGAAAGATAGATTAAAACAATCTGCCAAGGATGCCTCAATTGACGATTATGTCGCATCCGAATTTTAGGTTGGCCTGTAACCTGGGCAGGCACGGGTCACTCTGATGATTGCCAATGAAGCAATCCGAATTGCTTGCGTTAGGTATCCTTCCGTGTTTTTGTATGGGAGCTTATGAGCAACCGGATTAGTGCCTACACCCGATGGCTGCATACTCGCTGGCCTGCAGGCAGCGTCGAAAAACTACCCGTGGCCGGAGAGAACGGCCTGACGAATTTGCCGTGGGTGCGTATTGTCGGCGATCTCTCCGGCATCCCCTTGTTGAAATTCTCCTCGCTGACGGCGACCAAGGCGGTCCGCGCCATCCTGCAGGAACCTGACTTTCAGAAGCGCGACAAATCACAAGCGGAGGTTTTGGACCTGGCCATCATTGGCGCCGGCGTGGCAGGGGTTTCCGCCGGCATCGAAGCCAAGAAGGCGCAGATCCGGTTTGCCGTTTATGAGGCGACGCAGCTTTTTTCGACTGTGGTGAATTTCCCGAAAGCCAAGCCGATTTACACTTACCCGACAGAATTGAAACTCGACGGCGGTCTGGAGTTTCGCGCCACGGTCAAGGAAGCGCTTCTGGAAGAAATGGAAGGGCAACGGCGCACCGCGGGGGTTGAGCCAATTTCTGCACGGATCGAGCGGCTGGAGCGCGTTGGCAATCTGCTGGTCCTTCATCACTCGGACGGAAAGACCACCCGGGCACACCGCGTGATCGTCGCGATCGGGCGAAGCGGCAACTTCCGGAAATTGGGTTGCCCCGGCGAAGAACTCGATAAGGTATACAACCGGCTGTATGACCCGAAAGACTATGCGGGCAAAGAGGTGCTGGTTGTTGGCGGAGGCGATACGGCGCTGGAAACGGCGATCGCGATCGCGGCCTGCGGCGGACGGGTGACCGTCAGCTACCGCAAGAAAGAGTTCGCGCGGCCCAAGCCGGAAAACGTGGAAAAGCTGCAAATGCTGATGAAAAACCCCGAGGCGGAGGTGGGCGTGGAGAATCCCACTTCCGAGCGGGTAACTACGGCGGCAAATTCCCGAATGCGCGGCGCGAATCGGCCGGGCAGCGTGCAACTGATGATGGAAACCGCGGTGCAGAAGATTGAGCCGGGGGCGGTGACGCTGCGCGATGCGGCAGGAAAATCGCTGGCGCTGCCGAACGATGTGGTGTTCACGATGCTGGGAAGGGAAGCGCCGCTGGACTTTTTCCGGCGGTCGCGTATCGCGATTCGCGGGGAGTGGTCCGCCAAAACGTGGGCCCTCTTTTTGATGTGGTTTGCATTCTGTAGCTTTCTCTATATCTGGAAGGCCAGCAGCCACCTGAACCAGGTTTTCCAGCGGCGGCACTGGTTTCCGTTCAATGTGCAGGGCTGGCTGCACAGCCTGGGCGGCTCGATCGCCACCGCCGCTGCGGACCCGCGGACATTTCTGGGAACACTGACGATCGATCTTGCGTCGCCGGGATTTTACTACTCGGTTGGATACACGTTGCTGATCATTGGATTCGGCCTGCGGCGCATCCGGCGACGCAAAACGCCTTACGTGCGCTTGCAGACGTATTCGCTGATGGGATTTCAGGTGATTCCGCTGTTTCTGCTGCCCTACATCGTGCTGCCGCTGATGGGACACAACGGGTGGTTTGATTCCGGTGCGCTGAAGACTATCGCGGATCACCTTTTCCCCGTGGTGAATTATGATCACGGCCGCGAATACTGGCGTGCGTTTGGATTTGTCCTGGCGTGGCCGCTCTTCATCTGGAACGTGTTTACGTCGCAGCCGATGTGGTGGTGGCTGGCGATTTCGCTGGTACAAACGTTCGTGATCATTCCGCTGATTGTGTGGCGCTGGGGCAAAGGCGCGTACTGCGGTTGGGTATGTTCCTGCGGCGGACTGGCGGAAACGATGGGCGATGAGCATCGCGACAAGATGCCCCACGGACCGTTCTGGAACCGGTTGAACATGACCGGGCAGGTGATTTTGTTTGCGGCATTGCTGATCGCGCTGATGCGCTTCGTGAGTTGGATGGCGCCGAATTCACCGCTTGGCCAGATGGCGGCCCGGGGCTTTACGGGAATGGTCAGCCAATGGTCGGTGCTTGGCGTGGAGCTGAACTACTACCACATTGTGGATATCGGTCTGGCGGGGATCGTCGGGTTGTGTGCGTATTTCTGGTTCAGCGGCCGGGTGTGGTGTCGGTTTGCGTGCCCGCTGGCGGCGCTGATGCACATTTATGCACGCTTTTCGCGCTACCGGATTTTTCCGGAAAAGAAAAAGTGCATTTCCTGCAATGTGTGCACGTCGGTTTGCCACCAGGGAATTGACGTGATGAATTTTGCGAACAAGGGAATGCCGATGGAAGATCCGGAGTGCGTGCGCTGCTCGGCGTGCGTGCAGATGTGTCCCACGGGCGTGCTGACATTCGGGCGGCTGGGCGCAAACGGAAAAATTGTCTACGACAAACTGGTGGCGTCACCTGTCCAGATGCGCGAGGCGCACTCAGTTGTTGCACGAAACGAGTAGTGGCCGGCCTTTAGACCGGCCAGCATTACTTAAGAAAGTGCCCCGCCACAACTGGAACCCGCGCCCGCTGTACACCCGAAGCAATGTCCCCCGGTGGCAATCCGGCGGCCAACCCAACCCGTGAAGCTTTCAACATCCCAAACGGTTACCGCACCCGCCGGCGGTTCCAATTCCAAACCCAGCATTTGATTGAAATCGCAGTCATAGAGCTTGCCGTCATATCCAATACTCACCAGAGAGCGGCACATCAGGCCATGGACGGTTGCCGGATTGAAATTAGTCTTGAGCAGGTCCATGTAGACATCGTGCTTGCCCTGGCGGCGCAAGTCATCTTCGAATCGGTGAATCGGCATGTTGGTGATGGTGAGAAGGTGATGAAATTCAATGCCGAAGTTTTCGAGAAGTTGCTGTTTGTAATCGGCTTCGAGTTTCGCCTGGGGAGGGGGAAGGGAAGGGCCGACCGGATTGTAGACCAGGCTTAACCGCAAATCCGAATCAGGCAATCCGTAGCCGAGCGAATTGAGTTTTCGCAGCGCCGCCATGCTTTTATCGAAGACGCCCTTGCCGCGCTGCTTGTCCACATTTTCGGCGGTGTAGCAGGGAAGGCTGGCGATGATTTCCACGCCACGGTCAGCCAGGAACTCGGCTAGATCCGATTCTGAATCTTCTAGCAAGACAGTCAGGTTGCAGCGGTCGATGACGTGGCGGCTCAGGCGCCGCGACTCTTCCACGAGCCACCGAAAATTGGGATTCAATTCAGGCGCGCCGCCGGTGATGTCAACGGTGGTGATACGGGGGCTGTTGGCAAGCAACTGCATTGTGCGGCGCGCAACGTCTGCCGGCATGATTTCCGTGCGCTTCGGCCCGGCGTCCACATGACAGTGATGGCAGGCCTGATTACAGAGCTTGCCGACGTTGATCTGTAAGGTCGTGGTTTCCACGCGGAGCAAACCTTCCATTCCATGTTCCCGCAATGCCTGCAGGAATCCGTCCGCGTGACCGTTGTCACGGGGAAAGATCGGAAAAGGAGATTCCGCGACGCCCATCAGCAGCAACCGGCCTTGCGATCGCCCGGCGAACAGCAATCGGCCGGAGCGTCGGTGGTCAAGGAATAGTCCTCCCCCTTCGTTTCGCGGGGATTCCGCAGGAGCGTGCCACTGGAGCAAGGGAAGGGTTTTACGTCTTCTTTGGAAACAGGCACAAGCGGAGGAACTAGCGAGAAGGAATCGCGATACGGCGCCTTGGAATAGATGTTGAAGGTCTTCTCGCAGACGGCGACGCGCGTGCCGCGACGGAGGACGTGGCCATCGTCGTCCACCACCTGGCGGAACGGCCCCTTATAGATGACGGCCTGTTTGTGCTCCCAACATTCCCCTTGCTTGCCCTTATAGGCGACAACGGTAACGCTGCGGAATTCGATGCCTTCCACGGTGCGCCAAGGCTTTTCCTGGCGGTCGAGAATCTGGATTCCATAAAACCCCGCGTTTTCGAACGCGTCGAGGAAGACATCCTCGCGGAAGGCGCCGGAGATGCATCCGCTCCAGAGTTCCGCGTCGTGCTGCAGGTGCAGAGGAATATCCTCGTCCGAGACGATGTCCGAGATTACGGCACGGCCGGCGCGTTTCAGTACGCGAAAGATTTCATTGAACAACTGCTTTTTGTCCTCGGGCCGAACCAGATTGAGGACGCAGTTGGAGATCACCACGTCCACGGACTCATCAGCAATCAGGGGGCGCGCTGCGCGCATCTCCGCCATCGTGCCTTCGAGAGCGGTCATGTCCGCCGAGGCGCGCACGGGATGCTCCACGAGCCATCCATCCAACTCCGCGAGATTCAGGCGCAGGTCCTGGATTTTGCCTTTGCGGAATTCTACGTTTGCGTAGCCCAAACGGCGTGCGACTTCCGGTGCATTGCGGTTCGCGACTTCGAGCATGGCATCGGTCATGTCGACGCCAATCACCCGGCCGGAGGCGCCAACAATCTGGCAAGCGAGAAAGCAGTTTTTCCCCGAGCCAGAGCCGAGGTCAAGGACAGCATCACCAGGCTTGACGTATTTGGTGGGGTCGCCGCATCCGTAATCAATGGATAAGACTTCTTCGGGAATGGCTTTCAGAAGGGCGGGATCATAGCTGGTCGGGCAACAAAGCTCCGCCTCGGTCTTCTTCGCGCCTTCAGCATAGCGCTCGCGAACCGCTGCTTCCTTGTTCAAGGCAGGTGTTGCCATCGAGGTCCCCCTAGCGACTGGTGCCTGCACATAGGGATTCTCCAGTCTGCGGGAAGTTACACGAATTTGGCGGAAAATGCACCAAGTCGATGTGCGGGATGGCTTTGCGGACTGGCGCTAGCGGTGCTTATCGGATTTCTCTTTATCGGAAGGGGGAAAGCTCTTGAACCCTTCGGAAATCTCGTCCTCGTCCTTCTTCCATTCTTTTTCTAGTTCGGTGACTTTGCGGCCGAGGTAAAGGCGCCATGCGAGCGATTTGGTCTTGGAATCGATCAAGTCGAGAATCAGCGTGCCGAACTTGGCGTTGGCCGAGCTGACGGAGTTATAGGTAGCCGCCCACTCGCCGGTAATGTAGGGGGCATACGGGGTCCAATTGCCCATGGACGCGACGTTTACCCGGCTTTCGGGACTTACCCAAAAGCGCACCACGAGATCCGGGTTCTGGTTCAGGGGCACCTCGTGGAGCCCCTTCTTTTCCAGTTCGCGGACCACGGCGCGGTGGATGCGCGTGTACAAAAGGTCAGGGTCAATCTGCAACATCACCAGATTTTCCACGCCGCCGATGAAAGTGAATGTCTTGAATTTCGAGAAGTCCACTTTAGGATCAAAGTCCACTGTGGGCTTGGCGGCGCTGGGACGAGCCAAGCACATCAAAATCAGGAACAAAACGGCAACGGAGCGCGAAAGAACGCGAACTTCCGGGCGGGCAGAAATTTTCTCCTGCATGAGACTCCTCAGGCTTTCCTGAGCGAAAAAATAGGTGACGAACCCTAGTTTAGGTCAACGGAGAGGATTTTGGCGAGAGGCAGGGAAAAGAATTTGCATAAAATGCACCGGAGCAGTTCACTCCCCTTCTTTATCGGGGGGTTCGTTATTGAAGAGGCGGGCGAGTTCTGCGTGTTCCATAACCACTGCGGGATCGCGCTGAATGGAGTCGTAATATTGTTTCTGAAAACCGTCGCCGGTTTCGGTGGGAGCAAAGAGTTTACGGGCGAGCGAAATATGGCCGTGGGCCTCCGCTTCGGTGACACCTTCTTCGCTCGCTAGCGACTCGTCAATGCGCACCACAAATTCGGAAATATTATGCAGCCATGTAAATTGCGGATCGTCGACCACCAGACGGAAGAGTTCACCGGCATTCACTGCGCCGTGGATCTTTTCGTAGTCGCGGCGCTCCATTTCAAGCAGGGTTTTGTGCAGGCGAAGAAGCGCCTGACGCAGGGCCACGAGTTTCTGCCGCGCCGGGGTGTCGCGCCCGTCGCCCTGGTTCGTGTATGGATTATTCGACTGATTCAAGGATTTGGCTCCCTAACTATTTTGCGACAACTTGCGGCGGCATGCTAGCTGGCAGGTGAATTCTTTGCACGGATGGTCAAAGCATTGGCAACAGTGGATATGCCGGGGACACCCACGGCGCGCGAGGCAGCAAGATTTTTGTCGGTCTCGGTTTCGACGGTTCCCGCCAAGGTGACGGCTCCGGCGTTCACGATGATGTGGATAGACGGAACCTCAGGCACGGCGTAGCGCTGCAGGACGGAATCCTCAAAAACGGCGCGGTAGACGGCGCGGCGGAGATCGTCATCGGTTGGCGATTTGGGGAGCACCTGGATCTGATTTGAGACGCTGGCGACGCCCTCAATGCTGCGCACCGCGGCCTCGGCATTGTTCTTCAAGGTCGGGCGGACGACATAGCCGGTCAGGGTAACTTTGTCGCCCTGAAGAGTGAAGCTGATGTAATCAAACACGGAATAGAAGGGAAGCACGTGAAGCTGGTGGCGAATCTCGTGCGAAAGCGCGCTTTCCTCCGGCTTCGGAGGTGCTTGGGGGGAGTGGTTGGCACACGCGGTTGCGGCGAATCCGGGAAGTAGTCCAAGAAAGATGGTGGCGTAAAGAGCGGCGGCGAGCCTGCAGCGAGTATTTGCGAGCATATCTTTGAGCTTAGCAAAAGAGATTTACCGGAGGTAATGATGTTTCGATTCCTGCACGGGTTGCGGGGTTAATCCGCCGAGGAGAGACGGTCAGTGTTAGCATACGTTCAGGATTCGGAGTCCACTGAATCGCTTGTCCCCACAAGATTCTCCGGAGGTCGAACTTCTCTTGTTAGCGATCGCGCATCGTGGCGCTTCAGGGTACGCTCCGGAAAACACGCTGGCCGCCTTCCGGAAAGCCCTTTCTCAGGGCGTAACCTTCATCGAAACCGATCTGCACCTCACCCGCGACGCCCATTTTGTGGCCATTCACGACGAAACGGTGAACCGCACCACCAGCGGGGGCGGCGATGTGCATCACATGACCCTGGCCGAAGTCCGCAAGCTGGACGCGGGCGCGTGGTTTGCCAGCGAATTTATCGGGGAACGTGTGCCAACGCTGGTCGAGGTTCTGGAATTCGCGAAGAAACACGACGTGGTGTTCTATCTGGAATTGAAACCCAGCGGATTCTGGGGAGGAGAGCACGCGTTGATCAGCAATCTGCGTGATTCTGGTGAAATTCACCGCGTGGTCGTGATCTCGTTCGATCCGGGAATTCTGGAAGGGTTGCGGAAGATCGAGCCGACGCTGATGACCGGTTTGCTGCACGACGGCAAAATCGACGATCCTTTCGGAAAGGCGCAAGAAATCGGGGCACGGCAACTGGCAGTGCGGGGGAATCTGGTGACCCCCAATTTTCTGAAGGAAGCGCACAAGCGAGATTTGCAGGTGGTCTGCTGGACGATCAATTCACCCGCGCACATGCGCCTGCTGGAAGCGGCGGGAGTTGACGGGATTATGTCCGACTATCCGGATCGCCTGCTGGCTTCGCTGAAGAAATAGCGTGGTAGACGGCGGCGAATTGCGCGACGTCGAGCTGCTCCGCGCGCGCATCCTCCCGAAGCTCCAGGCCCTTCAATAATTCGCGGACATCGGCTGGCTTGGCGAATGGGCGCAGATTGTTGGCGAGCGTTTTGCGCTTCTGCGCGAAACAAGTCTTAACAAATTCCAAAAATGCCTGCGCATCCGCGACGCCTGATTGTGAGCCCGGACCGGGAATGCGCAAAGTGACCAGCGCGGAATCCACTTCGGGCGGCGGGCGAAACGCGCCGGGTGGAAGCTTCAAAACAAATTCCGGGCGCGAGTAGAACTGTGTGGCCACGGAAAGATAGCCATAGAGATTGCCGCCAGGCGGCGCGGTAAGGCGCAAGGCCACTTCGAGTTGAATCACGATGTGAATTTCGTCGATCAAGTCGGCGAAGGAAAAGAAATGATGGAGGATCGGCGAGGTGATGTAGTAGGGAAGGTTGCCATAGACACGGATGCGGCGGCCGTCAGCGATGGCGCGCAAATCCACCCGAAGAACATCGCCGGGGACAATTGTTAAATTGGAATGGTGCGGGGCAAGGTGTTGGAGGCGCTCGATCAGCGCCGGGTCGAGTTCCACGGCATGGACGGGCGCTCCGCTGCGGACTAGGAATTCGGTCATCTCGCCGTGTCCGGCGCCAACTTCGATCCAGCAGAAGTTGCTCTTGTCCTCGGGCGGCGGGAGTTCCATGCCATGCGGAGACACCCGAATCTCGCGCGCAATCTTTTCGCGCCATCCCGCATCGCTCAAGAAATGTTGTCCTAATTTTTCGCGGGCCATGAATGGTTTGGAATCGCCTGGCGGCGTCGCGAGTTCATTTGCCGGTTCGCGCTCAGGGTTTGCTTCCAGGTTCAGCAGCCGGCGCCACCACCGTGATGGATTTGAGCATGCGGATCCAGCGTGCGGGACGCTTCTCGTGTGGGGCGACGATGCGAAAGGTGCCGACATTGCTGCCCATCGTAGCGTCATCCATCTGATCGGCTACGATTATTTCGGAGTCGAGAATTCCGGAATCAAGTTCCGCCAATGAGAACACCACCCGGTAACCATCCTCGGCTTCAGCAATGACGCAGGAGGCCATCGCGCGACCCCGCAGTTGATCACCCATCGTCGCACCCGCGCGCCGCAGCAGTTCTTCCAGCAGCACGCCCTCGTAGGATTCCTTCTTCTGCGTGTGCGGGTTCACAACCGTCAGCGTCTTCCGCGGCATTTTACGCAAATCCGCGACAGTTAAGGTAAGAGGCGTGGTGACGGCGCCCTTGATTTCGAGTTGTGCAGACGCGACGGTCGTTTGTGCGCCACGCTCTTGCGAGATTGCCGCAAACGGGAGCACCACGCTGAGCAGGATCAGCAACAAGTACACACGAATCATTGGTTTCACAGGAAACCTTTGGGCGAGGCTAGATGCCCTGCCCGGTTATTTTTCGAGCATGACTTCCGTGGATTTAATGACCGCGGAAACCTTATTGCCGACTTTAAGCTTCATTTCATCGGCGCTGCGTTTTGTGATCACGCTTTCGATGACGTTCTTGCCCACACGAATCACCACATGGGCCATCACGCCGCCGAATTGGATTTCGGTAACTCTTCCTTCAAGGCGATTTCTGGCTGAGAGTGTCATGACGGGACTTAGGATACGCCCCCTGCACTCATCGCGTCCAGACGGATTCATGGAACACGAAGGTCGGGATAGATGTTGACGCTGGAGCAGGGCTTCGATAGCGTAGAAAATTCGTGCCCTAGCCATGAGAATCCTCTTTGCAGCGTCGGAAGCTCTGCCTTACGCCAAAACCGGCGGCCTGGCGGACGTGATTGAAGCCTTGCCGCGCGCCCTGGTGAAACTGGGCCACGAAGTCGCTGTCTTCTTGCCGCGCTATCGTGGGGTGAAGGTGAATTCCGTGGTCATGCCGAGCCTGACCATCCCGCAGGGAGCGCGTCTGCGTTTCCCGGCAATTGCCAGCGGGTCATTGCTGCGCGGTGTGCGTTATTTTTTCCTGGACGATCCCTTCTATTTCGATCGCGAAGGTATTTACGGTGAGAATGGTCACGATTATCCGGACAACGCCGAGCGCTTCACTGAATTTTCGCGGGCCACGATTGAACTGGCCAAGCATATCTGGATGCCGGACGTCTTCCATTGCAACGACTGGCAGACGGCGATGGTGCCCGCGCTGCTGCGCAGTTCCTATGGTGACGATCCAGCGGTGATGAACATTCCGGTCATCTTTACGATCCACAATATTGGCTACCATGGCGTGTTTCCGCCTGACGCGCTGGGCCGCGCGGGACTCCCGCAGAGTGTTTTTCATCCGGGTGGCATCGAGTTTTTCGGGAGCCTAAATTTTCTGAAAGGCGGCTTGATCTACTCCGATTACCTGACAACCGTGAGCCGCAAATATGCGCAGGAGATACAGACCCCCGAATTCGGATTCGGACTCGATGGTGTGATTCGCTCGCGGGCCGACCATCTGGTGGGAATTCTGAACGGGGTGGATTACTCAGCGTGGAGTCCGGAGAAGGACAAGCTGATTCCGACGCGTTATTCGGCGCTGAACCTGGAAGGGAAGCAGGAGTGCAAGGCCAGACTGTTGGAAGAGTTCCAACTGCTGCGGGATAACCTAAAGCGGCCGGTGATCGGAATCGTTTCGCGCTTTGCGGACCAGAAGGGTTTCGATCTGATCGCGGCCATTGCGCGCGATTTGATGCATGAGGACATTCTGCTGGCTGTCGTTGGAACCGGAGACCGGCGTTACGAAGACTTGTTCCGTGCGCTGGCCTCGGATTTCCCCGGACGCGCCGGCGTGAAGATTGCATACGACAACACACTGGCGCATCTGGTGGAAGCGGGCGCCGACATGTTTTTGATGCCCTCGCGCTATGAACCTTGCGGCCTGAACCAGATTTACAGTCTGCGCTACGGCACCGTTCCGATTGTTCGGGCAACGGGCGGCCTGGACGACACCATCGAACCCTTCGATTTGGAGCATGGCACCGGCACCGGCTTCAAATTTTCCGAGTATTCCGGCGGGGCCCTTTTGCACGCCATCCGCCAGGCTTTGCATTATTTTGCAGACGACCGCGTCTGGAAACGCATTCAATTGAACGGGATGGCCAAGGATTTTTCTTGGAACACCTCGGCGGCAGAATATGCGAAACTATATGAAGCTGCCAGGGCAGCACGAAACCAAAAGTCGGTTCCAACATCTAATTAACATAAGAAAGCGGCTGCCTGCGGGCGGCTAGTCGAGGATACAAAGGACATGGCTGATAATATTCTTGTGGTGAACGACGGAAATTTTGACTCCGAAGTACTGACGGCCAGCAAGTCGCAGCCCGTCATGGTCGATTTCTGGGCGGAATGGTGCCGCCCGTGCCACATGCTGGCTCCAACGGTTGCGGAAATTGCCCAGGACTACGCCGGCAAGCTGAAGGTGACCAAGCTGAACGTGGACGAGGCGATGAACTCCTCGACGCGTTATGGCATCCGCGGCATCCCCACGCTGCTGGTTTTCAAGGATGGGCAAGTGGTGGAACAGATCGTGGGCGCGGTGCCCAAGGATCAGATCACCAAGGCGCTGGACCGCCATCTGAGCTAAGCGCTGAAGGCTTTTCGACAAATAGCTCATGGGACGGCTCGCTGCGAGGCGGGCCGTCTCTATTTGTGCAGGTGCCGAGCTCCAACCCGGCAAGTATGGCCGAATCTCAGTGCTCTGGAGCCCTTATGCCCAAATCCGCTGACCAGATCACTCGCTGCCAGTGGGCCAAGAACGAGCTGAACATTCCTTACCACGACGAAGAGTGGGGCGTACCGGTGCACGAGGAGAATCGCTGGTTTGAGTTTCTGATCCTGGAAGGCGCGCAGGCGGGCCTCAGCTGGGACACGATTCTCCGGAAACGCGCACGTTATCGCGAAGTCTTCTATGGATTCGATGCGGGAAAAGTGGCGCGATTCGATGCCCGGAAGGTGAAGCAGTTGTTGAGCGATCCAGGGATTGTGCGCAATCGCTTGAAAATTGCCTCGGCCATTTCGAACGCGCAGGCATTCTTGAAAGTGCAGGATGAAGTTGGATCATTCGATGCCTACGCATGGAAGTTTGTTCGCGGATCCCCGCTGCAGAATAAATGGAAGACGCACCGGCAGATTCCGGCAGTAACTCCTCAGGCGATTGCCTGGAGCAAAGACCTGAAAAAACGCGGCTTCCGGTTCGTCGGCCCGACGATTGTTTATGCGCTGATGCAGGCCACCGGGTTGGTGAACGACCACTTGGTGAGCTGCTTCCGCTATAAAACTGCCGGCCAAAGCTAGCTTGCGGGCGAGCAGTTCCTTTGCTAATTTAGGAGCAGAGCGGGCGTCGTACAATGGCAGTATAGAAGCTTCCCAAGCTTCGGACGTGGGTTCGATTCCCATCGCCCGCTCCATAAATCCTGTTGATGCAGTTGGCCTTACTGGCTTCTTACCCTCAAAACGGACCCCAAATTTAGCGATATTGGACGCAGTTGGACGTGAAATTCGCCTCAAAAATAGTTTTGGACGCGACGAAACCGTGAGGAATCTCGCACTCATTTTGAGTGGCCAAGGCAGTCCCAAATCAGATTCGTCCTGGAACAGAGAGTACCTCTGCGCCCCACGGTGGGAAGCAGTCGCGCTTGAGAGGATGGTGAAACGGGAAGTGTTGACGCGGCAGCAGGTTGTGGCCCTGATTCAGTTCACCGAGGCCGACCAGCGTGACGCCGTGCGTCGCGGAATCCCAGCAGAGATTGTGAAAAGTTCCGCCGACTACCGGGATGTGGTCTTGGCTCATTTCCTTGATGTCATCGAAAAGAAGCAACCTGTCACGCTCACTGGACTTGTTCACAGAAATCGTGCACGTTCGCAGCGAAAGGATACCGCCATGGACACGAAGTCGCAGCAGCCGCGACCGCAACCGAACCCGAACGATGGGCCGACACCGGAGCAAGTCGTCACCGGACAACGGTGCGCCTCTTGCCGGGACCGTGCGACGCACGCTTAGGAGGCGCAATGCCCGGACCAAGGCCAAAACCAACGATGCTAAAAATTTTGCAGGGGAATCCAGGTCGGAAACCGCTGAACACTCGCGAACCGATGCCGGACCGGATTTCCGCGCCGGAGCCGCCGGAGCATCTTTTGCCCCTGGCAAAGGAAAAATGGCGCGAACTCGCTCCACAGCCCTGCCGTCTACAGCTCCTTTCGGGCCTCGATACCGACCTGCTTGAAGTCTTTTGCGATGCCTACGCGAAAAAGCGTGCGGCCGATGATTATTTGAAAGAACGCGGCACGACGTATGCGGAGGCGGGAAATAAGGTTTATCGGCAGTACCCGCAGGTGTCGATTTCCGAGCGCTGTGTTGCCCTGATGCTTGCCTGTGGAGACCGCCTCGGATTGAGCCCTTCGGCGCGCTCGCGCATTCAAATCGCTGACAATGGTAAGCCACAGACCAGGGTCGCCGTGAGACTTCTAGGTGATTGAGGTCTGAGACCGATACTAGGAGCCGCTTGTCCGGTTAGCCGACTCTTCGGCCAGGCGAGTATCAGCGGCCTGCCTAAAAACATTTGATTTACGGACTTTGGTTTCACGAGCTACAACCGTCTCATCCCGCATTGGTTGCGGAATTTTTGCTGATTTCTGGGCAGGCAAGTTCACCAATGGACAGGCGGGATCAGCAGTAGCAAGAAGTTGTCCGATTGCCGGTTAACAAGACAAAACTTGGCACACCCGGACTTCTGGCCCGGAGTGACTTGTGGTTTACCCGTCATCCGGGAAAAACATAAGGTACTTTCCTGCCAGCGAGTCATTTCAACGAATAGCCGACTTTCCGAAAATATGTTGTGATCCGAACTCCGTGGCTCTAACTAGAACTTCCTTCATGAGTTACAACGGTGTTTGAAAGCGTTGTCAATATGTCCATTCTTCGTCCACAACGGGTCGTTGCAACCCTCGCCTCATGAGAGCTAGCGAACTTCGACGATTACGAGGGATACGTCGTCGGAGAGGGGGCCGTGCCTCCAGGTCGTCACACCGTCCAGGATTGCCTGCTTTAACTCCTCAATTGGTCGTTGTGCCGATTTGAGGATCAACGATTCAAGGCCTTCGACGCCGAGCATGTCGTCCAGGCTGTTGAAGACCTCAACCAGTCCATCGGTGTAGAAAATCAGACGATCACCCTTTACCAGTTCGATTTCGTTAACGGATTTCGACGGCGAAATCTCCGAAACGGAACCGAGTATGCCGCTCTGTGAATCAAGCAGCCGGAGTTCGCCGTTGGAGACGAGTATTGCTGGTGGATGGCCCCCGCCGGCAAACGTAACGTGGCGCCCTTGCTGAGAAAAACGAGCTGCCGCCATCGTGAAGTAAAAACCGTCGACCGCGATGCGATCCTGCACAAAATCATGAAGCTGCCTGAGCAGTGTACCGGGGCCCATCCTGCGTTCCAGCGCATGGAGTGTTTCCGAGTACATCCGGTTGGCCATTAGCGCCGAACCAACGCCGTGGCCCGACACATCGCACACGACGAGGTTGAGAAATTCGTCGCCCTGCGGCTGGACAACACCGAAGTCGCCGCCGATGGTATGCGCGGGGCTAAAGTAGGCATCAATCACGAGGTCCTGCCAAATGAGGTTCCGTGGCACGAGTGATTGTTGGACGCGTGCAGCGAGGGCAAGTTCAGCCTCCATTTCATTCTGGCGTTTCTCCAGCTGTGTATTGGATTCCCGAAGCTGTTCTTCAACCCGTTTCTGGGCACTAATGTCAGTCAGGATAAGTATTACGTAGTCTCTTCCGTCGGGCCCTTGAATCACGCGCCCACTGAAGATTGCGGGGATCTTCTCCCCGTCCTTTCGCGGCAAGTAAAACTCGTTACGATTGTGTCTGTCGCGGTGGCCCGATTCGTGTTGCTGCATAATGTACGGGACATCTTTCGCTGGAAAGATCGCGTCGGGCGTGCGGCCCTGTATCTCATCACGCTTGTATTGTCCCAAGCGGAGAAGCGCCTCGTTGGCGAATACTACGCGGAGTTGATCATCAACGATGGCCACTCCCTCATTCATCTCTTCAAGGATTCTCTCCGTCTGGCGAAGCCAATCGGGAGCATCGATATTGGCTTTAACCATGGCTTTGTCCTCTCGAATTCGTCGGTCCCCCAGTAGGGGCGAGCGACAGATTGACCATCTGCTCCTTTCCACCCATGGACTGCGTGTCGCGGTCGAGCAGCCGACTGACGAGAGCAAACAGAACACTTATTGAAATTCCGCACATCAACACCCCGGTGACGCTTTCCAGAGGGCCTAAGAGTCGCCAGGCTGGCGGGATAACCACGTCCCCATAACCCACCGTGGAATAACTGCTTGCTGAGAAATAAAAGGCGATTTCCCATGACGGGAAGCAACGCAACCGGTAGAAACCAGCCCAGAGAAGAATCGCTAGCCCATGCAGAAGCACAATTGCTACTGTTGATTCCACGACAAGCGTGGCCGAGTAAGTCGGTCCGTGCTTGTCAACGTCTCTGGTCAGAACCCGTTTGAGCCGCTCGATGAGCGCTGTGACCCCGGCAACTTGCAACAAAAGCGTAAGGCTTACCAGAAGAACAGCCGCGCCAATTTGAGTGAGAAGAATCATCGCGAAAATCCTTAACGCCATCAATCGGTTTGCAGCGCGCCTTCCCCAGCCGCGCCAACCTCTGCTGCTTCCGCAGGCTGTTTCGACTCCCAGCGGATGATTTTCAGATCCAGCACAAAAATGCTGTAGAGAACGGGTACGAGAAGCAACGTGATAAACGTTGCTACGGCAAGACCGCCTATCTGTGCATAACAGAGGGGCTGCCAGAGGGGTCCTCCTTCAAGCGCCAGCGGGAAGAGGGCCAAGATGGTTGCCAGCACCGTGATCAGTACTGGCCGAATACGCTGGATTCCCGCGTCCGGAAGCGCTTGCTCCAAGGGTTCCCCTTTCGCATGCATCTCCTCGATAAAGTCGAACAGCACGATCACGTGGCTGACGATCACACCGATCAAGCTGGCGATGCCCAGAAAAGCCATAAATCCAAACGGTGTATGCATAATCGAGAGAGCGATGAGAGAGCCA
>Ga0209698_10003789_pt1 | contig 16683 bp, 19 predicted proteins | sample LitLauG_LLR_2012_FD_187203 | JGI IMG/M metagenome (GOLD analysis project Ga0209698, IMG submission 187203) | Freshwater sediment microbial communities from Pennsylvania, USA - Little Laurel Run_MetaG_LLR_2012 (SPAdes) (version 2) | ecosystem: Environmental > Aquatic > Freshwater > Creek >...
GTCTGATCCTATGTATAGGGAAAATTCGGCTTGCGGGAGATACTCGAACGGTTGGATTGGCAGTATTTCGATCTCACCGGAGCACACCCTGTCCCAATCATTTGATCAGCGGCTCAGTGAAAGCGAAATGCCACTGCGGGTGAGTTTGCCGCAGTGGACTAATCCTTCGATTGCGGTGGCGCACACGGGATCGTAATCGTTTGATTGGGCATGGAGCCGCGGCAAATAATGCGATAATCGCTACCCTCGAATCAAAATCCAATGTTGAACCTGGAATGGATCTGGGAGCCTCGGAATCGGACCGCTGTCCTGCTGACCAGTGTCGGTGTTGTGGTGACCATCGCCGCGGTCGACTGGTGGACCAAGCCTTATGTCTCGTTAGGCTTCCTTTACTTGTTCCCGATCATGCTGGCGGCGGGGTTTCTGCCGCGGTGGGTCATCGCATTGGTGGGCCTGGCGTGTGCGCTCCTCAGCGAGCGGTTCAGCAATTTGGACCCGGCGGATGCTCCTATTCGTACAAGCTTTGAAGCCCTCGCGCTGGTCGGATCCGGGCTCTTCATTTCCGAAGTGCTGCGCAATCGCCGGTTCAGGCTGGCCTCGCAGGAACGATTACGCGTTCTGGTGGAGACGAGTCCGGCCGCTATCGTCACCGTCGACGAACATGGCTTCATCGAACTCGCCAACCACGCTGCGGCTGAGCTCCTGGCAGCTCGGAACGGGCCTTTGATCGGACAACCGATTGCGGCCTTCCTGCCCGAGTTGCATCATGCACTGCGCTGGGAGGAGGGACCACAGTTCAGGAGTTCGATGCAATGCCGGGGGCATCGCGGCAACGGAGAGTCGTTTCTGGCGGAAGTGTGGTTCTCCAGCTATAAGGAAGGGCCGACCCCCAAGCTGGCCGCCATTGTCGCCGATGTCACGGAAGAGCGGGCGGACGCGCCGGAGTCCAACTCGGCGGCCATGGTGGAGCATCAGGAGAGGACCCTCTTAAACAACCGCGAATCGGACGTGCTCCGGCTCGTGGTTCAGGGTCTGGCCAACAAGGAAATCGCATCCCGCTTGAATGTCTCCGAGAGTGTGGTCAAGAACACGCTGCAACAGCTATTCGCAAAAACCGAAGTGCGTACTCGGAGTCAATTGGTCAGGGTGGCGTTGGAATGCTACCGGGACCTCCTGTGATGAGCCCACGCAACAACCCCGGGCAGGGATGGCGGCGCACTGATCGCCGCCGCCCTTTTTTAGGGCTTGAGCAGCATCTCGATCGCCGTCGTCACATCCTTCGAGTCCGGCGTCACCGCTGGCTCAAACCGCCGTGCCACGTTCCCATTCCGATCGACCAGGAACTTGGTGAAGTTCCATTGGATCTCGCCTGAAATTCCGGCCGTCATTTGTTTCGTGAGATAGGCGTACAGCGGCGCCTGATCCGCGCCCTTTACCGAGATCTTCGCGTACATGGGGAAGGTCACGCTGTACTTTCGGGTGCAGAACGTCTTGATCTCCTCGTTCGTCCCCGGCTCCTGCGCGCCGAAGTTATTGGCGGGGAAGCCCAGGATCACGAATCCCTGATCCTTGTACTTCTCGTAAATCGCTTCCAGCGCGCTGTATTGCGGCGTGTATCCACACTGGCTGGCCACGTTGACCAGCAGGACCACCTTGCCCTTGTAGTCAGCCAGCGGTGCAGGCTTGCCATCAATCGAGTTGAGCGTGAAGCCGTAAATGCCTGAAGCCGCCAAGAGCGAGGTAGCCATAATCAGCAATCCTCCGAACAGGACACAACCTCCAGTTTTACCGATCCGCGACTGAGAATGCATGCAGACTCCGACGTTGCGATTTTTAACAGGTGTGCACGAAGATATCGGGAACAATTCGGAAAAAGCAAGACGGGAGAAGTAAATTTTTGGTCTTCTGGAAAACCAGATCGAAGCGCAGGTCTAGACTGCGGTGCGTACCCCGGATTCCTTGACGATCCGCTCCATCAGCCGCATGCGGCGGCTGGGAAGGTGAGTCCCCTCCAGCGGCGGGTGCATAACCTGAACTCCGCCCGCGGCAAACAGGCCGTCGCCCACCGCATCCAGAGCCGAGGCCGAGCGCCCGAGAACCATAAGCAGGTATTTCTGTGCCACCGGCCGGTCCGCGGGGTGAATCAGGTCCCACCAGCGCCGGATCGACTCCTGCACCTCGGCTTCGTTCTTTTCTCCCACCACCAGCGCGTCAATCAGGCGGTAGACCTTGCTTTTGATTGCCTGATACGAAACCGAAATTTCCTGAGGCATAGGTCCTTTTATTTCTCGCGGATACCTTCCTTAATGCAATCCGCCAACCAAACCGTTTCCCCTGTTTTTGGAGCCTTTTAGCGCGGTTTCACTAGTGTGAACGTACTACGAATGGAATAAACCGAGTGCGGTATATGGATTATGGAAGCCGCTGCGCGCAGCGCTCGCGCCCCACACCAGCGGGCAAAGAACCCACTCCAGCACCTGCCGGTTCGCTTCGACGAGGTTTAGAATGAGCGGCTCCGTCATCGGAGGATCAATCCTTGCGCAGAGAACACCCTGCCCGCAGGAGAAGCCAGAAGGATGCGATCTGCCCAGGAGGCATGATGAAACAGAAGACGTGGATCTTGGCCATACTGTTGTTTCTCCCGGTCCTTACCCGGGCGCAGGGTTCCGCGTCCCCCACCCCCACGGGCTCCTCCATCTGGCAGGATCCCGCCTGGCACGAAGCTGCTCCCGACGAGCGCATGTTCTTCCCCCGGGATATGTTCTGGGGCTGGGCCCAATTTGACCTGTCGCCTCCTCACAACGAAATTGATCCCAACCTGTGCGCCGGCAATGCCGGTGACTACGGCGGAGCGAACGCGCCCTGCAGTATGTTCGCCCGCTACATGTTGTCCGGAGTGCTGGAGGTGCGTCCCTTCGGCCGCGGAATCCTGCGCCGCGTCATGGTGTACGGAGCACCGGCTTTCCTGTTCGGAAAGAACGTGCCCAAGACCTTGTACACCTGGTCTCCCGACGCGATCGGCATCGAGCATTCCTGGGGAGCCGGGGTGTACGTCGGGAAAGGGTTCGAGTTCCGGGTGACGCAGCACTTCCTGTTCGATCGCCTGGGTGCCCGAAACACCAATCTTGGGGTCGCCGACCTGGGTAACAACGGCCCTTGGGGTCGGTACATGAGTCTGGGAGTCCGCAAAACGTTTGGCACCCGCCGCTGGTGAGGGGCACCGGTCGGGCCGGGCGGACGAATGGGTCCGCCTCAGCGCGGATCGGACCTGCGAACGTCTCCTGATAAGCCGCTCGAAAGCCCTTACGCCGCAACCGGCATCGTCGGCCGCAGCATCCGGCGGATCAGCCAAATTGCCAGCGCGATGAACGCTCCCAGGACCACCAGCGGCAGCACGAAGATCACTACGATCCAACCCGGCGTGCTCAGGTTGGTCACATCGCCTCCGATTGCGGCTTCCGGATCACGCCGAATCCGGCCTCCGAACACCGTGACATCGCCACCCACTCTGACTGCTTTATCCAGCCGCATATCGCCGCCGAACGTGGTCGCGTCGCCGTCCACTTCTCCCTGCTCCTCGATCAGCAGGCTTCCTCCAAAGGTGGTCACATCGCCGGCGACGTGACCCCGCACGCGAATGCTGCAGCCAAAGCAGGTCGCCTCGCTGACCTCCTCATCCGGGCCAATCGAAATGTTGTGCCCAACCTGGGTTCGGTCGTGGTTGTTGTCGGCAAACGCGCAGGTTGAGAAGGGAAGCGCCGAGAGCAGGCCGGCAAGCAGCAATGCAACAAGGGGGTTCTGGCAACGCATAAGGGTCTCCCATGGACGAAAGGCAGACTTGGGTCCGGTGCAGAATTATTGCACGCGCGGTCAAGAAATATATCCGCTGCGCGGCCCCGCCATTCTTTATAATTGCTGGTTTTCCTAAATCACAGCGCGGAAGGCTCGCGGAGGTAGTGCATGCCAGGTTCTTATAACGGCGTCGCCGTCCCGTCCGAGGGACAGAAAATCGGTTATGCCGGCGGCAAATATGAGGTGCCCGACCATCCCATCATTCCCTTTATCGAAGGCGATGGCACGGGCCGGGACATCTGGAAGGCATCACTGCGCGTGTTTAACGCCGCCGTCGAAAAGGCTTATAAAGGCAAGCGGCGTGTGGCCTGGTACGAAGTCTTCGCCGGCGAGAAAGCCAAGGCTAAGTTCGATAACTGGCTGCCCGACGATACCGTGGAAGCCGTCCGCGAATTCCGGGTCGCCATCAAAGGCCCGCTGACCACCCCGGTTGGCGGCGGCATCCGCTCGCTCAACGTTGCCCTGCGCCAGATTCTCGACCTGTATGCCTGCGTGCGACCCGTGAAATACTACAGCGGCGTGCCGTCGCCGGTGAAACACCCCGAACGCATGAACGTGGTCATCTTCCGCGAGAATACGGAAGACGTCTACGCGGGGGTCGAATGGGAGCAGGGGACGGCCGACTGCGTCCGCCTCATTGAATTCCTGAACCAGGACATGCTGAAGGGCGGCAAGAAGCAGATCCGGCTGGACTCCGGAGTTGGCATCAAGCCGATCTCCGTGACGGGAACCAAGCGCCTGGTGCGCATGGCCATCCAGCACGCGCTCGAAAACGGCCTCAAGACGGTCACCCTGGTGCATAAAGGCAATATCCAGAAGTTCACCGAGGGCGCCTTCCGCAAGTGGGGATACGAACTGGCCACTGAAGAATTCCGCGACCAGGTCGTGAGCGAGCGCGAGAGTTGGATCCTCGACAACAAGGACAAGAATCCGAGTCTCACGGTCGCCCAGAATGCCGAACTGGTCGAGCCCGGCATGGAGTTCGCTCCTCCGGCCTTCCGCCAAAGTGTGGAGAAAGAAGTGAAAGAAGTGCTGGACTCGATCGGCGCGACCCACGGCACCGGTGCGTGGAAGAAGAAGCTGATGATCAACGACCGTATCGCCGACTCGATCTTTCAACAGATCGTGACCCGTCCCGAAGAATACTCGGTGCTGGCTACGCCGAACCTGAACGGGGACTACATCTCCGACGCTGCGGCGGCGCAGGTCGGAGGGCTCGGCATTGCGCCCGGCGCCAATATCGGCGACGGCTACGCCATCTTCGAGGCCACGCACGGCACGGCGCCGAAGTATGCCGACAAAGACGTCATCAATCCCGGCTCAGTCATGTTGTCCGGGGTGATGATGTTCCGTCACCTCGGTTGGGACGAAGCCGCCGACCTGATCGAGCAGAGCATGGAACGGACAATCGAACAGAAGAAGGTCACCTACGACTTCGAGCGCCTCATGCCCGGCGCGACCAAAGTGAAAACCAGCGAATTCGCCGGCTACATGATCAACAACATGGACGCGGGAGTGCCGGCCGGAGCGAGATAAGCCATGAACCACCTGGGGCGCAGGGGAGCAACAGTGTAGAGGTTCTGGTTCTCCCCTGCGTACCTTGGTGTCCTTCGTGGTTAAGTTTTATTCATTTCTATAAACGAGGAACTCATGCGCAAAAAAGTGACGATTGTAGGGTCCGGCAACGTAGGCGCCACGGCCGCCCACTGGATTGCATCCAAAGAACTCGCCGACGTCGTCCTGATCGACATCATCGAAGGCGTGCCGCAGGGCAAAGGACTCGACCTGCTCGAAGCCATGCCCATCGAGAAACGAGATGCACACGTCAGCGGGACCAACGACTACAAAGACACCGCCAATTCCGACATCGTGGTCATCACCGCCGGCATTCCGCGCAAGCCCGGCATGAGCCGCGATGATCTGCTCAACACCAACTACAACATCATGAAAGCAGTGGTGGGGGAGGCAGTGAAGCATTCGCCGAACTGCATTCTGATCATCGTTTCCAACCCGCTGGACGCCATGGCGCAGGCCGCCTACAAGCTCAGCGGATTCCCCCGCGAGCGCGTCATTGGCATGGCCGGAGTGCTCGACTCGGCGCGCTTCCGCGCTTTCATTGCTGACGAGTTAAATGTCAGCGTGGAGAACGTCACCGCCTTCGTCCTGGGGGGGCACGGAGACACGATGGTTCCGCTTCCGCGCTATTCCACCGTGGCGGGCATCCCGATCACGGAATTGATCGAGAAGTCGAAGCTCGACGCGCTGGTCCAGCGCACCCGCGACGGCGGCGCCGAGATCGTGAAGTACCTCAAGACGGGATCGGCGTACTACGCTCCGTCGGCCGCCGCGACCGAAATGGTCGAGGCCATCCTGAAAGACAAAAAAAAGATCCTTCCCTGTGCCGCCTACCTGCAAGGCGAATATGGCATTAGCGGCCTCTACGTTGGGGTTCCGGTGAAGCTGGGTGCGAAGGGAATCGAACAGATCATCGAGATCAAGCTGACCCCGGAAGAGAAGGCCGGCCTGGACAAGAGCGCCGCCGCGGTGAAGGAGTTGGTGGGAGTAATTGGGGTGTAGTGACTATCACTCGGGGCGAAGCCGTCAGATTCGCGGCCTCGGGCTGTGACGGCACGGTCAGCAGATCAATCCGTGCCTTTTCCCTCGCCACAGATTCGCGGGGAGCGGTTGCATATCCGGGCATTCTTTTCGGGAAAGCGCCGCCGCTTCCCGGCCCCTTTCCGAGGCGAAAACTCTCGATCCTGACCCGCAGCCAGATATCGTCGGCCCACAAACTTTACGGGCCTTACCGGATTTCGATTTTGCTATACCTCGCTTGCGTTCTCTCCAGTTATGACGAATGGATATTCCACGCCATGGTCGCCGGTCGCCAAGTAGGGTGGACGAGAAACCGCAATTTCCATCGCAACATCTGGGAGGCGTTCCTGCTGTTCCGGAAGAAGCGAGTTCAGATTTCAACCGATTTTGAGAGCGGGCCGGCCACTGGCTTGAACGTTCTCCTGCTGATTGATGCCCCGCTTAACTTTTGAGGTCGCAGCCACGCTGCCGACTCTCGCCGTGGCCCACGACGATCCAGCCGATCGATTCCTGGCACCCACTGCCAAAGCATTCAAGCTAAGGCTCGTAACCGTCGACCGTGACCTCGCCAGGACTGAGGGTATTTCGGTTCTCGCCAACTAACCTTCAGACCTACACCTTCTCGATCGTCACTTTCTTCAGCACCACATCCTGCTTGGGCCGATTGCCGGCTCCAGCAGCAACGCCGGTAATCTTCACCGCGACTTCCTGCCCCTCGACCACTTCGCCAAAAATCGTGTGCTTGCCGGTCAGCCAGGTTGTGGGCACGGTGGTAATGAAAAATTGCGAGCCGTTGGTGTTTGGGCCGGCATTGGCCATCGCCAGTTTGCCGGGCGCGTCGAAGCGGTGCGGCGAACCCTTGGTCTCGTCCTCGAACTGGTAGCCCGGCCCGCCCCGGCCGGTGCCTTCCGGATCTCCGCCCTGAATCATGAAGTCGGGAATCACGCGGTGAAAAATCGTGCCATCGTACAGCCGGTCTTTCGATTTCTTCCGCGTCTGCGGATGGGTCCACTCCCGCTTGCCCTCGGCCAGGTCCACAAAGTTGGCGACCGTCTTGGGTGCTTCCTTCTCAAACAGCCGGCAAACGATGGTGCCTTCGCTAGTCTCGAACATCGCATAGAGTCCAGGTTGACGAGTCATGAAATCCTTTCCGGATATGAATTGTCGGTTTCTTGAAATTGTATATGCACTGACAGCCCCCAAGCCCGGCCTCAGTTAGAGCTGGGCGCAGCCTTCGGCGCAGCCGCTGCCGGCTTCTTCGCCGGAGTTGTCGCCGGTCGGGGTGCCTTCGGAGCAGCGCCGATGCCCACAAACGCGATGTGATTAATCTTCACCGGACGGAACGGCCGGTCGTTGCTGGGGTCCGTCGCCATGTGCGCGATCTGCTTCACCAAGGTCACGGTGGCGTCGTCGCACTGCCCGAATATGGTGTAATTGCCGTTCAAATGGGGGGTCGCCACCTCAGTAATAAAGAACTGCGACCCGTTCGTATCCCGGCCGGAGTTGGCGTAGGCCAGCCGTCCCGGGCGATCGAACAGCAGGTCCGAAGAAACTTCATTCTTGAACTTGTATCCCGGATCCCCCGACCCGTTGCCCGCCGGATCTCCGCCTTGAATCATGAATTGCGGAATCACGCGATGAAAAATTGTGCCGTCGTAGAGCGGCACACCGTGCTTGGTCGCTCCGCTGACCGGATTCTTCCAGTCCTTCTTCCCGGTCGCCAGCCCGATGAAGTTTTCTACGCCGATCGGAGCCTTGTCCGGAAATAACGTGCACGTCATCTTGCCCGCCGTGGTGTCGATGATGGCGGTGGGCTGAGTTGGGGCTGGCTTGGCCGCGGTGCTGGGCTTGGCGACGGGCTTGGCAACGGGCTTGGCCGAAGTGCTAGGCTTCGCGGCCGGCGCGGCCTGGCCACTGGTGCCGGATTGCGCCAGCGCCGCCGTTGTTGTCAGCGACAGCAAAAGCAGAACCGCCAATGATTTACGCATAGATGCTCCTCGGGAATGCCGCAAGGCTTTTGAGTTGTGGGCAAACATTGCATTGTACGACAGCGGAGGTCATCCCGAGTCGAGTTGTGGGGAGGGAATCATGCTGAGTAAAGCGCGACCGCCGCGATTCTGCCGGGGTGGCCACCGTGCATGGGTTCTTGGCTGCGCTCAGAATGGCAAGAGTGCGAGACGGCGTCCTGCATTAGCGTCTCGGTTGCATTTCACGGCTGACCCGTTCCACCTCGCCAAACACGCGCAGCAGGTTCCCGCCCAGAATCTTTTTTATGTCGTCAGCGCGGTAGCCGCGATCCAACAACGCCTGCGTGATCTTCGGCAGGTCCGCGGCCGAATCGATTCCTTGCGGCGTGGCCCCGCTCACGCCGTCGAAGTCCGACCCCAGTCCCACATGGTCGATGCCGGCCACCTTGGCCACGTGATCGATATGATCGATCAAAGACGTCAACGGCGGCCGCGGAATCTTTGCCATCCACTCGCGGTCAATGCGATCTTCGTCGATGTAGGTAACGCGCTTGCCTTGCGCCTTTCTCTCTTCGACAAACTTCGCGAGCGCCGCCGCCCGATCGGCGGCCTGCGCCCGCGAGGCCTTCCAGAACTCCGCATCGTCGAAGCCATTGAAGAAGTTCACCTGCACTACTCCGCCATTCTTGGTCACTGCGCGCAGCATGTCGTCGGTCATGTTCCGCGGAGCCTCGACCAGGGCCCGCGCCGACGAGTGCGAGGCAATCACTGGCGCCTTCGTCGTGGCGATCGTGTCCCAGAATGTCTTATCGGCCACGTGCGAAATGTCGACCATCATGCCTAAGCGGTTCATCTCCAGCACGACCTGCTTGCCGAAATCGGTGAGGCCGTTGTGATGCGGCACCTTGGCGTCGTCCATGTCGCCCGAAGAGTCGGCCCACTCATTCGTGTTCGACCACGACAGCGTCATGTAGCGGACACCCAGACGATAAAAGTCGTGCAGCAGGTGCATGTCATTCTCAATCGAGTGCCCGCCTTCAATGCCCATCAGTGCGGCCAGTTTGTGTTCCTGGTGTGCCCGCTCGATATCGGCCACCGAAAATGCCATCATCATGCGATCGGGATGCCGCCCCGCCTGCTCATAGACTGAGTCGATGAGATCGAACGTATGCTGGGCGTAGTGGCCCTGATTGGTGGCCGGCTCGACCCATATGGAGAAAAACTCCGCGGCCAGATTACCGCGCTTGGCCTTGTCGAGGCTGATGTGTCCGATGTCGTTGGGATCGGTCGAGCCGAGGTCGAACCCTTCGTCGAGGAAGCGCTGCGGCGTGTCCGCATGGGTGTCCACGATGAGGGCCGAGTCCTGAATGGCACGGGCGCGAGCGCTGACCGGCGCTCCGGTTGCGGGTGGTGTCGCCGGCGTTTGGGCTGCGACAAGAGAAGGGAGTAGCACGAGCAAACAGAGGAGCCTGTTCATAAATGGTGGTCGCGGCGTGGGGACAAGTTTCCGATTGTATAAGCACGCGGCGGGATGGACAAAATATGGCCGGCTCGCGGTCTCAGCGAAACCCATCGAGCCCGCGCAGGATGCAAGTGTCAAGCGGAAGATCGGTGTCGATGACGGTTTTGGCAGGGGTGATGCTTTCGAAGCGCTCCTTCACTTCCAGATAGAGTCCGAAGTTCCGGTTTCCCGCGGGATGTGCATTCGCCGCTGCCTGTCCGATCAGTCGCAGTTTCGCCGTCTCCTCCGAGCAGACGCACTCAAGAATCCGCCAAGGCTGGTGCAGGGAAGCGGCCGCCGCCAGCACGTTGTCAACCTGGTAGCGCCGCGAGAACGGGCGCCCATCGAGGAAAATCAGTCGCGATGGATCCCGCGACAGGAGGTATCCGGCAGTCTCCAGCATTACCTGCAGGCAGAAATCGTCCTGCCGGGACGAATACTCGATTTCCTCCGGCAAGAAGATCGCGTGACGAACTTCATCCTTGCTGAGCACGCGCCCCGAAGTGCGGGTAGCGAGTTCACGCGCGAGCGTGGTCTTGCCGGTGCCGGGAAGCCCCGCCATCAGAACAATCATAAGAATAGAATCGTAACGGATTTACGCGAAGAATTTGAAACGTTGCAACCTTGAAACTTTGCAGCCGGTTGGTCCTAGTGCGAGCCGCTGCCCAAAGCCACCTGCGTCTCCGGCATTTCATTCTGCGGATGCTCGATCGGCACAATGGTCTGGGTCTCGCGCCACTCCGAATAATGCCCGCTGACCATGATGTGGAACACCCATTGGTGGCGTTCTTCTTCCGGTTCCACCAGGCCGAGCGCCTTCATGTAGAACAGGTAGTGCTCCATCCAGCGGACCTGGTCTTTACTCATGCCGCGGCGCTGCAGATCGACGGTGACTCCGGCCAGATGTGACGACGCTGTCTCGCCGTCGGCCGGTGCGGCATTGCGGTTGTGACGCCGAAGCTTCTTCTGTACCTTCACCGTGCGCACCGCCGAATTTACCTGAATCTGCCCATGAAAGCGATTGTAGTAAGCCTGGCTGAGATCATCGACAAAGTCGCGAGTCCATTGCCGGCAGTAGCGCCGCGAAGGATCGAGCCGCGGATCGAAGCGCAAGGTCTCGCCCGCCACGATGGGCAGCAGGGATCCGTCCGCCTTCAGTGCTTCCAGTTCCGTTTCGTCCTGAATGCGTGGCAGGTCCAGCCGGTCAATCTCCGCATTCTGGATGAGTAGCGACTCGTGCGATGGCCGGAACATGGGATGCCACTTCAGCCAGCGGAAGTGCCGCCGGTGTCCCTCATGAGTCTTGGCCGGATGCACGGCGAAAGCGGTCCCGGTCAATCCCCCGCACACTAAGGCGAGCACCAGGAGCGATGCGAATTGAGGTCGAGCAATTTTCACGAAGTGGTCTCGTGCCTGGGGCCGGTACTGAAGCCCGTCAACACTGTTCCAGCGCGGTCCCGTTATTCTAAGCCATGCTGTCAAGCCGCCCAATCTTAGGCCGCCGGTGGCTCGTTACTTGTGTACTCAACGTTCGAACCTCGCGCTGGTTACTGCCGGTTACTCCGCCTACTTCCGGACAGAGTCCCGGAATGTGTATCGGCACTTTGGGGGCCAATCGTGAATGGGAATCGATCCTGTTCTAGAGGTTCTGCTACCTACAACTTGGCGGGATTGCGAGGATCGCCGAATTCCGTGGTGCGCAAAAGAGTGACAAAAATGAGCGCTCTCTGGGGCAATTCAAAGTCGAAGAAAGACACCGGAATCCCGGCTACTGCCGGAACAGGTCCCCGAGAGCCTGTTTCATCACCTGCCCGCTGACTTCGGAGATTGACTTGGTCAAGGGAATATCTTTGGGGCAAACCTCCACGCAATTCTGCGCGTAGCCGCATTCCTGTATGCCGCCATCGCCCATCAGCGCGGCCAGTCGGTCGCGTTGCAGCGCCTTGCCCGTGGGATGCGTGTTGAACAACCGCACTTGCGCAATCGTGGCTGCGCCCACGAAGCCCGTGTTCTCGTTGAACTGCGGGCAAGCCTCCATGCAGCACGTGCAGGAAATGCAGCGCGAAATTGGATACGCCGCTTCCTGATCCTCCGCCGACAGGCGCGGTCCCGGACCCAGATCGTAGGTGCCGTCGATCGGCACCCAAGCCTTTACCGCCTTGAGATTCTCAAAGATCACGCTGCGGTCGGTGGCGAGATCGCGGACGACCGGGAACTTAGAGAATGGTTCCAGCCGGATCGGCTGCTCCAGATTGTCGATCAGAGCCGAGCACGCCATCCGCGCGCGCCCGTTGATCAGCATGGCGCACGACCCGCACACTTCTTCCAGGCAATTCGAGTCGTAGGTAATGGGCGTGCTCGCCTTGCCATCTTTAGTGACGGGGTCGGCGGCAATGTCCATGAGCGCCGAGATGACGTTCATGTTCGGCCGGTAGGGAACGGAGAACTCTTCCCAGTAGGACTGAGAGGTGGGAGTCGCTTGCCGCTTGATCTTGATGATGACGGATTGATCAGCCATTCGCTCTTAGCCTTTAGTACTTACTGCAAAATGCCCAGCTGGATTCGCCCGGGGCCGCTCGCATCGCTTGGCGGGCGGACGAAAGCCTCCGCTGCTACACGGAATCAGTACTTCCTCGGCCGCGGCGGAATCAGCGACGCATCCACCGGCTCGAACTCAAACTTCGGCTCATCCGCATCGGGCGCGAAATAAGCCTTCGTGGTCTTCATCCAGTTCTTGTCATCGCGGTCGGGGAAGTCGGGCTTATAGTGCGCCCCGCGCGACTCGTCGCGCATGCGCGCTCCCTGCGCGATGACCCGCGCCAACTGCAGCATGTTGTAAAGCTGTCGCGCGAAGACAATCGTCGTATTCGCCCACAAAGTACGGTCGCTCAGGTTGACGTTGCGATAGCGCTCCAGCATGTCCACCAGTTTGGCGTCCGTTCCGGCAAGATTCTTGTTGTAGCGGATGACCGTGCAATCCTTGGTCATCAACTCGCCCAGCTCGCGCCACAGTTTGACCGGATTCTCCGTCCCCTCATTCTTCATCAGCAGCGAGTTGTTGGACTCCTGCTTCTTCTTCTCCAACTCGAAACACCCGTTCCCGTTGGGCAGTGCCGGCAGCCCGCGAGCGTACTTCATCGCGTTCGGCCCGGCGATCTGGCCGCCGTAGATGCACGACACCAGGGAGTTCGCACCCAACCGGTTCGCCCCGTGATACTGATACTCGCACTCGCCCGCCGCAAAAACGCCCGGAATGTTCGTCGACTGATGATAATCGACCCAGAGCCCACCCATGGTGTAGTGCATGCCGGGGAAAATCTTCATGGGCGTATCGCGCGGATCGTCGCCCACAAACTTCTCGTAAATCTCGAGAATCCCTTCCAGCTTGCGGTCGAGAATTTTGCGATCGATGTGCGTCAGGTCGAGATAGACCATCGGCTTGCCGTCAATGCCGAGGTTGTGTTCGTACACGACCTTGAAGATGGCGCGGGTGGCAACGTCGCGCGGCACCAGGTTCCCGTACTTCGGATACCACTCTTCCAGGAAATACCACCGTTCATTCTGAGGGATGGATTTCGGATCGCGCTTGTCGCCCGGCGTCTTCGGCACCCACACGCGCCCGCCCTCGCCGCGGGCCGACTCCGACATCAGCCGCAGCTTGTCTTCACCCGGAATCGACGTCGGGTGCACTTGGATGAACTCGCCGTTGGCGTAATAGCAACCTTGCTGATATAGCGCAGACTGTGCCGAACCTGTGCACACCACGGAGTTGGTCGACTTCCCGAAGATCGCGCCGATGCCGCCGGTGCAGATGATGATGGCGTCAGCAGGGAAGGTTCGCACTTGCATCGACCGCAGGTCCATGGCGCAAATCCCGCGGCACACTCGGTTGCCATCGAGCACCGCCGACAGGAACTCCCAGTGCTCGTACTTTTTCACTTTGCCTTCGGACTCATAGCGCCGCACCTGCTCATCGAGTGCATAGAGCAACTGCTGTCCGGTGGTCGCCCCGGCAAACGCAGTCCGGTTATACAAAGTCCCGCCAAAGCGGCGAAAGTCTAGCAATCCCTCCGGCGTGCGGTTGAAGGGCACGCCCATGCGGTCGAGCAAATCGATGATCCCGGGCGCCGCTTCGCACATGTCTTTGATCGGAGGCTGGTTGCCCAGGAAATCGCCGCCGTACACCGTGTCGTCAAAGTGCTTCCAGGTCGAGTCGCCCTCGCCCTTCAGGTTTTTGGCGGCATTGATCCCGCCCTGCGCGCACACCGAATGCGACCGCTTGACCGGCACAATCGAGAACAGGTCCACCTCGCCACCCATTTCCGCGATCTTGATGACTGCGGCCAGTCCGGCGAGTCCACCCCCTACCACGATAATTTTCGGAGCTGCCATGGTCCTCTATCTGCTTTCTGCAAACTGCTTACCATTCATCGCCGCCGGCCCCGCATCGATGGACTGTGGTGGGGTCGACCGGAATGCCGTCAGGCTGGCCAGTCCCGCGCCGGTCAGCACGACAAAGAGGGCCAGGCACAGGGCTAGGAACCGCTTCTGCGCCTTGTCTCCGGAAACGATGCCCCACTTCGCCGCGAACAGCCAGATCCCGTACGCGAAGTGCCACGAAGCCACAATCAGTCCAACCACATAGAACAGGAAAAACGGCGTCTGGAACACCTCACCCTGCACCTTGCCGAACGATGCCATCGGATTCTCGTGCAGATCGACTCCGGTAAACCGCATGGTGTAGGTGTGCCAGAGGATGTAGGCGAAGGCGATTCCGCCCGTCCAGCGCTGTACTGTGTACATCCAGTTGCCAGTCCACGGATAGGCGATCGTGTTTCCATCTCCGCGATACCAGATGTAGAAACCGTAGAGCGCGTGGTACGCGATCGGCACCCAGATGCCGAAAAGTTCGAGGAAAAACACGAGCGGCAGATTGGCCAGAAAGCTGACCTGGCGGGCATACGCCGCGGGCCCGCCAATGGCGGTCGTGTTCGAGATCAGGATGTGTTCGAAAAGAAATGCGCCGACGGGAATGATTCCGGTCAGAGAATGCAGCCGCCGCAGAAGAAATGAGTAACCCTGACCGGCACGCAATGGCGCAACCCCAGGTACCGCCGGAGCAGAAGAACTGGCAGACGCCACGAAGCGCTCCTTATGAATTCAGCGATGAGAAAAGAACCTCACATTATCTTGCGGCGATAGAAGCGAAGTCAAGGAAACGGTCGCTGCGGTAGTGGGCTACTTTGAATTTTGATTCCGTTTGACTGAGCCGAAGACTATGCCAAAGGCTACTCCGATGCCGACTCCGATGGCGACTCCGAGAGCAACGTTATGTAACGCCACTCCGAGTCCAGCTCCTATGGCAACGCCAATAGCCACTCCCATGCCCATGTAGCTCTTCATGCTTTACGCTACTCTTTCCGCCCTCCGTTGCTCGTAGGCTTCCCAGAGGGCCACCAAATCCTCAACGCTCCACAGTCGATCCGTGACCCCAGCCGCCAGCGCCGGGGATGTGCGAAGTGTACGATGAATCTTGATGAAGTTGTAGGCGAAATAATTCCAGGCCCTAGCGGCCGCGTGACTTTCTATCTTCCGGCTGAAACCATTCGACAGGCGCGGATCGCGGCGCATGGTCGTGCGAACCGTCCAGTTCTGACGCTCCACAAATGAAGTCGAAATGTGCTTCGGGTCAGGGCTTCCGCTCCCATCCTTCGGGGAACATCTAAAGCACTTGGCTGGAGAGTAGCGCGTCTCATTCTCCATCGGAGCGCTTCAGGGGGAAGTCTCCGACCGCGATCTGGATGCGGGCGTGGAAACGCCACCGGCCCGCCTCAAAATGAAAGTAGCCCACTACCGTCTCTGCGGCAGCGATGTGGGAACAGCCGCCCTCGGCTGCCCGTCGAGCGTGGCTCGACCCTCCCCTTCTCACGGACACCCCGCCCAGTCGAGAAACTGCCGGAACGCCGCCCCGCGATGGCTATACCGCGCCTTTTCTTCGGCAGTCAGTTCCGCAAAGGTCTTTTGGATCCCCGGAAAATAAAACAGCGGATCGTATCCAAAACCGTTCCTGCCCCGCGGCGCTTCAAGAATGACCCCCTCGGCTATGCCGCGAAAGATCGCCAGCGTGCCACCGTCGCGCGCCGCCGCCAGCACGCATACGAATCGGCCCGTGCGCCTCTCCGTAGCCACCCTTCTCAACTCCCGCAGCAGTCGCGCGTTGTTGGTCTCGTCGTCGGTGTTCGCGTCCGCCAGATGCGGCTGATCGGCAGCGTAGCGCGCCGAGTGGACGCCTGGCGCACCGTTCAAGGCATCCACTTCGAGACCCGAGTCGTCCGCCAGGACCATCTCTCCCGGAACATACCGGCTATACTCTTCGGCCTTCTTCCGGGCGTTCGCTTCGAACGTCAACCCGTCTTCGACGACCACAGGCAGGGAAGCGAAGTTTGGAATTCCTGCAACCTCGATCCCGTGCAGAGCCGCCGCTCCCGAGAAATCACGCAGCTTTCCTGGATTCGAAGTCGCAATCAATACCCGTCGCATAATGTCGGTGGATCAAACCCTCAACCTGCCTTGTCATCCTGGCCAAGCGTGGGACCGATGCAGTTTGCCGGGCACCCGACGGAATGCATAGGTCCTTCGCTGCCGTCAGAATGACAAGGGTTTTGGGGCCGAGGAGATTTATGGCTGCCTCCGTCGTCCCAGCAGACGCCAGACAATTATCGATAAAGCCGCAACCAACGAAATCCACCCGCCCACTCTCCGATCCCA
>Ga0209698_10003790_pt1 | contig 16683 bp, 18 predicted proteins | sample LitLauG_LLR_2012_FD_187203 | JGI IMG/M metagenome (GOLD analysis project Ga0209698, IMG submission 187203) | Freshwater sediment microbial communities from Pennsylvania, USA - Little Laurel Run_MetaG_LLR_2012 (SPAdes) (version 2) | ecosystem: Environmental > Aquatic > Freshwater > Creek >...
ATGAGCACCGCAACCATGGCACTGAGCAGCACACAGTTTCAACGCTCACCAGCCCACACGGCGACGATTTATCTGAAAGAGGTGAAGTACGAATTCCTGAAGTATCTCCGCCTGCGGATGTACACCGCCTCGGTGCTGAGCTTTCCAATTATGTTCTACGTCCTTTTCGGGCTGGTCTTGAACTCCCACCAAACCATCGGGGCTACGCGGGTGTCGGCATATCTGATCCCGAGCTACGGCACGTTCGGCGTGATTGCCGCTTCACTGTTTGGCACGGCAGCAGGTTTGGCCTCCGACCGCGGCCTGGGATGGCTTGAGGTGAAACGTGCCAGTCCGATGCCTCCGTTCGCATACTTCGCGGCGAAGGTAGTGACCAGCATGGTGTTCAGCACAATCATTGTTCTAGCTCTTTTCACGCTTGGGATCGCGTTTGGCGGAGTGCGGATGCCCGTCGCGTCATTCGCCAGGTTGCTCGGGATTCTGGTAGCGGGCTCGCTTCCATTCTCCGCGATGGGTCTGGCCCTGGGATATTTCATGGGGCCGAATTCGGCTCCTCCCACCATCAACCTTATTTATTTGCCGATGTCGTTCTGCAGCGGTCTCTGGGTGCCGTTCATGTTCCTGCCGAAAGTGGTGCAGAAGATTGCGCTGGTGCTGCCGCCCTATCACCTCTCGCAGCTGGCGCTGGGAGTCGTGGGCGCGGGAACGCACCAGTCCGCCGTGGGCCATTGGGAGGCGCTGGCGGCTTTCACCATGATCTGCCTGGGCGTCGCGCGCATCGGCTTCCAGCGCGACCAGCAAAAAATGTATGGGTAGCGCGTGCCGGATTTGAAAGGGCACGGCTTATAGCCGTGCCGCCAGGTGTAGCAGAATCACCCCGGCTTTAGCCGCTGAGGGATGCTTTCGAGGATCACGAACCCGTGAGTTCTTCAGCAGGCTCTGAGGTCTTGCCCTTGCCGTCTGCAAATGTCGAGTGCGCCGCCAGAGTTGGAGCACGTTATGAGCGCGAACACAAAAAAATCGATGAGTGCGGCCGTCGCCCTTATCCTGTTCGGCATGCTGGCCCTGTTCACGGGCGAGAAGTGGCTGGGGGTGCTGATTCCCGCCGCAGTGCTGGTATGGTACGGAGCCGCACCAAAATTGCGCAGTGGCCGGAATTGACCGGAGGGGTGAAAATAGGCATATGCCATTGATGAGCTTCGATCGGTACGAGACCGGCGGGGTGAAAGGTCCATGGTGGAAGCTGAAGCCCCTGGGAGCCATCCTCAAGGACAAAGACCACGGCTGGAGCCCTCTGCTCTGGGTTGTCTATCTCGGATTTTTCTATGTAGATCCGGTTGTCAGCCACGCCGGCGCACGAATCTGGGCACTCGACATCGCAGGCGGCATCGCATTCCTTCTCCTCTACTTCGGAATATTCGCGCTCGAGAAACCGCGGGCGTTCGTACACATTGGCGGCATGTTGCTTCTGGGAATGCTTTTCATGCCGATCAATGCCGGTGCGTGCACGTTCTTCATCTTCGCGGCGGCCATGCTTCCGTTTTGCGTCGGCACCAAAACCGCCGCCGCCATCGGCTTGCTCATGGTGGGGCTCGTTGGCGCCATCGAAGGGCTGGTACTGCATATCAATCGCTGGACCCTGTTCTACAGCGCGCTGTTCCCGGTCATCATTGGCGCGGGGAATACATTTTTCGCCGAGCGCAACCGGATGAACCGGAAGCTGCGCCGGGCGAATGAGGAGATCGAGCACCTGGCAAAGGTCGCCGAGCGGGAGCGCATCGCGCGCGATTTGCATGACGTGCTCGGGCACACGCTCTCGGTGATTACGCTGAAGTCGGAGCTTGCTGGAAAGCTGATCGATCGCGATCCCGAGCGCGCGGGGAAAGAGATTCGTGAGGTAGAGGAGATTTCGCGGCAGGCTTTATCGGATGTCCGTGACGCGATCCGGGGATATCGTTCCCAGGGACTAGTTGCCGAGTTGGCCCATGCAAAATCGACACTCGAGACTGCAGGACTTACTGTGCAGTGCGACGCCGCCACGACTATGCAGTTGCCGCCCATGCAGGAGAGCGTGCTCTCGCTTGCTGTGCGCGAAGCGGTCACCAATGTGGTGCGTCATGCCAACGCTCGTGCCTGCCGGCTGCGCATCGAGCAGGAGAACGGAATGTGCCGGCTGGAGATTGCCGACGACGGGCAGGGCTTCACCAGCATGGAAGGCAATGGACTCCGCGGCATGCGAGAACGCGTCGAGATGCTCGGCGGCACGCTCGATCGGCGCAATAAATCGGGCACGACTCTGACCATCACGCTTCCGCTGAAAGAAGTGGCGATAAAGGACATCGCTCAGCAGGAAGCCATCGCAGAAAAAGAGAAGGCGCACGAATTTGAATCCTCCCGTTAAGGAAACTGGCCGCAAGACGATTCGTGTGGTGCTGGCCGAAGATCAGGGCATGGTCCTGGGCGCGCTCGCGGCCCTGCTCGAAATCGAAGGCGACATCTCGGTGGTGGCGCAGGCGCGCAATGGCAAAGAGGCGCTCGCGGCTGTCCTTGCCCACAAGCCGGACGTATTCATCACCGACATCGAAATGCCGCACATGAGCGGTCTTGACGTTGCCGCCGAGTTGAAGCGCCAGCGTACAGGAACACGCGTGGTCATCGTGACCACGTTCGCACGCACGGGGTACCTGCGGAGAGCGCTCGAGTCGGGGGCGGCGGGATATCTCCTGAAGGACATGCGCGCCGAAGAGTTGGCCGATGCGGTGCGCCGCGTTCATCAGGGTCTGCGCGTGATTCATCCCGAACTGGCGACCGAAGCCTGGGGCGAGATGGATCCGCTGACCGATCGCGAGCGCCAAGTCCTGCGGCTGGCAGGAGAAGGCATGGCCAGTTGCGACATTGCCGGCGAACTAGGACTATCGGACGGCACAGTGCGGAATTACTTGTCGGAAGCGATCAGCAAGCTGGGCGCGAGCAACAGAGTGGAAGCTGCAAGGATCGCGAGAACCAAGGGCTGGCTCTAAGTATCACCCACGTAGCGACAGCCGCCTCGGCTGTCCGGCGAAGCGAAGCGAGCCGCCGCCAGTCCAGATCGTCCCCGTCATGAAGCACTCGCCCGTTCGATCCCAGTTTCCTCTTTCTTCACCGTCTTGTAACCCCAGGCCATACGCGGCGTGTTGTGGGCGATGCCGATGTGGCCTTCGCGGTTCAGCACGATAATCCCGCCATGTCCGTTCACCCGCTGCTTGAGATAGTTCATCGCCTCCTGCGCGGACCACTCGGGCAGATTTCCTGCGGCAATGCGATCGGCCGTCCATTTCGCGAGCACCAGCTTCATGATCGGCTCGCCCCAGCCCGTGGTCGATGCGGCGGCGCTTTCGTTGTCGGCGTAGCAGCCGCACCCGATCAGCGACGAGTCGCCCAGCCGCCCCGGGGCCTTGTTCAGCGTGCCTCCGGTCGAAGTCGCGGCGGCGATGTTGCCGTTGCGGTCGAGCGCGACCGCGCCGACCGTATCGTGCGAGATGGTCACATCGTCTGTGGTGGGCGCGAACAGATCGTTGCCATCCTGTTTGGAAGCTGCCTGCGATGCCTGGTACTGGCGCAGGCGCTCGATCTCTCGCGGAATGACGAGGTCTTCATTCTTGCAGAGCGGGACGCCGTGTTCGGCGGCGAACTTCTCCGCGCCCTCCCCGACGAAATAAACGTGCGGGCTCTCGCTCAGAATTTTGCGTGCGGCGCGCACCGGATTGCGCAGGCGCTCGACGCATCCCACGCCTCCGGCCCGGAGCGTGGCACCGTCCATGATAAGAGCATCGAGCTGCACGCGCCCGTCGCGGTTGAGGAAGCTGCCGCGCCCGGCATCGAAGGTTTCGTCGTCTTCCATAATGACGACGGATTCCTCCACAGCATCAAGCGCCGAACCGCCGTGCTCGAGCACGCGCCATCCTGCGGCCAGCGCGTTCGACACACCGCGGATATGCGCGTCGACCATGTCATCAGGCATGGCCCACGCGCCACCATGAACGACTAGTACGGGATCAGTCGGCAAGAGTTTCCCCAGAACGTCGGACCTCGGACGTCAGACCTCAGATGCGACGGGATAGGATAACAGGAAGGGGATAAACCTCGACTGTGAGAGTGCTCGTGTGGGGACAGCCGCCTTCGGCTGTCCAGCGAAGCGAAGCGAGCGCCCTCCGGCACGACACTGGACAGCCGAGGCGCCTGTCCCCACATAGTTCTTTCCTGATTACGCGGCTTGGCCTGGGGTTAATGCTGCTGGCGGGTCTTGGGTTCTGGTCCAGGTGTAGCGCATGCGGTGGATTACCGTGATTGTGCTCAGGACCGCGATCACCCACAGCACTGGAGCCATGCGGTTGAACAGCGCGCCGAGAATGACTAGCACCAGGCGTTCGGGGCGCTCCATGAATCCTACTCTGCACGACCCGATCAGCGATTCCGCTCTGGCTCTCGTGTAACTCACCATGATCGCGCTGATCATGACAAAGGCGCTGAGGACAACGTAGGTATAGCGTCCGCCGCGGGAATAGAAGACTAGCAACCCCAGAAACTGCGACGCGTCCGAGTAGCGGTCCACGACCGAGTCGAAGAACGCCCCGAAGCGGGTGACGCGATTGGTGGCGCGCGCGACTTGTCCGTCGACCAGATCGAAGAAGCCGGAGAAGATGATGACCAGCCCGGCGTAGAAAAACATGCGCCTCTGATTGGAAGCGTTGGCGGATCCGAAAAGGACGGCGGCCCAGGTGTTGACCAGCAGTCCCATGAAGGTCAGGACGTTGGGGTTGATGCGCGAGAGCGCCAGCCAGCGGACGATGGTGTCGAGTAGAACTCCGCAGGCGCGTCCAAAGGCGGAGGTCCAGGAAGCGGTCATTGGGGTAAACCCAATTTAACCACAAAGGACGCCCTTCGACTACGCTCAGGGCAGGCTAAGGTACACGAAGGAAAAGCGTCAGGGCTTTGCCTTCGTGTTCCTTCGTGCCCTTCGTGGTTCATGATTTTGGTACGAGCTACGCCTGCGCTTCTTTGGGACCGTCGACTTCGTCGTGAATGGTGCTCAGGCTCAGGATTTCCAGTTCACGCTTCCCGTTGGGAGTGACCACGGTCGCTTCATCTCCCACTTTCTTATTCAATAGCGCGCGGCCAATGGGGCTGGTGGTCGAAATCTTTCCCGCTGCAACATCAGACTCTTCGCTGGTGACCAGCTTGTACTCGACTTCTTCCCCTTTGGTATTGTCGTAAACCTTAACCCTGGAGCCGAGGCCAACCTTGTCCTTGGGAATATTGTTCATGTTGACCATGGACAGGTCGGCGAGGCGCTTGCCCAGCTGGCGGACGCGTGCTTTCACGAACTCCTGCCGCTGCTTGGCCATGTGATACTCGGCGTTTTCGCTGAGATCGCCAAGGGCCGCGGCTTTTTTGATCTCTTTGGGAAGTTCGTGGATCAACTCGTGTTCAAGCGTGTTGATCTCTTCCTGCAGTTTGCGTTTGATCGCGTCTGTCATCTTGAATTTGAAGCCGGGTTACTAAGTGGCCGGGTCTAGAGCAAGGCTTCGGACATTATACCCCGGCACGGGCCTTGCGGCGCCCTGCTTTCGCATGCGCTGAGCGGCAAGGATGATGTCTTACGAGTACACTCTCGGGAACCGCAAGACGCACACTCGGGTATCGTTTTGCGTTCAGAATAAGGAGGAAAGGAAATGTCCAATCTGGCAGCAACTCCAATTTTGGATGGTAATCCTCCGCGGAGGTTGGGGCGAAGTGCGTGGGCGATCGTGGCGGGATTTCTCGCCGTTGTACTGCTCTCCATCGGCACTGACGTAGTCCTGCATAAACTCGGCATCTTCCCTCCGCTCGGGCAGAGAATGGCAGACCGGTTATTCATGTGGGCGACGGTCTATCGTACGATTTACGGGATCATCGGCAGCTACATTACGGCGCGGCTGGCGCCCCAGCGGCCGATGTGGCACGCCATGGTGGGGGCGGTCATTGGGATGATCCTGGGTACCGTGGGGGCGGTGGCAACCTGGAACAAAGATCTGGGGCCGCACTGGTACCCGATCGCGCTGGTCGTCACGGGAATTCCGTGCGCCTGGATCGGAGGGAAAATCCGGAAAATGCAGCTTTCCAGCTAAGCCTGTCGATTTCGCGCCCCCTCGTTCGATGTTGATGTAGAGACCGGAGATTCAAGTCCGGCTCAAATTGAAAAACAGGAGTAAACAGCTATGCGAGTGATGGTCATCGTAAAGGCCACCAAGGATTCCGAGGCGGGCGCGCTGCCCAGCAAAGAATTACTCACCGCCATGGGCAAGTACAACGAAGAGCTCGTAAAAGCCGGCATTATGCTCGCCGGGGAGGAGCTGAACCCGTCGTCCAAAGGCAAGCGGGTAAGGTTTTCTGGAGATAAGCGATCGGTCATTGACGGGCCGTTCGCCGAGACCAAGGAACTCATCGCGGGTTACTGGATCTGGCAGGTGCGATCGATGGAAGAAGCGGTCGAATGGCTGAAGCGTTGCCCGAACCCCCATTGCGAAGACTCGGAGGTGGAAATTCGTCCGGTGTTTGAAGCCGCAGATTTCGGCGAAAACTTTACCCCCGAACTCAGGGAGCAAGAGCTGCGGTTAGCCGAGCAGATCGCGGGAAAGAAGTAGGGGAGCGAGTAAAGGAAAGTCGCTATGCAAGCCCCTTTATCATTCCGACAGATCGCACAGCGACAAGGAGGAATCTGCTCTCCGCCGGCATCATCCATGCGGCCGGCAAACTGCGGATTCCTCACCAGCTTCGGCGGTTCGGAATGACAAAAAAATCTCAAAATATTTTTAGATTCCCTGTCGAATTCGCTAGACCCGGTTCGACGTATTCATAGAGGGCGGGAAATCCGAGGCAGTAGCCGTCGAGACCCGGCTCACAATTTGAAACATTCAAGGAGAGAAAACTATGAGATTCCTAAGCATCTATAAGAACGTTGAACGCAACACGCCTCCTTCGCCTGAAGAAATGGCGGCCATGGGCAAACTGGTGGAACAGGGTTTCAAGGAGGGCTGGCTGCTCGCCACCGAAGGATGCATGCCAAGCGCGCTCGGTGCGCGAGTGCGCAGGTCCGGCAGCAACATCAGCGTGACCGATGGTCCCTTCACCGAGTCGAAAGAAGTTGTCGGCGGATTTGCCATTCTGAAGGCGAATTCCAAGGCCGAAGCGATTCAGATGGCGAAGGACTTCCTAAAGTTCGTCGGCGAAGGCGAGTGCGAGCTTCGTCAGATCTACGAGAGCGGCCCATGCACGGAGCCGAACGCGGAAAAGACTAGCGAGCGCGGAGTTGCGCTGAAAGCCTAGAAAATGATGTGATCGGTGGCAGTGGGTGCTACCGAGACACATCGCGCGATTGAAGCCGTCTGGAAGATCGAGTCGGCCCGGGTGATTGCCGGGCTGACTCGCATCGTCCGCGACGTGGGCGTGGCTGAAGAACTCGCGCAGGATGCTCTGGTCGCGGCTCTCGAAAAGTGGCCGCAGTCTGGGATTCCCGAAAATCCCGGCGCCTGGCTGATGGGCACGGCGAAGCATCGAGCCATCGACTTCCTTCGCCGCGGCACGCTGATCGACCGCAAGCACGAAGACCTCGGCCGCCAGATGGCCGAGCGCGAGATGCAGGTGCCCGATCTCGCCGCTGCCATGGATGACAACATCGGTGACGACATGCTGCGGCTGGTGTTCATCGCGTGCCATCCGGTGCTATCGACGGAAGCGCGAGTGGCGCTAACGCTGCGCTTGCTGGGTGGTCTTACAACCGACGAGATTGCCCGCGCATACCTGAGTTCCGAGCCAACCATCGCACAACGGATTGTCCGCGCCAAGCGGACGCTGACCGAAGCCCAGGTTCCCTTCGAGGTGCCGCTGGGCACGGAATTCAACGCGCGCCTGTCGTCCGTTCTGCAGGTCATCTATCTGATCTTCAATGAGGGTTATTCGGCCACCTCCGGAGACGACTGGATGCGGCTGGCGCTTTGTGAAGAGGCGCTGCGGCAGGGGCGCATTCTGGCCGAACTGGTGCCGAACGAACCCGAGGTGCACGGACTGGTGGCGCTGATGGAGATCCAGACATCGCGCTCAAAAGCGCGTGTGAACGCGGCCGGCGAGCCGGTGTTGCTGCTCGATCAGGATCGTGCGCGGTGGGATCGATTGCTGATCGGACGCGGACTGGCCGCACTCGAGCGCGCCGAACGGCTGGCAGGAGCACGTGGTCCCTATGCGATTCAGGCTGCGATTGCGGCCTGTCATGCACGCGCGGTCACGCCCGGAGATACCGACTGGGCGCAGATCACGGCGTTGTATGATGAGTTGGGCCGCATTGAGCCCTCGCCGGTTGTGGAGCTGAATCGGGCGGTGGCCGTGAGCATGGCGTCGGGACCGGCGGCGGGACTCGAGTTGGTCGATGCCCTGACAGATGATCCCGCATTGAAGAACTACCACCTGCTGCCCAGCGTGCGCGGAGATCTGTTGAAGAAGTTGGGGCGGAAGGAAGAAGCGCGCGCGGAGTTTGAGAGAGCGGCGTCGATTACGAGGAACGCGCGCGAGCGGAATTTGCTGCTGGAACGGGCGCGGGCTTGCAGTGATTAGAAGCTGCCCCGGTCTCATACACGGTTTTGAAAGGACGCGGCTTCTAGCCGCGCCGTTCAACGTCAGAAAAAGACGCGGGCTTTATCCCCTGAGGGAAACACGTTAGATCCAGCAACCCGATTCATGAGAAAAGTTTAGTTTTGCTTCTTTCGCCATTCTTCCGTCTGAGGCAGTCAAAAATCCCCGAATTTTTCGGTGGGCCGCGGGCTCACTTCGAACACGCCGCGCCCTCTGCTGGCAGCGACTCGATCCACGCGCGGATCAGCGCCACGCCTTCCTCGTGGACGACGCTTCGTCCGATCTGCGGCATCATCTCCTTCGGACGTACCGAGATCATCCGGGCCTGCAGGATGGATTGATCGGGATGACCCGGCACCAGGTCGTAGGAAAGATTCCCCACTCGTCCCGAGGAATTCGGGGACTTGCAGACTCCGAACGTGTGCAGATCCGCCGTCACCCGCAAGTCAACGCCGGTGTAGCCGGCGCTGCCGCCGGGCTGATGGCAGTGGGCACAGTTGTTGTCGAGATAGGCGCGGGCGCGGGCGTCCAACGATCCGGAGGACGCGTCATTCCATTTCGCAACCGCGGGCGCTTCCGCGGAAGCCGGCGTGCCATGCAGATATCCGGCGCGCGTCCAGTAGGCGAGTTGATTCGCCGGGCCATCGGCGTACGCGAAATCCTTATTCAAATTGCGCGCCTTGGGGCCGATGGGCAGCATCACGTGATTGTTTTCGTGGCACTGCTTGCATTCGTTGGCGTTTGGGATGAAATAGGTGAACTCGCGGCGCTTCCCCGTCGCGTCGGTGTAACGAATGGGAACGGGGTCGGGAGCGAGATCGAGGTACGCCTCGCTCTGGCTGTCATTCCAGATGTAGGGCAGGCCAATCCATCCCGCAGCGGTGTGAACGAGCAGGCGCGTTTCCACGAGGTGCTCGCGCCCGGGATTGCCGTCGACCGGGAAGGCAAAACTCTTCGCTAGGATCGTGCCCACCGGGAAATCGAACACGCCGTCTTCCTGATACGTAGCCGAGGTTCCCGCCGGCACCCAGACGAAGCGGTACTTGCTGGCATAGTCGGAGAACAGCGGCGTGTTCAGGTCGTAAGGGATCACGCCCTCGTTGGGCGCGAGCGCAGGCGCGCTCGCCGTGAACAGATGCCAACCCGAAAGCTTCTCGGGGAACGGCTCAGCGAGGAAGGGGTGAACCGGGGCAGGCAGTCTGCTGCATCCCGCGGCAGCCAGGAGTAGCGCGAGGACGATAGCGACTCGGGTTCTACGACGCTCGATCATTTCGTAGAGACGTAACTTGTTACGTCTCGCTTCATCGCCATGGTATGCCAGAGACGTAGCCAGTACGTCTCTACGAGTGGCTGGCATCCTGCGCAATCTTGACCGCTTCGAGCGCGGGCAGAGAACAGTCATACACTTTCAAGTTGCTGCTGGGATGCTTGAAGTTGTTGGCTGCATCGAAATTCAAAAACGTCGGCGAGCCATTGTTCGTAAAGCAGACTTGGCCGGGGTTCGCGCCCTTCTTGGCGGCGACCAGTCCGGGATCGATCACGCCGTCGTAGAGGATGTCGGGAAGCGATCCGCCGCCAATCTGCATCAGCGCCTTCACGCCATCCAGGCGGACGTCCGGTGATTTGCCTCCCCCGGAAATCTCGTTGTCGTGCAGGGAAATGTGATCGGCGAAGGGACGGAAGCGCGCGTCCTTAATCGGGTCGGACAGCGCCGTCGCGTAATTGATGATGTAAACGTTGGTCGTGTTGTTATCGCGGATCTTGTTCTGGAATTCTTCCACATCATGAATCGCCATGATGTAGACGCCGGTTCCGGTGGGTAAGAAATAGATCGGCCCCAGACTCTTTGGGGCAAAGTTCGGCGTGTTGTTCTCGTAGACCTGGTTGCGGAACACGCGGACGTGCTGGCCTCCCTGCTTGGGCAGGTCGGGCAGGTTGAAGACGCCGATGCCTCCGGAATTGTGGACCGCTATGTTGTCATACACGTCGACATGCTCGGCGTTTTCGACTTCGTAGCCGTCCACGTTGTACTCAGAACGGTTGCGGCGCATGACCACGTTGTCCGATTGTCCGATGTAGAAGCCCGCGTCCGACGCGCCTTTGGCGACCGAGCCCTCCACGAGCACGTTCTTGCACTGTGTGGGATAGATGGCGTAGGGGCCGTTGGCGCTGTTCGGTCCGCGCGTCCACTCCACGCGGACGCGGCGAATGACCACGCCATCGCTTCCCTGCACGGTCAGGCCGTCACCCGCGGTATCTTCAATGGCGAAATCCTCGGCGGTGAAGTCATTTGCTTTCACCAGCAAGCCGGAGGCGCCTTCCTTTTGTCCGGCAAACGTGAGAATGGTCTTGTCCATGCCTTGGCCACGGATGGTGACTCCGTTGACCGTCAGCGACAAGGTGCGGTCCAGGTGGAATTTGCCCGCGGGGAGAGCGATCACGTCCCCGCTCTTGGCCTTGATCAGTTTTTCCTGCAGGTGCTTCTGAAATTCTTCTGGCGTTTCCTGGCGATTGCACGACACCAGAGCTAACGATAAGACGACCAGCGATGCGACGGCTGGTGCCGCGGTCAGAAGGTGAGATCGGTTCATTCGTCCCCCAAGCGACGACGGGAAAAGCCACTACAATTCGGTAGAACATCCTACATCAAAGACGGTGGCGTGGCAGCTGGGCTTCGACCCCGCTCTGTCGAAGTTCGGCGGCTGTCGTGAGAGAGTTAAAATCCCCACCCTGTCGCACAAAACGCGACAAGGGTGGGGCACCCACGCGATTTTCATCCGTCTTGGCGAGGAAGTCACACGACGGAAGGCCTGCACCTCGCCATGATCAGCGTGATGTCGTCGTGCTGGTCGTCGGGACTGAGGCCGCGCACTTCGTTGGTGATGGCTTCCACCGCCGTCTGGCATGGCTGATCGCGATACTGGCGCAGTCTTTGAATCAAATTCTCCTCGCCGAATTCCTCGCCTCGGTCGGTTAGCGCCTCGGTGACGCCATCGGTGTAGAGGGTGAGCAGGTCTCCGGGAACAAGCTCGAATTCGGAGAACTTGCACTCCCAATCCTGAAATAGACCAAGCAGGGTTGTGGTTGAGTTAAGGCGGCAGCAGACTTTATCGCCGCGCAAAATGAGACCCGAGAGGTGTCCGCAGTTGGCGTAGCACAGGCGGCACGACTCGTCGTCGTATTCAGCGAAGAAGAGCGAGGCGTACGCGCTGTCAACGGTGTTCTCGTAGAACAGGCGGTTGACGGAACGCAGGAAGAGTTCAGGACGCGTGAGTGCAAGAGCACACTGGCTGCGCAGGTTAGCTTGCAGATTGGCCATGAGCAGGGCAGCGGCGATGCCCTTGCCGGAGACGTCCCCGATCACGAGTCCGAGGCGGTGCTGGCCAAGATCGAGGAAGTCGAAGTAGTCCCCACCTACTTGGCGGGCCTGCAAGCACAATCCGGCGTATTCGAGCGTCTCCGCTTGCGGACGAACTTGCGGAAATAGGCGAGCCTGCACCTGCTTGGCGATCTCGATTTCCTGCGCGGCGCGGCGCTCGGCCTCAAATTTCTGAGCCAGTGCCCGGCGCTGGGTTTCCACGCCACGCGTAAGTTCGTCGAATCCCGCAAGGCCGAAGGAGTTTCCGTCGAGGTCTTCGAAGCGAGTGTGAATTCCGCCCCACGCAGGCACCTCCGGTGGGTGGCGGAATTGGACGCCGCGTGCCTTCCATTCCTCGTATTTGCGGTTGACGTCTTCCGTGATGAACCATATGCGCGACTCGGGGCGGATAAGTTTCTCGACGTCGTCACCGGGCTGAAGGAGCGCCAACCCGATGTGGGCATTCCCGTCGGCCGGAGCGACTTCGATCCAGCGCTGGCCATCATCGAATCGGTGATCAATCACCACCCGGAAGCCCAGCTTATCCACGTAGAACCGCAGGCTTCGGTCCAGATCGCGCACGTAGATGATGGCGAAGTGGAGGCAGAGATAGGGGTCCTCGCTGTCAAGTCGCAGCGGGGATCGATCAAGGCCGAAAGGTAACTCGTAGGTCCCCATCGTCGAAGATTATACGGGGGAGAGAGGACACATCCGGGATATACTGTCGCGCACACTGGGCCCTAGTCGGAAACCCAACGAGGGGAGGTACTATGGCTGCGCAAAGTGTGTTGAGCGAGCAAATCGGGCCCCTGGAGCAAGTCGTTCCTAAAGTTTCGCGGAGAATTGGCTTTCGTTTCGTGACGGTGTATTTCGGGCTGTACTGCTTCTTCACGCAGATCCTGAGCAGTCTGCTTCCGATTCCGAACGTTACGTGGATTCCGACGGACTTGAGCCGCGTACCGCCTTTCCGTTGGCTGGTTCTGTGGACCGCCAGGCATCTGTTTCGGACTGCGACGGCCCCCAACTACGCGGATACCGGCAGCGGGGATACGCTGTTTGATTGGATTACACTCTGCTGCCTGCTCGTCATTGCGGCGATCGGCACCGCGGTCTGGACCATACTGGACCGGGGGTGCAAGCGTCATGACGCTGTGGCGAAATGGCTTCGGGCAAGCATCCGGATATGCCTGGCGGGACAGATGTTCATTTACGGGCTGTCAAAGGCAATTCCGTTGCAGATGCCTTTTCCAAGGTTGTACCAACTGGTGGAGCCGTACGGGAACTTGTCGCCGATGGGGGTGCTGTGGTCGTCGATCGGGGCGTCGCCGGCATATGAAGTTTTTGCCGGATGCGCCGAACTGCTAGGTGGGATTCTGCTTATATTTCCCCGCACGACAACATTTGGCGCACTGATTTGCCTGGCCGATATGACGCAGGTGTTTGTGCTGAACATGACCTACGACGTCCCGGTGAAACTACTTTCGTTCCACCTGATTTTGTTATCTGCGGTGTTGCTGGCGACGGATTTTTCGCGGCTGGTGCGGTTTTTCTTCGTTCGTGGTGTGATCGAAGCGCCGAAGAATTGGGATTTGTTCTCCACGCGGAAGGCGAACCGCAAGGCTTTTGCGGTCCAGGTTGCGCTGGGTGTGTGGCTTTTGGCAGCCAATCTTTATGGAAGCGTGAGCGCCTGGCACCAGTACGGCGGAGGGAGTCCGAAATCAGCGCTCTACGGGATATGGAACATCGACCAATTCGTTACCGATGGGAAGGTGCGCGAACCGCTGACGACCGACAACGAACGGTGGAGAAGAGCCATCTTCGAGTTTCCAAGTGCAATGACATTTCAGCTGATGGACGATTCTCAGGTGTGGTACCGCGACGAGATCAATTCCAGGGATCAAACCATCACTTTGACTAAGAACGACGATAAGAACTGGAAAGCCAATTTCACGTTCAAGCGAGAACCTAACGATCACTTAGAACTCGACGGAAGCGTGGACGGGCACGCGACTCACATGGTCCTTCGCCTGAAGGATCGGAACAATTTCCTGGTCGTGAGCCGGGGATTCCACTGGATCTCAGAGGTTCCGTTCAACCGATGAAGCGACCCACAGCCTAGGCTTGGAATTCTGAGGCTTCGGGGAAGCGCAGGTTGCACTTGGCGAGGGTGGCCGTCAGGAGCTCTTCCACCTTCGACTCCTCGCAATTGCGGGCCATGGCCAATTCGCTGACCAGCAGGTAGCGAGCCCGCTCCAGCATCTTCTTCTCGCGGAAGGAGAGCGGCTTGGCTTGGTGAAGCGCGATCAGGTTCTTCAGCACGCCGGCAACTTCCAGCAGCGATCCGGTACGCATGCGCTCGGAGTTCTCTTTGAAGCGGTCCTTCCAGTCGCCGTTGGTGCCGTTTCCCCCAATCGAGAGCAGGTCCAGCACCTTCTGAACTTCGCCGTTCTTTACCACCCGCCGCAGCCCGACACTGCCCGCGTTCTGGCAGGGCACCATCACCTTGAGGCTGCTGGCTTTAATGTTCAGGAGGTAGAACCTCTCGACTGTCGTTCCCACTGCCCGGCTGCTGATCTGTTCGATGACGCCGACGCCGTGGTTGGGGTAGACGACTTTATCACCAATGTGAAAATTCGAATCGGCAATGCTCATAAAGGGCACCAGTCGGGGCGGAGGGTTCGTGGGGAAAAAACGATGTAACTACTATAAATATGCTACTCCTGGGCCACACGGAAGGCAAGGGAGGGGGATTGCCGGTGGCGAGGCATCAGCCGTCGGACTTCTGACCGTAGCGCCGCCGTCTCGGCGGCTGTCGTGACGGCGTCTCGCCGTCACCTTGCAAGCCCGAGCCGAGGTCTGAAGTCTGATCAAATCTCAGATTTTGCGGCTTTCCATCCAGCCCTGCAGGATCAGGATCGCAGCCATGCGGTCGACGGCCTGGCCTCGCTTCTCAATCGAGAGGTCGGTCTCGCGCAGCAGCCGGTTGGCTTCGGCCGAGGTTAGGCGCTCGTCCCAGAGGTGCACCGGCAATTTAAAGTGTTTGCGGAGATCGTCGGCAAACGCCTGAATCTTCTCGGCTTGCGCTCCTTCCGCCCCCGACATCCGCAGCGGGAGACCTACCACAATCTCCACGACCTCGTAGTCGCGAATTAAGCGGTGCAGGCAGGAGAAGTCGTACTTCTTGTTCTTGCGGTGCAGTGTGTCGAGACCTTGGGCGGTGATACCGAGAGGATCGGAGATGGCAATCCCAATTCGGCGCGCTCCGACGTCAAGGCCGAGGACGCGGGGGGACGAACCGGTAGAATTCGCAGGCACAGCGGAATTATAAGCGGACGCACTTGGCGCAGCCGACCTACGCCTTCGGCTCCTCCGGACGCAGTCCCGCGGCCGCCAGCACCGCGCGGCCAAGATCTTCGGCCGAGAATGTCACTTCCGCGCTCTGATTTTCACACTCCGCCACGAACCGGTATCCGCGCCCCACCACGGTCTGCAGGAATCGTGGCTGTCCCGAGTCGTCGCCGAGGGCGATGCGGATCTTGCGGATCGCTGTGTTGATCCCCTGCTCGATGTCGACGAAAACGTCTTTCCCCCAAAGCGCGTCGGCAATCTGCTCGCGGGTCACCAGCTGCTTCTGGTTCTCCACCAGGTGCATCAGGAGTTGAAGGGGCAGGCCTTCCAGGCTCACCCGCTCTCCGTTCCGATAAAGCTGGAACTGCCCGAAGTCAAGTTCGAATTCGCTGAAGCGAACCCTCTTGTCTGCCATCGAAGCCGCCTGTATTTCAGAGATTTTTCTCCTCTCTCGCTTCGTCTGTCTGTGATTCGCATCACTCCAAAAACTTCTTCAGATCAATTGATATCGCTTCAGACTGGCTCCATGGACGTTTTCGCCCTGGTGGCACACGATGCATTCATCCTACTTAGGAGGTGATGTATGAAACACGCGAAATGGATTTCCGTACTGATGCTTCTGTTCGTCCCGCTTATCGCCGCCGCTCAACTCGCGCCCACCGAGCGGATCGTCACCCAGGTCCCATTTAAGTTCGCGGTCGGTGATGTGGCCATGCCCGCCGGAGAAGTGACCGTGCAACTTGCCAACGTAAATAGCTGGGTGCTGACGGTTAGCAACCGCGACGCCAAAAAGGCCATCTTCACACTCGCCGCGGCCACTGCGGCCAAGAAGGCTGCGCCAGAGTCCGCCCTGGTCTTCCACAAGTACGGAGACCGCTACTTCCTGGTGGCCATGATGATCGGAGATTCCCGCGCCGTTTACGAGTTCCGCCAGAGCAAGCTGGAGAAGGAATTGATTGCGCAGAACCTACGCCCAGCCGAAGAGGTCCTGCTCGCCTCGGCCCGATAGTTCAGGCCAAACCGCGTGGAAAGGTCCGGCAACCCCCGGACCTTTTCACTTTTAGCAGCAACCGCACAGCCGACGTCCCGCGGGCTGTTGCCGGGCCGTCCTGCCCACATAACCCACGATGACTCCTCATTCTCAAAGCCGAGCTTGTCATGAAAATAGCCCGGACCGTGCGGTCCGGGCTGTTCATCAGTGACTGCCGGCGCAGCACCACCGACGCTTCACGGCTACTAGTACCGTGACCGTGTGATTGGTACCGCTTCACGATTGAGTGTAGCGCCGCCGTCCCGGCGGCTGTCCGGCGGGCGTCCTCGCCCGCCGCGCCGAG
>Ga0209698_10003791_pt1 | contig 16681 bp, 5 predicted proteins | sample LitLauG_LLR_2012_FD_187203 | JGI IMG/M metagenome (GOLD analysis project Ga0209698, IMG submission 187203) | Freshwater sediment microbial communities from Pennsylvania, USA - Little Laurel Run_MetaG_LLR_2012 (SPAdes) (version 2) | ecosystem: Environmental > Aquatic > Freshwater > Creek >...
TCTTGAGTCCTCAATTTCCCATTTTCTGATGCTGACCGCCTGCGGACGGTGTGAATCTCGAAGTAGACAACTACCTCAGCAGGTAAAGTGGCTGTCGAGTTGGCGGCAGCTGCGGCACGGCGCCGCGCCCTTTCAACGCAAGTCGGGACTGATCGACTACCCCACGGATTGTATCAATTCACGTCGCCAACTCTGTTTGTTAAAGTTGCGCGCTCAAGTTAAAGGCAGCCATCATGGCTTTACAAGTACTTCCTCCGAGGTGTGCTTCCAGATTTCGGCGTCCAGTGTACATCTAAATGTTGCGACCAGAATCGAGCGATATGTTCACCCAGTCTATTAAGGGGGCTGCTCGGAGAGCGGGAGACTCCGCGGCGAGCCGCGCTATTGGCCCAGGAAGTTGCCGACTTCGTGCCCGGGGGATCTGCGGCGGTGTACCTGCTGATCGGCGAGACCCCGAGCATCTTGCGGCGGCCAAAGAGACCGGTCATGGTAGAGGGTTCGGGGCCGTCTAATCACATCCGGATGTACCATTCATCACTGACGAGACCAGCTCTTCTGGCCTAGAAATGCTTCGAGTGCATCTTCCACTATTCTGCCAAGCGTCTGACGACAGGTAGTGGAACTGGACTTCACAGCATCGGCAGATTACGGCTCTGGCGCGATGAGCTCATGGGGGTTAAACCGTGGGGCAGTTCCCGCAGATCGCCGAGGCAACGCATCGCGCCAAGCCACCAATCAGTGTTGGCGATATACGGAGGCTGCGGCCACGTTGCCATCGGGACCTGCACCGGACCGAATTGCCCTAAACTGGGCGTCCCTCGCCGCAAGCAAACAGCGGGCCGGGTTTTGTCCGTAACTGCGGCTGGATCAAGAGTGTTCCGCTCATCCGAAATGTTGTGAACGAAGCGGACGGGCCGGAGACTTTTCTTCCTAGCTTCTAGTAAGGTATTCCAATCAGTTTTCTGCAATCCTTTCATCGGGAGTTCTGTGTGAAATTGCGCGTCGTTGCTTCGATTGCCGTTTTGCTTCTCACGTTGTCTAACATCGTCTTCATGGTCGCCGCCCAGGATCGGGATGCGGACAAGAAGTTTCAGAATGCTACTGTTTCGCCGAAGGTTAAAACCAAGAAAGAACCACCCAAAGATGAGAAGAAGGAAGGATCAACTGAGGCAAAGAAAGGCGGAATGACCGCGGACACGTTTTCCGGGTTCAAATTCCGATCGCTGGGACCGGCAGTGGCATCGGGACGGGTGATGTCAATCGCGGTGAATCCCCGGAACAAGTTTGAGTACTACGTGGGTGTAGCTTCGGGCGGCGTGTGGAAGACGGTGAACGATGGCACAACGTGGACTCCGGTGTTTGAGGATCAGGGGTCATTTTCGATAGGTTGGGTCGCGCTTGACCCGAACGATGCGTCGGTGGTGTGGGCAGGAACGGGCGAGAGCAACAGCCAGCGCAGTGTGAGCTACGGCGACGGGATCTACCGGTCGGACGACAGCGGTAAGAGCTGGCAGAATCTGGGTCTCAAGAAGTCAGAACATATTGGACGCGTGGTGGTCGACCCGCGTGATTCGAAGATTTTGTATGTGGCCGCGGAGGGGCCGCTGTGGGGACCGGGCGGAGATCGCGGTCTTTATAAAACGGTGGATGGTGGCAAGAACTGGAAGGTGGTGTTGAGCATCAGTGAGAACACTGGCGTGGCGGATGTGGCGCTGGATCCTGCGAATCCGGACATTGTCTATGCGGCAGCCTATCAGCGACGGCGTCACGTTTACACCTTGATCGATGGTGGCCCGGAGAGTGCGATCTATAAATCGACGGACGCGGGCGCAACCTGGAGCAAGTTGAAGTCCGGACTACCGACGGTGGAAATGGGAAGGATTGGGATGGCAGTTTCGCCGGCTGACCCGAACGTCGTGTACGCGACGATTGAGGCTACTGGCGGCAAAGGTGGGATCTTCCGTTCGACCGATAAGGGCGCGACCTGGGAGAGGCGCAACGAATTTGACGCGGGCGCGATGTATTACGGCCGAGTCGTTGCGGATCCCAAGAATGCCGATCGCATCTTTGTGATGAATGTGAATTTGCGGCAGTCGCTCGACGGCGGTAAGACCTTGAAGAACGTTACGGAGACAAACCACCACGGTGACAATCACGCGATGTGGATCGATCCCGATAACACGAACCATTGGCTGCTCGGATCGGACGGCGGTCTGTACGAAACATACGACAACGCTGAACACTGGCAATTCAAGGCAAACCTGCCAACGGTACAGTTCTACGACGTGGCCGTTGATAACGCATTGCCGTTTTACAACGTATGCGGCGGAACACAGGACTATTTCTCCTGGTGCGGGCCATCCCGCACTCGCAATTTGAATGGCATTATGAATTCCGATTGGTACGTAACGACTGGCGGGGATGGGTTCCACTCGCAGATCGATCCAGTCGACGCCAATACGGTGTACTCGGAATCGCAGTACGGAGTTCTGGTGCGTTACGACAAGCCGACTGGCCAGGAGTTGGTGCTGCAACCACTCGAGGGCAGAGGCGAACCACCGTTGCGCTGGAATTGGGATTCGCCGCTGATCATCAGCCCGCACTCGCATACACGTCTGTATTTCGCCGCCAATAAACTCTTCCGCAGTGACGATCGCGGCGATACATGGAGGGCAATCAGTCCGGATCTTACGCGTCAGATCGACCGCAACAAGCTGCCAGTGATGGGAAAAGTGTGGGGACCAGATGCCGTAGCGAAAAGTACCTCGACATCCTTCTACGGCAACATTGTCGCCGTGGCAGAGTCGTCGAAAAAAGAAGGCTTGATCTATGTGGGCACCGACGATGGATTGATTCAGGTGACAAGCGATGGCGGGCAGAGCTGGACCAAGTACGAAAAGTTTCCTGGGGTGCCGGAGATGACATACGTAAGCCGGCTGGCTGCTTCGCAGCACGACGGCAACACAGTTTATGCAGCGTTTGATAATCACAAAAATAGCGACTTCAAGCCCTATTTGTTGAAGTCGACCGACGCGGGCCGGACGTGGAGTTCGATTACGGGGGATTTGCCGGAGAACGGACCGGTTTTGGCATTTGTGGAAGACCCGGTGAGTGTCAATCTCTTGTTCGCGGGGACGGAATATGGAGCGTTCTTCAGCGTGGATGGCGGCCTTCATTGGGTGCGTTTGAAAGGCGGCCTGCCGACGATTGCGGTTCGCGATATGGTGATTCAGACCCGAGAAAACGATCTCGTTATCGCGACGTTTGGACGTGGGTTTTACGTGTTGGACAACATCGTCCCTTTGCGTCAGATGACGGCAGATTCGGTAGAGAAAGCTTCCCTGCTGCTGCCCGTGAAAGATGCCCTCCTCTATGTGGAACGCCATCCGCTGGGCGGGCCAAAGAAGGGCTTTCAGGGAGACGCCTTTTATACGGCGGACAACCCCCCTTACGGGGCGGTATTCACGGCGTATTTGAAGGATAAGATCCAGACGAAGAAAGAAAAAAGACAGGACGCGGAGAAGGAAGCCGCGAAAAAACAGCAGACTTTGCCCTATCCATCAATACAGGAACTGCGCGCCGAGGCGGATGAGAAAAAACCCGAGCTATATTTTGTGGTTTATGACGATAGTGGGGCGCCGATTCGGCGAGTGGATGGCATCACCGATAGTGGATTTCAGCGTGTAGCCTGGGACCTGCGTTATGCCGCGCCGACTGTGCGAGAGCACTCGGGAGAAGCCGAGGAAGAGGATTTTCCGCCGGCACCAACTCTGGGGCCCCTCGTGACAGCGGGGACCTACTCCGTGCGCATGTTCCAAGAGATCGATGGGGCAGCGACCGAACTCGCGTCGGCACAGACGTTCAAGGTTGAGGCTGAAGGTGCGTCGGGAATGAATCCATCGGATCGCGCGGCGCAAGCGGAATTTCAACGCAAGGTGGCCCGGTTGTATCGAGCGGTTTGGGGCGCCGAGCGCTCGGTGGATGAAGTGGACTCGCGTCTAAAGTCGATCCGCACTGCGTTGCGCGAAGTTCCGGCCGTGCAAAAACAACTTGATGCCGTGGCGGATTCCATTGAGCAGCGCAATCGGGAGATTCGGCAGGCCTTGACCGGCGACAAAACACTGCAGCGCCAGAACGAGCCTGTGCCATCTTCGATCGACGACAGAGTAAGCGGTGTCATGGAGGGCGAGCGATTTTCCCTGGCGAGGCCCACACAGACGCACATTGACAACTACAATGTTGCGGCCAGCGAGTTCGCGGTCCAGTTGGATAAGCTGCACACACTGGTCGAATCAGACCTGAACAAACTCGAAAAGGATATGGATGCGGCAGGAGCACCGTGGACGCCAGGCATGGTCCCAACCTGGTCACCGAGATGACTAACCGCGCTCGAATATGCCCAAGTCGATCACAAATTCGATCGGTCTGCCTTTGCGCTGCGCGTGATACGATTCGTTTGTGTGCAACTGGCGGAAATGCTTGGTTAGTTGCTTTGTCCCCATCTTCTGCCTCTTTATTCCGCTGACTTCCGCCCAAGTCAAGCCCGCCACTTCAACTGCAAAACTCGCCAGCAGTCCTTATCCCCCTAACGACATGCATCCCGGCCCCGCCTGGTTTATTGATATCGCAGGGCCAGCGGGACTCCGCATGGAAAACGTAAACGGGGGCGTGGACACCAAGAAATACGTAATCGAAACGACGGGCAGTGGCGCAGCAATTCTTGATTACGACAATGACGGCTGGCCTGATATTTTTCTCGTGAACGGTACGACGATGGACGAGGCGAGAGAAAAGAGTGTGAAGCCGACCAGTCACTTGTTCCACAATAACCATGACGGAACGTTCACCGATGTGACTCGCGGCTCCGGCCTGGAGTTCACCGGATGGGGACAAGGCGTGTGTGTCGGAGACTATGACAACGACGGTTTCGACGATCTTTACGTGACCTACTACGGCAAGAACCGTCTATACCACAACGAAGGCAACGGTACGTTCAAGGAAGTTGCCGGCCCCGCGGGAGTGGCAGGCGATGGCAAGGGGTGGGGCACGGGCTGTGCTTTCGTCGACTACGACCGCGACGGAAAACTGGACCTCTTTGTTTCTACCTACGTGCTTTTCGACGTAAAGACCGCGCCCAAGCCGGGCGAAGGCTTGATGTGCGTGTGGAAAGGAACGTCGGTGATGTGCGGACCGCGCGGTCTCGAATCTTCGCCGAACATTCTTTATCACAACCTGGGTGGAGGAAAATTTGCGGATGTCAGCAAATCGAGCGGAATCGAGAAGACGAGCGGGCATTATTGCCTGAGCGTGTCGACCCTGGACTATGACGACGATGGGTGGCCGGATATCTATGTAGCGTGCGACAGCACCCCGAGCATCCTGTATCACAACCAGAAGGATGGAACGTTTGTTGACGTCGGTCCGGAGGCAGGAGTGGCCTTCAACGAAGATGGGCGCGAACAGGCCGGCATGGGCTCGACGGTAGCCGACTATGACGGAGACGGACGTCCTGACATCTTCAAGACAAATTTTTCTGACGACACATCCTCGCTTTACCGCAACAACGGGGATGGGACATTCAACTCGACGATTTTTGACGCGGGGTTGGGCCTTAACACGCATTACCTGGGCTGGGGGGCAATGTTTATCGATGTCGACAATGATGGGCGCCCGGATATTCTGGTGGTGAATGGCCACGTTTACCCGGAGGTTGACACGGCTCATCTGGGATCCACGTATCGGCAGAACCGCCTTTTGTATTGGAACGCTGGCGACGGTAAGTTCAAGGACATCAGCGCGCTATGTGGACCGGGGTGTTCCGAGCCACAATCGAGCCGAGGCCTCGCGATCGGTGATCTCTGGAACGATGGCCGCATGTCGGCGGTGGTGAATAACCAGAGCGCGCAACCTCTGCTGCTGGTCAATCAGGCAAGCAACAAGAACCACTGGCTTGGAGTAATCACCAGAGGCACAAAATCGAATCGGGACGGAATCGGCGCCAAGGTGACGGTGACGGCAGGCGGACACAAGTTTGTGCAGGAAGTGCGCAGCGGGTCGAGCTTTATTTCGAATAACGACCTGCGCCTTCACTATGGGCTGGGCAGCAGCGAGTCTTTCGATCGGCTTGAGGTGCGGTGGCCGAATGGCAACACTGAGATTTTTCCGGGTGGGGCTGGCAACCGGTTCGTCACTATCATCGAAGGAAGTGGAACGAGTGCCCCGGCTGGCGCGGCTGCATCGGCGAATTTCTGAAAAAGCGATGCAGCGCTGCGGGACGCCTCGTTATGCATACCCCCGCCAGTCCTGACTAGCCTGGCTTGTCTAGTTCGTTTGCAGCGTTGCGCGGAATCAACTCGGGTCCGAACAAACGTGTCGAATATCCCACGAGCATTAATCGATCAACATGAACTTGTAAATGTCTTCATTAAAAAGGTAGAGGGTCGCATTGTGTCCGTTGCCATCGGGTCCGGGAGGGGCGCTGGTTGAAAAATTGTGAGAGGGGACGCCGGAATTGCAGTTGAGACCAGCCGGAGTACTGGTGTTGAGGGTCACCTCGGCATCGCTGTTCGCCGGCGTGAAGCCGAGCAATTGCCAAACAGCTGAAAATACGCCCTGACGATAAAGGCCGTCATAAACGCTGACGAGACCATAGATGTTGCGAATGTTGGTAGCGGGAGTATTTGTAAGATACGTCGCTCCGACTTCGACGCCGCTGACATGGGTAGCCTGGGTTGGAGCCGACAAATTAATCGCCCGCGCCACCTCGTGCTCATAGGCTGCAAATGTCGACATTGCCCCACCCTGAGAGTGTCCGGCAAGAATGATATTTTGCCAAAGCGGGCTTGTACCCGACAGGTAGCTACCCCAGTTGGTGCCGTTCTGGTTGTACCCGTGGGTATTCAGATACTGCAACATCATCGAGATCCGTTGGGTGATGGCATCTGCAGGATTGCCAAGGTAGTAGGGCTGTCCTGTTCTTGGATCGAGGCCGCATTCCGATTGTTCTGGTGTTGAGCAAACACCGGTGGCATCCAGTTTGGCCTGAGAGACATTTCCAAAGCATGCAGGGTTCCCCAGGCAAATTACGACTTGCTCGGAGAGATTTGAGTAATTAACGCAGATCACGTCAAAACCAAGTTTTTCAGCGGTGTTGTTCAAGGCTCCTGCCCCTGGGCACACTTCGTCAGAACCCGGCAGATCGACGAGCAAGAGATTTCGTCGTGGGACCGATGTTGAGGCGTAATAAGCGTACTGATTGTTGTTAGGGAGGAACTGTACGGCGGGGTCGACTACGTTCGACGCGACGCTGATCGCGGGAAGAGTCGCCACCCGAACCGTATTGGGTATCTCTGCCGGCGTACAGTTGCTGGTCACAGGCACATTGGAAGCGGTGGTTGAATAATTGCTGCACTTTTTGGAGTAACACGCCTGAACTTGGTAATAGTATAGAGTGCCCACGGTGAGGTTGCCGTCGCGGCAAGCCTCCATCACGGTTGTAGTACTCGTATTCTTGAGGTTTGCCTGCCCGCTGCAAGCAGCAACTGTAGAGTACCCAGACGTGGGACTGGTCGCGCGCTGGAGGTTATAGTACTTTGCGCCGTTCATGGAATCCCACGACACAAAAAGCTGCCCCGTCGTTCCGACCGATATATCGACCCTCAAATGCGTCGGGGTCGGCGCAACGGCAACGCCGAGAGTGGTAGACCCGCTGATAGAGCCGATACTCGCATTGATCGCGGCCTGTCCTATCGCCACGCCCGTCGCCAGACCCGAGGAGTTGATCGAGGCCACGCTCGAAGCCGAAGAGTTCCAAAGGACGCTGCCGGTGACGTCATTAATGAGTCCGCTCGCGTAGTTGGCGGTGGCAGTGAACTGCTGGTTGGCGCCGAGCAGAATCGTGTAATTCGCCGGCGCAACGGTGATCGAAACCAACCAATCGTTGACGGTCAGGGTGGTTGAGCCCGCAACCGAACCAAGAACTGCAGAAATTCTGGCATTCCCCTGGCCCACCCCGGTTGAAAGCCCTTGCGATCCCGACGTGCTGCTAATGGCGGCCACGCTTGGAGACGAGGTAACCCAGGTCACCGACGTCGTAATGTTCACGGCGGATCCGTCGGTGTACAGCCCTATCGCCGTAAATTGTTGCGATCCTCCAATGGGAACGGTTGAACTCTGTGGGCTGATATCAATCGCAGCGAGCACCGCATTTGAAACCGTCAAGCTGGCCGATCCGGTCACGCCACCGAAGGTCGCACTGATGATGGTGTTTCCGCTACCAACAGTGCTTGTCAATCCAGCACCGCCCGGGGTATTGCTGACGGTGGCGACGCCCGGGGCCGAGGAACTCCAGTGTGCGGAATTCGTTACGTCCTGGGTCGAGCCGTCTGTGAATGTTCCGAAGGCCGTGAAGGGTTGAGTGATCCCCAACGGAATGGCGGCAGTCGCGGGGCTCACGCTGATCGAAACGACCGAGGCTGGCGTAACGGTCAGCAGCGTGGATCCGCTAACACCGCCGAGAGTCGCAGTAATGGTGGCCATTCCGGTCGCGATCGCAGTACCAACGGCGCTGGAACTCACGGTCGCTACTGCGGTGTTGCTCGAACTCCAGGTGGAGGAGACCGTCAGATCCTGGGTGCTGCCGTCGGTAAATATTCCGGTCGCGGTGAATTGCTGAGCTGTCCCCAGTGCAATGGACGGGCCTGGTGGATTCACTGTGATGGAGACCAGAGCCGCGACGCTCACCGTCAACGTGGTTGAAGCCGAGACCGATCCAGATGTCGCGGAGATGTTGGATGTACCATTAGCCACACTGGTAGCCAGACCCAGAAAGCCGGGAGCATTGCTGATGGTGGCGATGGAGGTATCCGACGAGGCCCACTGGACCGAACCAGTGATGTTTTGCGTGCTTCCGTCGGTGAAGGTACCAGTCGCTACAAACTGCTCCGTGGTCCCCAAGGGAATCGCTGGAAGCGCGGGCGTGATGGTGATGGACACCAACGTAGCAGCCGTCACGCTCAAGGTGGACGACCCGGTAATCCCGGCGGCGGCCGCAGTGATCGTGGTCTGGCCAGTAGCAAAGCTTGTCGCCAGTCCACTCCCATTCGCCGTGGCCACCGATGGGGCCGATGAACTCCAGGTCACCGATGTGGTCAGTTCGAGGGTACTGCCGTCATCGTAGGTGCCAATCGCGGCAAACTGCTGACTGGTCCCCAGCGCGATGGAAACCGGGTTGGGCGTCGCTGCGATTGAGACCAGGGCGGCGGAATTTACAGTCAAGGAGGCCGAGGCGTTTATGGCTCCTAGCGTGGCAGTGATGGCGGTTGAGCCTCCGCTCAAAGCGCTGGCTAATCCGCTGGTGCCGATCGTGGCAGTGGCCGGCTGAGAAGAGCTCCAACCCACCAGACCGGTTACATCCTGCGTGCTTCCGTCCGAGTAGAAGCCGGTTGCTGCAAACTGCTGATTCTGTCCCACGGCGACCGAAGGACTCGCCGGTGTAACGGAGATCGACTGCAGCATGGGAGCCGGCAGTGTGACGGTCAAAGTTGTGGAGCCGGTCACAGAAAGATCGGTTGCGCTTATCGTTGTTGCGCCAATGGCTAAGCCAGAGAGCAATCCGTTCGCGCTGAAACCGGCCACGTTGGTGTTCGACGAGGACCAGACCGCCATGCCAGTAAGGTCTTGAGTGCTGTTGTCGCTGTAAGTTCCGGTTGCCGTAAACTGCTGCGTGCTGCCTACAAGGATGGATGGATTCACTGGGTTAACGGAGACGCTAATTAGCACGGCATCCGTAACAGTGAGGACAGTAGAGTTACTGACGGAACCCGAGGATGCCGTGACGGTGGTCTGGCCCGAGGCCACACCGGTTGCCCCGCCGGTGGAGTTGATAGTTGCCACCGAGGGCATCGAAGAACTCCAACTCACGGACGGGGTCAGATCTTGGGTAGTGCCGTCGCTAAATAACCCGGTTGCAGTGAATGATTGCCTTGTGCCGGCGGGGATCGTAGGATTCGCCGGGGTTATATTGATAGCCGCAAGGGTGGCAGGGGTCACGGTGATGGTCGTGGAACTGGTGACTGAACCAGCGGTCGCCGTGATTGTGGCTTGACCGGCTGCGATGGCGTTTACCAGTCCGCCGGCGGCGATGGCTGCAATCGACGGAGCCGAGGAGCTCCAAGTCACCGATGCCGTCAGGTCCTGCGTGCTGCCGTCGCTAAAAGTACCCGTAGCGGTAAACGGCTGGGAGGTTCCCGCCGCCGTTGATGGGTTTGGCGGGTTCACTTGTAAAGACACCAAGCCGGGCACCACATTCAGATTGGCGGAGCCCGTTTCCCCTCCCAAGTCTGCGGTGATTGTCGCATTTCCAATCGTGACAGCCGTCGCCTGCCCGCTTCCGTTGACCGTCGCTACCGCCTGATTAGAAGAGTTCCATGCAGCCGAGGTCGTCAGATTGTGGGAAGAGCCGTCGCTGTAGCTTCCAACGGCGCCGAACTGTTGGGAGAGTCCAACTGCAACCGACGGATTTGCCGGTGCAAGGGAAATCGACTGGAGCGTTGGTTTGCACATCCCACCGCCGAATGCGCTGTATATCTGCTGGACTTGCTGGGCACTGAGAGCCTGGCTGAAGATGGCAACCTCGTCCATTAACCCTTCAAATGATGGCTTGGACGCCCCCAGGTAAGCGCCCATGGCAAGCTGCGGATACCAGGAGGAGTTCTGAGATGCGATCGCGCTAGCGGCAAGGCTGCCGTTCAAATACACATTGATGGTAGCTTCCGAGTTGGAGTTAGAGTACGTGAGAGCGGCATGGGACCACTGATTGAAACCGACCTGCCCCAGGGGCTGTGACGACAAATCTCCGAACTCCCAGTTCAGATTGCCGTTCGCGTCAACTGCAAATCCGGGGGTTCGGTTTGTGCCGTCGAAACTACCTGTGACCGCCCCTGCAGCAATTGGCTGGAACCAGAACATCAGCGTTCCTGCGGTTGGCGAATAGACGCTGGAGTTGACGAGAACCGAGGCGCCGTTGCCGGCAAAACTGAAGGCTTGGCCGACCTCTCCGTTACCATAGGTTGCGCCGCTCTGAAGCGTGCCGGAATTCTGGCCGCCGATGTCAACCGTGTTGCCGTCCCCGGTCCACCACCCAACCAAGCCGGGCGGAACCGCGACACAAGGAGGTTGGACAGTGCTCAGGATCGTGCTGCCCGAGACTGACTCCGCCGTGGCCGTAATCGTGGTGGTGCCGACGGCGAGAGCGTTGGCGAGTCCTGAGTTACTAACGGAGGCAACGGTTGGGGCGGAAGAAGACCAACTCACCAGATTGGTCGTGTTCTTCGTGCTTCCGTCACTGTAGCTCACTACGGCAGTGAACTGCTGAGTTGAGCCGAGTGGGAGTGAGGGATTGTCAGGAAGGACCGCGATGGAAACTACGGTCGGAGTCGCCACGGAAATCGTCGTCAACCCGCTGATCGATCCCGAGGAGGCAGTGATGGAGGCTACTCCTTGCGCGATTGCCTGCGCCATACCAGTCGCGTTCACGGACGCAACGGACGGCATAGAGGACGCCCACCCGACGACGGTAGTGATATTGAGGCTCAGCCCGCCAGACCAAGTACCCGTAGCTACAAACTGCAATTGATTCCCAACGGAGACGGTTGGATTTGCCGGGGAAACCGAGATCGCGAGCAAGCCAGCCAGCGTGCCGGTGCCGACCATGCTTACCGTCTGCGGGCTGCCGGCCGCATTATCAGCGATGGATAAAGTGCCGGTCCGATTGCCGAGGGCGGTGGGCGTGAAGGTAACAGAGATGTTGCAACTGGCTCCGGCTCCCAAGGTGTTGGGGGACAGCGGGCAGCTCGAGGTTTGCGCGAAATCGCCGGATGTGGAGATGCTGAAAATCGTGAGCGGAACCGTCTGGGTATTCTTGAGGGTTACAGTCTTCCCGGAACTGGTGGTACTAAAAATCTGGTTGGGGTAAGAGAGAGTTGCTGGTGAAAGGCTGACTGGGGCCGTTCCTGTTCCAGTCAACTGCGCGGTCTGTGGGCTGTTCGGTGCATCGTCACTGACCGTCAATGTCCCCGAGCGTGTGCCGACGGCGGTCGGCGTGAAGGTGACCGAGACATTACAGCTGGCCCCTGGTCCCAGCGTGTTCGGGGAGAGTGGGCAACTCGAGGTTTGCGCGAAATCTCCGGAAGTCGAGATTCCTGCAATGGTCAGCGGGACCGTCTGATTGTTTTTGAGGGAGATGATCTTCGTGGCACTAGTCGTGCCCAAGGACTGGCTGCCAAATGCTACCGATGAAGGCGTAAGGGTCGCGGGAGCCACGCCCGTTCCACTCAAGTTTGCGATTTGTGGAGTGTTTGGTGCGTTGTCGCTGACCGTGAGCGTCCCGGAGCGGGTACCTATCGCAGTCGGCGTGAAGGTAACCGAGATATTGCAACTGGCTCCGGCGGCCAACGTGCCGGTACCGATTGGACACGCTGAGGTATCTGCGAAGTCACCCGTCACGGAAATGCTGTTGATGGTCAGCGCCACCTTCTGGGTGTTCTTCAGAACGAAAATCTTGGGTGGGCTGGTGGTCTGCACGACCCAGTTAGGGAAGGTGTAACTGGTCGGGGTCAGGGTTTGCGCGGTGGCCGCAATTGGGACACAGGATAGCCCGGCAAGCGCAAGTAGCCCTTGCAGACAGTTTAACTTCATAGCCCCGGGGCTCCTTATACTCGAGCGCGCATCCACGATTGCGCGCACGATTCACGAATAGGGCTTTAACAAATGTTGTGAACACGGTGCCAGCTTTTTCGATTTTGGTCAACCTGAGAATGACAAACCTGTCGTGCAAGGCGTTCGCACAAGACGAAAAATGCCCGAGATTCTTTCGAATCTCGGGCATTGAGTTGTGACTTAATGAGCTTGCTGGCACTTAGATCGCATTTATAGAACTCATTTACCGGATCGTCAGGGTATTCGGCATCCACACCAAGCCGAGCATCACACTCCCCAGAGGTGATCTTCCTGCTCTTCATTCTCTTGCGCTCGCAGCGCCATGGATGGTCGTTTCGCGTTCCAGCCATCACCGTAGTGGGCGAGTTCTCCGACGGCGGCGGTACCGGGATGTGGGTGGCCGGCCGCGGCGCTTGAGCTGAGAAACGTGGCGTGCGGCTCCGCCGTGACGGTCCCAGGCGAACGCTCTGCTCGTATATTCCGAACCAATTCCAGGATATGGCTGTCCTCGACCGCCTTCGTGGTATCAGCGAGAACCAGGAAGCTACGGTAGACGGCATCAAGTTCGTGCATTTCCAGCCGCAAACCTAGTTGTTCACAGCGTAGTTTGAGAGCGTGGCGGCCGGAATGTTTGCCCAGAACGAGACGTCCGTTGGGAACGCCCACGGATTGAGGAGTCATGATTTCATAGGTCAGCGGGTTCTTGATTATGCCATCCTGGTGGATACCCGCCTCATGGGCAAAGGCATTCCGGCCTATGATCGCTTTATTAGGCTGCACGGGAACTCCGACAATGTCCGTCAACAGCTGGCTTGTCGGAAAAATCTGCTCGCTCACAACTGCGGTGCGATATGGGTAGCGGTCCGTGCGGACCCGCATAGCCATCACCAACTCTTCCAGTGCCGCATTGCCTGCCCGTTCTCCAATGCCGTTGATGGTGCATTCCACTTGTCGCGCTCCGGCACTGACGGCTGCGAGGGAGTTTGCGACGGCCAGGCCCAGGTCGTTATGGCAATGCACTGAAATGACGATCTGATCGATGCCATGCACTTGCCGCCGGATGGTCTGAATCAGGTCGGCGAACTCAGACGGGGTGGTGTACCCGACAGTATCGGGAATATTAACGGTGGTCGCACCGGCCTCGATTACCGCGCACAGCACATCACAAAGAAAGTCTCGGTCCGAGCGGGTAGCGTCTTCCGGCGAGAATTCCACGTCTGGGCAGAGTGCCCTGGCCAAGCGCACCGCGTCGCGCGCCTGTTCCAAACACTGGCGCCATGAGATCTTGAGCTTGTGCTGCAAATGAATATCCGAGGTGGCGAGGAAGGTGTGAATTCGGGGATGGACCGCGGTCTTGAGAGCTTGCCAGGCTCGCTCGATGTCGGCCTGGCGACTGCGCGACAGTGCGGCAATCACGGGCCGGCGAATTTCCCCTGCTATCAGTTGCACGGAGCGAAAATCTCCGTCGGAGGAGACGGGGAATCCGGCTTCGATCACGTCAACGCCCAAGCGGTCCAACTGGCGTGCCATACGGAGTTTCTCATCAGCAGCCATGCTGCAGCCTGGGGACTGTTCTCCGTCACGCAATGTAGTGTCGAATATCGTTACCTGTTCAGTTCCAGACAAAATACCCCTCCCGGTTCACGAGACCCAAAGGCAGACTTTCCCGCACAAACGAAAAGGCCATCATCGGCTGAGGATGATGGCCTTTTCTAAAACTTACTGTCTTATGGCTGTATCATCCGACGCGTTCCCGAGGTGCAAGCACCAGGCCAAGAATGGCCATATTAAGGGCGAGTAAACGCAGTCGTACCTCGCCTGGATTGCGGTTGGCATTGGATGTCAGTGGCTGCATTTCAGGATTCGCTCTACAACCTGCCGGTACTTTAGAGGAGCGGATGGAGCACGTCAATAATTGGCTTGACGCCACCGCATGCAAATTATCGCTTCGTGCCATCAGTTTTTTAGATAGTACTTCCGAACGAGCACACTAAATCACCCTTGCCGTGCCAGCCCGCGGACCTCGCGAACCGTGCCCAAAGCGTAGTGGAGCTCACAAATAGGTGTGACTGGCGCTACCGACTTAGCCAGTGCGCGGTGATGTAGTAAGCAAGGTATCCCCGATCGAGGACCGTGAGGAGGTCTAATGGACCTGCGCGGGTGGTCGAAGTCAAACTCTGATTATGGCCGAAAGCTCTTGGATTCTGGAATCGACGGAGCACGTTCTGGCGAAGAAGAATTTCTTAACGGAAAACCTCTAACTCCCTTTCTAAACGAAGCAGTCTGTGGCGCTGTGACACCCGCCGTTTTGGGCGCGTTCATCGGCGCGTTGAGCAGTTACATGGGACAGCGGAAATCCGTTTCAAGAAGGCTGGCTTACGGTCTGTTGGGCGGCGCAATCGGCCTGACCGCAGGGCTGGCTTGGGAAAGTCGCCGTCTAGCTGCCAGCATGGCCGATGGGGCTTTGAGAAACATCGGCAAAGCGCGCGATGAACACTGGTTGGAGAAACATCCGATCGACTACGCGTAGAACCTGGGCTCTTCATGCAGCAGGACCGCGGCCGGCATCGTAGCGACATCGGGATCGGGAGTCGAGCGCGAAGCAGATGTGCTCCTCACCAAGTGATCGACTCCAGCAAGTGATAGGGGGCGTCTGCAGTTGACTGTCGAATCAGCAATACCGAAACCCCCACTACTGGAGGGGCACGTCCTGACAACAATGATCGCCTAGAACCGTCCAGGTGAAAGAGTAGCGCCGTGGTAGGCATCAATTCAGCAACGCAAATGACGTCTTGGTTGGCCGGCGGCCGAGACCTCTTCGTAGTCCTTCATGTCCTTGGTCTCTTATGCTTTGCCTACATTGTGACCAAGCGACTGGTTCCACTGGCTCGCGGCGAACGCGATTTGCGTTTTGATCATCCATGGCTGCGGCTGGGAAGAGTTGGAAAGTACTGGCTGGGGCAGTGGAAACATCCGCGCTACCGAACCGCGGGAATTCTCCACATCTTCATCTTTGCAGGCTTTCTGGTTCTCGCCATTCGCGCCTTCTCGGTGCTGATTGTCGGCGTCTCTCAGGATTTCGTTATGCCCGGCTTGGCGGGAAGAGCTGGCCCGATCTATGACATCGTCACAGACTACGCCGCCACAATTGTCTTCTTTTGTATGGTGATCGCGGTGGTTCGCCGTCTGATTTTCAAGCCTGCGCGGTACGCGGTCCCGGCAAGGTATGGCAAAGCTCACACGGCAGATGCGATCTTCCTTCTTTCGCTGATCGCAATTCTGATGGTGGCCGACAGTCTATTTGCCGCGGCCAAGGCCGCTGGCCAATTGCAGGCTGGGCTTTCCGGTGAAGCTCTTGCCGTCTTCTCGCTGCCTTGGATGTTGCAGAAGGCTCTTGTCTCGACTTCCCTGGTTACTCTCGGAAGGCTCTACTTTGGCGCTTATCTTCTCCACGAGCTGGCATTTTACTTCCTGCTCTGCTATCGGCCTTTTGGAATCCAGTTCCATGTCGAGACTTCCCTCTTCAATATTTACTTCGCAAAACTAGACCGCGAGATTTTGAAACCAGTGCGATGCGGAGTCCCCGACGAGCACCTTGATCAGGTGAAATCCTTCGGCGTAAAGACGTTCGAAGACTTCACCTGGAAGCACATGCTCGATTTCTATTCGTGCGCCGACTGCGGACGGTGCTCAGACAATTGCCCGGCTGACGCGGTTGGGAGGCCGTTGTCACCACGGTTCCTCACCATCAAAGCTCGAGATTATGCGTTCCAGCACTATCCGATGGTTGGTAAGCCGAAAAACGGAACACCATTGGTCGGCGGCGAAGATTCGGGAGGCATTTATTCCGAAGATGAAATCTGGTCGTGCACGACCTGCGGTGCGTGCGAGGCCGAGTGTCCCTTATTGGTCGAATACGTCGACAAAATCGTCGATCTGCGGCGCGGCCTGGTGGATGACGGAA
>Ga0209698_10003792_pt1 | contig 16680 bp, 23 predicted proteins | sample LitLauG_LLR_2012_FD_187203 | JGI IMG/M metagenome (GOLD analysis project Ga0209698, IMG submission 187203) | Freshwater sediment microbial communities from Pennsylvania, USA - Little Laurel Run_MetaG_LLR_2012 (SPAdes) (version 2) | ecosystem: Environmental > Aquatic > Freshwater > Creek >...
GGATGGACTTGAACGCGGACATCGGGCGGGGGCTGACCAGGGAATCCGACGGTTGGGTGTTCAAGGCCGTCCTCGGCTTTCACTTCTAGACTGACGTGCGCGAGGAAATCCGTGCGGATTGCGGGCTTCGGGATGCTAATCACAGTAATCAAGATCGAAGCTCGCTGGCTTGGCTTTCCTCTCCGCCCCGAAGGTGTACGAAAGCCCGGCAAAGACGATCCGGCCATCGATGCTGCACTGGTATTCCTGGCTCAATCCCGGCGCGGATGAAAGGCGCCGGTAGTGCTGGCCATTGAACATGTCCGATACCGTGGCCAGAAAGGGTAGCGATCAGTGACCTGCCCCTGCTTCCGTGCCATTAGGCGGTTCGGATGTCCGGATTCAAGGTTAAAGGTCTTCTTCTTCGTTCGGTTGCGCGGCATCGACGGCCTGAAACGGCCAGATCACGGTCACGATCGCGGCTCGGCGCCGCAGCTCGATCCGAATCTCGGCTGCATCGGTCACCTTGCTCGCAGGAACGGCCACCAGTGGCAATTCGATGAATTCTTCTGGTGCGATCTTCGCGCGGCTGCGCGTCGGCACGGGAAGACAGTTCGCTTTGCTGTCCGCTACCAGCCAATTGCGCAGAAGGTTCGCGTTCAGGCCGTTGGCCATCGCCACCGACGCGATCGACACCCCGGGCCTACGGCATTCCTCGACCACGTGGGCCCGGAACTCGCCACTGTGACGGCGACGGCCTCGCCCAGAAACACGCGGCTTAATGTCCATGTGTCCATCTATTCTGACGGGCACGATCCTCGACTATCCGCTTTCCGCTAGGCAATACGTGATTGCCGGGCGCTTGCTCCCTTAGGGCAGAAAAAATAATACCTCGTACAAATCAATTCCGATTTTCTCCAGGCCGAATAGTTCAGCCTCGGCAATTGATTTGAACTTCATTGCAAGCGCGGGAACATCTGTTGAACGCATATCTTCGTCGGCGATAAACATTCCATTTAATACGAGTCCATCGTCTCCAGCGGGATAACGTCTATCAACGATTATAAATCTGTCGCTAGGCCTGGTACCTAGGCATTCATACTGATATAGCAATATGGCATAGCCGATGTCCGGCTCGCTTCCGCCAAATGATTCATGGTTTCGTGCATCAATTTCAAGCGGAGCGTCTTCATAGCCATGCTTCATCAACTGAAACAGATATTTCATGAGAAATGCGGCAATCGACCCGGCGGCTTCATATTGCGCAACGTGCCTTAACTCATGCGCAATAAGCATCCTCGAATAACTATCCTGACGAAGACAGACGCCATAGCCGAAAGTGATGCCGGCGAGCTCTTGACCAAATAGTCCAATTTGACAGGCCGCAGCTCTGAGACGGGTATCAGTTGGTTCCGGAATGTTTGAATGGAAGCTTATCCTGACGCGCTCTGCACGGCGGATGCCGACTGAATGTGCGATCTCAATCTCCTTGGGGCTCAATGGCCGCCCGTCGCTCAGAATTTCGGTTTGCTGCTTCTTTACCCAACGTATCGCAAGAGGTAATAGAAGGGGGGCTCTTAGGAGAATGTTCATGATTACGTTTTCTCGCGCACACACATGGCACGAGCGGCGCCATCATCGGGAGGCATGAGCAAGATCCATTTTCGAAACCTGACTCTCGATCACGTCGAATTTGTTCGCTTAGAGAGCCGCATTGAATCTAATGCGATGCCGATGGCAAGATGCCTCGGGGTTGCTCGTCCAGGACAGCGTTTCGGCTACAGCGATACTATTCAGATTTTCGGGGGTCGACTTTGTCTCAAGGTGACAGGGCCGGCAGACAATGGCAAACATACCCGTACGATATGAGTGACGGCCGCGACCACCTCTCCAACCGTAGCGATGCTGTGGGAAAGCGTGTTCCAGTCACTTGACTCACTAAGCATTGGCTGTCGAATCGACCGGTGAAGTTCCCGAGCAACGCCACCAAGCCGGCCGATCGGAATGACGACTGCGGTCCGCATCAGAGCTACGGTCGCTTCATGCGCTGTTCCCGGTCCGCCTTCAACAACGATAAAGACATCCGCCAAGCGGGCAAGGATTTCTCGACGCTCCTCCATGTCAGATCCGGCGAACAAGGTCGTGCCGTAATCCCAAGGCAAGTCTCCGTGCGGCAGCACGTGAAAAATATCTTCCCGCGCATCGGCGCCGCGGACACTGTTGAATGCTCGCCCTACCAACTTACCCACACCGGCTACCCCGCCAGTTAGAAGTACAAGATTGGGCAGCGTTGCCAGTGCTTGGTCCAGCCCCCAGCATATTTCCGATCTATCAGGGTGCGAAACGGAAGTACTGCCAATGACACCGACGAAAGGTATTTAGGGCAATCGCGCATTGAGGAACTTGGCCGCCTTATCGAAGGAACTGTTTGCCACGCTGCCTACCTCTCGTATCCTATATGCAAACCGTACTGCCTTTTTGTTGCCGCGGCATTCACGCAGCGTCCTGGAGGTAGCGAAAACAGCTGCAGTCAATTTGGCACGCACCCGATTGGCAGCCACTAACCTTTCGGTACCGCAACTTATTCAGCGCAAGAGATGCAAGCAAGTGGTTCGCGCGGAAATCTAATGGAAGTTTCCGCCGGAAATCGGGTTTGGATCCTTCCGGCAACGCTGCCAGCCGCACGCGCGAGCGCCGTGGCGCGGACACCGATCGAATGAGGCTTGTTTTACGTTTCCGGTTACGATAGCATGAATTACCGGTTACGAAAATGCGAATCGAAGCATGGTGACACCCAAGGCAACGGCGAGAATCGGGCGGCCAAGGCAATACGAAAGTGACGCGGAGAAGGTTGGCGCCTTCCGCATTCGGCAGGAATCTGCCGGCTACCTGCGAAGGGAAGTCCTTGTAACCAGGGACACGTCGGGACAACTTACGAACTTGGCGGGGGAGCTAGGCACTTCGGTTCTGGATGTTGCCTCGGGACTCCTGGAGCTGGGCCTGACGAGGTACCTGGAACTTGAGGCGTCGCAGCAAGCGAACGCAAGGAAATTCGAAGGAACTGCAAGCCCTGTCAGCGCGCAGGTAGGAGCGCCGCACGTTCTTCAGCAAATTGCCCCTGCTTCGCTCACGAAAATGCGTGGACGCAGGGCAAAAGGTAAAGTGCAGGGCGCCGGGTTGCCGGCGCGGGGCGAGGAGGAGAAGAACCCGATTAAGAGGTTCTTCGCTCTTCGTCGCGAAAGCCTCGGCAAATGAGAGCACCACAAACGCCTCCGCGAACCTCTACGGACTCCTGGCGTTTCGAAGAAGGGCGAGACGCGCGTCGCGTTGCAACTTTGATCCGGCCGATTGTCAGCTTTATATTCCGAGCCGTTTGCCTATTCAGCGCCTTTCCTTCCAAAGAGATCAAGACCGTACTGTTGTCTCCAAGATCCGTGCTTCGCCTTCGCGGGGTCTGGACGGCGGCACGCAAGAGAAGCGCACCAATGACGCATATTGCCTTTCTGCTCGATAGATCCGGGTCGATGATCGATGGAATCGATGTGATCATTGAAGGCTTCAACGAGCAGATTCGCATTGTTCGGGACGCCTCCTCCAGCGTCGGGGACACGAGGTTCACGGAAGCGCAGTTTAGCGATGAGGTCGAGTTGCGTCGTGTCGCAAGTTCCGTCGATGAACTGGAGCCACTCTCGCGCGAATCATATTGTCCCGCCGGAGGTACCGCTTTATATGATGCTCTTGGCCAAACCATTGCCGCGCTGCTTCGAACGGAGCACATTCATTCAGCCGACACGGCGGTCCTTGTCACGATTTTTACTGACGGAGAGGATAACGCCTCTAAACGCTACTTTCCAGGTCTGCTCGCCGATTTGGTCCGGCGTCTAGAAGCCACAGGACGATGGACGTTTGCGCTTATAGGCCCCTGCGAGGGAGTGCTTTCGCTCGGAAAGCTGTTGGCAATCAAGGCGTCCAACATTGCCGGCTACGACCCGTACACCGTCGACGGCCTGAAAAGCGCATTCGTCATGAGCTCGGCGGCCAATTCGACTTTCATGGAATCGCGTTCGGTCCACGGAGCCCACGGCAATCAATGGACGCTCGGCGCAGACGAAGTAAATTACGACGAAGCGAAATTCTCCCGGCTTGACGCAGCGACCGCTTTGCGATGGCAGCTTTATCTTGCCGTTCCCGAACTGCGCGAAGACGACCTTAAACCGTACCCGAACTGGAAAAACGTTGAACTTTGCGGGCCTCCGGAATTCTTGTCGGGGAAACTTCGCTATGTGTACATGGATCAATTTCCAAACGGGCGAATTCTCATTTGTGTAAATAAAAACTCGGATCTTGGATTGGGTCAGATATTAGATTGGTGCAATCTTGAAAAGGACCCCGATGAACATGAGCTCGAATTTCTGCACACGTTATCCGGTCCGGACGGCAAATGGAATTTGTATGGCAGGAAGCGTTCGATCCTTTGGAAATCCCATTTTGCCACCGCACAAGAATGCTTCGACCAGGCGATACAGATGATCCTCGCCTACCATGCCGCCGACCAACGGATTGGGTATAACTGGATCAACCAATCGAACTGAGAATCCCAAGGTGATTTAGTAATTACGCACGATCGGATGACCCAACTTTGTGGGGCGGCCAGAGGTGACCGTGAATCTCGTGGTGCGTATTTTCCACTGGTACCGCAAACATTGGTGGATCCGATGCACGCTGTTTAATTGTGAAAGGCCCGATTGCTGATGAGCACAATGGCCTTTGCGGGTGCCCAATGCCCAAGCCTGCATTATTCGGCCGGATACAACATCGGCTTGCTGGGGCTCGAAAAACTTCATCCGTTTGATGCCAATAGGTCCCGACGGGCTTTGCGTGTGCTGGGCGAACGGATTGGACGACGTGCTCTTAGCCGACACCTCACGCCGGTCACGCGTGAAGCACGAGAAGACGATCTGATTCTGGTGCACTCAGCGGCTTATCTCGCGTCAGTATCGCAGTCCCGGACCATCGCGCAGGTCCTTGAGGTTGCCGCGGTTGAGCGGCTGCCAGACTGGTTGAGTAATCGATGGTTGGGGCGTCCCATGCGGTTGGCCGTTCAAGGAACCATAGAGGCGGCTCGGTCGGCCTTGAAAACGGGATTGGCGGTGAATCTGGCCGGAGGATTTCACCACGCCAGCCATGATCGCGGAGGTGGATTTTGCATGTACTCGGACGCGATCATCGCCGTTAGGGCACTGCAGCGCGATCAGCTTCTCGGAAATTCGATCGGCGTGCTCTATATTGATCTGGACGCGCACCAGGGAAACGGTGTTGCGCGGGCGTGTGCGCAACTCGACATGACCGAGGTGTACATATTTGACATGTATTGCAGGGACATCTATCCAGGTGACGACGTCGCCGCGGATCGAATTGACCTGGCAGTGCCATTGCAAATGGGGACCGGGGATCATTTTTACCTGGAAGCGCTAAGACAATTGTTACCCCGAGCGATTACGCAATCAAGGGCGTCATTGGCCATTTACAACGCCGGAACCGACGTGCTTGCCGGGGACCCGTTAGGGGGACTAAATGTGAGCGGCAATGGCGTCATGGAGCGAGACCGCTATGTCATCGAATCGTGCCGCGCCGCCGGCATTCCTCTGCTTGTTCTGCCGAGCGGCGGTTACACACACACGAGCCACAAGCTAATTGCGGCCATGCTGGTCCATGCGGTTGAAAGGTATGCAACGGCCAAGATTTGACATCGACAGGATGGCGGCAGCTCATAACTAGCGGTTGCAATGTCTTGTGCTCAAGGTCGATGAAGCCCAGATCGCAATGAATGAAGCTGACGATCCAGATGCCTTGGGCCCCAGGCGTGGATCATCGGGCGGAGGTAACTTGCGCGGCTCGTTGCGGAGAAAAAACACGCCGGTGACGATGACACCCAGCAGTGTCAGCGTTGCCAGGAGACGGCTTACGCCAAATCCGCCATCGCTTAGCGGTTTGTCTAGAAGGTCTCCCAAGGTTGCGCCCAGCGGGCGTGTCAGCACGAAGGCGGCCCAGAATAGCAACACGTGCGAGCAGTTCTTCCAGAAATAGTAGAGCGCTGCAACGACCGCCAAACCAGCCCCGAAAATCAATGCGCCGTGCTCATAGCCAAGGCCTATGCCGCCGCGGTCGGTGCCGGCCGCCCAGTCGCCCAGCCCGGTTCCGAGGGGCTGCGAAAAGAGGATCGTGACCCAGTAGAGCCATTCAACCTTGGGTGTCGTCACGCTTTGTACCGATACGTTGCCCTCGGACCAGTACCAGACAACGAGACTGGCGAGCAGCATCGTGGCGACGATGGCCATCCCACCGGGGTAGCCAATTGCCAGCGAGCGATCAGCAAAATCCGCCAGCGTTGTTCCCAGTGTGGTCGTAGCGATTATCGTCGCCCAATAGAGCAAGGGGCGGAACTGGTCGGCTTTGATCTGGGCCGAGACCGCCAAGCGGGTACCGTTTGGATCATGACGTGCCCCTAACCTGCCGGGCGCGCCAGCAATATCATGGGGCTACAGCGATTTCGTCCCAATTATTTTGATACCCAAACTTCGAACACCTACGGGTTTCATGCCGCCAGGCAGGTTGAAAAAGCGCCCCCTGGTCCCTTGCGACCGGCTTAGGGGGCCGGATCAAGTGTCACGGCTTCAAAACGCTAGTGAAGTGGTCGTCGCCTCCGGATTCGCGTTCCGGGGGCCCGGCTTGATACTGGCGCGCTGCGCCGCGATCTACCATCACCGATACACCAAAGAGGCAATTGTGCGGGTCGGCAGGGTCGCGGGTTCCTCGGCAGGCGGACTTGGCCAGATCCGTTCGCATGCGCTTTAGTGGTGGCCGGGTGGCCAATTCGGAACGACAGGCCATGCCGGGCGCGGGCGGAATCTGGAGGTCAGCCCATTGAACAACCGGGGGGCCCGACCCTTCTAGCGGGTGCAGTCGCTGGAAACGGCGCCTGACCGACGCAACATGCGGCTGAGCGCGACGCGGTTCGCGCTCAGCGGCCCCCACTTGCTGGCGACCGCGCTGGCGTGGACCCGGCTGGCCGCTTCGCGTCATGCGAAATCATTTGAAATTTTTGCGTATGACTTCTGCATGTCATAAAGCCGCGTCATCCTCCTGTCGTATGAATACGAACCCGGAAATTGACGAACTTAGCTACGCGCGGCCCGGTGATCATCCCCTCAAGGTCTGGCTGATGCGCAGCATCGAGAACCTCTCAGGGCGCCAGCGCCTTTTGCCGTTTTACCGGCGCTGGCGCGATCAGGTGGCCGATTCGCCCCCGCAGATGTGGAATACGGCCCTCGAAGTGCTGCGCATCCGCCTGGACATCAAGGCCCCCGACGACTGGCAGCGATCGATCGCGCCCGACGCGCCCTTGATCCTGATCGCCAATCACCCTTTCGGCATCGCCGACGGCGTGGCGCTCCTGGCGCTGATGGAGCAACTGGGCCGGCCGTATCGGCTGATCCTGCACGCGGACATGATGCGCGTGCCTGAAATGCGCAAGATCGGCCTGCCGATCGATTTTTCCGGCTCCAAGGAATCGCTGCGCGTGAACCTGGAAACCCGCGCCGAAGTGCGCCGTCTGCTCCTGGACAATGTCGTGATCGGCATCTTCCCGGCGGGCGGGGTCGCCACGGCCGAGGATCCCCTGGGCCGCGCCGAGGAACTGCCGTGGAAGAAGTTCGTTGCGCGCCTGGTGCGCCAGTATCGGGCCACGGTCGTGCCCGTGCACTTCGAGGGTCAGAACTCGCCGCTGTTTCACTGGATCAGCCGCTACAGCCAGACCCTGCGCCTGTCCATGCTGATCCATGAGTTCCGGCGCCGGCTGGATTCGACGATCCCCGTGGCAATCGGCGAACCCGTCCCCTTCGAGCGCCTACAGGGTGCCGGAGCCGATGGCACGCTGCTCGAAGAGCTCTACTACCAGGTTCACCGCCTGGCACCCGGCGCGCAGCATCTGGACCGCGCCGCGCTCGTTCCGCGCGATGCACAGCTGCGACGGAAATTTCCGTGCGATGCGCCGCTGGTCGTGGAGCGCTAGCCTGGCATAGGTAGCTGCCCCGCGGTACAACGCGTTGGAAAAGCGTGCGTGCCGGGTTAGTCGTGGTCTGTGCGCCGGCACACATAGGGGATCCGGCAAAGGTGGGCTTGTGCGGCCTCGGGTGCGACGCCAGAATCGCCGCATGAAGATGATTCGATACGTCACGGATGCGCTTCGAACGCTGTCCGGGACGCGCCGTAGGCGCGCATTGCCACGCCGCAGCCCCAAGCCCGCGATCGGCGCGCGAGTGGTATTGGTTGACCGTGGCCTGCGCCTGACCGTCCCGGCGGGCCTGAGCGATGCCGTGTGGATCTGGCTGCTTGACGCGGGCTGGCGCGTGGAGGCGCACCGCCCTGATCGTAGAAGTTACCAGGACGTCGCGCGATCCAAAGTCGAACAGCTCGTGAACAGCGATCCCACGTTGCGGCGGCGGCTGCTGGACTATGGCGATGGCGTTTGGGTACTGGCGGACATCGATTTTCCATGCTCCCGCCGCGTCCCTGCAGACGCGGCCGATGCGGCTACGGACTTGGGCCAAATGCGCTTCTTGAAGCCCAGCCAACTCCAGATCGATTCCGCCCCAGGAACGGCACGCCGCTCCTGAGGGCGCCGGCCGATCGCCTCAAATTACGCGGTCTTCGCCCGGCAGGATGCCGGTGCGGCAAAAAAATCGCCTTGCGTGGCCGTCGGCTGGCGTCAAGGCGCGTGGCCCAGGAGTTCAGCGTTGCCGCTCATTCCTGACCCTCGGAGGATTGTAGAGTGCCGCCGGTCCGGGTCTTGGCCAAGCGGCACGCGACCCTGTCGGTCAACGTGTGCCGCTCTTGACCAGCCGCGCGGCAGACAGGGCGATGCGCGGCAAATTCCCGAACGATTCCGCGCCGTCAGTGCGCCTTGAAAGGTCAGCACGATGCCCTTGATTCTGGAAGTGGTGCCCCCTGTGGTGGTGCCGTCGCAGCCGGTAGCGCCTGCACCCGGTGCACCATCCGAGGCTGAGACGGTTGCTGCGGGCCAAGGCATAGAGTCTGAACCCGAGGGATCGTCAACCGGTGCCGCCGCCATCGTTGCCAAGGTCGTCGCATACGACACCGCCCGCGCCATCGATGCCGGCGACCGATCCTGGATCAAGGTACTGCTGCTGACGGCGCTCGGCCTTGCGGCAACGTTCGCGCTGGGGCGCAGCGGATGGTTCTCGGCACGCGATGAGATCGGGTATTACATCGGACTGGTCGGCGGAGTGCTGATGCTGTCCCTGCTGGCCTATCCGTTGCGCAAGCACCTGGCGTCGTTTCGCAAACTCGGTGCGCTCAAATACTGGTTCGCCGTACACATGGTCATCGGCATCTGCGCGCCGCTGCTGATCCTGCTCCATTCCACCTTTCGGCTGGGGTCGACCAACTCGGCGGTAGCCTTGATCTGCATGCTGATCGTGGCCGCCAGCGGCATCGTCGGGCGTTTCCTGTACACCAAGGTGCACCGCGGGCTGTACGGAGAAAAGCTCAATCTGGAACAACTGCAGGCCAGCAGCGGCCTGGTCGACGAGCGCTTGCGCTCGGCCCTGCACGAAGCGCCCGCGGTCGAGGCGCGGCTGCTGCGTTTTGAAATTTATGCGCGCCGGGCCTACGCCTCGAGCCTGCGCGACGCATGGCGTTTCGCCACCATCGGGTCGCGTCGATCCATCACCCGCGCGCGCTGCATGCACGAGTTCGAGCGGGTCGTGCGACTGGGCGGCGGCGCGCCGGCGCTGGACAGCGGCGACTATCACCGGCAGATCCGTGCAGCCGGTGAACTTGTCGATGCCTTCCTGGCCAGTGCGCAGCGCATTTCCCAGTTCACGGTTTATGAGCGCCTGTTGCGCCTTTGGCACGTGGCGCACATACCATTGGTGTACCTGCTGGCCATAAGCTCGGTGGCGCACGTCGTGGCGGTGCATCTGTATTGACCGGCGGCGCCCCGCGGGCGTCATCGAATAGGGCGTGCGACTGTCTATCGGGTGGCGGGATCGTGCGCACGCCTGCCGTTGTGTCCAGGCCGGTTGGAACCGGCTAGGATCCGATTTTTCGGAATCCACGTCCGCGGCGCGCGTAGGCGATGCTTGCGGACGTATACCGCCATGATCCGCATACGATTTGCCGCAGGTTTGCCATGTCCGATCCGGTCCATTGCCTGCATCTTGATACTCTCGGCCGCCTCCGGTTCTATATTTGCCCAGGGGGTGCCGTTCGTCGATGGCTACATCGGCAACCATCCGGTCCGGTTCATGGTCGATACCGGTGCCTCGGAGGTTTCGATACCGTATCGGCGCGCCATTGAACTGGGCATCCCGGTCTTTGGCGGCCAGCGGGCCGAATCCCGAACCGCGAGCGGAACGGTTGGCATCTACAAGATACGCCTGGATGCCATAACGGTCGGGGCCGTCACCGTGCGCGATGTTGCCGCGCACGTCTCGCTCAATGAGAGCGGTACCCAGGAAATCCTGCTGGGCATGAGTTTTCTCCGGAGCGTCAACCTGAGCATGCGCGAGGGCATCGTCACGATAGGGCCGCCCTGAGGCCTTGCGGCGGGAGCGCAACGAATGGGCGCCATTGACGACGTGGGTTCTGCTCGCGTGGAAGAATCGTGAACCGACTGCGCCGCGGTCGAATCAGATCAACATCATCGCCAGGAAGAGCGCGAACCCCGTTGCGGCGACGCCTACATGCGCCGCCAGGGCCACATTCATGGTGCGGCGGGAACGGCGGCCGATCATGGGGGCCAGCAGCCCGCTCATCATCGCCAGCAGCAGCAGCAAGGCGGCCGCACGCATCAGGGACGTGCCGGGCAGCGTGCTGCCGTCCGGGGCACCGCGCAGCAGCATGACCATGACCTCGAGACCGCCGGCGCCGAGCAAGGCATGCATGCCGATCATCACCGGGCGGCTGCGCACCCGGCGCAGGTATTCCAGGCCCAGCCACAGCCCCAGGCAGATCGTGCCTGTGAAGAAAAGCAACACCGGAACCGCATTCATGCCCGCCCCCGTGATCCACGGCGGGATCATTCCACAGGGCGGCGCGCCGGTCCATCCCCTCGCGCAGCCGGATCGCGGGGCGCGGTATCGGGAGCAGGCCCGGCGAGCTTGCGGCCCTGGTAGCGCCTAGAGCTTGTGCCTAGCGGACGCGCGCCGCCTTTCGGATCGACGCGAACAGCTTTGCCAGCAGCAACATCTGGCTTGCAACCGCCATCAGCGCCGCGATTTTACGTTCCCCGGCCAGGACCAGTGCCATGTGAAAGGCGATACGCCGGACCGGGAAGGCCCGGGCCGCCGTGCGCCGCAAGGCACCGCCATCGCGCAGGGCCATGGCCTGGCGCTGCAGTTCTATGCGCTGGGCGGCACATCGCTCTACCAGCGCCTGCCGCGCCCGCACCGATGCGAGCGCGTGATTATTCATGGCCGGGCCGATCCCAGTGCCACCAGGTCGCGGCCCAATTCGGCCATGCTCGCTTCAAAAGGTGGGGGAAAGTGCGCCAGGTGCGCGCGCAAGGCCAGTGCGCCGGCTGCCGCACCTGCCAGGTAGGCCACGCAAAGCGCGCCCATCGCGGCGAGCCGATGCGTGTCCCAGAACAGCGCCACCAGCAGGCCGCCCGAGACCAGCAGCGCCATGTGCAGGCAGGCGGCCACGAGCAGGCCCAGCAACAGTGCCCGCTTGCGCCGGGCCAGCTCCTCGTGCAGTTCCAGGGCGAAGAGCGCTCCGCGTGTCTGCAGCATGCGCGCGATGGTCGTGGCAATTTCCTGCAGCCGTTCTTGCAGGCCCGCGGCGTGTGCCAGCCGCGGTGGCACGATGCTCATGGCTGCCTAGCGACGGGCGATGAGCATGCCGGCGACTATCCCCGTGACGGCCGATAGTGCCGCCACGATGCCCACGGTCTGCCAGGGCTTGTCGTGCACGTAACGGTCGGCCGCATGTGCCGTGCTGGTGGCCTGCTCGACGGTCTGGTCGCGCAAGCGTGCGAGCCGCTCGGTGGCCGCGCTCAGGCCCTTGGCAACGCTGGCTTCCAGCGCGTTCGCATGCTCGCCACCGGCGTCGACGGCGGAGCGCAGCAGGGTCTGGGTCTCCCCCACGAGGCTGTTGAATTCATCGAACAGATGCTCGCGCGAGGCGGGGGTGTGGGCTGAGGTCATGGTGGGAATCTCCGTGCGGTTGGGAAGCCAGGGCAGCACTGCGTCACATCGGGGCCGGGCCGCGGATAGCGGCACGAGGCGCATCGGCGCCTTGCGGGACGTTGCCGTCACGCCGCGCGGTCGCACGGCGTGACGTCCGGCACGATGCACGCAATGCTCGTGTGTTGCAGCTTGCAGCCAGTGACGGTATGGCCTGGCCGGCGCAGCGTCTGTGCGCTGGGAAACCAAGCCAGCCCGCGTCTACGCCCGACCTGCATGCCCGCGCACGGCAGCCCGGTGTTCGCTGGCGAACAGATGCGCCTGGCGCCGTTGCCTACGATGGGTCTCTACCCACTGAAAGTTGCACTATGAGCCTCGGAACCATACTTCTCGTCGTCCTCATCCTGATGCTCATCGGAGCCGTGCCGGCATGGCCGCACAGCCGCAGCTGGGGTTACGGGCCCAGCGGTGGCCTCGGGGTTCTGGTCGTGATCATCATCGCGCTGATTGTCCTGGGACCCCTGTGAGGCCGGTAGCGCGCATCGCTGCGCGGGCCGCGCTGTGCGCAGCGCCGTACGCGGTGTTGCTGGCGCTTGCCGTTACGGTCGCGCCGGCGTCGTCGCAGATCCGTATCGGCATCGGCATGCCGCGGTTGGACGTCGGTATCGGCTACGACGTGCCGGCGTATCCCGACCTGCGGCTTGTTCCCGGCTATCCGGTGTATTACGCGCCGGGCCTCGACGCCAACTATTTCTTCTATGACGGGATGTTCTGGATCTTCCAGGGCGAGAACTGGTACTCGAGCGCCTGGTACAACGGCCCGTGGCAAGGGGTAGATCCGGACGCAGTTCCCGATTACCTGCTGCGCGTACCGGTGGGCTATTACGTGCGCCCGCCCCGGTTCTTCGGCCTCTGGCAGCGCGATGCGCCGCCGCGCTGGGGCGAACACTGGGGTGCGGCCTGGACCCAGCAGCGCGGGAACTGGGACCGGTGGGATCGCCGTTTCGTGCCGGCGGCGGCCGCACCGCCCGTGTACCAGCGTCAATATACCGGCGCGCGCTACCCGCGGGCCGACGAGCAAGTCGTCCTGCGGCGCCAGCAGGATCATTACCAGCCCCAGGATCCGGCGGTGCGCCGGGTTTTAGAGGCCCAGCAGCGCGCCCCCGATCGGCGGCGCGCGCCATCATCCGGCGCAGCACCGCAGCAGTGGCCCGCCCGGGAGGCTGGGCATACTGCGCCACCGCAGCAGCGTCCCCAAGAGACCGCGCACGTCCCGCCGCAGCAACAACGGCCCCAAGAGGCCGCGCACGCGCCAGCACAGCAACAACGGCCCCAAGAGACCGCCCACGCACGGGAAGCGCAACAAAGGCCTCAAGAGCCCGCGTCCGCGCCGGCACCGCAGCAACGGCCCCAAGAGGCCGCGCGCGCGCCGACCCAGCAACAACGGCCGCAAGAGGAGTCGCGTGCGCCACCACCGCAGCAGCGCCCCGCCGGGCCCGGGGCGGCGCCGGGTCGCGAGGCCGAAGGGCGCGGCGACGAGCGCCGCTAATGATCGTGGGGAAAATGGTCGACCGCCATTTTCCGCACGAAATCCCCCCTCTTCCTTGAGGCAGAGTGGGAATGGGTGAGGGGCCCATGGCAACCCGTTACGCATTTCGCAACAGGGCCCTGCGCTGGGTGCTGGCTGCCGCGACTCTCGCCCTCGTGGCGTGCGGGACTTTGCCGTCGGGTGCCGGCACGGCGCGGCAGGCCTCGACGGCCTTTGCCGCGCCGCAAACCACGCGCCTGGGCAGCCTGGCGCTGGTGCACCTTCACGATGGCGACGGCAGGTCGGGCTTTCGCCTGATCAGTGTCGGCGTCGACGGCTTCGTGTTGCGCATGCAACTCATCGAAGCGGCGCAGCGTTCGCTCGATCTGCAGTATTTCATCTTCCACGGCGACGAAACCGGGCGCCTGATCACCGGCGCGCTGTTGCGCGCGGCCGATCGTGGCGTGCGTGTTCGCATCCTGGTCGACGATGGCGAGACCAGCACGGGGGACGAACAACTCACCCAGCTCGAGGCGCACCCCTCCATCTTCCTGCGCATCTTCAATCCATTTCGCTATCGCGGCCATTCGAATCTGCTGCGCGCGGCGGAGTTCGCTCTCGCGGCAGGGCGCCTGGACTACCGCATGCACAACAAGCTGATGGTTGCCGACAACGCCGTCGCGGTCATCGGTGGACGCAATATCGGCGACCAGTATTTCCAGGTCGCGCCATCCGGGCAGTTCGCCGACGATGACGTGGTGACGGCCGGCCCGGTCGTAGGAGCCTTGTCCGCCACCTTCGACGAATTCTGGAACAGCGAGCTTGCCATTCCCGCCGAGGCACTCGCCGGCGGCAAGGCCACGCACGCGCAGTTGCGCCAGGATCGCGCGGAGTTGGGCGCCCAGGCCCGCGCCGCAAAGGAGGGCGGCATCGACTACGTCGCGCGCATCGCCACCGGCCGGCCGCTGCAGGCAATCCTGACGGGCGAACTGCCTTTGCTATGGGCGCCGGTTCGCCTCGTGGCCGATAGCCCGGACAAGCGGGCCACCGAAGACGGCCGCTCGGTCGGCCGCCTCATGCAGCGCCCGGTGCTCAAGACCATGCTGCAGGTGCACGCCGAACTGCTCATGGTCACGCCCTACCTGGTTCCTGGCGCCGAAGGGATGCAGGTGCTCGATGCGCTGCGCCGGCGTGGCGTGCGCGTGCGCATTCTCACGAATTCGCTCGAGTCGTCTACTGAACCCCTGGCCCAGGCGGTATACACGCGCTATCGCCCGCCGCTGCTGGAGGACGGCGTCGAACTTTATGAGGTTCGCGCGCAGCCTGGCTTGGCGCGTGGCAGCGGGCAGTCGCAGGCCATGTCGCGCAATGGCAACTATTCGCTGCACGCCAAGATGTTCGTATTCGACCGGGAGCAGGTCTTCCTGGGCTCCATGAATTTCGACCGCCGCTCCATGCACCTCAATACCGAGATCGGACTCATCATCGACAGCCCGGAACTGGCCGCGCAAATCGTCGGGCGCTTCGAGGAAATGGTCAAACCCGAGAACGCCTACCGCCCGGTGCTGCGGCCTACGGCCGAGCCCGGGCAATTTCGCCTTGCCTGGGAGGCGACCAAGGATGGCATAGCCGTGGAATATTGCCGCGAACCGGCGCGTAGCGCCTGGCAGCGTTTTGCCTCGGGCCTGCTGTCCTGGCTGCCGATCGACCGGGAGCTGTGATGGGTGCGCGCGGCCGCGTGCTCCCGCTGCTGCCGGGCATCGTGCTGGTACCGCCGCTTGCCGTACGGGTGGCCGACGATGCCACGCGTGAAGTGACAGGCCTGTCGGTGCGGTAGCCAGATCGGGTTGCCAGTTCCGGCGCAACGGCGTCTGGTACGATGCCACGGCGGGCCTTGCAGGCCGCCGTTGCCGGCAGCCTCAGTCTTCCTTGCGAATGGTGACCAGACTCGTCACCGAGGTCACGCCTTCGGTATCGCGGGCGATGATGATGGCCTGATCGATGTCCGTTTGCGTATGTGCGTTGCCGCTGAGCGTCACGGCACCGCGCGCGTCGGTGTCCACGCTGATATGGGCCAGGCTGCGCATCTTGTCTTCGGCGAGTTTTGCCTTGACCTTGACCGTGATAGCCGAATCCTTCATATAGTTCATCGGGTGCGAGCGATCGGTGTCGCCGTCGGCAAGGGCGAGGGCCGGGGCAAGCAGGGTGGCCAGCACGAGGCAGGCGCTTGAAAGTACGGCTTTCATGTCATTTCTTTTCGTTGGTGGGAGGAAATGGCATGGTCGCCCGACTGGCGGGCGCCGTCTGTTCGCTGGAGTACGCGCCTACGCGCATGGTCCGGCTCCGGGCCGTGGATATCGCGCGCTCGGCGCCCGGGCGGGCTCACTGGTCGGTCCAGGTCAGGAAGTCCTGCTCCCGCATCAAGGCGTTGAAGAGCAGGTCCTCGATCAGGAATTGCGTGGTGAAATCCGCTTCGCCCACGTGCGCCAGGATGCGCAGGAAGCATTGGATCAAAGCCCGGTTGGACGCGATTGCCGCCGCGACGAGCGGCGCCAGGCCGGGCCCATCTCCCGGAGCGACCAGGCCGCCGTCGTCCGCCGGCTCCGGTGCGAGCCTGGGGCGCTCGCCCAGTTCGCCGATGCGCCGTGCGACCCATTGCGAACTGTCGGCTTCGTGCCGGGAGTAGATCAGGAACCGGGCTGCACTTCGATGTTGCGCCACGGCCTGCGCCCTCAGATGGTCGACGCGGTAACGGTTCGCGCAGGTGCGCTGCAGCGCCAGCGCCTCATTGAGCAGCGCGGCCGTGCCGCCGATACCCGGATCCCCGGCTGCCGCCGCCGCAGGGTCCGCCAGCGGCAGCGACGCATCGTTGGCAGCCCGAGCCCGGCGCGCGACATCCGACGGCCCTTCACGGCTGCGCGGTGCGCCTTGTGTCGCATCTATGACGCTCATGAGATCCCCCGATAC
>Ga0209698_10003793_pt1 | contig 16679 bp, 15 predicted proteins | sample LitLauG_LLR_2012_FD_187203 | JGI IMG/M metagenome (GOLD analysis project Ga0209698, IMG submission 187203) | Freshwater sediment microbial communities from Pennsylvania, USA - Little Laurel Run_MetaG_LLR_2012 (SPAdes) (version 2) | ecosystem: Environmental > Aquatic > Freshwater > Creek >...
CCGTAAAGCTCCCGATCATATAGCCGGGCGCGGTTTCGCGCGGCACGCGAGTGACCGTGACGGCTCCGCCGCCAATTTCCATCGTGCCCTCCGATCCGGTGAAGATAAGCCCTTCACTTTCTTCGCCGCCATCAACAAAGTTCACGCGAAGGCTGAGGTTGAATCCTTCCCTGTAGTCAAATAGGCCCAGCATAACGTCTGGCACGTTGCGGCCATCGTTCCAGAAGCGCAGACCGCCCGTGGCCATGCCGCGCGTGGGGCCGTGCGAACCGGTGATGAAGTGCGTGCCGCTGAATAGGTGGACAAAGAGGTCTCCGGCGACGCCGCTGCCATAGGCCTTCCACTTGCGCCACTGGAAGAAGTGTTCGGGGTTGAAGGGGATATTGGGAGCAGTGCCCAAGAAGCGCGGCCAGTCGCAGGTCTCAGGCGTGGCGTCGGGCGGAACCGTATAGCTCCAGGCGCCCATCGCTGAATTGCGATCCCAGCGCGCGGTCACCATGTTGAGCTTGCCGATGGCGCCAGACTCGAGCAGCTCTTTGGCCTTGATATAGAGGAGCGAACTGACACGCTGGCTGCCGATCTGGAGAATACGGCCGGTTGCATGCGCGGTCTCGATCATTTCAGGACCATCCGAGTAGAGATGGATCATCGGCTTCTCGCAATAGACGTCCTTGCCGGCCTTCATGGCATCGCAGGAGGCGCGTTTGTGCCAATGGTCGGGGGTGCCGATGATGACGGCGTCGATATCCTTGCGGGCGAGAATTTCGTTGTAGTCGCGGGTGGTGAAGATGTCGTCGCCCCAGAGTTCCTTGCTGTGGTCCAGGCGGCCGGTGTAGCAGTCGGCAACGGCCACCAGTTTCACGCCGGGGACTTGCACGGCAGTTCTTGTGTCTCCCTGCCCCTGGCCGCCGGCTCCAATCAGAGCAATCTGAATATGATCGTTGGCGGCTACGGGCTTGGCGGGCTCGGCCTGCATGGCAGCGAGCGCGTGGATTTTCTCGCCCAGGATGGTGGTTGCGGATGCGGCTCCGGCTGCTCTCAGGAAACTGCGGCGATTGAGTTGATGCATTTCAGGTGCCTCCGACGTGCTGGTACTGCGACGCATATAAACATACACGGTCGGAGAGGCGCGACCAGTTCCTTGGGGTTCCGTGTGAATTACTCCCCGGAACAACAATCACGCCGGCGGTGTCTAAGCTACTAATCCCGAACAAAGTGGGACAAAAGCGTCAAGAGGGATTGGTAACGGGTGGTGAAATGAAGATTCAATGGCGTAGGGGGCTTTTGTTGGCGGGAATTCACCTTGCGATTTGCGGGCCGCTGATTGTGTGGGAGGAAGCGAATAGTTGGGATTGGGTACGCTCGCAGGAAGACAGGCAGCCCATCGAATTGGCGCCTCCGGCTCCGCCGCCCCCTCCCGACGCGGTCAAACCGGTCGATGAAGGGGAAGCGGTTACTTTCAGCCCCTGCGGCATGTGGTATCACCAATCGCTTCCCCAACGAATCATCGTGCTTGGTGAAGGGCCTGCTTCGGCAGTTTCAGGTTGGCGCCAACCTTGTCCTCCGGCATGGTCGCTCTCAGGCCAGGTTGGCATGAGTTGGCCCAACCCCGATAGTCGTCGCAAAGAGGTGGAATCCTCAATCGGCCTGTGCGGCCTGATCGCATTGCAATGGATTTTGGTTGGCGGCCTTCCTTTGATCCATCCCCGCAGATGGTTCGAAGAACCCGGCGCGCTCATCACTATTTGCACTTGTACAGGGATTTTCGCGCTGTTCGCTCCGTTTTTATGGCTGTTCTGGTTCCTTCTTCTTCTGTGGAGACTGCTCCAGGGCGGCTATAGAGCTGTGGATTTTACCGGGCGATTCTTTCGCCGCAATGCGGTCAATGGGCCGGTGAGCAAATAAGCAGGAACTACGAAGTCACGTCACCGGCTACGATTCGGTGGTTCCTTAGTTAGCCACCTATTTCACATGCGCAAGCGGCTTTTCTAGCAGCGCATAGTTTTGCGTTTTCTTCCGATGCGGCCCATGGATTCGATCTTCTCAATGTAGGCGAGGGAGTCGGGAACCTTGCAAGCGGTTTCGCCCATGTCTACGTTGACAACCCCGATTTGGCGGGCGGCGGCTTTGGCCTTGGCGAGGAGAGGCTTCACGTAGCCGCCGACCGAGATCACGTACAAGTTCATGGTTTGGCGGACGCGGTTGGGGGCTTTGTGGATTTCCTTGACGACGGTGTTGAGGAGTCCCTCGACTTCGGCGAGGTCCAGTTCTGTGTCGGGCTTCAAAGCCAGAAGACCCCCGTAGGTGCACCATCCGGCAGCGGCAATATGTTCCTTCCTGGACTTGATCCACTTGAGCGCCAGGTTGCGGGCTTGCGCATTTTCGACGGTGAGCCACGGGACTGTGTATTCGGAGATCATCTGCAGGCCTTCGGCGCGATCGAGCCAGTCGTTGAGCTGAGCGGCGGTGAGTTTGGCGCCGTCGACGACCATGCCGGCGAGATACATCGCGTCCATGATGCCGGTTTCGTAGAGCTCGCAGGCCAGGTCCTGCTGGCCGCGGATGGTTTTAGCGATCAGCTTCAGGTCGGCGGTGCTGACGCCGAGGATGCGCTTCTCATCCATGCCGTGGCGAGCATAGATTTTGCGGGTCTGCTCTTTGCCTTTGCTCTTGAGGATGGCCATGATGGAGGCGACTGTCGGCATAGGTATCATCTCTTCGCGATCGGTGATTGGGGATGATGGGAACGAAAGGGTCGGATGGGCGACGCGATGGAAAGATTATCAGGACGTTGGCCGAGGAATGCAACGGGAAAAATGGCACGAGGGACAAGCGGGCGTACGCCCCCCGGACAAATGCTTTAGCATCCAGAATGTGCCCGGCTTAGACACCCCGGTAATGTATGTGAAGGGCGTGGGCCCGAAGGTGGCGGAGATGCTGAAGTCCAAGGGCATCCTGACCGCCGAGGACCTGCTTTACCACCTGCCTTTCCGCTATGAAGATCGCCAGAATCCGCGCAGCCTGGACGAACTCAAACCGGGCGAGATGGCCAGCGTGATCGCCGAGGTGCGCGGGTCGATTCTGTTGCGGACGAGGCGCGCGCCGATCTTTGAGCTCACGGTTGGCCAGGGAAGATGCGCTCTAAAATGCATCTGGTTCAACGGGACATATCTGAACGGGAAGTTCCATGCCGGGCAGACGGTGGCCGTCTACGGGAAGGTCGAGCCATCGCGGTCCAGCAGCAATTTCAAGATGATCCAGCCGCAGTTTGAACTGCTGCCCGACGCCAGCGACGACGCAGAAACGCGGCTGCTTGAAGTGGGGCGCATTACACCGGTTTACGAATCGCTGGGCGGCAACAAGCTGACCTCGCGTTGGCAACGCAAAGTGATCTTCAACCTGTTGGATGCGGTGCGCGGAACAGTGGCGGAGTGCTTGCCGCATTCGTTTCTGGAACGGCTGGGCCTGCCGGATCGCGAGACGGCCCTGCGCGACGTGCATTTTCCACCGGAAGGTACTTCGCTCGCTCAATTGCAGAGCTGGTCAACACCGGCTCACCGGCGGCTGATCTTTGAGGAGCTGTTCTTTCTGGAACTCGGCCTCGAGCTCAAGCGGCGGCGCATGCGGGAGCGGGTCGGAATCGGCTTCGCTACCACAGACAAGGTGCGCGAGGCAATTCGCGAGGTGCTTCCCTTCCATCCGACAACGGCTCAGAAGCGGGCTCTGGGCGAGATTGTGACTGACATGCGAGCTCCAAGCCCGATGCGGCGCCTGCTGCAGGGGGATGTGGGATCGGGAAAGACAATTGTCGCGTTTCAAGCCATGCTGGTGGCCATGGAAAACGGATACCAGGCGGCGCTGATGGCGCCCACCGAGATTCTGGCTACGCAACACTTTCTCGCTGCCCGCAAGCTGCTGGAGCGCTCGTCGCGCAAGCCGCGGATTGTACTTCTGACCGGGTCGCTCGACGAGGATCGCAAGCGATACACGCGCGGGCTGATCAACAGCGGCGATGCTCAACTTGTCATCGGCACTCACGCTCTGATCGAGGAGAAGGTTGAATTCGGCCGGCTTGGGCTCGTTGTGGTGGACGAGCAGCACCGTTTCGGCGTTCTCCAGCGATTCAAGTTGATGAAAAAGCCCAATCAGCCTGAGCCGGACGTTCTGGTGATGACCGCAACGCCGATACCGCGCACGCTGGCACTGTCGCTTTACGGTGACCTGGACCTGAGCGTTCTGGATGAGCTGCCGCCGGGGCGGACGCCGGTTGTGACGCGCAGAATTTCCGGGGAGCGGTCAGAGGAGGTGTGGGAGTTTGTGCGCAAGCAGGTGGCTCAGAAGCGCCAGGCATTCATCGTCTACCCAGTTATTGAGGGAACAATGGACGACCAGCCGGAGTTGGATTTCTCGCACGATCCGGAGGCGGAAATTGAGCCGCCGCCGGACAAAAGCGTTCGCAAGGGGAAGACGGCGGATCTTTTTCCCAAGTCTGCCCGCGAAGCAAGTCCGGGTGCAAAGTCGGGCCTGAAGTCGGCCGTCGAGATGCATGAAAAATTGCGCGCGGGACCGTTAGCCAATCTGCGCGTTGGGCTGTTGCACGGGCGGTTGGACGCCGACGAAAAAGAAATCATCATGCGCCGTTTCCAGCGCGGCGAAATCGACGTACTGGTGGCTACCACTGTGATCGAAGTCGGGGTGGACGTGCCCAACGCCACCGTCATGGTGATCGAGAACGCCGAGCGGTTCGGTCTTGCGCAATTGCACCAGTTGCGCGGCCGGGTTGGCCGAGGAGCGGCGAAGAGCTGCTGCATTTTGATGACTGGGCCGCGTGTCTCTCCGCTTGCAGAGGAACGCCTGAAAGCGATGGTCCGCACACAGGACGGATTCGAGTTGGCGGAGCTGGACCTTACACTTCGCGGTCCAGGTGAGTTTTTTGGGACTCGCCAGGCGGGACTACCCGATTTTCGAGTGGCGAGCCTGGTGCGCGATCGAGAACTACTGGAGTTGGCCAAGCGGGAAGCCGCCCGGTTTGCCAACCAACCGGACGCCGAACTCACAGAAGCTGAACGTACTCGGGTTTGGACTCGGCTCAAGGATTCGTGGCAACGTCGCTATGGACTGGTTGAAGCGGGTTGATCCCGGCGCTTGGAACGAGACTTCCGGGTCACACTGCCTGCGGGATCTTCAGGCCGTGAAAGATCTCCACAGGGAAGGTTTGGATTTCCAAATCGATGCTGGCAATATCCGCGCCGCAATCCTGGCGACTGCTGCGCGTGCACTGGCAAAGCTCGGTAAACCGGAGATGCCCGCTTTGGCTCAGTTCCAGTCCGGCTGCGATCAGCAAGCTGTAGACATCGACGCACGCCTGGCGTTCAAACTCGAACAACATGTTAATCGTTCCACTATCGTTTGCGCCGCGGCTAAGGACCCAGCCGCCACAGCCGAGAATGGCGCCGGTAAGGGTCTGGACCAGTCGCCCCGGTTCCTCGATAGAGACGGCCTTCATCTGCAACGCCCACGGAATGCTCATCGTCTGCCCTGTCGCGCGCTCCAGCATTTTCAGCCTCACAACCGGCTTATCGGAACCAAACCGAACAGAGTAGAGTGTGTTCAGGAGTTGAACGGAGCTTGACCGGCTTTGACACATCCCTGACTCTGTCGATTCACACCTTACCTTCTCAGGTAATTGAATCGGGACCTGCCGTCACTTTCCACAGGCCGCCTTGGAACGGCAGCCCGCAATCGAATAAACCTCGACCGCTTCCGATGCACATTGTTGTAGCTTGAAAGACAACATGATCATTGGCTCCGGTATCGATATGGTGGAGATCAGGCGGATTCAGCGCTCGATAGATCGCTATGGACGGCGCTTCCTCGATCGGGTCTTTACGGGCGCCGAGCAGGCTTATTGCCAGCGCAAGCGCAACTCTGCCGAGAGCTTTGCCGCTCGATTTGCCGCAAAGGAGGCGGGTGCCAAGGCCCTTGGAACCGGGATCAGCTACGGCGTCAGTTGGCTGGAGATCGAGGTTGTCCGCGAGCCGAGCGGAAGGCCCAGCCTCCAGTTCCATGGCCGTGCCGCCAAGATCGCAGCCCAAATGGGATTCGCCAGGGCTGCCCTTTCCCTCACCCACACGGCCGAGCTGGCTGCCGCCAGTGTTGTCCTTGAAAACGGGAAATAAACCGGCTTCTTCTGGTATCCTCAAGGCGTCTATTGCATCCATTGAGCAAGAGGAGCTTCGTGCCAAGCCGCAAAGAGATCCAGTGGTCGCAACTTCGGGTGGGAGCGCTTGTCCTGGCGGCCACAGCCGTTCTCGTCGGGCTGATCTTTCTCATGTCTGGATCGACGGGTGGGCTGTTTGCCAAGAAGATCAGTCTACGCTGCTACTTTGAAAATGCTGCCGGGGTCAAGAATGGCGCTCCGGTAACGCTGGAAGGCGTGACCATCGGCAACGTGATCCGCGTCCGCGTTGTCCCCAATCGCAACCCGACTCCTGTCGAAGTAACGATGCAGATGGCCCGCGAGTTCCAGCACGACCTGCATACCGATTCCACGGCCACGATTGCCCAGGCGGGCGTCCTCGGCGACAGTTACGTCGATATCGACTCGACTCTTGCCACGGGGCCTCCTCCGGAGAACAACGCGGAACTGAGGGCTGGCGGCTCACCCAGTATTCAAGACGTGATCCGTACCAGCGAGGTCTCCATCCAGGAAGTCCGATCACTGACACGCAAGCTTGAGACCCTTGTAGATTCGCTCAACAGCAAGAAGGGAACGGTCGGGCAGATCATCAACGACCCGGTCATGGCCAAGAAGTTCAACACCATTATCGACGACCTCCAGACTATTACGTCCGCGATTTCCGAGGGTAGAGGTTCGCTCGGCAAGATGATCAACGACGATACGCTTTACACGCGCGCCAACTCGGCGATTGATAATCTCGAAAGAATCACCGCCGACCTGAATGCGGGCAAGGGCACCGCGGGCAAGCTGCTCAAGGACGACACGCTCTATAACAACCTGAACACCGCTGTGACCAATGCCAATCAGCTTGTTTCCGAGATCAACGCCGGCAAGGGTGCACTGGGCAAGATTGCCAAGGATCCAGTGTTTGCGGAAAAGCTCGACGACACGGTGACGCGCCTCGACTCCATACTGAAAGGCGTGGATGAGGGTAAGGGCACGATGGGACAACTGTTGCAGAATCGCACGCTTTACGACCATGCGGACCAGGCCCTGGACCAGACTCAGCAACTGGTGAAGAGCATCCGCGACGATCCCAAGAAGTACCTGGTCATCCGGCTCAAGCTGTTCTAGGCTGAGGATTCCCTTTCTTCGCAATGAGGAACTTCTAAGGGCGATCAACCGTATCGTGCCGAATCGGAGGTCAAAATGCTTCCCACTCATCGTGCGATCAGCGCAGCAATTTGCCTGGTGTTCGTCGCCGTAGCAGTCTCGTTCGAATTCCACGTTCACAAAACAGTTTCCGCCGCAACGGTAGCCACGCCCACGTACACGCAGAGCGGAGACATGTTGCCGCCAACAAATTATCGCGAGTGGGTTTTTCTCACCGCCGGCATCGACATGAGCTACACCGCGAAGGCTGCGGGGATGCAAGAGCACTCAATGTTTGACAACGTATTCGTCAATCCCGAGGCTTACCGAAGCTTTCTCAAAACGGGAACATGGCCTGACAAGACCATGATGGTTCTGGAAGCGAGAGGGGCGAGCAGCAAAGGCTCGATTAACCAGCACGGGCATTATCAGAGCGGCGGGGTGATGGACTTTGAGATTCACGTAAAGGATGAGGCACGGTTTCCGGGAAACTGGGCTTTTTTCTCATTCGACTCGCCAACGGCAAACGGTACCCTGATTCCGCAAGGAGCACCTTGCTACACTTGCCACGCAGCTCATGCTGCCGTAGACACGACCTTCGTGCAGTTCTATCCCACGTTGTTGCCCTTGGCGACGAACAAAGGCACCCTCAGCGCCGCGTACTTGAAGGAAGAGGCTGCGCAAAGCACCGCCGGAAAGTAGAGCACTGGTCGTTCATTGGGGGGCCGATCCTCGGTACGTTCGCCAGAACTCCACGAACCCTTTGAGCCGCACCACCTGGAACAAGTCATTCGCGACAATATAGAAGATCGTGGAGGCAGTCCACACGACATGCATTGCGCTGCCGCCAAGCTCGTCGCTGAACGGAAGCGGCGCCGCAGAGAAGACCATCGCCAGCACAATAAGCGCCAGCTTCACGATGCCCATCACCAAGTTGATCTCCGCCAGTTTACTGGTGAATGCCTTCCCCAGCCTTAAACTCTGACCGAGAGAAGAAAGCGCGGAGCGACTTTCCAACAGCATCACCAGGGGCGCGACTGAGAGCGACCAACTCAGCAGCGCCCAGGCTGTAAAGAACGCCAGAGATAGAACGATTGCCCAGACCGCAAAGCCCACCAGGTCCGGCTCGCCCCCGGCGGAGATGTGGGTGGCCGCGGCCCATTGCATACAGCAGTACCATCCCCAAAAGGTAGTGGCCAGCAGCGCCAGCCATGCTGCCTGCAAGGCAATCATTTCCACTGGCCGGAAGAGCAGGCGAGACTCCATACGTTTGAGAACCAGATTCCTGCCAATTCCGGAGATCGCCACCCAAGCTAACGCCGCGGAAGGCAGCAGCCAACGCAACACTGCGAAAGCGGGCGGCTGGTAGTACGTCCAAACATTGGCAAGTTGAACCACCGCTACCCACGGGTTCTGAGTGTCAAGTGAATTGAATCCCGAAGACTCAAGCGGGAATGCCGCAAGGATGTTCTGCCACTGTTTCCAGCAGACCAGAAGCAGCGGGATTCCAAATAACCAGCGCCAGCCAACTTCGGTCGCGATTAGCAATGGCCGCCGGATAACCCAACCGATATGTCCGACCATCGACTGGGTTCCGCGCAAAGGCGCGGCCACTTTACTTCACCACCAGGTTGACGGCCCTGCCAGGTACAACGATCACCTTTGCCAAAAGCTTGCCCGCGATGCGCGATCGCACTTTTTCGTCGGCCAGCGCCGCAGCCTCCATCGTCTTTGCGTCCGCGCCGGCAGCCACACGAATCAACGTCACCAGCTTGCCGTTGATCTGTACGGGGATTTCGATCTCGTCTTCCCTGGCCAATCCAGGATCACTCCTGGGCCACGGTGCACGCAGAATCGCGCCCTCTTCGCCAAGTTCTTCCCATAGTTCCGCTGCGAGAAACGGAGCAAATGGTGCAAGCAGCAATACAAGGGAACGCAATAGCTCCCACATCTCCCCCGCGCCCACTTCGCCGGCTGCGAGCTGTGCGTCAGCGGCCTGGAGCTCGTTTACAAGTTCCATGATGGCGGCAACACACGTGTTGAAGTGCCAGCGGCCTTCAAAATCCAGAGTGATCTTGGCGATGGTCTGGTGCAGTTTTCTGAGCAGCTTGAGCGAGAGGCCGGTTGGCGCCGTTCTTGGGTTCCGAGCTCCGGACGAGCCTGATCGCGCGCGCGGAGCATGTTTCGTCACCAGCCGCCAGACACGGGCCAGGAACCGGCTCACACCGGCCACGCCGTCTTCCTGCCAATCGAGGTCACGGTCGGGAGGCGCGGCGAATAGAGCGTACATGCGCGCGGAGTCGGCGCCGAAACGGGCCACCATGTCGTCGGGAGAAACGACATTGCCCCTGGATTTGGACATTTTGGCGCCGTCTTTGATAACCATGCCCTGGGTGAACAGCCGTTGAACAGGCTCGTCGTTGGCGATAAGGCCCAGATCGCGCATGACCTTGGTCCAAAAACGCGAGTAGATCAGGTGCAGAATTGCGTGCTCCACGCCGCCAATGTACTGGTCGATGGGGAACCAGTATTGCACTACCTTGGGATCGAAGGGCGCGTTGGAATTCTTTGCGTCGGTGTAGCGGTAGAAGTACCAGCTTGAATCGACGAACGTGTCCATGGTGTCGGTTTCGCGCCGCGCCGGGCCGCCGCACTTGGGACAGGTTGTGTTCACAAACTCGGGCACGCGCCCTAAGGGTGAGCCGCCCTGCTGCGTGATCTCAATCTGCTCGGGCAACAGCACGGGCAACTGGTCGTCGGGCACGGGAACCAGGCCGTCGCGCTCGCAATACGTCATTGGGATCGGCGTACCCCAATAACGCTGACGACTTACGCCCCAATCCTTCAAGCGGAAGGTGACTTTGGCTTCTCCAAATGCACCGCGTGTAGCGGTTTCCTGGAGCTTCTTTTCAGCGGCTTCGCACTTAAGGCCGTTGTATTCACCGGAGTTGACGAGCATGCCTTCTTCAGAAATAAAAGGCAGCTCAGCAGGCGCGTCCTGGCCTGCCGGTCGAATTACTTCGACGATGGGAAGACCGTACTTGGTTGCAAATTCGAAGTCGCGTTCATCGTGTCCAGGAACGCTCATGATGGCGCCGGTGCCGTAGTCGGCGAGGATGTAGTTGGCCACCCAGATCGGCACGCGCTGGCCGCTGTAGGGATTCAGCGCAAAGCGCCCGGTCGGAACTCCGTGCTTCTCGATGGCGCCCAGGTCACCGGCTTCCCTTGCCTTCTTCTGCTGGTCCAGCAATTCGTCCACTTGGGACTTCAGGGTCGGATCCGCGGCCGTGAAGGCCGCCACCAGTGGATGCTGCGGCGCAAGCTGCACGCTCGTTGTCCCAAAGATCGTGTCGACACGGGTGGTAAACACGCGAATCCGCTTCTTCTCTGTTCCCGGTTCCTTGTTCCCTGTTCCCTGGATTTCTTCAAGAAAAAAATCCACTTCCGTGCCTTCACTGCGGCCGATCCAGTTGCGCTGCATTGTGCGCACCTTCTCCGGCCAGCCGTCGAGCTTGTCCAACCCCTCCAGCAATTCGTCGGCATAAGCTGTAATGCGGAAAGACCATTGCTCCAGGTCGCGCTGTTCGACGATTGTGTCTTCATGCCGCCAGCAGCGGCCGTCTACCACCTGCTCGTTTGCGAGCACCGTGGCGCATTCGGGGCACCAGTTCACCTTGCTCTTCTTGCGATAGACAAGGCCTTTCTCATACATGCGAAGGAAGAACCACTGATTCCAGCGGTAGTAGTCGGGCAGACAGGTCGTGACTTCGGTGGCCCAGTCGTAACCCAGGCCGAGGCGCTGCATCTGCCGCTTCATGGCTGCGATATTGGCCAGCGTCCACTCGCGGGGCGGGGTGTTGTTTTTGAGCGCGGCGTTCTCGGCGGGCAGCCCGAATGCATCCCAGCCCATCGGATGGAGAACATTGTAGCCACGCATCCACATGTGCCGGGCCAACGCATCGCCTATCGAGTAGTTGCGCACGTGGCCCATGTGCAACTGTCCGCTCGGATACGGCAGCATTTCCAGGACATAGTATTTGGGCTTGCCGCTCGACAAGGGCTCGGCCGCATAAAGTTTTGGATCCGCAGCCCAGCGCTTCTGCCACTTGGGCTCAATCGCCGCAGGATCGTATCGTTGTTCTCTTTCTTCGGGCATACTTCTTCAAGTGTAAATGGGGGGGTGCGATGCTTACTTGGGTTACTTCACCAGGCTCTTGAGCACCCGCACATTGCGCTCCTCGTCACCCGGCTCGTCCACCGGCGTTTCGGCAATGAATACGGCGTGGGCAAAGCGCCTATCGTTCAGCAGCCGCCGGAACGGCTCAACGCCCATGGTTCCCTGCCCGATGTGCTCGTGCCGGTCGAGCTTCGATCCGCGTGCGGCCTTGGCGTCGTTGCAGTGCCAGACACGGACGGCATCGAAGCCGACCGTGGCGGCAACCTGTGCCATTGTTGCCTCGTAGCCTTCTCCGCTCACCAGGTCGTAGCCTGCCACGTGTGTGTGGCAGGTATCAAGGCACACGCCCACCGGGGCCGTTGGCTTGAGGCGGATTACAAGTTCAGCAACCTGCTCAAAGCTTCCCCCGAGTGAAAACTCCGCTCCGGCCGTATTCTCGATGAGAATATGAAAGCCGGTTCCCTGCCACGGCAGACCTTCAATTGCCCGGGTGATCGAATCGGCCGCGAGCTTCAGACCCTCTTCCCGCGACAGCCCTTTCCAGGAGCCTGGGTGGAGGACCAAGTATTCGGCCCCCAGCAAAAGAGCGCGCTCGATCTCTCCGCGAAACGCCGCAACGCTCTTCTCGCGCACCTCTTCCGACTGGCTGCACACGTTGACCAGGTAGCTGGTGTGAATCACCAGCGGCCCCACGTCGAGAGCGGCGCGCAGCTCCCTCATGCGTAAGGCTTGTTTCGGATCCACCTTCGGCGCCCGCCACATCCGTGGACTCGAGGAGAATATCTGGAAAGTGTTGGCGCCAATTTCGCGCGCGCGTTCAACCGCGTTTGAAACCCCGCCCGCCGTTCCGAGATGCACCCCAATCCGCTTTACCATCTGACCAGTCTAATTGGATGCGATCGGCTCCGCGCCGTAAAATAGTCAGGTATGGGATGGACGTGGAATAAACGATCGGACCTCGAGCACCAAGCCGTCAAACTCTCGGCGGGGCCGCGCCTTCGCGCCGCCATGGTCCTGGCGATCGTTGCCGATCTGGTCCAACTGGTCATCTTTCCCATGTTCATTGAGGGCGCGATGTCACCTGCCGATGACCTGTTGGATCTCGGCGTTGGAGGCGCGCTGGCGTACCTGCTTGGTTGGCACTGGGAGTTTCTGCCCTCGTTTCTCGCCAAACTCGTACCTGGAGTCGACCTGGTTCCGCTTTGGACGCTTGCGGTTGCAAATGTTTATCGAAAATCGAAGCAGCTCGCCGTTTCGATGGAAGAAACCCAGGCTGCAAACCCAACCCATGAGGCCCCTCGAAATTCCTGAGCCCGATGGGATGTCAAGAACCCCATGGCAGAGTAGGATTCTGTGCAGGATGAACATGAACCGTCGAGATCTTTGCGTTGCACTTTCTTCGATAGCAGCAATGGCTGCTGCCCTACCGTCCGAGGGTCAGTCGGCCTCCGCAGCTTCACCTTCTCCGGCTCCGGCAGAGGAGCCGGTGCTGTCGGCGCAGCGGTCGTTTCCATTCGATCAGCTTCCGGTGAAGAAAGGCCCTAATGGCGAGACGCGACCCGTTCTTCATGGCGTGCTGCCCACTGGTGAGTCAGTCGAGCTTCATGAGACTACATTGCTGCCGGGACATATGCCGCACCCACCGCATAAGCACAAACACTCCGAGCTGATGCTGATTCGCGAGGGAACACTCGAGTTCGACAACAACGGCAGTCCTGAGCGCGTAGGGCCGGGCGGCGTGGTCTTCGCCGCGTCGAACATCATGCACGGGCTGAAAAATGTGGGCGAGACAAACGCCAATTATTTTGTCGTCGCCATTGGCCACGAGTAGTGGAGTGAAGCATCAGGCCGTCGGCTCCAGGTGTGCGGTGAAGTGGCGCAGGAATGGCGCTTCATACATCAGCCGCATTCCTTTGATCCATGCACGCCGCTCCCACACCTGCAAAATAATCTCGACTACGTAATCGATATGGCTCTGCGTATAGACGCGGCGCGGAATGGCCAGGCGCACCAGTTCCATCTGAGCGGCGCCCGCAAACATCAGGCTGCCTATCTCCACCGACCGGATGCCGCCTTCGAGATACAGTTCGTTTGCGAGAGCAACACCCGGAAACTGATCGACTTGAATGTGCGGCAGGAACGCCTTCGCGTCAATATAGATGGCATGGCCGCCCGGCGGTTGCACAATTGGAACCCCGCGCTCGGCGATATGGTTGCCCAGGTAGGCCGTCGAAGCGATTCGATAGCGAAGGTAATCCTCTTCGAGAGATTCCTGAAGACCTACTGCCACCGCCTCAAGATCGCGCCCGGCGAGCCCGCCGTAGGTGGGATAGCCTTCCGTAAGAATCAGGAGATTCTGCTCCTGGCGCGCGAGTATCTCGTCGTCGGTGCACAGAAATCCGCCGATATTTGCCATGCCGTCTTTCTTGGCAGACATGGTGCAGCCGTCTCCAAGCGAGAACATCTCCTGTGCGATCTGCTTGGGCGTCTTGTGGGCAAACCCCGGCTCGCGCATCTTGATGAAATACGAGTTTTCAGCGAAGCGGCAGGCATCAAAGTAGAGCGGAATTCCATGCTTGTGGCACGCTGCTGATACGGCCCTTGCGTTTTCCATCGACACCGGTTGCCCGCCGCCGGAATTGTTTGTCACTGTCAGCATGACCAACGGAATCCGTTCGCGGCCCACCCGGCCGATCAACTCCTCAAGGGCCGCAACATCCATATTGCCTTTGAACGGAAACAGCTTCTCAGGATGCCGGGCTTCGGAAATCTGCAGGTCGACCGCTTCAGCGCCGACAAACTCCACGTTGGCCCGCGTGGTGTCGAAGTGCGTGTTGTTCGGCACCACGTCGCCTTTTTTGCACATCACGGTAAACAGGATGCGTTCCGCGGCCCGCCCCTGATGCGTGGGAATCACATGGACGTAGCCAAAGATATCCTGAATGGAACGCTTGAAGTGTTCGAAGCTCCTGCTGCCGGCATAGCTCTCGTCGCCCTCCATCATGCCTGCCCACTGGTGCGTGGACATTGCGCCGGTCCCTGAATCCGTCAGCAGGTCGATCAGCACATCGTCGGCAGAGAGCAGAAATAGATTGTAGTGGGCGGCGCGCAGAATCCCTTCGCGGTGTTCGCGCGTGGTCCAGCGGATGGGCTCAACACTCTTGATTCGAAATGGCTCGATAATGGTTTTGGAAGGCATTCGAACACGCTCCCGGAATGACGATCATTTTGAGGCGGAACACACGCACGCGGCATACCCTTTTGCGGTGTAGTTATCGAGAGCGCATGTGTATTGGGGCCAGAACAGCGCCAGCGCACGACCCATGTTGCCGACGAAGTAGTCGCGGAGGTATCCCTGGCTTTCTGCGGTGTTTGCGGCGGCATCAGCCTTGAACCCAGCGATCAGTTTTTCCTCTGCCGAGGGCGAAAACTGCGACTCGTGGTAAGTCTGTGCGTAGTCATATTCTCTGGCCCAGGTTGCGTCGATACCCGTCTGATTTGAGGCCGCAATCACAACACAATTCTCAATGATTGAAGACGACGGGTTAACGCGGGCCACTGTAAATGAAGGATTGTTGCCATCGACAGGGGATATGGAGGGAACCAATTTGATTGCAGTCATCCGGCCACTTGTGGCATGCAGATCCGTGCCCTCGGGCTCCAGCAACCGCATCTCGTCCATATGTGTGTGCCCGAAGATTCCAAGCCGAATCACGTCGGCGTATTCGACCATCAGATCGGCCATTTTGTCTGACGACAAGAACATCACCGGCGGCTGTCCCGCGCAAATATTCCTGAACTTCGATATGGTCGAGTAAGGGTCAATGCCGGGCGGAATGTGCCCCATAAGCCATACTCGTTGGCCGGCATCGCGCGCATCATTCAACTGCCCCTCCAGCCATCTCATCTGTTCTGAAGCCGGAGCTGGGTCAGCATTGCCGGCACATGTGCTGTACCTGGGCGACAGGAAAAGGTCATTGACGACAATCAGGCGGGTGTTGCGCATCGGCTCGGCCATGGCAATGCTGTAGTAGCCGCCCGCTCCGAATTCGGCGAGCGCAATTTCCTTTTGGGAGGCCGGCAGGCCCTCCGCAACAACCTTCCCGGCCTGGGCAAGAAAGTCGCTCCCGGCAGTGAGCTGATAGTCGCCACATCCGCTGTCGTTATTCCCCAGAGCCACGTAAACGGGAATGCCCGGGAAAGACGCGCGGAGTTCGTACATCACAAACGCCATTGTCTTGACAACGAAAGCCTGGTAGTCCTCCGCCGCTGGGTTAGGAAACAATTTCGCAAACCTGCAAGTAAAGGCATGGGCTATCAGGTCGCCGCTCACCGTTATAAACCGTGCCTCGGGTTGGCGGGCCTTCATAGCTTCCAGGCTGGAGCGAAGCAGTGTGAAAGGAGTGTCGACGCCTTTTGCGTGGCACGTCTGCTGAAGTTCGTCAAACGCCTGTTGCGCACCGGCTGAAGCCCGAGCTGAGAGGATCGAACGCCATCCGCTCACAGGCGCTGCGGCAAGTTCCTTCACCTTGCCCGGATCGTGAAAGGGATCGAAGTGAATATCGCTGAGGAAGATTGCGGGGATGATTCCGCTTTCCGCCTGAGCTGAAGCTGCGGTGTGAGGCCTCGAGGCTGGCTCCGCCTCTTGAGCGCCTGCGGCGTGTGTCCACGCGAGCCCAATGGAAAGGCAAGTAAGTGCTGCGACAATGAGGACCGGCAAACGAGAAGCCATTCGAATGTAGGGAATCATCGTAGTGCATTAATACTAAGGGATTGGCGAGGACTTTTCATGAACTGCAAGCCGCCCCGCAAGATGCACTTCAATTGCATCCCTTTACAGCCAACTCCCCGGCATTTCCACCACAACGAGTGCATCAGGGCTGACTGTGCGGCGACGGTCGACATTGAAGGCCGATCGCTACTTGGCCTCGTCGAGAGGCGCAAGGCCGTACGGGTGAATCCGCTGACCTCTTGAGCACTACTTCTGCCCATTCCCTGCCCTACTTGTGCGAAACATCGCAATGGCCTCAATTTCGACCAGCAGTTCGGGCCGGCAGAGAATTGCCTGGATGCCGGTTGAGGCCGGAAGCGGATCGAGACCTTGCTCCTCGAAAAAAGCAGTTCGCAACGCGTTAAAGACGTCGTAGTCGCGTCCGATGTCCCGCAGAT
>Ga0209698_10003794_pt1 | contig 16675 bp, 12 predicted proteins | sample LitLauG_LLR_2012_FD_187203 | JGI IMG/M metagenome (GOLD analysis project Ga0209698, IMG submission 187203) | Freshwater sediment microbial communities from Pennsylvania, USA - Little Laurel Run_MetaG_LLR_2012 (SPAdes) (version 2) | ecosystem: Environmental > Aquatic > Freshwater > Creek >...
ACTCATAGCAATCCTGTGATGGGGTCGCCTCGCTAGGGCGTGCTGCCGTCTCGTAAAAAGAAAGGTTTCCATGAAGAGCCGCATTATTGTATTCACCGTGTTCATTTGCTTTCTGCTTGGCGTCGCAAGTCTCGCCAATGCACAATCCGCATCGGGTCAAATTACCGGTGTCGTTCAAGACGCCTCTGGCGCCGGTGTTGCCGGAGTGGAAGTTACCGTGACCAATCAACTCACTGGTATTGTCCAAAAAACCACTACCACCGCCACTGGCGATTACACTTTCCCCATCTTGCCTGTAGGCATTTATTCTGTCTCCACAGATCCGAAAGGCTTCCGCACCTATCGGCGCACGGATATCAATCTAAACGTCAATCAAACGATTCGCGTCGATGTTGAACTCCAAGTCGGCCAAGTGACGGAAACCGTCGACGTGAAGGCCTCCGCCGTGACTATCGATACGGATACGGCTACTCTTGGCCAAACTGTCGATCAGAAGCAGGTCACCGAATTGCCGCTCGATGGTCGAAACTTTCTAGATCTTCTCTTTCTTGGGAACGGCGCTGTCACGTTAAGCGGCGAACAAGGCGGCATGCGTCAGGGCCAAGGCGACGCCATCAGTATCAACGGCGCCCGTCCCGAATCGAACAACTACATGCTCGACGGAGTTTCGATTACAGACACCTCGCTGGTGACGCCAGCAGTTGTTCTCTCCATCGACGCCATCCAGGAATTCAAAGAGCAAACTGCGATTTATTCCGCCGAATACGGCTTCAGCGCCAATCAGATCAACGTGATTAGCAAGAGCGGCACAAACGAACTTCACGGAGCGCTTTTCTGGTTCGACCGCAACAACGATTTCGATGCGCGCAGCTACTTCGATACCGGCATTCCGGCACTTCACCAGAATCAGTTCGGTTTTGTGGCTGGCGGCCCGGTCGTTATCCCCAAACTCTACAACGGCAAAAACAAAACTTTTTGGATCGCCAACTATGAAGGCGAACGCATTCGCCAGGGCAGCCCTGCCAAAGGCATCGTACCCTCGGCATCTCAATTGGGCGGCCAGTTCACGAGCACGATTATTGACCCTACAACGGGCTTACCGTTCCTCAACAACCAAGTCCCCAGCAGTCGATTCTCGCGATTGGCCAACGTGGCCTTGCAGAACCACTTTTGGCCCGCCGCTAATTACAGTGACGCCAGTGGCAACAATTACTATGCCGTTCAACCCGCGCCGACAAATTCAGACCAGCAAACCTACCGTTTAGATCAGAACCTGGGCAAATGGGGCAATATTTTCGGCCGGGGCACCTACACAAACTACGTCAACACGTCGGCCGGTTTCACCCCACTCGGAAATGCCTTCTTCAACGAGCAGGCCACCAGTTGGCAGGTCAACCACAACGTCAGCATTGGGCCACACCTAGTAAACTCGTTCCGCTTTCGGCCACTTGAATGCCATTGCCAACAATTACGGCGTGGCGCAACCTACGGCGTCTGTCACAGCCATGGGTTTTACCGGCCTGTATAACAACTTGCCTGATATTGAACGCACTTGGGCCAGCATTGGATTGAGCAACGGCTACGCCGGAGTCGGCGGCGCAGTTAACGCATACACTGCCAGCGATCAGCCCATGTCTGACGTTAGCGATTCGCTTATTTACATCAAGGGGTCGCATACTCTGACCGTCGGCGCAAACTACCGGCATTGGCTTTCCAATCGTGAATTGGCTGATAATTTTCTCGGCAACTACAGTTTCGCGGGCTACTTCACCAATCCCAACCCGAAGCTTACGCCCACCAATGACAACGTCATTGCAGACATGTTGTTGGGTTACTTCTCCGGCGCCTCGAACTTCCAGCCAGCCGCCTCAAGCAGCACAGTACCGGGCAACCCGCACTCGTACATCTTCAACTATTTCGCGCCTTATGTTCAGGATGACTGGAAGGTCAATTCACGCCTCACTCTGAATCTCGGCCTGCGTTGGGATTACCGCTCCATACCGTATGCCAGCAACAACAAAATGTTCTGGCTGGACGAATCCAACCCCAAGGGCGGTCTTTGTTTCGCTGACAAGGCACTTCTCACAAACGGAGTGGCGGGCGACCAGAGCTATTACCGCTATTGCGGGAGCAACCATCCTGGCAATGCTTCCCTCACTCCCTTTGCGCCCCGCATTGGCATCGCCTATCGGCCGTTCGGAGGCGATAAGACCGTCATTCGCACAGGCTATGGCATATTTTACGATTCCACCGAGAGCCGTGAGATCGACGACTCCGGCGACAATTACCCATACATTAGCCGCACAAACATCACTCAGAGCGTTGGTACGACTCCGCTCCTCACCACCAATCAGCTATTTCCTCCTTTGACGACCCCTGGCCCAGCGGTTCCGGCGGACAACACGTTCATTGCCGTAATCATTGCGGAACATGTGCGGAATCCTTACGTCCAGCAATGGAACTTCTCCGTTCAACATGCCTTGACTCCGTTCACCAAACTCGAAGCCTATTACCTTGGCACGCGCGGAACTCATTTGCTCCAGAGACGGAATATCGCGCAAGCACTGGCCCCATCTGATCCGAACAATCCAGGCACAGTACTCTCACGCAGGCCCTATCCGAACTTCGGCACCTATATCAACAGCGATTGGTCTGGTTACTCCAGTTACAATTCGTTCAACGCCAAGATCGAACATAACTTCAAGGGCCTAACCTTAACCACAACCTATACGTTCTCAAAGAGTCTCGACGACAAGTCGTCCATTGCCGCCCTTGGAAACAGCACTGCGGGATGGCAGGGCTTCCTGAATAACCACAACACTCGACTAGATTACGGACTCTCCGATTTTGACGTACCCCACCGCCTCGTCACGAGTTTTGTCTACAACTTGCCTTTTGGCCGTGGCCAGAAATTCGCTGGTAACGTTAGTCGGGCTGCGGATGCTGCCATTGGCGGTTGGCAATTCAATGGAATTATGACGCTCCAAAAAGGGTTCCCTTATTCCATCTATGCCGCCGACAAAAACGGCTTGCTTGACAACTTCTTCAACCGGGCCAATATCGTCGGCACGGCCTTCCCCTCCAGCCTCACGCAGAATATTAATCATTGGTTTAACACCGCGGCCTTCGCTCAACCGCAAGCCGGGGTTTACGGGGCAATTGGCCGCAACGTTTACACTGGCCCGGGGCTGAGCAACTTCAATCTGTCCCTATTCAAAAACGTGAACTTTACCGAGAGGGCTAAACTTCAACTCCGCTTGGAATCGTTCAACACCTTCAACCATGCTCAATGGAGCACGCCAAATTTCGACCTGACCAACCCGGGTGCGTTCGGCACTATTAGCGGCGTTCAAGTCCCCGGCCGTATCGCACAAGTAGGAGTTAAGCTACTCTTCTAGCTGTGCGCAGATTTGTAATTGCATTCGTCGCGCTTTCGGCGGCACGCCTTTTCTCTCAAACCTCGCAAGCCAGCCTACAAAGCTACTTCGAGCAGGGAGAAAAGGCGCTCGCCGAAGATCGGCTCTCAGACGCGGAAACTTTTTACCTCAAACTCAAAACCCTTGCTCCCAACGTGGCCGAAGTCTACGGCAGACTCGGCCTCGTTTATTTTCAGGAGAAACGGTTTGACGAAGCTGTCCCGGTCCTCCGGCAAGCCCTCAAACTCAAGCCCAGTCTGCCGAACACAGACATCCTACTCGGCATGTCGCTCTCGGAAATCGGCCGTTATTCAGAAGCCTTACCCATTCTGGACAAAGCCTTTCATCACACCTCCGACAGCGCCCTCAAACGCATGAGTGGGCTCCAATTGGAGCGTACCTACACCGGCCTGCGCCGCGATAACGACGCTGTTCAAACCGCGCTGGAACTCAATCGCCTCTTTCCTAAAGATCCGGAGATCCTCTATTACGCGAGCCGCCTTTTCGGCAACTACGCTTATCTCTCGCTGCAGAAACTTACAGAGGTGGCCCCGGAATCGGTATGGCGTCATGAGGCGGCTGCCGACGCGTACGAGGCCGCCGGTAGTCACGAGTTCGCAGCCGCTGAATACCGCAAGGTCTTGGCACAAGCCCCCAACCGTCCTGGTGTCCACTTCAGACTGGGCCGCGCACTTCTGCCCACGTCGCCCGCCGACGCCGCCCACGAATTCGAAGCGGAACTTGCCCTCGATCCAACCAATTCCAATGCCGCTTACGAACTCGCGGAACTGCATCGTAAAGCGGGCGAGATCGAAAAAGCGCATGAGCTGTTTCTGGCCGCATTGAAATACTATCCCGATTTCGAAGAAGCAAATGTAGGCCTGGGCAGATCGTTGCTCGCGATTGGCAAACCGGAGGAGTCAATGGCTTATCTGCGCAAAGCGGCTCAACTCAACCCCCGCGATGAAGTTCCTTACTACCAGCTTTCGCTGGCGTACAAAGCTCTCGGCAAACCCGACGAACAGAAGGCTGCTCTCGAAAAGTTTCAACAGCTTAAAGCGGAAAACGCCAACCAGCCGGATCTCTTGAAACCAACTGAGATAACCAGGCAGCAAGCTCAATAAGCTGCACTTAAGTCCCGTAGGCGAAATCGACCTTGGTTATCCCGAAAGCTTGCAGAATGCCGCGAATGTCGGTCTCTGCATTCTTCCGCGCGTCGCCAAGGATGCCCATATCGACTGCCGATTTCTTGATGTCCTCAAGCGCTTGCAGCCGTGCCTTGTGTTCCAAATCCACGTCCGGCGAAACCCAAGGCGTCCACCAAGTAATACTGCGGTCCCACACTTTGGTATTCTTCTCGTCGATAAAGGCTTCCTGAATGTGCGGCGGCGGCAAATGAATGTTCGCAACACCTTGATGAACGGTCACGTCCTCGGGTTTCAAATCGGCTAGATCGACTCCCGCCAGGACTCTGCCCTGTACCAGGAGCAGAATGGATTCAGCCCCGACGGGCGACTTTTCCTCCTTCATTCCGACAACCTTTTCGATTCCATACCTCACAGTCACGAGTTCGTTCAGTTGCCTGACTTCTTTGATCACCGCCGCCGAATCGAGTGCCTGTTCAGCGGCGTCTTTTCGTGACACGCGGAGATACAAGGCCAGCGCGATCAATAGCAGGATAAGAGCAGCGGCGGAGAATGGTGCAATCCAACGAGTCATTCGGCGTAGTATACACCGCGCCCTCGACGCGATTTTGATACCGTAGCGTCAAAGCCACCTTGAGAAAACGAACCGTGCGCCTGCGCCCATTCCTTAGCCTTTTCGCCGTTGTTTTCACTGCGGTCAGTTTGCCGGCCCAGCAAGAGACCGCCGCCAAAGAAGAATTCTTTGAGATGCGCATTAGCCCGCTTTTCGCGAACAATTGCTACGCCTGCCACACCGATGAACACATGGGCGGCCTTCAGCTTGATACGGCCGAACATGCCATGAAAGGCGGCAAGTCCGGGGCTGTTATTGTTCCCGGAGACGCAGAGCACAGTTTGATGATGAAGGCAATTCACTATACCGATCCGAAGCTCAAAATGCCACCGACAGGGCGACTCAAAGATTCTGACATCGCCGATATTGAAACTTGGATCAAGAATGGCGCTGTATGGCCGAAAACCGCGGCAGCAGCGACTCCGGCGCCACATTCGGCACCGTACACGATCACGCCCGAGCAGCGAGCATTCTGGTCGTTCCGCCCCATCGCCAACCCCGCAGCGCCTAACGTTCACGACAAGAAATGGGCGCGTAGCGAAATCGACCGTTTTCTGCTGGCGAAGTTAGAAGAGAAGAACCTGAAACCGGTCCCACCGGCGTCGAAACGTTCGCTCATCCGGCGCGCTTATTTCGATCTCACGGGCCTGCCGCCCTCGCCGGCCGAAGTCTTGGCGTTTGAGCACGACACTTCGCCCAATGCTTTCGCAAAAGTTGTCGACCGGTTGTTGGACTCGCCTCGCTACGGTGAAAAATGGGGCCGTTTCTGGCTCGACGTCGCGCGTTACTCCGACGATCGCCTCAACTCTGAGCGTGACGATCCTTACGAGAATTCTTTCCGCTATCGAGATTGGGTGATTCAGTCCATCCAGCAGGACATGCCCTTCAACCAATTTGTGAAAGCGCAAATCGCCGGAGATTTGCTGCCAAATCACGAACTCTACGAAGCGGGTTTGGGGTTCTACTCACTCAGCCCTGAGTTTCAAGACGACCGGGTTGATGCCACGACGCGTGGGTTTATGGCGCTCACCGTCGCCTGCGCCACTTGCCACAACCATAAATACGATCCCATCCCCACGCAGGATTTCTACTCGCTACTAGGCATCTTCAACAACACGGAATTACACGAAACGCCGTTAGCTCCGAAAGAAGAAGTCGAGCGTTGGGAGGCGCAAAAGAAGCTTCTCGATACGCAAGAAAGCGAAATCAAAGAATTCGTCAGCCGTCAAGCGAACGAGCTGGCGGAGATTCTGGCGCAAAATACGGCGGATTATATGCTGGCAGCGGGCAAGTCCGATAACCCGTCGCTCGACAAAGAGACTCTGGAGCGACTCACAAAATACCTAGCGGCTCCCAATCACAAGCATCCATACCTTGATGGCTGGAATAAAGAAAAATCTCCGCAAGCGGCGCACGATTTTCAAGCATTGCTGCTCGACGTCAATAAAGAAAAGAAGCACATTGACGACGAGAACCACATTCGCCTGGGCCTCAACCCGAGCCGCGAAAATCTTTCCGACGCCAACCTAGCCTCCATGGCTCGCGACAAATACGTCCTTTGGGAGGACTTCTTCGGCGACAAAGGCGTGTTCCACTATGGCGATGGCGCTATTGACCGCTTCCTCACGGGCGTCTGGAAAGCTCACCTCGAATCGCTTCATGCCCGGCAAGCAGAGTTAAAGAAGCAACTCCCGTCCCGCTACGCCTATCTGCAAACCATCGCAGACAAGAAGAAGCTTGACGAAGCGCGCGTCTGGCTGCGCGGCAACAAAGACAGTCCAGGCGAACCTGCTCCGCCGCACTTCCTCGCCATTCTGAGTGACGGGACGCCGCCGAAATTCGCCCATGGTAACGGGCGTCTTGATCTGGCGGAAGCAATTGTCGACCCCAACAATCCGCTCACTGCGCGCGTGATCGTCAATCGCGTCTGGCAGCAGCATTTCGGCCAAGGGATTGTTCGCACACCCAGTAACTTCGGCAAACAAGGCGATACTCCTTCCCATCCGGAACTGCTCGATTACTTAGCCACCCGATTTATGGACGAGGGCTGGTCACTCAAAAAGCTTCACCGCGAGATGATGCTTACCTCCGCCTATGCGCTCAGCACGGAAAATGACGAGACAAACTTTGCGGCCGATCCGGAAAACCGTCTACTGTGGTGCGCCAATCGACGGAGGCTCGACGTGGAGTCCCTTCGCGATTCGCTGCTCTTTGTCGCCGGAGATCTCGACCTGAAAATGGGCGGACCCGCCACAGCGTTCGGCCCAGACAACCACCGCCGCACGGTTTACGGTTTTGTCAGCCGCCGCCGGCTCGACCCGGTTCTCGCGCTCTTCGATTTTCCTAACCCTATTGCCACCAGCGAGCAACGTTTACCCACGCTGGTTCCGCTGCAAAAGCTGTTTTTCATGAATAGCGATTTCGTGATGGAGCAATCCAAGGCGCTGGCCAAGAAACTCCAAGAATCCACCGGTGATGAGAATACACGCATTACCAGCGCCTATCGTCTACTCTTTCAGCGCGAACCAACGCAGGAAGAGCGGAAACTCGCTAACGATTTTCTGCACGGTACGTCCAATGCTTGGCCGCAATATACGCAAGTCCTGCTAAGTTCCAACGAATTTAGCTATTTGAACTGAGGCTTTGATCATGACTAGACGCGACATGTTACGCACCATGGGAGCCGGTTTCGGCATGACTGGTTTGGCCGGCACGCCGACAGCCGCGAACCAAACCAATCCTTTGGCGCCCAAGAGCTCTCACTTCCCAGCCACGGCGAAACACGTAATTTTCCTCTTCCTGAACGGCGGCCCCTCTCAGGTAGATACCTTCGACCCTAAGCCGCTGCTGCAAAAGTACAGTGGCCAGCCCATGCCATCAGGCAACCTTAAAACAGAGCGCAAAACCGGAAGTTTGCTCGGTTCGCCCTTTCAATTCCACCGCTGCGGCAAAAGCGGCATCGAAGTGAGCGAGATTTTCCCAAAACTGGGCACCTGTATTGACGATTGCTGCGTCATCCGCTCCATGTATACGGACATTCCGAATCATGAACCGTCGCTGTTCATGATGAACTGCGGCACGCGCGTACCTGGCCGCCCCTCCATGGGTTCGTGGCTGACTTACGGCCTCGGCTCGGAAAACCAAAATTTGCCGGGCTTCATTGTTCTCTGTCCCGGTTATCCGATTGTCGGCCCGCAACTTTGGACCTCGGCCTTTCTTCCCGCTATCTACCAAGGGACTTACATTCCTAATAGCGAACGAACTCCGGATAAACTGATTCACTACATCCGCAATAACGTAATCACCACTTCCGATCAGCGCCGTCAACTTGATCTTCTCGCCAAACTCAACGGAGTCCAGATGCAGCAGGAAGGTGCAGACCAAATCCTGGAAGCCAACATTCAAACATCCGAAATCGCTTTCCGTATGCAAGCAGAAGCGCCTGATGTATTTGACATCACCAAAGAAACCGAAGCCATGCGTGCCCGCTATGGCGACAACGATTTCGGCCGAGGCTGTTTGATGGCGCGCCGTCTCATTGAACGTGGCGTTCGCATGGTGCAGGTCTATTACGGCAATGGCCAGCCCTGGGATAACCACGACGACATTCTGATCCATCACGAACTTGCAAACAAAGCGGACGCGCCGATTGCGGCGCTCCTGCAAGATCTGAAGGCCAGTGGCTTACTCAGTGAAACGCTGGTCATTATTGGCGGCGAGTTCGGCCGCACGCCCGTTGTTGAAGTGAGTGGCTTAGTCAAATATCAAAACGGCCGCGATCACAATAGCTGGGGCTTTTCAACGGTCCTCGCAGGCGGCGGCGTCAAAGGCGGCACAACCTATGGCGCAACAGACGACTTTGGTTTTAAAGCGGTGGATAAGCCGGTTCACATTCATGATCTGCATGCCACCGCGCTGCACATGCTTGGCATGGATCATACGAAACTAACTTACCGCTATAGCGGACGAGATTTTCGTCTAACAGATGTTGCGGGCAACGTAGTTCATGACATTATTGTGTGAGGCACTTCTCAGCTCGGAGACCTTCTGTGAACCGGCTTACACTTCTCGCCGCGCTCGGTATTTTGCTTTCACAACCCGCTGCACCCGATGCACGGCGCTCGGTTCGCTGCACGGGGCGCACCACGGCCCTTCATTCCTTCCTCGTTCAAGTTCCTAGGCAGTTCGGCAGTGGCGGCCAGCTCACGCTATTGCAAATTGTCGAAAACGGCGCGCACGTCAAGCCTGGCGATCTCATCGCTGAATTCGATTCAACAGATCAACTCAAACAAGCCCGTGAAGCCACAGCGAAGTTCGATGACTTATCGCATCAAGTGGATCAAAAGCGCGCAGAGCAGAAGAGTAATGCCGAAAAACGCAACTCTGACCTGATCCGGGCGCAAGCCGATTTGGATAAAGCGCAAATCGATATCAAGAAGGGCCCCGTTTTAAGCGACCTGGATCAACAAAAGAACCAAGGTGAAGCTGGAAGATGCCCGCGCGCACGTAGCCAGCCTGCAGCGCTCGAACCGCTTCCACGAACAAGCGGAAGCCGCTGAGTTACGGATTTTAGAATTGCAGCGCGACCGCCAGAAACTGAACGTCCAGCAGCAAAAAGACAACGCCGCCAAGTTAACCCTTCGCGCTCCCATTACGGGCATGGTGGCCTTAGAAAACACCTTTCGAGGCAACACGCTAGGGCACGCCCAGGAAGGCGACCGCCTCTACTCTGGCCAGCCGTTGATGAAAGTCTTTGATCCGTCCACGATGGTGGTGCTCGTTTCGGTGGGTGAGCCGGATGGCGCCATTCTTAAACCCGGCGCGAAAGCGTCTATCCATCTTGATGCCTTCCCGGATCTCAACTTCAGCGCGCACTTCGATTCCGCCAGCCCGGTGGCTACCGCTGCGGTCGATAGCTCAATCAAAACGTTCACCGCACGCTTCGTACTCGATCAAACCGATTCACATTTGCTGCCCGATCTGTCCGTAGCTGCGGATATCGAGGTTCAGAACTAGTGGCTCAGTCGCGCAAAGTTTGGCTCAGGCTTGGCATGGTGGCGCTTGCCGTTGCGGGAACGGCCTTCGCTTGGAAGCAGTACGCAAATCGCCGCAGCACGCTTGATTTACCCACCGCTCCGGTGCGCCAGGGCGACTTTGCCGTGCTTGTTCACTGCCGTGGCTCTCTCACCGCGCGGCGGACCGTCCAAGTCACCGCGCCCGTCGGTGTGCAAGATCTCCAGATCGTTTGGCTTGCCCCGTCCGGCGGCAATATTAAAGAAGGTGATCCCATTGTTCGCTTCGATAAGAGCAAGTTAGAGCAGGAACTCCGTGAGAAGCGCGTCGCTCTGCAGCAGGCACAGGCAAGTCTTGACCAAGGCGAAGCACAGGCGCACATGCGCTCCGAACAGGATAAGGTCGATCTCGCCGGAGCTAATTATCAAAGCGAACGCGCCCGGCTTGAGGCGTCGAAACAGGCTATTGTCAGCGTCTCGGAAGGGCAGAAGAGCGCGATTGATCAGCGCATCGCCGAAGAAAAAGTCGCGGTACAGGACGCAACCACAAACCTGCATGCCAGGTCGGACGATGCCAAGAATGCTTCACTCCGCCGTTTAAGAGACGAGGCCCGGGCGGAACTTACCCGCACAGAGCAGCGTCTTGCTCTCATGGAACTCAAGTCTCCCTTGAACGGCATAACCACTTACGCATCGAATACCTCCCAAGGTTGGATGAATGCGCAGCCGTATAAAGTTGGAGACCACGTTTTCTCTGGAGCCACCATCGCCGAAATTCCCGATCTGTCCACTTTGGAAATGGAGTCGAAAGTGGAAGAAACCGATCGCGGCCATATTGCCGAAGATGATGCAGTCAAGGTGCACGTGGATGCATTCCCTGAGAAAGTGTTCGACGCCAAGCTAGTTTCTATTTCCCCTCTCACTGAACAGAGTTTCGAAGAATGGCCGCCGGTGGCCACTTTTCGCGCTTTCGCCCGAATTAGCCCCACCGATCCGAAACTCCGTCCCGGCATGAACGCCGCCGCGGATATCGTGCAAACCAAGCTGCCCAATGCTTTCAGCGTTCCCGCAAAGGCTCTGTTTACATATCAAGGCAAACCTGTCGTCTATTTGAAAATCGGCGGCACTTATAAAAAAACCGCTGTCACCGTTCGGGCCCGGAATGTGGATGAAGTCGCAGTCGAGGGCGTCCACACCGGTGACGTTGTCACTCTCGTCGACCCGGAGTTGGCAAAGAAATGAGCGCGGCCACTCAGACCCACCCCATCGTACCCAGCCGCAAATTCCCGCTGCGCGCTCTATTGTGGCTGTTTTCCATTGCGATTCTTGCCGGCCTTGGATTTTGGAGCGTTCGCAGTTTCACGCTCACAAAGGAAGTGGTGATCCCTACCGTAAAAGTTCGCCGTGGCGATCTGAGCCTGGCTCTCACCGCTCGCGCGGAACTCCGCGGTGGCGATGCTGAGACACTCGCCGCACCTATGACTGGAGGCGAGCAGCACATCACTTCCTTGCTGAAGCCAGGCGATCAAGTCAAGCCAGGCGACACCGTGGTTCAACTCAACACCAGCGAACAGGAATTCAAACTCAAGGAAGCTGAATCCGATTTAGCGGAGGCCGAACAGCACTTGGCTCAAGCCAAAGCGCAAAACGCTGCCGATTCCGAAGATGATGCTTACGCCCTCTCAAAAGCAAAGTCGGACGTATTGCTCGCTGAATTAGACGTTCGCAAGAATCCAATCAAAGCCGCCATCGAAGCCAAACAAAACGATCTTGCCCTCAAAGCAGCCAAAGACAAGCTGGCTCAGCTCGAAGCTAACATCGGCAATCGTAAAACCACCAACACCGCCGCCGTGGCCATTCAAGAAGCCGCGCGCACAAAAGCATTGGAGGCGATCAAGACGGCCCGTCAGAACATTGAATCGATGACGCTCAAAGCCCATCACGCGGGCTACGTCTCCGTCAAACAATCCAACCCGCAGGGTTTTATGTACAGCGGCATGACGCTTCCGCTTCTTCAGGTTGGCGATAGCGTAAACCCGGGAATGCCCATTGCCGAAATCCCCAACCTTCAAAATTGGGAGGTGGTCGCACGGATGGACGAACTGGATCGTGGCCATGTCTCGCTCGGAGATAAAGCCGACATTACCGTCATAGCCGCTCCCACACACAAGTTTCACGGCCATGTGAAAGACCTGGGCGGCACCACCGGCGCGTTTTGGGATCGCCATTTTGAGTGCAAAATTGCGCTCGATGATCCGATCCCCGAACTTCGCCCCGGCATGAGCGCCGTCGTCCTCATGACCACCGACGAAATGCGCAACGTCTTGTGGATTCCAGCACAGGCTCTGTTTGAAGAGGGTGGCCGTACTTTCGTCTATTCACGTTCCGGCAAGAGCTTCGTCACGAAAGACGTCAAACTGCTGCGCCGCAATGAAACCCGCGCTGTCATTGACGGCATCGGCCAAGGGCAAGAGGTCGCGCTCTCCAATCCGCTCGAACTCGCGAAAAAGAAAGATTCAACGGCCAATCCTTTGCAATCGGTGCAAAAGTGAGCCAGTCCGTCGGCGTTTCCCGCCACTTGTCTGACATTCTGCAGGCGGGCCAAAATCTATTGGCGCAAAAGACCCGCAGCATCCTCACCGCACTAGGCATCATTTTTGGCGTGGGCGCTGTGATCGGCATGCTCGCTATCGGCGCCGGGGCACGCGCGGAATCTCTGCGTTTTATTGAACAACTCGGTGTGCGAAATGTGTTGGTGGAATCTCGTCCCGCCACCAGCGATCAGGAACTGCAGCAAAAGCGCCGCACGTCTCCCGGCCTCACCGAGCGCGACGTCCGCATTCTGGAATCCAACCTCGATTCGGTCGAAGCATTGTCGCCGCGTAAGGGTCTTCATCCTGCTCTTGTTCTTCCCAAACCTGCCAAAGAACTCCCGGAACTCTACGGTGTTCGTCCGTCCTATGCCGACATTCACAATTGGCATTTGGCGGAAGGACGTGTCTTTACCGATAGCGAGTCAGACCAGAGTTCTGCCGTTTGTGTCTTGGGAGAATCCGCCAAGGTTTCGCTTTTCGGCTATGGATCTGCCCTTGGAAAGTTCGTGAAAGTCAACGACCAGTGGCTGCAAGTAATCGGTGTTCTGCAAGCGCAAGTCGTATCCGGCGCTAGCACGGCGCAAGACTTGAACCAAGTGATTTTCATTCCTCACCGTACTTTGCGCTATCGCTTCTCCGATATGGGCGGTTATTTGAAAGACGAGTTAGATGGAGTTGATATACGTCTTAAGCCGGGCACCGACAGCGTGGAGGCGTCCAAAGTCGTCGTCGCTATTCTCAACTCAACTCATCACAATACGCCTGATTTCGCGGTTACGATCCCAGCCGAGCTATTAGCTCAGCAGCAGCACTCGCAAGCCATCTTCACGTATGTGATGGTCGCCATCGCGGCTATTTCATTGCTCGTGGGCGGCATCGGCATCATGAATATCGTCCTGGCAACCGTCCTCGAACGTACGCGCGAAATCGGTATTCGCCGCGCTACCGGAGCGCGCCGCGCCGACATTGTGCGGCAGTTTCTCTTCGAATCCATCTTGATTTCCATCAGCGGCGGCATTCTCGGCATCGCCTTCGGCTATTTTCTAGCGTGGCTCATCGCGGCTGCGGCCGGTTGGAGCACGATTGTCACACTCACATCCATTGTCATTGCCTTCGGAGTATCAGCGGCCGTTGGCCTGGTCTTTGGCATTTATCCGGCGCGCAAGGCGTCGCGCATTGATCCGATTGAAGCCCTCCGATATGAATAGATTTCTCGCCGTTGCTCTCATTGCATCCACAGCCTGGCCTTCGCAAGCGGGCGATTTTCTAAGCGACCGCTTCTGCCGGAAAATCGAAGCGCGCCAGGTGAAGGTTCGCGACGTGGAAGGTATTGAGCAGCACATCGCCGACGGTAAACTCCGCCTTCATTTGCACGACTTCCTCGAACTGCTGCTAAAGAACTCCACGACTGTACAGATCACCCGAATGGACGTTTACACCGCGGCCGATGCGGTAACGGCCGCCAAAGCACCATTCGACCCCGTGCTTGCGCCTAGCTTCAACGTGCAGCGTACGCTCTCTCCGCCATCGCCGTTTTACCTGACCCAGGGTGTGACGAGCAACCTGAACCAGCAGAGCACCATTGCCTACAACCAGTTGTTGCCCAGCGGCCAGACCATCGGATCATCGTTTCAAACCTATCGTGATTCAGGCGCATTTTACACCACACCGGCGCTGTTCGGCTCGCTCAATTTTTCCGTCACGCAGCCCCTGCTCCGCAATCGAACAGGCATCGAAGCGCGCGCCCCACTCATCATGGCGCGCACCCAGCTAAACATCACTACCGAACTCAGTGAATCCACCATTGGCGATGCCGTGGCGCAAGCGGCCCAGCAATACTGGCAGGCGATTCTGGCGCGCGACGCCATACATGTGCAGGAACAAGCTCTCGCGCTTGCCCAGAAGGCCAACGAACGAGACAAGCGCGCATTGGAATTGGGCGCCATCTCTCGCCTCGATATCTATCAATCTGAAGCGCAAGTCGCCGACAGCCAGCGCAACCTGGTGCAAGCGCAGCATCAATACACAGCAGCGCTCGACGGCTTAAGGCGACTCATCGGCGCCGATCTCACGCCCGGGTTTCGCGCCACGGAAATCGTGCTCGAAGACGACGCGTCCGCAATCTCTAGTCAAAACGACATTCTGCCCTTCGAAGAAGCGCTTTCGAAAGCTCTGTCCGCCCGCCCAGAAGCGCAAATCGCAGATCAACAACTTTCCATCGATGACCTGAATAGCAAAGTCGCGCGCCAAACTTTTCTGCCCAGGCTCGATCTACAAGTGAACGGGGGTTCCAGCGGCCCTGCGGCAAACTTCGGAGTGACCGGTATCGTTTACCCGGGCTTGTCTGACACATTGAAGCAGGTTCTAGGCTTTAACTATCCAAGTTATGGAATGAGCTTGAATATGAACATTCCGCTTCGTAACAGCACGGCCCAAGCCGCTCTTGCCGATTCCTTGGTGAGCAAGACCCGCCACACTTATCAAAAACGCCAAACGCAAGAGCAAATTATCTTAGATGTGCGCCAGGCCATCAACGCAATCGACTTGGCAAAAGCCACAATCCAAGCAGCTGTAACCGCGCGTGATTTCGCCCGCAAGAATGTGGAAGCCGAGCAGCAAAAATTCGAACTCGGCACAATTCTGGTGTTCGAACTGCTCGATTCACAAACCAAACTCGCTGCGTCGGAAAGCGCTCTTTCAGCCGCCTATGTGAACTATCAGGAAGCGTATGTCAGCTACCAGCGCGCCACTTGGACGCTGCTCAACGGCTTTGGCTTTGTGATCGAAAAGCCCCAGGTGCGCTAGCCTAGCGCTTCACCAGCGGCTTCAGTATTTCATCTAAAACAGCCGGCGCGTTCGCCTGCCGTACCAGATGCGGATACTTCTCTCCATCGTGATAATCCAGCTTCACGATTTTGAAATAACCGGCGTTTTCAACAATCAACTCAATCGGTTCCTTCGAAGCTTTCGAATCGCGAATCGCACCATGTAGCAATTCCTCGCTCGCTTTGCGACCGTTGATGGCCACTAGTTTCATACCAGGCCCTAGTCCTGCCTTGTAGGCAAGAGATCCAATCAGCACATCGCGGATGCTTCCTTCCGCAGTCACCATCCCAAGCGAATACCAAGCGTTCACTCCGTGGTCTCTCGTTTCTAAAGCGCGCTGGTATTCGTTGCTTTGATCGTTGTACTCGAGTTTGTAGCCACCGTCGACAATTCCGTCAAGCGGCGCATGCGGCGATTTCGAATGCAAACGCTCATTCAAGAACTTGCCCCAATCGTTCGGTACAACGGCATTCAAATTTGCGACGACCTCGTCAAATTCGTAAGGCACCACTTCTGGCTTGGTATCCCCGCCTTTACCTAAGAACATCGCCGCAAAATCGTCCAGCGAATGCTTGCCGCCCGACAGTTTGCGCAGCGTCGTATCCACATCCAGCCAAATCAGTTCGCCTTCCGGGTAATAATCCACAGAGCGACGCCAGTTGTCCCACTCACTAGTTGTGCTGTAAAGCGTCTGCGCTGCAGTCGCGGTGTCTTGCAGGTTCCGCCACGTGCGGCCGGGCCGCGTATCCATCTCCGCCGCCGTCACCGCCAGCGCATCTCGATACTGCTCGGCCGTCCAAATCCCACTCCGCGCGGTGAGAACGTCGCCGAAGTATTCCGTCAAGCCTTCATAAACCCAAAGCAACTCGCCCTTCATGGGCTGTTGATAATTGGGCGTTGCGAGTCCTGCAGGGCGTCGATACTTGCCGTTCCAGGAATGCGTGAATTCGTGCGGCAAGAGGCCGCCATTGATCAACTTCAAATCGTCGTCTAAGAAATTTCGCGCATCCACTCGATCGTCGCTCGACTGATGATGCTCCAATCCAAAGTGCGCCACACTATCGCTCAA
>Ga0209698_10003795_pt1 | contig 16674 bp, 19 predicted proteins | sample LitLauG_LLR_2012_FD_187203 | JGI IMG/M metagenome (GOLD analysis project Ga0209698, IMG submission 187203) | Freshwater sediment microbial communities from Pennsylvania, USA - Little Laurel Run_MetaG_LLR_2012 (SPAdes) (version 2) | ecosystem: Environmental > Aquatic > Freshwater > Creek >...
GACCGCACCGACGACAATCGGGCCCGGATCGGCACAAAATTGCTGCCACGCTTCGAAGGCTTGGCCCGCATGTTCGACCGTGCAAACCGACTGAGTGAACCCGCCGTGGGGCCCAAGCCCCGGGATTTCGTCGAACGCCAGCTCTGGCCCGGTAGCGATCACCAGCTAGTCATAACCCACGAGACGGCCGTCGTTGAGCTCAACGACGTTTTCGGCCGGGGAAATTTGCTTTGCGCCGCAGCTCTCGAAACCAATACGGCGGCGTTTCATCAGAGGCGCCAGATCAAGCGTGATGTCCTTGCGCTTGCGCCAGCCGACCCCAACCCAAGGATTAGATGGCGTGAATTGGAAGTAGGTCAGAGAGGATATGAGTTTGATCACATGCTTGCGGCCGAGCTTCGCCTTGAGCTCGTAAGCTACGGAAACTCCGCCAATTCCAGCCCCAAGTACTACGATGTTCGCCAAGGTCGCTCTCCTGCCCAGTAGTGGTTTCGTTGCGAGGCTTCTTGTTCGATCCCCTGTGGCGCATGCTGGACGCCGCCCATCAAATTAGAATATGCGAATATTGCCATGTAAGCAAACAATCTCATCCGAACTATCGTCTGCGATGCTGTTAATTAAAACGCTAGCGTGTCCCGACGAGTTTCTAAACTCACTGGGATTCGCAGGGGTGCCAGCTTGCTTCGAGGAGACTTATCGTTTACCGTATTCAATGATGCGAATGTTCAAATATTCAAACATAATGGGCGGCCCTCGCATCGGCTGACCGGGGAGGAAACGACTATGCGGAACGCTATTCTTGCTTCATCGTTGTTCATCGCTTGCGGGTTTTCTGGTGCCGCATGGGCGGCCGGTACTGCCGACATGGTCGGTAAATGGAAGTGGACGGACTATACTGTCGAGTGCAAAGAGGGCGGTGCCAATGGCATCTCGTGCCTCGTGGTCGATGGCCCAAAAAACAAGGGCATGGAAATGGTCCAATCCAAACTCGAGGGCAAGGATGGTGCCTTTACCGGCGACATCAAGCACCCTGCCACCGGCGAAATCTACAAGACAAAATTGACGCTCAAGAACGCCGACACCTGGAGCATGGACGGCTGCACCGCAGCAAATGTGTGCGCCAAAGGCGATTTCGTCCGGGTCAAGTGATTGAGGGTTGATGTCCGGGTTCTGGCTACATTTTTCCGGGCGTCGCGCGGTGTACTGAGCGACGCCCGTTTTGCATCCGCGTCCGATCGCATAGCAAACGAATAGCTCGAAAGTCCGGTCAAGTAACGCCGGCCAACATAGGATCAATTTTCATGACACAATTCATGATCGACATGATGGCGATGATGATGCCGTACATGAAGCCGATTGCGCTGGTGGGGGCCGGCTTTGCCTTCGCCGGGCTCATCGCCGGCACCATTGGCCGCATGAACGGAACCTGCTCGGCATTGAGCGAACGCCTGGGCAAGATGGGTCTGCTCTTCGGTTTGTTCTTCCTCGCTTGTGAAGCCGCCGGCCGGTTGCTTGGGATGGAACCAACCCTGCTATTTGCCAACGATGTGTATGACCGTGCCATGTATCGAAACCAGTGGCCGTTCTGGACCATTGGATTGGCGCTGGCGGCTTTCGGACTCGTGGTCGCGCGCCTCGGCAAAGGCACCGCCACAGCCTCGACCTGAAAGGCGCACGGCCGCGGCCGCGAATTTGGTGCGGCGCAGCACTATAGTACAAAAATCAAACGCCTGTGCCGCATTTATCACAGCCAATGCCGGCCCAACATGCGTAGATAGCTGCATTCGAATACGTGAATGAAGATTTCAAACCCTCGTCCTCTGCGGACCATCTGAGGGAGGCATCAGGACCTGGCTCTCTTGGACTGGCGGGAATCGCAAAGCGACCCAAGCCCGGACCAGAAGGACTGGCAATCGGGGAGAAGGACGTGAAGAACAACGATAAACGGGGCACTGCCTCAAGCCGGATTGCCATTGCGATCGGCAGCTTGCTGATGAGCACGGCGGCCTTCGCGACCGACGGCTATTTCCAAGATGGCGTTGGCGCGCGCAATACCGCGCTTGCGGGTGCGGGAGTGGCAGACAGTCGTGACGCTACTGCGGCAGCACTGAACCCTGCGGGACTCGTGCACGTCGGCAACGAGATCGACGTTGCCTTGTCGTTCTTCAATCCGTCACGCAGTTTCACGGGATCGGGTGGTCAAGGCTTTACGCCAAACGGCACGTACACCAGCGATTCAAACTTCTTCGCCATTCCCAATATAGCGGCAACGTGGCGGGTGCAAAATAATCCATTCGTGGACGTCATCGGCCTTTCGATGTCGGGCAACGGCGGCATGAATACGAATTACAAAAACGGCATTGCCAATCCGATCTGCGGTTTTCTGCCGCCCGGCGTCGGCACGGGTGGAGGCATATTCTGCGGTGGCCGCGCCGGTGTCGACCTGACCCAGGCGTTGATCAGCTTGGCTTTCGCCAAACAGTTTGGCAATGTTTCGGTGGGCGTCGCGCCGGTGCTCGGCGCACAGTATTTCGAGGCGAAAGGCTTGAGTGTGTTCGGGGCATTTGGCGCCTCGAGCAGCCCAGCTAACCTCACCGACAATGGTCATGATCTGGAATTTGGCATTGGTGTGCGCGGCGGCATCGAGTGGGCGCTAACGCCGAGCATCCGCTTGGGCTTCGCCGGAGCGTCAAAAATCTATATGCAGCCGTTCGGTAGCTACAAGGGTTTGTTCGCTGAACAGGGCGGGTTCGACATCCCAGCCAATCTGCAGACCGGTGTGGCGGTTGATGTTATGCCGAACCTGACTGCGATGGTCGACTATAAGCATATTTTCTATTCCGATGTCGCCTCGATCACCAATGCGTCTGCGTCAGCACTTATGCCCGGCAACCTCGGCTCCAGCACAGGCGCTGGCTTCGGGTGGCAGGATGTCGACGCCATTAAGGTCGGCCTCGAGTGGCGGGCGACGGATAAGCTGACGCTACGCGCTGGCTACAACTGGAATTCGCAGGCGATTCAGTCCAAGGACGTGATGTTCAATATTATTGCGCCGGGCGTCGTGCAGAGCCAGTTCACGGGCGGCGTCGCTTACAAGATTTCGCCGAAGATGGAAATAGAGTTCGCGGCCTTGTATGCGCCGCGGGTCAACGTGACGGGACCTGAACTTCCGATCGCATTCGGGCCTGGCGGTCCGTTCAATTCGACCCACGTCGTCGACATCAGCCTGCAGGAGTTCGAGGCGACGGTCGGCCTGAAGTATCACTATTGACGCGGCAGACATTAGTAACAAGAACAGGGAGCGGGGCGCTTTTTCCGGGGGGAAGAAGCGCCCCAATTTTGTTCCCAATGCTCTCGACGCAAAACGCAATCCCCGCCTCATCCGGCGACTTGGTCACCCCCGCGCAACACGATGTAGATCGCCGGGATCACCAGCACGGTCAGAGCCGTCGACGAGGCTAGTCCGAACACGAGGCTGATGGCCAGCCCCTGGAAGATCGGATCGGTTAGGATGAAGGCCGCACCGATCATGGCCGCGGCAGCTGTCAGGAAGATCGGCTTGAACCGGGTGCTGCCGGCTTCCAGGAGTGCCTGGCGCAGCGGCGTTCCTTCGGCCTGCCGGTGCCGGATGAAATCGACGAGCAAGATCGAGTTTCGCACAATGATGCCGGCGAGTGCGATGAAGCCGATCATCGACGTCGCCGTGAAGGCCGCACCCAGCAGCCAGTGGCCGAGCACGATGCCGATCAGAGTAAGCGGCACCGGCACGAGAATGACGAGCGGCAGCTTGAAGGAGCCAAACTGCGCGACGACTAGCAGATAGATCCCCAAAATTGCGACGATGAACGCCCCCCCCATGTCGCGGAATGTGACGTAGGTCACTTCCCATTCCCCGTCCCACAGCAGGGTCGGCTTGGTATCGTCGACCGGCTGGCCGTGAAAGGCGATTACGGGTGGACCAGCTTTGCCCCAATCCATTTGCAAGATTTTGCCGGCGACCTCGAGCATGCCGTAAATCGGCGCCTCGAAGCGCCCGGCGGTCTCGGCGCTGACGAGCTCTGCGAAGCGTCCGTTGTGGCGATAGATGGGGAACGAAGCGGTTTCGTGCCTGATCGCAATTACGTCACCGAGTTCCACATTCTGGCCTTGCCGTACCGTACCTCCGGCTGGAAGCGGCGTCGACAGGAGGCGCTCGTTGGATGTTTGCGCCGAACGGGGGAGAGCGACGCTGATATCGATAGGCTTTAGGCCCTGACCGCGCTGCGAATAGCCGATCTTGACGCCGCCGATGAGGGCCCCGATCGTATCGTAAACGGCCTGCTCCGATACGCCGTGGAACTCGAGCGCCTCTTGGTCGATCGCAAATCGTAGCCGATCTGGTGGAGGGTGGAAGCTGTCGTCGACGTCAACGACGAAATCGACCGCGGAGAACGCCTCTCGCACCCGGCCTGCCAGAGCGCGGCGCGCGATTTCGTCGGGGCCATAAATCTCAGCCAATAGCGTTGCGAGAACCGGTGGCCCCGGCGGCACCTCGACGACCTTCACCACGGTGCGTGCTGGCGCGGGAAGTCCGCTCAAGCGCTGGCGGATGTCGAGGGCGATGGCGTGGCTCGCACGACTGCGCTCGTGCTTGGGTTTGAGGTTCACGGCAAGTTCGCCCTGCTCAGCACTCTCGCGGAAGAAGTAATGCCGGACGAGGCCGTTGAAATTGAACGGCGCTGCGGTGCCGGCGTAGACTTGGATATTGGTCAACTCGGGCAGGTCCTTCAGCCGCTCTGCCGCTGCCGTTAGCACGCGGTCTGTCTCTTCGAGTGCAGCGCCGCGCGGCAGATCGACGACGACCTCGATTTCGGACTTGTTATCGAATGGCAGCAACTTCACGCGAACGGACTTGGTCGCGAATAAAGAGCACGCGGCAACCGTTGCAACACCGACGGCAATCAGGAACTGCTTCGAGCGGCCGCGGCTGGCGAGCAACGGTTCCGCGATGCGGCGATAGAAAGCGCCCATTGCGCCTCCATCGTGGGTGTCGTGATTGGCAACGTTGCCGGCACCCTCGAAGCGTCCGCGGGCGATTTTGAGCAAGAGCCACGGCGTAATGGTCACTGCCACGAAGAACGAGAAGAGCATGGCCATCGAAGCGTTGGCGGGGATTGGGCTCATGTAGGGGCCCATCAAACCCGATACGAACATCATCGGCAGGAGGGCCGCCACGATGGTGAGCGTCGCCACGATGGTTGGATTGCCGACCTCGGCCACGGCTTCCACCGCGGTCTCGATCAGGCCCTGCTTGCCCCGCATCGACCAATGGCGGACGATATTCTCGACCACTACGATGGCGTCATCGACCAGGATGCCGATCGAGAAGATGAGTGCAAACAGACTGACGCGGTTGATGGTGTAGCCCATCAGCCATGACGCGAACAGCGTGAGCAGGATCGTAGTCGGGATGATAACCAGAACGACGAGACCCTCGCGCCAGCCGATCGCAAGCGTGATCAGCAGCACGATCGAAACGGTTGCGAGCGCAAGGTGGAACAGAAGCTCGTCGGCCTTCTCTGTCGCCGTTTCGCCGAAGTTGCGCGTGACCGTAACTGAAAGACCCTGCGGGATGATGCGCCCCTTCACGGTCTCGAGGCGCTGAAGGATATCTTTCGCGACAAGGACAGCATTGGCGCCCTTGCGTTTTGCGAAGGCAACGCTGACCTCCGTGCGCTTGTCGAGGCTGCCCGCCGCCGTTTTAGTCATCATCCATGCCCGGTGCTCGGGCTCGGCCGCCCCAACCACTACGTCGGCAACGTCCTTGACATAGACCGGGCGCCCGTCGCGCGTCGTCAACAGCAACAGGCCGATATCGGGCACGCCCTGGAGCGTCTGGCCGGCCAGAATGGGAACGGATTTGCCTTCACTGCGAAATGTGCCGGCCTGGAAGCTCCGGTTGGCGTTCGTCAGCTTATCGATCAACTGGCTAAGTGTGATGCCGTAGAGCGATAGCTTCTCCGGGTCCGGCTCGACCCGGATCTGGCTCGGCTCCGCACCCACGATGTAGCTCGCCCCGATATTGTCTACCTTGGTCAGCTCATGCTGGAGTTCCTCGGCAACCTGAGTTAGACCGTTGCCGGTCCAAGCGGGGGCCGTGTCTGGGTCGGCTGACAAGGCGAGCACGACGATTGCGACATCGTTGATGCCGCGTCCGACGATGAGCGGCTCGGGAATCCCTTTGGGGAGATCGGAAATGTTTGCACGGATTTTTTCGTGGACGCGGAGAACGGCCGTGTCCTCCTCGGTGCCGACGAAGAAGCGGGCGGTGACGACAGTGCGATCGTCCTCAGTCTGGGAGTAGACGTGCTCGACCCCGTTAATGCCCTTCACGATATCTTCAAGCGGGCGGGTTACCAGCTCCACGGCCTCACCGGCGCGGTAGCCGTTCGCCGAAACGACGATGTCGACCATGGGGACGCTGATCTGCGGCTCCTCTTCGCGGGGCAATGCGACCAGTGCAATAAGCCCGACGATCACCGCCGCAAGAAGCAACAATGGCGTCAGCGGTGACGTGATGAAGAACCGAGTCAGGATACCGGAAATGCCGAGCTTCATGGCAACACCACGATGTCGCCGTCGTGCAGACCGGAGAGGATTTCCACGCCATCTGGGTGTGTCATGCCTGGCTGAACCACGACGGATGTTCCGCCCTTCAGGGTGACGAAGCTGACACTCGCGCGCCGAAAGACAGCAGCCGGCGGAACCATGATTGCCAGACGCGTTCCTGTCGTGACGTACACCTTCGTGCGCTCGCCAACGAAATAGTCGCCGAGCCCCTCCACGTCGACATCGGCGATGACGCGACCGCCCTGGATCTCAGGATAGACGAGGCGCACCTTCCCCTCGCGCAACGCCTCCCCGCTGTCGGCCGTGACACCGCGCCCGCCGATCAGGACGACGTCTCCAGCCCTCATCGAGCGGGCATGTCGCTCAGGCAACTGAAGCCGCAGGATGTAGCGATCCTCCGCCAACGTTGCGATCGTCTCACCGGGCAAGACGACGCGGCCGACCTGGGCCGGAACGGTCAGCACGCGCCCGGCGCCGGGGGCCAACACCTTGCCCTCCGCGACCTGCTGCACGATGACGTCGCGGTCGGATTTCATGGCAGCAAGCGATCGCTCGGCGACTTCTAGCGCGGCCTTTACGGCATCGAGCTGGGCCACCGTGCTGACGCCGTGCTTCTGGAGCTCCTGGATGCGCGAGAAATCGTGTTGGGCCTTGTCGCGCTGCGCGTCCAGCGAACTGATCCGCTGGTCGAGGGCTTGAATTTGAAGTGCGAGTTTGGGGTCGGCGACAACGGCGAGTTCCTGCTCGGCGGCGACTTGGTCCCCCTCACGGACAGAAAGCGACGCGATCGTGCCACCAATGCGCGTGCGGGCCATCAGTTGGTGTACGGGTTCGACTGTGGCGATGACCGCCTTGCGGTCGGCAACTTCGGTCAACCGTACCACAAACTCGCTGTCGGCATGCGCCGCAAGCGTCACAGCTAAGATTGCTCCGGCGAAGATGATTAAGCGCACGACTGTCTCCTGAACACTGGGCAGGCTTGACGTGTATATTCGTATTTGCTAATTTAGCAATCATGAAAATAACCGAACTTAATTCCCGTGCGGAATCGGCGGAGCATCTGTTGAAGTCGATGGCCAACCGCTATCGGCTGATGGTGCTCTGCGAACTCCACGGGGGTGAGCGTTCGGTTGGGGCGTTGCTTAGCGAAGTGGGGCTCAGCCAGTCGGCGCTCTCCCAGCACCTCGCACGATTACGCGCCGACGGATTGGTGACAACGCGCCGCGAATCGCAAACCATCTATTACGCGCTGGCGAGCGATCACGTCGTGCGCATAATTGCGCTTCTGCATCAGCTTTACTGCTCGCCAAAGAAGCGGCCTGAGCCCAATTCAATGAAAGCGCGAGCCAGGGTGCGGATCTGACCTCCTTCCCCACGACCAGCTCGAGCGACCGATTTATTCGCGGGCAATCCCTGAACTCACTGCATCATAGTCAGTTCTCAACCGCCCTTAATGTAGCTCACTGCAAATACCGTTATGGCCGCTCCCATCAAAAAGGCGACGAGCGCTTGGAGCATCAGAACGATGGAGGTTGTCGTTCTGTCAGCCCGGCTATCGTTTCCTAATAGGGCGGCTAAACCAAGTCCGACAAGTGCACATGCGATAAAAAAGACAAACGTATTTGCTGAAAGTCGAATGCTCGAAGTTGGATCGAAAAAGACGAAATAAGCTGCAGGAGCAGCCGCAGCCCCGACAAGGAAGGCAATCGGACCAATCCAATTATTCGGAACGGTTTTCGTCGATTGCGTTTTGCGGTCTCGCTTGTTGACCGCAAATAAAAGCAAAATGGCCATGCCCATAATGCTTCCGCCAATCAGAGATTGGTATGGGTCGAAGTTCATCAGAATGGCTCCCCTGTTCATCTGGGACTGAAGCCCTCGCAGGTCTATCTAATCAGGACGGCACTTGATGGCGACGCGATGAAGAACGTTCTCGTGGAATGAACTTTGCTTCGACGTCGACCTTAAGGCTCCGCTTATCCTGATCGTCTTTTCCGATCTCCGCCCTACCGTGTGCGCCCTGTGCCGGAGCGCCGCAATCGCGTTCCCCGCTTTCGTGCCGTCAGCCTGCGATGGCTTTCCAGCGATGCTGATTGTTTCTGGGCCGGTCCGGCGCGGGGCGAGAGGTAGCACCAAGCGTTGCCTGTGCCGTATTAGGGCAAGGTTGCGCAATTTTACAAGTATGAATATATACGAATATGGTGCTTCAACGTCGACCTGCAGGAGAATGGTGTGTTCAGGCTGTTCAAGTCATCGGCGGTCTCGTTGACGCCAAAAGAGGCGGACGAGCGACATCGCGCCGGGTTGATCCAGCTGGTCGACGTGCGCGAAGTCAGCGAATGGAAACAGGCCCGTGTGCCTGGAGCAGTCCTGCTCCCCCTATCGACGATTACGGTAACGAGCCTTTACGGGCTCCCTAAAGGAAAGCCGATCGTATTCTATTGTAGGTCCGGGAACCGCTCATCCCGCGCGGTGGCGATTTGCCGGCAACTCGGATTGACACACGACCACCACGTTGCAGGAGGGATCATGGCCTGGGCGAGCGCTGGCCTTCCAATCGAAAAGTAGCACCTTTGCTCCCGGTTGTTCGGTTTGGCAAAAAGGCCTCGGATTCGCCGGTCGCTCCCACCGCGCATTGCGATCGGCTCTTACCGTCACGGTTTCATCGTCCACGCGCCTGTGGCGGGGTCGGTCGCGACATATTTGAGCCCGGCCGCTTTCCAGGCACCAAAGCCACCTTCCATATGTGCCAGTTTCGTCATCCCGTTCTCGGCGCAACGCGCGAGGATCTTGCCTGAACGAATGCCGGTGCCGCAATGGAAGACCAGACGCCTCGTATCCTGTACGGGAAGCTGCTGCGCGTCGAATCCCCACATAGGATACAGAAACGCACCTCTGATGTGCTCAAATGCAAATTCGACCGGCGTTCTTACATCGACAAGAATGATTTCGTGACGGCTCAATGCGTCGCTGACTTCTTGCGGGCTCCATAGTTCGACCTCCACAGCCGAATTCGGCAACATTTCAGATTTCAAGCAAAGCTCCTCTTGTTCGATGTCACTCGTTTTCGGTCAGGTTTGAGGCCACGACGGCGGACTGAAAGTCTAAGCGCTCACAGCTATTGGAGTAAAGCCGCAGCGCGCCTGCCACTCACCTCATCACAAAACGCATTGCGAAGCAGCGGAGGCGGTTGCAACGATTACCGGCATGTTTCAACGCCTATAGCGCAATGTAGAGCGCCACCGCGATGCTGACGGCGCCCCAGATCATCATATTGAAAAAGCTACGCAACACCTGGCGGTGATCGCTTTCACCCTTTAGGCCGAACGCATTGCACAGCAGGTCACCCGGGAGGAGGAACAGATTGATCACGCGCGCTCCTTGGGTGATTTTACGCTGCAAGTGCTTATGCCGAGCAGCGCATACGGCGGGCACCAGCCGAGCGCGACTGTTGCGAGCGGGATAAGACCGAGCCAACCCCAAGGGGTTTGGGGGCCGACGAAGACGAGAGCGATCGCGCCCAGTCCAAGGATCGTGCGCAGAATGCGGTCGATCGTGCCGATGTTGCGGGTCATGACTTCCTCCAGACTTTTCAGGTGCAACGGTACTTAAGTTGCGCGCACACGGGGGTATGTGATCAAGTCACGCAGATGTTCAATGATCGCGAGACAGCCCCTCCAGAGACGCCCTGTCGGCGATTGAAATACTGCCGCGCGCTTGCGTGATCCAACCCCGGCGCTGAAATTCAGACAGCAGCCGGCTGATGACCTCACGCGCCGTTCCAAGTTCGGATGCGAGCTGTTGTTGGGTCACGACAAGTCCGTCGCTACCATGTGACAGTTCTATGAGCTTTTGCGCCAAGCGGATATCCATGCGGGCAAAGGCGACAGCATCGATGATCCGGAATAAGTCCGTGACGCGGGCGCTGAAGGCCGTGAACACGAAGCGGCGAAATCCCGGCGAGCGCGCGATCATGTCGTCGAACGTTGCCCTGGGGATCGCGACCGCGCTGACGTCGGTTTCGGCGATCGCTTCGGCAAGATAGTCTTCGTAGCCCATCAAGCAGGCGGTGGTCAGCGCGCAACTCTCACCCGCCAACACACGATACAGCACGATCTCCCGGCCGTTCTCCGACACCTGCTGCACGCGAACCGCGCCTTCAAGCAGGAGAATGTAGCTTTCGGGGGCCTGTCCAGGTCCATAGATACGGCTGCCGGCCGCCAGTGATATCACCCGGCTATGGGCGGAAAGCCCGCCGACCTGATCTGCGGGGAGTTGGCGGAGGCCGGGAAACTGCGCGATCCAGTCGCCGGTCGGGTTCATTTCGCTGGCGCCGCCTTCGTTGGGTTGTCGAGCTATTGGGTCCACGGCACTCCGGCGTTTTCCGCCGATGATTGCGCGCCGTCCGTTGGCTACTTCAGCAGCGCAGTCGAGATCTTGGAATTGCTTTCCAAGAATTCCACCTGCCGAAAGGGAAACTATCAGGACAGATTTAACTCGGTGCACACGAAGCACAAGTCTTGAAATCTAAACGAGCGGGGAGGTGTTGTGTTTGCACCCATAAATCAAACAAGTCCGGACTCAGGAGCGGTTAGTATACCTCCTTGGAGGCTGATCATGAGTATCCCTTAGTTCGGGCGGTGACCTCGGTCGGGATTATTAAGAGGCGCAGCTTTAGCATGCTCCCTTGACTAGATTGTCGAAAATCGGTCTCTTTGTAGACAGAGACGGATGGGGGATGATGTGTCGGTCATGAAATTTCTCAAGCTCGGTGTCTCCGCTGCGGTGATTGGGCTTCTGGTCGCCATTGGCGGCAGCTACATTGCGCCGGCTGTGTTCGCGCCGCGGCAGAATATTCAGGTCAATACCGCCGACCCGGTTCTAATCGAGCGAGGACGATATATCGCGCAGGCGTCGGATTGCGTGGCGTGTCATACCGCCAAGGGGGGGCAGGAGTTTGCTGGCGGCCTGGCGATGCAGACGCCGATTGGTACGATCTATTCGACGAATATCACGTCCGACAAGGGCACGGGAATTGGCGGGTACGACTATGCCGATTTCGAACGGGCGATCCGCCATGGCTTCCGCAAGGATGGCTCCCCGCTCTATCCAGCGATGCCCTACGTTTCCTATGCCGTGCTGACGGATGACGATATGGAGGCTCTCTACGCCTATTTCGTTTCCGCAGTCCAACCGGTCGCGCAGAAGAACCAAGCCTCGACGATTCAGTGGCCGCTCAGCATGCGTTGGCCGCTGGCCTGGTGGCAGATGTTGTTTGGCGGTCATCGCGGGTTCACCCCGCCAGTGGGCGCGACCCAGGAGGTAGCGCGCGGCGCGTATCTCGTCGAGGGGGCGGGACATTGCGGCGCCTGCCACACGCCGCGCGGCGTGGCATTCCAGGAGACGGCCCTAAAGGATGGACCTGGCGGCGTTTTCCTCTCCGGCTCGGAGCTGGAGGGATGGTATGCCAAGAGCCTCCGTAACGAGGACACCGGCCTCGCGGGCTGGTCCCAGCAGGAGATTGCTGACTTCCTCAAGACCGGTCGCAATGCACGTACGGCGGCGTTCGGCATCATGGCCGAGGTTGTCCAGCATAGCGCGCAACATCTGAGCGACGCTGATGCTTCGGCGATTGCCGCCTACCTTGTAAGCCGCGCCGCCCGGCCCGGACATAGCGCGTCGCCGCCCAAGCCGGAGGATGCCACCACAGCGAAACTGTATGCAGGCGCAGACCGTAGTCCCGGCGCGCTTAATTACGTTGCGCATTGTGCGGCCTGCCATCGCATCAATGGGCAAGGCACGCCTCGGCTATTCCCCGCTCTGGCCCGCAATGCGGCCGTAGTGACGGACAATCCGACTTCGCTGATCCAGATCACGCTCACAGGGGGCGCAATGGCCAGGACCTCCGCAGACAAGTTGCGCCCCTCCATGCCCGAGCTGGCCAAGCTCGATGACGCTACCATAGCCGACATTCTCACCTTCATTCGCACCAGCTGGGGCAACACGGGTTCGCCGGTCTACGCGAAGGACGTTGCTGCCATGCGTGGCATGATCGCCCACGCACCGCTCGATTATGTTCCCGAAAGCGCGAAGTGACGGCCCAACACGTCCCGCCTTTTGACCGGTAGCGTCGATCACCGACATTCGTTTCGCCCGCCGGCCTAGCGGGGCCGACAGCCCATAGTGTGTGAGTTGGCGGCGTTCAGCGGAAGACGGCGTGGCGCCAGGATGTCTTCTCCTCGTTCGCCTGCTCGACCGAAAGCTTGGCAAGAGCCTGGGCCTCATCGGCTGCCGCTTTCGCCGCGTCCCAGCTCCCGCTGGCGAGCGCCTTCCTGGCTTCGGCCAAAGCGGCCTCGGTCGGAGTCCAGGCCGCCTTGGCGGCGATCGCCTCCGTTTCTGCAGCCTGCGCGGCGGCCAGCGCCGCTTCTGCTTCCGCCTGCGTGGCAGCCATAGCTGGCGGGCTCAGCATCGCTAATCCGGCAGCAAGGAAGAGTGCACGTATCATGGACGAGTCCCCGGACCGACAATCGGAATACCATTGCTCATGTAAGACATGAAATATTCTAGATTGCGATATTCCTCGTCGTCGGCTTGCAGCGGGAGCGCGCGGGTCTGCGACGAGCACGTGGAGATGCGCCGGATCGATGTACCCATACTGCCCCAGTCCGAGCGGTAGATCGGCATACCCGCCAGAATGCCCAAGGCCGGGGCCAGAATATCCCCACGCATACGCTCGCCCGCCGGTGACATATGGCACGACGCGCACGAGACGCCGAGCTGGCCTTTGCGGGAATAGAAGAATTCCTTGCCGCGCTCATAAGCGGCCAGCGCGCGCGGATCGTCCGGGATGGTGATCGCGAACGGCTTGCCGCGCGAGGACTCGGACATGACGGCAGCCAGCGACGCCATCGTGCCGGTCATCGGTTCGAGCGGCGGCTCGCCGTTCTCTACGCGGCAGCGATTGATCGCTCCCTCCAGCGTTTCGACCTGGCCGGACGCGGCAATGAAGCGCGGATAGGTTTGTCGGATGCCCTCGCCCTTGTTATCGAAACAATCGGCGTAGTGCTTGCCGTTGGCAAACGGCTTGTCCCACTCGACATGACCTTCGTCGAGCGCAAGTTCGTAGGGAGGGAATTGCATGATTTCTTGCCACTGCTTGCGCATCCCTTCGTTGACAGCATACGGTCCATTACCGAAGTCCTCCTTCGCCACCTGGGGAAACTTGGCGAAGAAGAAGGCCTGGAACGCCATGCGCTCCGCTTCGGGAACGGTGCTGCCGTCAGCCTTGGCGGGCGCCATCGCCAGCAGCAAAGCGCACGTGGCATTCAGAGCGGCTACTAGTGCGTGACGCATTTCGGACAGCCTGTCGATTAAAGGGTATAGAGAAAGTCGATTATTTTCTCGATCTCGGACCGCGTCAGAATCCGGTTGCGGCCGAAGGGCGGCATCGGAGCGACCAGATTGCGCTTCGGCTCGTCCATCAAAATCTCCACCAGATCGGCGCGATTGGGAAAACGGCGCTTTATACCGGCGAGTTCACGGCCGACGCTGCTCGGCGCATCCCCGCCCTTGATCGTGTGGCAGGCGAGGCAGTTACCTTTGGCACGATCAAGAGCCAAGTCCTGCCCGGCCTTGACGTCGTCGGCATGGGCCGGCAGCGACAACACTGCACCTGTCAGGACAACGTAGGTGAAGAGTGATTTTGACATCTGAGGAGCAATTCCCGAAGGGCGACAGTGACGGGCACGGCAAACGCAGGCCGCATCGTTGACGCCGCGCACCTAGCACGGCTAGACGATATTAGCATAATTGAATATGATGCAAAGCCCCTACTGTGGCAACGGCGGTTTCCATGACGACGCTGCCGCCGTGCACACCACGGCGGGACAACACCGGCGAAAATATGTGCGGAACCCTTCAATCGGAGTAGCTAATCGTGAAAAAACTCGTGCTTGGCCTCGTCATGGTCTTGTTGCTGAGCCCCGCTTTCGCTGGGGAGTACCAGCCTGTTGATGTCACTAAATTGCCTGAGATCAAGGTGTCCAAGAACGGCCTTTATCTTTCTGCTCCGGAAGCCTTCAAAATGAAAACGGACGGCGGAGCGAAGGTCGCTTTCATCGATATCCGCACCAAGGGCGAGTTCATGTTCCTGGGTACGCCGTTGGTCACCGACATGAACATCCCCTATGTGGAGATCGATGATCCGCCGGGCTGGGACAAAAAGAAGAATCGTTACGTCTTGTCGCCGAACTCCGATTTTGTGAGTGCCGTTAATGTGTTGATGAAGCGCATGAATCTCACCAACAGCGACACCGTCATCCTGCTTTGCCGTTCTGGCGACCGCTCCGCGCCCGCCTCCGATCTTCTCCAGCAGGCGGGCTTCACGAAGGTGTATTCCGTGGTTGATGGGTTCGAGGGGGACTTGAGCAAGGAGGGACGCCGCGACGTGAACGGCTGGAAGAATGCAAACCTTCCCTGGTCTTACAAGTTGACTGAAGCCCAAGCCTATATCCGCTGAAGCCTTACCTGGACCGTTTCGTTGGGGAGCGGTCCAGCACACGGGCGAGGGGAGAAAACTCCGATGCGTTTGAGCCGCAGGTCTCTGGCTGCTGCCGTTCTGCTTTCGCTGACGCGCGAGGGGTGGGCGAGGCCCGAGCAAGCGTTCGACGTCGCAACGCCAGATGGATTGCTCGTCCAAAATTTTCGTATTCCGCCAGGCATGTCGCCCGCGAATTCGCCCGGCATCATTCTGAACGGTCCGGTCGACGCCGATCTCACTCTTTACGAGTTTTTTGACTACGCCTGCCCCTATTGCCGCGTAGCTTCGCAGGAACTCGAGGTCTTGCTGGCGCCCAGCGCTGGCGTCAGACTGGGGCTTGTGCAAAACCCAATCCTGTCGCAGCGCTCGATCGATGTGGCGCGCGTCGTTCTTGCGACAGCGAGACTTCTCGGCGACGCCACGGCCTATCAGCTTCACACCGGCTTATTCGAAACTCCCGGCAAAACCAGCGAGGAAAAGGTACTCGCCGTCGCTTCCAGGCAAGGTCTGAACGCGGCGGCGTTGAAGCGCGAGGCGGCCAGTTCGGATGTTTCCGAGATCCTGAACGCCCAGACCGAACGGGCGAAGGCTCTGTCGCTGCCCCATACACCGTCTTTCGTACTGGGCGACTTCGCTTTCGTCGGTTGGCCCGGCGTGGAGGCGACCGATTCATTTTTCTCAGACATGCGCCGCTGTGGCGCCCTTCGCTGCAAAACGCCTTGAAATCCAGTGTGCACGGTTGAAAATAAGTTGTGCACGAGTCGTCCACGTACATCGGATTGTCTAGGTGCCATGGTTCGACGGTCGACATTGATCCTGGGACTTGTGGCGACCATCGCCATCTGGAGTGCCCCGTGCGCCGGCGCAGACCATCTCACGGAAGTACGCGTTGGAATTCTAGCCTATTTGGGGACAGAAGAAGCCGAAACTGCTTGGCGTCCGACGCTTGCCTATTTGGACAAGACGCTGCCCGGCTATCACTTCACGATAGTCCCAGGCAGCCTTGCTTTTCTAACCGCCGCGGTGGCCGCCCATCGCCTAGACTTCCTGATCACCAATCCCGGCCACTATCTCGAAATGAAGATCGACTATTCTGCCGTGGCGCTGGCGACGCAGCAGGACCTCGACGGGATGCCCGCGGCGGAATCGGTCGGTGCGTCGATCATAGTTCTCGACCGGCGGGCCGACTTGCAACGCCTGGCGGATCTTCGTGGAACCAAGCTTGCCGCCGTCGCACCCGACACGTTCAGCTTTCGAGCCGCGTCACGAGAACTCTTGGATCAGGGCGTCGATCCTTTCAAGGACGCCAATCTTATCTTTGTCGGCTTACCCGGGAACGGCGCGCTCGACCTCCTGCGCTCTGGCCGCGCCGACGCAGGGATCCTAAAGTCCTGCCTGCTGGAGAAGATGATCGCCGAAGGTCAGGCCAAGCCGGACGAGTTCAGGGTCATCGGGCGCAAGCCGGCCGATTTGCCGATCTGCAAGGTGTCCACACGACTTTATCCGGGCTGGGCCTTCGCTAAGAT
>Ga0209698_10003796_pt1 | contig 16673 bp, 14 predicted proteins | sample LitLauG_LLR_2012_FD_187203 | JGI IMG/M metagenome (GOLD analysis project Ga0209698, IMG submission 187203) | Freshwater sediment microbial communities from Pennsylvania, USA - Little Laurel Run_MetaG_LLR_2012 (SPAdes) (version 2) | ecosystem: Environmental > Aquatic > Freshwater > Creek >...
CAAGCGAACCGACCGGCGCCACCGCCCCCTGACGGCGCCGTCCGGGCGATCGCTGTAACGCGAATCGGCTTGCGCGGACGACCGTCCTTCTCGGTCGCACACAACGGGAGCTCACGCTGATCGGGTCCTACGCGCCCCCGCTGCCCCACCGGCGTCAAGCCGACCGATGCGCAGGCGAGCCCGGGCGGGCACGACCTCGGCGCATCGAGGAGCAAACGGCCGGGGCACCCTCGGGGCCCCGGCTCGCTCGGTCCCGAGTAGCGGCGAGCGCGCGCGAATGGCGGAAGGGGTAGGGTCATCCGCGCATGCCACTGAAGCTATACGTCGTGCACGGGTCGCACCCATGCGCTGCAGTCGAGAAGGCGATGGCGATAAAGGGCCTCGCCTACGACGTGGTCGAGTGGCCGGTCACGATGCACGTGCCCATACAGCGCGCGATCTTCGGCGCCCCCACGGTCCCGGCGCTCAAGGCCGACGGCGAGAAGATCTCCGGCTCACGGGCCATCATGCGCCGGCTGGAGCAGTTCGCTCCCGAGCCGCCGCTGTTTCCCGCCGACCCGCAGGCCCGAGAGCGCGTCGAGGAGGCCGAGCGCTGGGGTGACGAGGTCTTCCAGCCGGTCGCGAGGCATCTGATCTGGGTGGGCATGAAACGCACGCCCGCGGCGGCGGTCAGCTACAACGAGCACTCGACGCTGCCCACCCCCGCGTGGGCGATTCGGCCCGCCACGCCGCTGCTCGCACGCGTGGGCGCGCGCTTGAACCGGACCAACGAGGGCGTCGCCCGCGCCGACCTCCAGGCACTGCCCGCCCAGCTCGACAAGGTCGACGCTTGGATCGCCGACGGGACCATCGGCGATCCCGAGCACCCGAACGCCGCCGACCTCCAAATCGCTTCCACGATCCGTCTGATGCTCACGTTCGCCGACGTGCGACCGCTGATCGAGGCTCGGCCGTGCGCCGAGCTCGCGATGCGGTTGTTCCCGGAGGCCGACGGCGAGCTGCCGGCCGGATCGCTGCCGGCCGTCTGAGGGCATACGCCCGGCCCGACGCTTTCCGGCCGTGCGCCGAGCCGTGGGCGAATCGCGCGTGACCACCGGCTTTTTCGGTGCCATGCGGCGGGGTGCGTGACGGCCTGCAGCGGCAGGCGCACTCGAGACCGCGGACCGCAGCGGAAGGGGGGGGATTCGAACCCCCGAGACGGGGTTCGCCCGTCTAACGGTTTTCAAGACCGCCGCATTCAACCGCTCTGCCACCCTTCCGGGGCGGCCCAGATGCTACGCGCTCCCGCTCGTCGCCCGCCGCCCGCCGTCCGCCGTCCGTCGCTGTGCAGCGACGAGCGCTGTGCAGCGATCCGCGGCAGCGGCGCACCTTCCACCACAGCCTCTAGACTGCCCGTCAGCGCAGTCAGGGAGAGGTGGCCGAGCGGCTGAAGGCACTCGCCTGCTAAGCGAGTATGGGGATTAAACTCCATCGCGGGTTCGAATCCCGCCCTCTCCGTTTCGACAGCGGCCGCGGGACTGTTACTACTGCTCGGGCGCTGCGACCGCGAACACGATGTGTCGGCGCGCGATGCTGAGGTAGTCGTGCAGCTCGACGGGGCCGCCCTCGAGCGGCGCGACGGTGGCGTCGGTGAGCGTGATGAAGTCGCGCTCGGACGCGTTGAGCACGTCGGAGACACGACTGCGGTAACCGTCGCGGGCGAGCGTGAGCACGCCCTCCACGCGGTGGCGTTCGGTCTGCAGGCGCACGCGCTCGCGACGGTGGTTGGTGCCGGGAAGCTCGTCCTCGGCGAACAGGTCCTCGCTGCTCACCGCTTCATTATCGGGCCTCGCGCCCGCGTCGGCCGCCACGATCCGCGAACGTCAACCGATGCGCTGGGGTGTGCGTGCGGGCAGCCCCGCGCGTGCGCTCGTCTCGACCGGCCCGCGCATCGAGCCGCTGGGACGGTTGCGCTCCTCGCGCACTATGTAGAGCGGGCGGTGCTTGACCTCGTCGTAGATGCGCCCGACGTACTCGCCGATCACGCCCAGCGCTATCAGCTGCACACCTCCGAGCAGCAGCACGACGATCGTGATCGCGCCGAAGCCGGGGAGGTAGGAGTGCAGCAGGCGCAGCACGATCACGACCGGGATCGCGATGAAGGCGACGCTCGCCGAGAGCATGCCCACATAGGTGGCCAGCTGCAGCGGCAGGTGCGAGAAGGATGTGATCGCGTCGAGCGAGAAGCGCAGCATCCTGCTGAGCGTGTACTTCGTCTCTCCCGCGTGGCGCGCGTCGCGTTCGTAGGAGATCGCGGACTGCTTGAAGCCGACCCACACGGTCATGCCGCGCAGGAAGCGCGAGCGCTCTGTCATCGCGAGCAGCGCGTCGAGTGCCTGGCGGTCGAGTAGGCGGAAGTCGCCGGAGTTGGGCTCGAGGTCGACCTGCGCGAGCTTGTCGAACAGCTTGTAGAACCACGATGCGGTCGCGAGCTTGAACCTGGTCTCGCCCTCGCGCTGCCCGCGCACCGCATATACGACGTCAGCGCCCTGGCTCCACTGCGCGACCATGTCGGGGATCAGCTCGGGCGGGTCCTGCAGGTCGGCGTCGATCATCGCGACGACCTCGCCCGCGGCGTGCTCGAGCCCTGCGGTCAGAGCCGCCTGGTGGCCGAAGTTGCGCGACAGGTGGATCACGCGGATGCGCGGGTCGGTGTCGGCGAGGCGATCGAGCAGCTCGGGCGTGCGGTCGGAGCTGCCGTCGTTGACGAGCACCAGCTCGTAGTCGAAGTCAGCGACCGCGGCGGCGGCGCGCGCGACGAACTGCTCGACGAGCTGCTCCTCGTTGAAGACGGGCGCCACCACGCTCAGCAGGCCCGGCGTGCGCAGCACGGTGTCGGTCATGGTCGCCGCCTCGCGGCCGGGCTCTCGGGTGTTCTCAGCATTTTCCAGGCGGCGCTTGCAGCGGATCGTCAATCTAATCGGTCATCCTGTCGGCGTGAGCGCGGCGCGGGGCGAGCGGGACGGGCAGGACGAGCCAGCTATCAGGGTAGCTGGAGATCGGCGGCTGCCGCACGGACACGTGCTCGTGCAGTTCGTGAAGTTCGGGATCGTGGGCGTGTCCAACACGGTGCTGACGCTGCTGGTCTACATCCTGCTGCTGAAGGTGTTCGGCGTCTGGTACCTGGCCGCGTCCGCGATCGGCTTCGCGTTGGGGGCCACCAACGGCTTCCTGTGGAACCGCCGGTGGACCTTCCGTGAGCACGTCGGCGACTCGCTCACGCCGGTTCGTTGGGGGATCGTGCAGACGTGCGGCCTGGGGATCAACGAGTTGCTGCTGTTCCTGCTCGTGCACGACGCGCACCTCGACAAGCTGCTCGCGCAGGTGGGGGCGACGGCGGTCGTGACCGTGAGCACCTTCTTCGCCAACCGCGCGTGGACGTTCCGCGTGCATCCGCCCGCTGTCGCCGGCGCGGCCGGTTCCTCCCCGGCCGGCGAGCGCTGAGCGAGCGCTGGGTGAGTGCGGGCTCGTGCGGGCCCGTGCGGGCTAGCGCCCCGCGCCGGCGCTGCGCACCGCGTACTGCAGGGCGCCGCCTTCGGAGCGCCACACCGCGAGCGCGCGATCGCTGTCGGGGTCCAGCGCGAGCGAGGGTTCGCTGTAGGGGCCGGCAGCGGCGACCTGTTCGGGCGCGCCGAATACGGTGCGGCGCGGGCGCACGTCGCTGCCGCGAGCCGCGAGGAGCGCCTCGTGCTGGAGGTCCGGCGCGCCGCCCTCGCCGGTCTGCGGCACCGCCCACAGCAGCAGCGCGTCATCTGCGGGGCCCGCAGCGAGGTCGCACAGCAGCGCGTCGGCGGCGGGTGCTGCGATCGTGCCGGGAGCGCCGATCCCGCGCTGGTCGATCGCGGCGGTGCGCACCACCCAGTGCCCGGCTTCGACGCCGGCCCACGCGAGCATCACGCTCTCGTTGCTCAGGCGTACCAGGCGCGGCGAGGCCGCGGGCGCGGCGAGCCCGTCAGCGTCGCGAAAGCGCTCGAGCAGCTTGGGCGCGCCGAAGCGCACACCCACCGCGGACTGGTCGAGGTAGACGCTCGTGAGCGGCCCGTGCTGCTCGCTCCACACGATGATCCCGCGGTAGTCGTCGCTGAGGACCGCGGCGATGCTGACGTGCGAGCCCACCGCCGTGGCCACGCGCTGGATCGCATGCGGCGCTCCCCTGCCGGGCATGTCGCGCGCGTACAGCGCCCCGTCGTGCGTCCACACGACGAGCGCGTCGGTGCGGTAGTCGAGCGCGAGCGTGAGCGCCTGCGGCGGTTCGCGGCCGGCGCCCGCGCGCTGGTTGCGCGTGAAGGCGCCGCCGAAGTAGCGCTCCACGTGCAGCGCCAGCGCCCCCGCGCGCGCGCCGCCGCGCGCTGGCGCCGCGAGCGCGAGGTCTCCGAGGTAGCCCCTCGCGAGCGCGAACGGTGCGGAGAAGCCGGAGGCGGGGGCGATCGCGGCAAACGCGCCGCCGACCCTGCCCTGGATCGCGAGCCCCCCGCGCGCGTCGCTCGGCGACACCCCGGCCACGGCGATCTCGCCGTGCGGAGCGCCGCTCGCGGCGAGTGGCCCGAGCGGCGCGATCCTCCTGCCCGCGCCGGTGCGGGGCGGTGCACCTGCGCGGGGCATGTCGGCGCTCGTGATCTGCGCCACCCGCGCTCCCGCGCCGTCGGCGCACCCCGCGGAGCCGCTCCACACGATCGCCCCGGGACCGCTCGCGTGCGTGGGTTCCTCGCTCGGGAAGACCACCTGCGGGTGTTCCCCGCCGCAGTCGCTGAGCGTGCTGGGCGCCGACCAGTTCGCACCGGCGGCGAGGGTGGGCGCCTGCGCGGGGGACGCTGCGCAGGCTACGAGGGAGCCCGCGGCGATCAGCGCGCAGGGCGCTCCGAGCAGGCGATCGCGCAGGCGCGCCGCGTGCGGGCGGTGGACGCGGCGGAGCTTCAGGAGGTGAGCGCCTCGCGCAGGAAGCTCAGCGTGCGCTCCCATGCGAGCTGCGCGGCCTGCTCGTCGTAGGTGCCCAGACGGTTGGTGTCGTTGAAGAAGGCATGGCCCGCGTTCTCGTAGAACTGGAAGCTCACCCGCACACCCGCGTCGCGCATCTCGCTCTGCAGCGCGTTGGCGTCCTCGACCGGCACGAATTCGTCGGCGGTGCCGAAATGCCCGAGCACGGGTCCCTTGATGGCGCTGAAGTCGGGCTTGCCGTGCGGCATCACGTAGTAGAACGTGACCGTCGCGGCGATCGCGGGGCACCTGGCGGCGGCCCACACGGACAGCCCCCCGCCGAGGCAGAAGCCGACCGAGCCGACACCGGCGCCCTCGACGCCCGGCTGCGAGCGCAGGTAGTCGGCCGCGCCGCACATGTCCTTCTCCGCCTCCTCCATCGAGAGCGCCATCATTTTCTGTTCCGCCTCGCTCGGCTGGGAGGCCGTCTCACCGCGATACAGGTCGGGCGCGAGCGCGAAGAAGCCCGCGGCTGCGAAGCGGTCGCAGATCGAGCGGATGTGCGCGTCGAGTCCCCACCACTCCTGCAGCACGATCGTCGCGGGGCCGCGCTGGGAGTCGGGCACCGCCAGGTAGCCCGACGCGTTCCCCTCGCCGGCCGGAAACTCGATATCGGGCATCGCTGCTCCCTTCGCTCGTTTGCTGTGTCGGACGGCGCGCGCCGGTTGTGGCGAGCAGCGCGGAATACTCTCACGCGCGGGCGCGCTGTGTGACACTGGCGCGCTGTGCGACGCGACGCCTTGAAGGTGGGGGTGGTGGGCCACATCGAGTGGGTGCAGTTCGCGCGCGTCGAGCACGTACCGCGCGCGGGCGAGGTGGTGCACGCGAGCGAGCCCTTCGAGGAGCCCGCGGGCGGGGGCGGGGTCGCGGCGGTGCAGCTCGCGCGCCTGGCGCGTCACTCGTCGCTCGTGACCGCGCTGGGCGGTGACGAGCAAGGCGAGCGCTCGCGCGCGCGCCTTGTGCAGCTCGGCGTGGAGGTGCACGCGAGCGTGTGCGAGGAGCCGACCAGGCGCGCGGTCACGCTGCTCGACGCAGACGGCGAGCGCACGATCACGACGCTCGGCGCGCGCCTTGAGCCGCGCGCGTCGCTGGTGCGCGAGCGCCTCGCTGCGGCGGGCGGTCTCGACGGCGTGTACGTGACGGCGGGGGACGTGGAGTGCCTGCGCGCCGCGCGTGCGGGCGCGCGCGTGCTGGTGGCAAGCCCGCGCGCCGTGCACGCGCTCGGGCAGGGAGTGGAGATCGACGCGCTCGTGCTGAGCGCGCAGGACGAGCGCGAGCTCGCAGGCGCTGCTGGCGCGGCGCGCGAAGCGCGCGTGCTGGTCATCACCGAGGGCGAGCGCGGCGGGCGCTACCAGGAGCGCTCGGGCGCGCGCGGGCGCTGGCGCGCGGCGGCGCTGCAGCGGCCCGCGCGCGACAGCTACGGCTGCGGGGACTCCTTCGCGGCGGGGCTCACGTTCGCGCTCGCCGCGGGCATGGAGCTCGCGGCCGCGCTCGGCCTCGCGGCGCGCTGCGGCGCGGAGTGCGCGACCGGCCGCGGCCCGTACGAGCGGCAGCTCGGCGCGCAGGATCTCTAGGCTTAGGCGCCGCGATGGCCTTCGAAGCGATCAAAACGGAGCTCGAGGACGGGATCTTCACGATCACACTGGACCGCCCCGAGCGGCTGAACGCGTGGACGGCGCAGATGGGCAGCGAGCTGATCGAGGCATTCGACCGCTCCGACGCGGACGACGAGGTGCGCGTCGTGATCGTGACCGGCGCGGGGCGCGGCTTCTGCGCGGGCGCCGACCTCGCGGCCGGAGGCGAGACCTTCGACTACAGCAAGCGCTCGGTGGCGCACTCCGAGCAGCGCGACAACGGCGGCCAGTTCACGCTGCGCGTATTCCAGAGCACCAAGCCGGTGATCGCCGCGATCAACGGCCCCGCGGTGGGGGTGGGCGCGACGATGACGCTGCCGATGGACGTGCGCATGGCCTCGCAGGACGCGCGCATCGGCTTCGTGTTCGCCCGCCGCGGCATCATCCCCGAGGCGTGCTCGAGCTGGTTCCTGCCGCGCGTGGTCGGCATCAGCCGCGCGATGGAGTGGGTGGCCACGGGGCGCGTGTTCCCCGCTCAGGAGGGTCTGGAGGGAGGCTTGTTGCGCAGCGTGCACCCGCCCGAGGAGCTGCTCGGCGCTGCGCGCGCGCTCGCACGCGAGATCGCCGAGAACACCGCGCCGGTATCGGTCGCGCTGGCGCGCAGGCTGATGTGGCGCATGCTCGGCGCGGAGCACCCGATGCTCGCCCACCGCGCGGACTCGCGCGGCATGGCCGCGCGCGGGCGCTCCGCGGACGCGGTCGAGGGCGTAACCGCGTTCCTGCAGAAGCGCGCAGCGCACTTCCCCGACCTCGTGAGCGATGGCCTGCCCGAGGTGATGCCGTGGTGGCGCGAGCCGGAGTTCGAGTGAGGCGCCTGCGCGCCGCTGCGCGCACATGGCCGAGGGGCGTGCGGCGCGCTCGGATGCGCGGCGGCGAGCTCAGATGCGCGGCAGCTTCTGCGTGAGCGAGAGCACCGGCGCGAACAGGTCGCCGCGCGTGCGCACGCGCTCGAGCACCGCGCCCGCCTCGAACACGAGCAGCTGCGGCGTGCCCGCCCCAAGCGCGGCTTGCAGCTCGGACCACTCAAGCGGCGTGGACACGCACGGGCGCGCGGTGGCGCGCAGTGAGTAGACGCACACGGTCGTCTTCTTCTCGTCGTTCTGGCTCCAGTCGATCAGCACCTTGCCGGCGCGCCTTGCCCTGCTCATGCGCGAGACGACGAGCTCGGGCTCTGCGCGCTCGAGCAGCTCTGCGACGGTCTTGGCGAACGGCTTGGTGTGCGCGTAGCCGACCTCGCGGCGGTTGAGCGGCACGTACACCTGCAGCCCCTTGGAGCCTGATGTCTTGACGAAGCTCTGAAGGCCGAGGCGCTCAAAGGTGCCGTGCAGCGCGAGCGCGACGCGCGCGCACTCGAGCACCCCCGCGGGCGCGCCCGGGTCGAGGTCGAACACGAGCGCGGTCGGGCGCTGCATCGCGCGCACGCGCGCGAGCGGCGTGTGCAGCTCGATCGCTGCGAGGTTCGCGAGCCACACGAGCGTCGCCTCGTCACCAGCGAGCACGTAGTCGACCGCGCCGCGCGCGCTTGTGATGCTCGCGGTCCTCACCCACGCGGGGCGATGCGCGGGCGCGTGCTTCTGGAAGAAGGACTTCCCCTCGACGCCGTCCGGCCAGCGCGTGACCGTCAGCGCGCGCGCGTCGAGGTGGCCGAGCAGCACGGGTGCGATCGCGCTGTAGTAGTCGATCACGTCGCGCTTGGTGAACGCGGCGCGCGGGTAGAGGACCTTCTCGAGGTTCGAGAGCTTGATCTCGTGCCCGCCCACCAGTGCGAGCGTGCCCGTGCCGGCAGGCGCGCGCGCCGTCACGGGCCGCGCGAGCCGATCCCGGCGCGCGAGCGCCGGCGCTCTACCCCCCGACCGGATGGGCTCGCGCTCGCGCACGACCGACGCAGCGCGCTTGTCCTCGCGCATGCCGAGGTAGACGGGATGGCGCAGCCGCCCGTCGCCTGTCCACTCGCTGAAGGACACCTCCGCGACGAGTTGCGGCTCGCAGAAGACGGCCTCGCGCGGCGGCGCGCCGCCGGCGCTGAAGGGCGAGCGCTCACGCTGCAGCGGCGCGAGCGAGTGCGCGAGGCGCTCGAGCTCGCGCTCGCTGAAGCCGCTGCCGACGCGCCCGACGTAGCGCAGCACGCGGCCGCGCTCGTACACGCCTAGCAGCAGCGCGCCTATGCGCTCGCGCCTGCGGCCCCTGCCCGGCAGCCAGCCCGCGACGACGAACTCCTGGCTGCCCTGCAGCTTGACCTTGATCCAGCTGGAGCTGCGCGCACCGGGAACATAGGCGGAGTCAAGGCGCTTCGCGAGCAGGCCCTCGAGGCCCTGCCGGGCGGCCGCCGCGAGCAGCTCGCGGCCGTGACCCACGAGGTGCTCGGGGGTCTGCCAGCGGGCGCCGCTGAGGGCGAGCTCGGCAAGGCGCGCGCGGCGCTCGCTGTAGGGCGCCGCGAGCAGCGAGTCGCCGTCGAGCCACAGCAGGTCGAAGATCATGTAGTGCACCGGCGTGTCCTTGATGCGCCGTCCGGCCTGTGCGCGGGAGGAGAGCTGCATGCGCTGCTGCAGCGCTGCGAAGCTCGGCCTGCCGCTCGCGTCGAGCGCGACGATCTCGCCGTCGAGCACCGCGCTGTGCGAGCCGAGCGCGTCGCGCACGCCCTCTAGCTCGGGGTACTTCTCGGTGATGTCGATCATGTTGCGGCTCTCGAGCACGAACTCGCCGGGCCCGCAGTATGCGAGCGCGCGCACGCCGTCCCACTTGACCTCATACGCCCACCGCTGCTCGTGCTCGGGGAGCTCGCCGGCGCGCGCGAGCATCGGCGCGAAGTGGCGGGGCATCGGCTCGCGCGTGCGGGCGAGGTCGCGCTTCGCTGCGCCGCGCGCCGGCGCCTTCGCCTTCGCGTTCACCTCGGCCGCTACGGGCGTGCCCTCGGCGCGTGCGCCGGCGCGTGCGCCGGCGCGTGGCATCGAGCGCAGCCGGCTAGCGCGGCGCGCGCGTCCGCGGCGAGGCTGTCCTGCGCGCGGGCGCGGGCGCGGGCGTCTTGGCGGCGCCCGCCCTCGCCTTCGCGGCGCCCGTGCTGCTGGCGCCCGGCTTGGCGGAGGCGGCGCCGGTGCTGCGGGTCTTGGGGGGCGGCGCGGCGCGGCGCGGCTTGCTCGCACCCTCGCGCGCGACGCGGCTGTCGCGGGCGCGCACCGCATCTAGGCTCGCCTTGAGCGCGCTCATCAGGTCGGGCGCGGGCGCACGCAGCTCCTCGGCGGCGGGCGCCACCGCGATCTCCTTGCCCTGCGCCTTGCGCTCGATCAGCGCGAGCACTTCCTCGCGGTAGGTGTCGTGGTACTTGGCTGGTTCGAAGTCTGCGGAGAGCGACTGCACGAGCTGCACGGCGATGTCGAGCTCGCGCTTGGTGGTCTTTAGCTCGCGCGTCTCTGCGAGCTCGTCGAGACGGTCGGCGGGGAGGATTTCGTCGGCGAAGATCATGGTCGACATGCCGAGCGCGTCGCCCATCGGGCGGACCGCGACGAGCGACTCCTTGGAGCGGATCACCACGCGCGCGATCGCGACCTTGCGGGCCTGTGTCATCGCCTGCAGCAGCAGCGTGTATGGCTTGGCGCCGCCGGGCGCGGGCGCGAGGTAGTACGGGTGGTCGTAGTAGACGGGGTCGATCTGCGCGAGCTCGACGAACTCCTCGATCTCGATCGAGCGGGACTTGCGGGGAGCGAGCGTCTCGAGCTCGCCGGGCTCGATCACGACGTAGCGATCGGGTGAGATCTCAAAGCCCTTGACGAGCTCGTCGTAGGGCACCTCCTCGCCGGACTGCGGGTCGATGCGCTTCTGCGCGATGCGCACGCCGGTGCGGCCCGACAGCTGATGGAAGCGCACCGTCTTGCGGTCGAGCGCGCTGTAGAGCTTCACGGGCACGCTGACCAGGCCGAAGCTGATCGCGCCTGTCCACAGCGGGCGGGGCATCCCGCAAGGTCTACCACGAACTGCGCGGCCCAAACACCCCTGCAAAGAGGCTTTCCCCGCGCGCGTGGTGGGGATGGCGAGCCGCGCTCGCGCGCGGCTGGTGCGTGCGCGCGGCTCGCGACCGGGCGCGATCGGCGAGAATCGCGGGCGTGGCGCCGGCCTCCTCCCTACCGCGGTTGCAGCCCGCGGAGATTCTGCAGAGCCTGATCCGCTTCGACACGAGCAACCCGCCGGGCGGCGAGCGCGCGTGCGTGGAGTGGATCCGCGGCCTGCTCGAGGGCCTCGACGTGGAGCTGAAGGTGCTCGCGCGCGACGCGGAGCGCCCCAACCTGATCGCGCGCCTGCGCGGCAGCGGCGACGCGCCGCCGCTGCTGCTGCAGGGGCACGTCGACGTGGTGCCCGCGCGCGGCAGCTGGCGCCACGCGCCGTTCGGCGGAGAGCTGCACGACGGCTACATCTGGGGACGCGGCGCGCTGGACATGAAGGGCGGCGTGGCGATGATGCTGGCAGCGTTCATGCGCGCCGCGCTCGCGCCGACGCCGCCCCGCGGCGATGTGATCCTGTGCGTGCTGTGCGACGAGGAGGCGGGCAGCGACTTCGGCGCGGGCTTCCTGGTGGACGAGCACGCTGAGCTGTTCGACGGCGTGCGCTACGCGCTCGGTGAGTTCGGTGCGTTCACGCTCACGATGGCGGGCACGCGCTTCTACCCGATCATGGTCGCGGAGAAGCAGGTGTGCTGGACGCGCGCGCTGATGCGGGGCCGCGCGGGCCACGGCTCGCTGCCGGTGCGCGGCGGCGCGATGGGGAAGCTCGGCCGGCTGCTGGCGCGGCTGGACCGCGGGCGCCTGCCGGTGCACGTGACGAGCTCGGCGAGCGCGATGATCGAGGCGATCGCGGCGGAGCTGCCGAAGCAGCTCGCGCTGCCGCTGCGCGCGCTGCTCGTGCCGCGCCTCACCGACGCCACCTTGAGGGTGCTCGGCGAGCGCGGCAGCTTCTTCGACCCGCTGCTGCACAACACGGCAAGCCCCACGATCCTCGCGGGCGGCGAGAAGATCAACGTGATCCCCGGCGAGGTCTCGGTCGAGCTCGACTGCCGCCTGCTACCCGGCTTCGGCCCCGAGCAGCTGTTCGCCGAGCTGCGCGCGCTCGCCGGCGTCGAGCTCGAGCTCGAGGTGATCCGCTTCGACGGCGCCGCGGCCGAGCCGGACCTCGGCCTGTTCGAGCTGCTCGCCGGCACGCTGCGCGAGCAGGACCCGCTCGCGAGGCCCGTGCCCATGCTGCTGCCCGCGGTCACCGACGGGCGCTTCTTCTCGCGCCTAGGCATCCAGACTTACGGCTTCCTGCCGATGCAGCTACCGGCGGACATGGCGTTCATGGAGCTGATCCATGCGCAGGACGAGCGCCTGCCCGCGGAGAGCGTCGAGTTCGGCACGCGCGCGATCGCGACCGTGCTCGAGCGGTTCTGAACGTCCGCGGCACGTCAGCTAGGTGAGCCATGGCGGCCGAGCAGAGACGACCGTGTTCATGCCGAAAGCAGGATCGAGTTGGCCGCGACAGCTCGTGCACGCCCGCATGCAGCCGGCTCAGCGGCGGACGTCAAACAAGAAGAAGTCCCGCGCGTGTCGATTCCGGCCGACCTCGTTCGACGTGTGGGTAGAAACCACGATCCACGACAAGGAGACACAATGCGTTTCATGGTTCTAGTCCCCGGGAGCCCCGAGTCCGAGGCGGGCGAGATGCCCAGCACCGAGCTTCTTGGGACGATGACGAAGTACAACGAAGAGCTGGTCAAGGCAGGCGTGATGCTGGCCGGCGAGGGTCTGCACCCGACCTCCAGGGGCGCAAAGGTCCGCTTCAACGGCAACGAGCGCACCGTCATCGACGGTCCCTTCACCGAGGCCAAGGAGCTCGTCGCGGGCTATTGGATCTGGGAGTGCGCGTCGCGCGAGGAGGCGATCGAGTGGCTCAAGCGAGCGCCGTTCGACGGCGGTGTCGAGATCGAGCTGCGCCAGATCTTCGAGGCCGACGACTTCGGCGAGCAGCTGACGCCGGAGCTCCGCGAGGCCAACGAGCGGCTGCGCAAGCAGACCGCCCAGGATTAGGCGCGTGACGCCATCGGCCACCCATCGTGCGATCGACGCGGTCTGGCGCATCGAGTCGGCCCGGTTGAGAGCCGGGCTGACTCGCATCGTGCGCGACGTGGCGGTGGCCGAGGACCTGGCCCAGGACGCGCTCGTCGCCGCGCTCGAGCAGTGGCCTGAGTCGGGGATCCCGGACAGGCCGGGCGCATGGCTTATGGCCACCGCCAAGCGTCGTGGCATCGATGAACTGCGCCGACGCGTCACAGTCGAGCGCAAGCACGAGCTGATCGGGCGCGAGCTGGAAACCCTGCAGCAGCTCGACCGCCCCGACCTGGCCGCGCGGGTCGACGACGTTCAGGACGACGTCCTGCGCCTGATTTTCATGACATGCCATCCGGTGTTGTCCCGGGAGGCGCGCGTCGCGCTGACACTGCGTCTGCTCGGTGGCCTGTCGACGCCAGAGATCGCGCGCGCGTTTCTCGTGCCCGAGGGCACGGTCGCGCAGCGCATCGTTCGCGCCAAGCGCACACTGGCCGAGGCGCGCGTGCCATTTGAGGTCCCAGCTCGCGACGAGCTGGCCGAGCGTCTGTCGACGGTGCTCGAGGTGATCTACCTGGTGTTCAACGAGGGCTACGCGGCGACCGCCGGCGAGCACTGGATCCGCCCGGGGCTGTGCGAGGACGCCCTGCGCCTCGGAAGGATCCTCGCGGCGCTGATGCCCCGCGAGGCCGAGGTCCACGGCCTGCTGGCCCTGATGGAGCTGCAGGCCTCGCGGCTGAGGGCGCGTGTCGGTCCGCGGGGGGAGCCGGTGCTGCTCGCCGATCAGGACCGGGCGCGCTGGGACCATCTGCTCGTGCAACGCGGCCTTGCCGGACTGCGGCGTGCCGAGGAGCTTCACGGCGCACTGGGCCCGTACACGCTGCAGGCCGCGATCGCCGCATGCCACGCGCGAGCTCGGAGCCTCACGGAGACAGACTGGCCGAGGATCGTCGCGCTCTACGACGGGCTGGCGGCGCTCACCGGCTCTCCGGTCGTAGAGCTCAACCGCGCAGTGGCCGTGACCATGGCTCTCGGTCCCGAGGCCGGGCTCGAGATCGTCGATTCGCTCGCAGATGACCCCGCGTTGCGCGGCTACCATCCGCTGCCCAGCGTGCGCGGCGACGTCCTCGTGCGCCTGGGGCGGCTGGCTGAGGCGCACGAGGAGTTCGAGCGCGCAGCCGACCTGTGCGACAACGAGCGCGAGCGCGAGCTACTACTCGCGCGCGCGGTGGCTTGCGGCGTATAAGACGTGTCCAGACGCTCGCAGTGTCGCGTAAGCGGCAGTCGCCGCGCCGCTCAACAGCGCCGCTGCTGCGGACGAGCAGCGCTCGTCTGGGCGCGGGCGTGCGTGACGATCGCTTTCGGGTCGCCGGGGACGAAAGCAGCAGCGCGGGATGCCCTCAGGGAGACGCTCGTAGGTCGTCCGGAGGGGGCGTCTTGTGTTGCCCTGACTTGACGCTTCGCTTGGCTGCGACCGAGGCAGCGTTCATTGTGCAAGCGCGACGCGGCCGACACCGGCCGGTGCTCGGATGCGAGGATCGGGGCCTGTCGCGGGCGGCGCCTGGGTTCGCCCGTTCTTCGAGAAAGAGGTGTGGGCAGCATGTCCGGATCTCTCCGCAGGCATGTCAGCTACGCGAACGTGGTGGCGACGATGGCATTGGTGTTCGCGATGGGGCAGCGCGATAGCCGCCAAGCACTACCTGATCACAAGCACCAGGCAGATCAAGCCAAGCGCTAGCCGCGGGGTACCCGGTGCCTACCGGCGTGGGGCACCCCCGGCGGTACGGGTGCAGCGAGGCCGGCCGACTAGCGGAAGTGACGAGCGTCTCGCTGGGCCACAGCCGGCCAAGTGCTTTCGGCTCAGGAGGCGTCCAGCGCGCCCATCATCGGGCTACGAATCGAAAGCTACTTCGGGAATGCCGCACTAGCCGGGGTCGCCCAGCGCGCCCGGCAGCTCATCGCCGGGGGCGCGGCGGGCCGGAGACGGGTGCAGAGATGCGCACGGAGAGCGCCTCAGGCGATCGCGGGGGCCTGCGGCAGGCGCGCAAGCGCGTCGCTCATGTCCTGCTCGGAGAACTCGGGGTCCTCGAGCTCCCCCGCGAGGTAGGCGTCGTATGCGGACAGGTCGAAGTGGCCGTGGCCGCACAGGCCGAACAGGATCACGCGCTGCTCTCCCGCCTCGCGCGCGGCGTCCGCCTCCTCGATCACCGCGCGGATCGCGTGCGCGGGCTCGGGCGCGGGGATGATGCCCTCGCTGCGCGCGAAGCGCACCGCGGCGCCGAAGGTCTCGTTCTGCCGGTACGCGCGCGCCTCGACGAGGCCGGCGCGCACAAGCGCGCACACCATCGGCGCGTCGCCGTGATAGCGCAGCCCGCCGGCGTGCACGGGCGCGGGCACGAAGTCGTGCCCCAGCGTGAACATCGGCATCAGCGGCGTGAGCCCGGAGGTGTCGCCGTAGTCGTAGCTGAAGTGCCCGCGCGTGAGTGTCGGGCACGCGCTCGGCTCGGCGGCGACGAACCGCGTCTGCGCCTCACCGCGCAGCACCGCGCGCATGAACGGGAACGTCAGCCCCGCGAAATTGGAGCCGCCTCCGACGCACGCGACGATCACGTCGGGCTGCTCGCCCGCGAGCGCCATCTGCGCGATCGCCTCCTGGCCGATCACGGTCTGGTGCAGCAGCACGTGGTTGAGCACTGAGCCGAGCGCGTAGTTGGTGTCCTCGCGCTGTGCGGCCACCTCGACGGCCTCCGAGATGGCGATGCCGAGCGAGCCGGTGGGGTGGGACTGCTGCGAACGGCCGGACTCGGTGAGCGTGCTGGGCGATCGGTGCACGCTCGCGCCCCAGGTCTGCATCATCGAGCGCCTGTAGGGCTTCTGGTCATAGGAGGAGCCGACCATGAACACCTCGCACTCCAGGCCGAACAGCGAGCAGGCAAACGCGAGCGAGGAGCCCCACTGGCCCGCGCCGGTCTCGGTGCTGAGGCGCTTTATGCCCGCGCGCGCGTTCTCGTAGGCCTGCGGGACGGCCGTGTTGGGCTTGTGCGAGCCCGACGGCGAGACGCCCTCGTACTTGTAGTAGATGTGCGCCGGCGTGTCGAGCGCGCGCTCGAGGCGCCGCGCACGGTAGAGCGGCGTGGGGCGCCACAGCCGGTAGGCGTCGAGCACCGCGTCCGGGATATCGATCTCGGGCTTGGGCGAGACCTCCTGTTCGATGAGGCCCATCGGGAAGATCGGCGTGAGGTCCGCGGGGCCCGCGGGCTCGAGCGTCTGCGGGCTGAGCGGCGGCAGCGGATCGCCGGGGATCTCGCCGAGCAGGTTCACCCAGCGCGTGGGGATGTCGCGCTCGGTCAGCAGGAACTTCACCGGACCCTCACTCATCTGAAAGCGGCTCCTTGTGTGGTGTGTCGGGGTTCACAGCCTATAGCTGCGCCGCCGGCGCGGGGCGGGCTGGCCCGGCGGGGGCTGCGCGGGCTCGGCGCGTCGGCTCCGTCGGGGCGCGGCAGCGGCCCTGCTTCGGCGTCCTGGCCGGCTGGCCAGTACTCTTATCGCGACCAGGGAAGCGAAGCGAGCGATGGAGGTACTTGCGCATGGCGACGGTCGGACGCGATCTGCAGAGCGTGGAACTCACCGAGCAGGAGCTGTGGACGGACGGCCCGCCGCACGAGCTGTTCAAGCGGATGCGCAGCGAGTGCCCGATCCACTGGACGGAGCGCTTTGAAGACTTTCCCGAGGAGGGCGGCTTCTGGTCGGTGACCACCGCGGATGACATCTACACCGTGAGCCGCGACTGGAGCACCTACTCCTCAGAACGCGGCGGCGTGGTGGCGGCGGCGGGCGGCTTCCCGCTGGAGCTCGCGCGGGCGATGTTCATCGGTATGGACCCGCCCAAGCACGATCGTCTGAAGGCGCTCTTCCAGGCGGGGTTCACGCCGCGGCGGATCGCGGCGCACGAGGATGA
>Ga0209698_10003797_pt1 | contig 16672 bp, 17 predicted proteins | sample LitLauG_LLR_2012_FD_187203 | JGI IMG/M metagenome (GOLD analysis project Ga0209698, IMG submission 187203) | Freshwater sediment microbial communities from Pennsylvania, USA - Little Laurel Run_MetaG_LLR_2012 (SPAdes) (version 2) | ecosystem: Environmental > Aquatic > Freshwater > Creek >...
TGGATAAAACAGAATCAGGATCTAGGCGAGAACTAGCTGTTCCTGCACGTCGATACCAGCTTGGCGCAGTAATTTGGCGACCGCGTCGCTTTTCAATCGCGAGGCGTCGCAGAGCACGCGCACCGTCCGCTCTTTCTCGTTAAACTGAATGCGCTGAATGCCATAGACCTCGCGAACACTGTCAATTGCCCGCATCTCGGCTTCTCCGGGCAGAGTCTGATAGCGGTAGACGGCTTCCAGGTAAGTCATTTTCGGGGTTCCCCCAATACAATAGCTTCTAGGATTACTCTCTCAGTATCTAATAGGAAGGTGATTCCGCCAAGCGTGATTTGGCGGCTTTTGCAATCAATCATGGACCCTGAGCCTGTGAACATTCCCAACACGGCATTGCCTGCCAAGCAGAAAGACCCTGTTTGCGGGATGGATGTAAATGCGGCAACCGCAAAGTTCAAGACGTCACACAAAGGCAAAGACTATTTCTTCTGCTGCGCCGGATGCCTGACAAAATTCCAGGCAGCCCCGGAAAAGATTCTGGCGTCTCCGCCGAAGCCGATGGGATCGGGACTGGTTTCGCTTGGCGGCCCTGCGCTCGTGATGCCGGGCGGAGTTCGACCGGTCACAGCTCCTGCGGTGGCTCCGATCCCTGGGTCTGAAAAACCCACTGGGATCTACATTTGCCCCATGTGCCCCGAAGTGAGGCAGGTGGGTCCGGGACCGTGCCCCAAGTGTGGCATGGCGCTCGACCCCGAATCGCCCGTGGCCGCAACCAAGACCGAATACACCTGTCCCATGCACCCCGAGGTCGTACGAACCGAGCCGGGAAGCTGTCCGATTTGCGGCATGGCCCTGGAGCCACGCACGGTGACGGCGGAACAAGACAATCCTGAGCTGCGCGACATGACGCGGCGCTTCTGGATTGGCTTGACGCTGACTGTGCCGCTGCTGGCGATTGCCATGGGCAGCATGATGCGGCCGCATGCGTTCATGCAGAAGCCGTGGAACTGGGGATTGCCGTGGCTCGAACTGCTGTTCGCGACCCCCGTCGTTCTCTGGTGCGGCTGGCCGTTCTTCCAGCGCGGATGGGCTTCCATCGTTAACCGCAGCACCAACATGTTCACGCTGATCGCGATGGGAACAGGAGTCTCTTATCTATTCAGCGTAGTGGCGACGTTGTTTCCGCGGATGTTTCCGGCATCATTCCGCAGCATGGGCGATCGCCCGGACGTCTACTTTGAAGCGGCGGCGGCGATCGTCACGCTTGTACTGCTCGGGCAGGTGCTCGAATTACGCGCCCGCAGCCAAACTTCGAGTGCGATTCGCGCTCTCCTTGATCTGAGCCCGAAGCTGGCCCGTCTGATGGCCGATGACGGTTCGGAGCATGACATCCCCCTCGATCAAGTTAAGCCAGGAGACAGACTCCGCGTGCGTCCCGGAGAAAAGATTCCCGTCGACGGCGTGGTTCTCGACGGCTCCAGCGCCGTGGACGAATCGATGATTACCGGCGAGTCGATGCCGGTCAAGAAGGGAAGTGGTGCACGCGTGATTGGCGCGACGGTCAACAGCACAGGTGCGCTAGTCATGCGCGCGGAGCGCGTCGGCAGCGAGACGATGCTGGCGCAGATCGTGCAACTGGTAAGCCAGGCGCAGCGCACCCGCGCTCCAATTCAAAGGCTCGCCGACAAAGTCGCCGGCTGGTTTGTTCCAGCAGTGATTGCGGTCTCACTTTCGACGTTCCTCGCCTGGGCGATCTTCGGCCCCGAGCCGCGCTTCGCCCACGCCATCGTAAATGCAGTCGCGGTTCTGATCATTGCATGCCCGTGCGCTCTCGGCCTCGCAACTCCAATGGCGATCATGGTCGGCACCGGACGCGGCGCGCACGCTGGCGTTCTCATCAGGAATGCCGAGGCTCTGGAGACACTGGAGAAAGTCGACACGATCGTCTTCGACAAGACCGGAACCCTGACCGAGGGCAAACCGAAAGTTACCAATTTATCCACAGTAAAGGAATTTAGGACCGATGAGCTCCTGAGACTGGTTGCGAGCTTGGAGCGAAGAAGCGAGCATCCATTGGGCCCCGCCATCCTCCAAGCGGCAACGGAAAGGGCCATACCGTTAGCGGAGCCACTGAGTTTTCAGTCGTATCCAGGGAAGGGAATCGAAGGCATTATTGAGGGGCGACTGGTGGCGGTAGGCAATGGCCATTTGATGCGAGAACTCAAAGTCGATGTGCCGGCAAATGAGGAATCGGACATCCTCGTAGCCGTTGACGGGCTCTTCGCGGGCGGAATCAACATCGCCGATCCAATCAAACCGACATCAAGAGAAGCCGTTCGTCAATTGAGGGACCACGGTCTACGCATCGTCATGCTGACCGGAGACAACCCACTGACTGCCAAGCGCGTGGTACGCGATCTTGGAATCGACGATTTCGAGGCGGAGGTCCTGCCAGACGGAAAAGCGGCAGCAATTAAGCGACTTCAGAGCGAAGGCCGCATCGTCGCCATGGCCGGTGACGGCATCAACGACGCCCCAGCCTTGGCCCAAGCCAACGTCGGCATCGCCATGGGCACCGGCACGGACATCGCTATCGAAAGCGGCGGCATCACTCTTCTTAAAGGAGACCTTGAAGGCATCGTGCGCGCCCGCAAGCTCAGCCAGGCCACCATGCGCAACATCCGCCAGAACCTGTTCTTCGCGTTTATCTACAACTCCATCGGAGTGCCCATCGCCGCCGGCGTGCTGTACCCATTTTTCGGACTCCTCCTGAGCCCGATACTAGCGGCCGCTGCCATGAGCTTCAGTTCCGTTTCGGTGATCACGAATTCGCTGCGCCTACGTAATGCAAAACTTTAACTGGAGGAATTTGCCTCCGCTCTAATTGTCCGCTCCGCCTCCGTGTTTCTGCCGGCATACCTTGCACTCGGTGGGAGGTTCAGAGTTATCCACGCGATGCTTGACCGGCTTCAGGGTGCGCAAGTAGGCGAAGATCGCTCTCAGGTCGCTGTCGGTCAGGTTCGAATACACCATGACCGGCATGATGGAATTCAGCGGACGCGCTTTGACGTACCCGCTATGAATGGCCTGTAGAAATAGGCTCTCGTCATAGTAGGGAATTCCCGTTGGATCCGGCGTGAGGTTGGCGCTTGCCACATTGCCCCACGGTCCGGCAAAGACCTGTCCGCCCGCGAACTCCATGCCGGGAATGCTCTGACCTTTCACCACCGGGGTGTGGCAATCTACGCAACCCGCCAGATTGACTAGCCGCGCGCCACGCTTCACCAGGTCGGAAGGCTCCGCCGACTCGCTGACAGGCGAAGTCACCGGTTCCGGGACGCTGCGGATCAGATACTTTACCGGAAATATGATCTCGGTCTTCGGCAGTTCGTTCCGCACTGCAGGCAGGGAGCGTAAGTAGACGACGACCGACGCCAGGTCCTCATCCGACATTGCGCGGTAATGCGTGTAGGGCATGATGGGGAAAAGCGCCCGGCCATCGTGTCCAATCCCTTCACGAATGGCGCGCGCGAGTTGATCATCTGTCCAGGTGCCCGCCCCGGTTTCCGGGTCAGGCGTAAGGTTAGGCGCGACGATGCGTCCGGGGAGATCGTTGTAGGGAAGGACTTCTCCCGCGCCCTCCGAGCCAGGCATGATAAGCGTTCCGGGACCCGCCCAATCATGCTTTGAATGACAGTAGATGCAGCCACTCAAGGCCGTCGCGATGTACCGACCGCGCTCCAGTCGCTGTGGCGTGCGCTCGAACGTTCGGGTGCTGAGCGGACGCGTCTTTGGCCCGATAAACGGGCGCCATCCAATTGTGAGTGTAACCGCCGCTGCAAACAGGACAGCCAGACAAACAACACTGATCAGAAGCCATTTTCCGAATCGCCCCATGGGTGTCCCTCCGTACCGTCGCATGTAAGAACGTACGTACCCTCGCCGGGGTCTTTCTGCACAAAATGTGGGCTTGGGTAAAATCGACCGGAAACAATTTACAACTTGCTGAGGAAATCTGTCACTTCCTGGAACGACAGTCGGCTTGCTGCACGTTCGCTAAAGCTTGCTGAGGTAGTCCGTTACTTCCGGGCTGTTCCAATCTACCGCCCCGATAAACTTGCGGCGAATCACTCCCTTGCGGTCGATCACATATGTTTCCGGCCAGCCAAATGTGCCATAGAGCCGCGCCGCTTTCTGCGCTTCGTCCCGCACCGTGACCATGTTGACGCCGTATTCCTTGAGGAACTTATGGTAGGCCGCGTCGTCAGCATCAATGCTGACGGCCAGCACCACGACGCCCTTATCCTTGAGACGCGCCGTCATGCGCACCAGCGACGGAGTCTCCTCGATGCACGGCGGACACCACGTTGCCCAGAAATTCAGCACCACCACCTGCCCGCGATACTGGCTGAGCGTGATTGTGTGGTCGGAATCTTGCAAGGTGAAGTCGGGAGCATTCGACCCAATACGGGCGGGATGAGTACTGCTGTAGCATCCGATCAGGGCCGACAGCAATCCAACGGTCAGAAGCTTGGTGGTTAGCGTGCGAGGGCGCGTTCGTCTCACATCGTTATAATAACGAAAAAGCAGTGGTTCGTTCACTGACGCATCGCTCATTTATGGATGGTTCACTTCCAGCCACGCCGGCGCAGTCTCCGATTCCCAAGGTGTCGATTATCGTTCCGGCGCGTAACGAAGAGGCGAATCTCGGCGACTGTCTGCAATCGCTGACCACGCAGACGGGCGTGGAGTTCGAAATCATCGTGGTCGACGATGGCTCAACGGACCGTACTCGGGAGATCGCCGGGAGTTTCGCTCAAGTGCGAGTTATATCCGCGGGCCCTGTACCCAATGGCTGGACCGGCAAGAACAACGCGATGGTGGAAGGGGCCAAAAAGCCGTCGGGAGACTGGCTCCTGTTCACGGACGCCGATACGGTCCACCGGCCCGGATCGCTTGCACGAGCTCTCAACGAAGCCAAGAATGAGTCCGCCGATCTGCTTTCATATTCGCCAGAGCAAGTAGTGTGCACCTTTTCCGAACGCGCCGTAATGCCAGTGATCTTCTCCGAACTTGCCGCGCAATATCCGCCGCATAAGGTGCGTGATGAAAGCTCGGGAGTCGTTGCCGCCAATGGGCAATACATTCTGGTTCGCCGTTCGGCTTACGAATCAGTCGGCGGCCACGCAGCGGTAGCCACCGAAATACTCGAAGATGTGGCTCTGGCGCGGTTGTTCCGTTACGCCGGTCTGCGTGTGCATTTTCGTTACGGCGGAGATGCGGTGCGTACCCGGATGTACCGCAACTGGCCGCAGCTTCGCGATGGTTGGACGAAGAACCTCGCGCTTTTGTTCCCGCATCCCGCAAATCTAGCTACGCACATTTTCTTGCAATGGTCGATCGCATGGTTCGCTTTATATGTCGCCGCATCGGGAGCCGCGAGCCAGCACTTTGTATGGATCTTGGCTTTCGCCCCATGGTTGCTGGTGTATCGCAGAATTCGCGCCGTGCACTTCTCCACTGCCAATAACCTGCTCGCCATTAGCTGCGGTCTGCCCCTCTTCGCCTATCTGTTACTTGGTTCGAAGCGGGCGTACGAGAACGGCAAGGTATCGTGGAAGGGCCGCGACTATGAGGTCAGTATCCCACCCGCCAAAATCCAATCGACAAATGCGCCCCGTATACTTGACGGACAGGGATTGGGAGCCAAGAGCCAAGAGCTAGGAGCCAAAAGCTGATTCCATGGTTTATTTGACCCGCAAAGCGGAATTTTCCGCATCGCATTACTATCAAAACCCAGCCTTCACGCCCGAAGAAAACCAGCGGGTGTTCGGCAAGTGCAATAACCCCAACGGACACGGCCACAACTACACGCTCGAGGTCACGGTAAAGGGCGCGGTCGATCCGACAACCGGATTTGTCGTCGATCTGAAGCAATTGAAAGAAATCATGAGCAGGGAAGTGCTCGACGCGCTCGACCATCGCTTCCTGAACAAAGAAGTGCCTGAGTTCTTCAAGCAGATCCCAACGACTGAAAACCTGGCGATCGCCATCTGGCAACGCCTGGCGCCAAAGCTGAATGCCGCTCAGCTTCACCGCGTCCGCGTCTACGAGACTCCCGACCTGTTTGTGGATGTCTACGGGGAGGTATGACCACGACAGGCATGAAGGCCCACCTCACCCGCCGGTACATGTTCTCCGCCTCACACCGCCTGCACAGCGACGAGCTGTCGGAGGAAGGAAATCGCGCCACCTACGGCAAGTGCAATAATCCGTATGGACACGGGCACAACTACATGGTCGAGGTCACCGTCAGCGGACCGGTGGATGCAGCGACCGGCATGGTCTGCAATCTCGTCGATCTCGACGGCTTTGTGCACAAAGCAATCGTCGATCGCTACGATCACCAGAATCTGAACCTGCTGCCGGAATTCGCGAAAGAGGTTCCGACCACTGAAAACCTGTGCATCGCCATTTACGAAATTATGAAGCGAGGCTTCCACAAAGCTCATCTAGAAAAGATACGAATCGAGGAAACGATGATGAATTCGTTTGAATACCTGGGAGAGAGTAGTCGTTAGTCGATGCTCGTCTGTCGCTAGCGGCAAGTTTGCTAACGACCAACGACGAACGACCAGCGACATGCCACCATGAAATCCACCACGGAACCGAAAACTCTTACCAGTTCCAGCTACGAAGAACTGGTGCGCGAAATGCTCGTCCGCCTGGGCGAAGATCCCGACCGTGAAGGCCTTGCGCGCACGCCGGCCCGCGTCGAGAAAGCCATGAATTTTCTCGTCAAGGGCTACAAGGACGACCCCGAAGTTCTCTTGCGCAAGGCGCTTTTCACGGTCAATTACGACGAGATGGTCATCGTAAAAGACATCGAGATGTTCAGCCTTTGCGAACATCACTTGCTGCCGTTCTTCGGCAAAGTGCATGTCGCCTACATCCCCAACGGAAAAGTCATCGGCCTGAGCAAAATCCCGCGCCTCATTGAAGCGTTCTCGCGCCGTCTGCAGATCCAGGAGCGCCTCACCACGCAAATCGCCGAGGCCATCCAGAACACAATCGAGCCGCAAGGAGTCGGCGTAGTTGTCGAAGCTCGCCATCTCTGCATGATGATGCGGGGCGTCGAGAAACAGCACTCTTCGGCCGTCACGTCTTCAATGCTGGGCTGCTTCCGCAACGAAGAAGAGACGCGTACCGAGTTCCTTTCGCTGATTCGCCAGCGACCGAATAGTCTGTAGCCGACCATTTAGTCGGTGGAGGAGCAGGCGCCTGGCCCGTGCAGCGCTGTTGCTAAGGTGTGAACTCCTCCTCGAAAGCCAACTGCCGTTGGGATAAGCTAAGAAACGAATGCCGCGATCGAAACCCACACGCCGAACACCAATGCTCTCCAGTCGCTTGGCTCTCGTGACTGGCGCCACTCGCGGCATTGGTCTAGCCATTGCCCGAGCGCTAGCGGCGGAAAGGTGCGACCTTGTCATCACCGCCCGTGACGAACGCGCGTTACACAAAGCGGGCAGGGAACTCGAAAAACAGAGCGTGCAAGTTCTGGCGCAGTCCTGCGACATCCGCAACCCTGATTCAGTCGATTACCTCTTCGCCGTAGTTCGTGCAATGCACCGGCCCCTGGATATCCTGATCAATAACGCCGGAATCGGACATACGAATCACGTCGTTAGCGACCTGCCGTATCCCACGTGGATGGAAGTGATCGACACCAACCTCAACGGCCTCTTTCTCATGACGCAGGCGTCGCTCGCCGTGATGAAGCGCGGTAGTACCATCGTGAACAACCTGTCGATCGCTGCCGAGCGCGTGTTCCCGGGGTCGGCGGCTTACAACGCGTCGAAGCACGGTGCGCTGGGGTTCACTGACACTCTCCGCGAAGAACTCCGGCCGAAGGGAATTCGCGTGATCGCCCTGATGCCAGGAGCCACCGACACCTCCATCTGGAATACGCTCTGGCCGAAAGCACCCCGGCGAAAGATGATGTCGAGCGAAACCGTGGCGCGCACAGTGATCGACGCGATTCGTCTGCCGGAGAGCGCAACGGTGGAAAAAATCGTCGTAATGCCTGCGGCGGGCGCATTATAGGCAGAGTCGAACAAGCGACTGCGGCACAGGTTCACGCATCAAACTAAGGGGTGTGATTGGATCGTGGGTGTGCTTTATGCCAACGACCATCGACTAACGACTGAGCAAAGCGATGTCCTTCTTTGATTACTTCAAATCGTTGAAACATCCGGAGCACCGTTTGGCGTGGGCCATCGCCATAGCCGCTGACACGCTGCAAATCGCTGCCTTCCCATTCTTCTCCGAAGGAGCTCTGTCCCCGGCCGATTCTCTGCTCGACCTGATCGTCGGTTTCCTTATGATCCGGTTGCTCGGATGGCACTGGGCATTCCTGCCAACAATCGCTGCCGAGCTCATTCCCGGCGCCGACCTGTTTCCCACGTGGACCGCAGCCGTTTGGTTTGTCACCCGCCAAAAGATGCACTCCGGAGAACCCGAGATCCTTCCGCCCGGCCCAGCGCCCGAGCCGCGTCACTAAAAAGCTAAGAGCCAACAGCTAAGAGCTGCTCTTCTACCACGTTCCATATCGGTATCTATGTTGCCGTTCGGGGAACACTTTGATCATGACCACCCCTGCGACAAAGCCTCCGATGTGTGCCCAGAACGCGACTCCACCCGAAGTCTGGCTGGTCTCCGCGATGGCCATGGTTGTACCACTCAGGAAGTTCGCCACGAACCAGTAGCCGAGCATCAGCCATGCCGGTACGTGGAAGAAAAAAATGGGCGGAAACCATACCAGCACTCGCGCCTTCGGATACAGAATGAAATAAGCCCCCATGACACCGGCAATCGCGCCGCTTGCCCCCACACTGGGTATGCGAGAAGCCTGATTGAGCAGAATGTGCGTTGCGCCAGCCGCCAGCCCGCTAATCAAGTAAAAAATGAGATAGGTGAAATGGCCGAGATAGTCCTCAACATTGTCGCCAAAGATCCAGAGGAAGAGCATGTTTCCAGCCACGTGCAAGAAGGAAGCGTGAAGAAACATGGACGTGAACATGGGCAGAACCGCGGCTGCCAATCCGCCCGGCGCATTACCGCCGAGCGCGGCCAGGGTATGGCGAGGTACAACGCCGAACTCCATCATGAACGAATTCAGCGCCCGATGGCCGACGGATAGCTCCCAGGCAAAGACCACCACGTTCAGGACGATCAGAAAATAGTTGATGAAGGGCGTCGAAAAACTCGGCTGGTCGTCGCGAAGAGGAATCATTTAGTTGGCAATCTGTTATTTTGTAATTGGTAATCTGAATCCCGAATCGCCACGAACCCGATCTCGCCTTTAAATTACCAATTACAAATTACCAGATCACCAATCTCCATGAACGGTGTCATCGTCATCGACAAGCCGCCGCGCTTCACCTCGCACGACGTGGTCAACCGCGTCCGTCGCATCCTGGTACAGCGGTCGGTCGGGCATCTCGGAACCCTCGACCCGGCGGCCACCGGAGTCCTGCCGATTGTCGTCGGCAATCTCACGCGCCTGGCTCAGTTCTATGCCCACTCCGAGAAGACCTACGAAGGCGTAATTCGCTTTGGCTTTGCTACCGATACCTATGATGCCGACGGCGCGCCGACGACTCCAGTTCAAGATGTGGAAGTCAGGCTAGAGGAGATTCGCGCCTTGGCGCAGCCGTTCAAGGGCGTCATCGAGCAGATGCCGCCGCCATTCTCCGCCAAGAAGATCGCCGGAGTTCCGGCCTATAAGCTCGCCCGCAAGAACAAGGAGGTCGTGCTTAAGCCCATCCAGGTAGACATTAAGGAGTTGGAGATTATGCATGTCGAGGCTGACCGGGTAACTTTCCGAGCCCGGGTAGGGTCAGGCACGTACATCCGCTCCGTGGCTCACGACATGGGAAAGAAACTCGGCTGTGGCGCTCATCTCGCCAGTTTACGTCGCACCGGCGCGGCAGAATTCGCGATCGAAGACGCCCACACTCTGGAGGCTGTTGCGACCCAGATGCAGCAGGGAACCGTCGCCTCCCTTTTCGTTCATCCCCGCAAATTGGTTCCGCTGCTGCCCTGCGTGACCGCAACCGAAGAAACTGCCGCCTTGATTCGCAGCGGCCGTTCGGTGAACCTGCCGGAGATGTCTCGAGCACCCGAGGTGAAGGTGTTCTACGGGCAAACGGAACTGATCGCCGTCGCCACCCGCATTGCGGGAACGCTTTTCCATCCCAGGATGGTCTTTGGAAACAGCCTGACGTGAGAGAAGAGGGCTAAGCCGTAATATGCAACGTCCGATAACAGGTATTATGTGAAGTATTACTAAACTCACGATAGCGAATCTCCAGCGTCCGATACCTGGACCCGCCATGCTACGAATTACTACCGCATTTCTGCTTCTGGCTGCGCCGTTGATCTCAGCCCAAAGTGCCACTCCCCCGGCTCAGCGCGAGCACTTCAGAAATCCGAAGTTCCAGCAGATAATAATGCCGACTCAGTTTGGCGCGTGAAGCAATTGCTTGAGATCTTCCCCGAACTTCTGCAGCACTCTGAACCGCTCCGGCGTCGCCTCTACAAATTCCGCCTTCGCCTGAAATACCTTCCGGCCTTCATGTTCAGTCAGTACTCCCATGACTTCACCCATGCGCCAGCCCGGCGTGCCGAGTATCTGCAAGCCGTCCACGCCAGGGATCAGCATCGCAATGCAGTTATCGCGGATCGCCCCCACACACTTCGGATAGCGCTCGAAGGTCTGCAGTTCAAACCCAGCAAGATAAAGGCGTTGAAGTTGTTCGGCAGAATCAGGCATGAACAGGAGTACAGTGCGGTGTTCCTAGCTACTGGCCGCCAGCCAACTAGCCACAACTTCCTTTACATCTTGTACTTACCAAGGTCATCATCATCTAACTCTTCAAGGTACTTGCGGAGTTCCTCGCTGTTGATAGCCGGCACAGGATTGGTCGCCTGCTTCGAGTTCTTCAGGACTTCCTCTTCCACGAAGATCGGGCAATCCACGCGCAGAGCGAGCGCCAGCGCATCCGATGGGCGCGAGTCGATGCTGATAATATGCCCTCCGCTCTCCAGCCAGATGACGGCATAAAACGTGTCGTCCTTGAGTTCGGTGACCACCACTTTGTGAACGAGGGCATCAAGACCGGTTAAGACACTCTTGATTAAGTCGTGCGTCATCGGGCGAGGAGTGGTGACCTTCTCGATTCCGAACTGGATGGCATTCGCTTCGTAGGCTCCGACCCAGATCGGCAGCACCGTGTCACTCCCTACATCCTTCAAAAGGATGATCGGCATGTTCGACACTGGATCCATCATCCACCCGCGAATTTTCATTTCGACTTCCATGTCAACCTGCCATCTCTCCCACCAGGCTATTGGGGAAGCTTCCTGTGACGCGTACTGGCACATAACTCCCGGTAGTCAATTCGATGCCTTCCGGAGCCGTAAAGTTCAGCACTTTGATCTGCGATGTCCGGCCGATCCACTGTCCGCGGGCCGGATTCTTCCCTTCCACCATCGTTTCCAGCACTTGCCCGATATGACGACGATTGCGTCGTGCGCCAATTTCCTTTTGTTTATCGTTCAGCACAGCTAACCTGCGGGCCTTCTCCGTGTCGGGAATTGCGTCATCCAAACCTAATGCTGGAGTATTCGGCCGCGGCGAATACTTGAACGTGAATACCGAGTCATACCCGACGACATCCAGCAAGTTCAGCGTCTCTTCAAAATCCCGTTCCGTCTCGCCCGGGAATCCGACAATCAAATCGCTGGTCAGAGAGATGTCGCGCTTGGCTGCATGAATCCAGGCAATACGCTCCAGGTACTCGTCCCGCGTGTAAAGTCTTTGCATGGCGTCGAGCACGCGGGTCGACCCGCTTTGCACTGGCAGATGCACGTGGTCGCAAAGCGTCGGCAAGGCGTCGATGACGTCGACGATATCTTTCCCGAAATCACGCGGATGTGAAGTTGTAAACCGCACGCGCCGGATGCCCGGCACCTCCGCAACCGCCGCCAGGAGTTCAGCGAAGCTCTTCTTCCCTTCCGGATCACGAAACGAATTGACGTTCTGCCCGAGGAGTTGAATCTCTGTGTATCCCAGGTCCACCAGTTGCCGCGCTTCGTTCAGAACCGAGGCCGACGTCCGCGATCGCTCCTTGCCACGCGTATAGGGCACTACGCAGTAAGCGCAGAACTTGTCGCAGCCCTCAATGATGGTGATATACCCGCGGTGCGGATTCGTTCGCGAGGTGTACTCGGTCTCGAAGCATTTGTCGGTCTCACGGTCGTCGAGACCGGTTACGCGCGACTGCCCCGCCTCCAACTGCACTAGCATCTGCGGAAGGTTGTTATAGGAAGCCGACCCGCAAACCATGGAGACGTATGGTGCCCGCTCGAAGATCTTCTCACCCTCCTGCTGCGCCACGCAGCCGAGGACGCCAAACTGCTTTCCCTGCGCCCGATACTTCTTATAGTCCGCCAGCCGGTTGAAGACCTTCTGCTCGGCCTTGTCGCGAATCGAGCAGGTGTTATACAGAACAAGCCCGGCCTCTTCGACGCTTTCGACCTGACGATACCCCTGCTGCCGCAGCGTCCCGACCACCTTCTCGGAGTCGTGCGCATTCATCTGGCAGCCGAAGGTTTCGAGATAAAACGTTTTGTCGCCAGTACCGGACATTGAGCCAGTATAAACCAGCAAAAGCGACACCCCTATAGCTAGAAAAAAAGGTCAGTTTGCACAAAAAATGGCAGTTCGGGCTATCCCCACACGGTGGCGACACTGAAGTACCCATTGCGACTAGGAACCCCGGTTGTATACTCGTGACTCGGAGTCGCCCCCCAGCAATTCGAGAGGCAGTGCAAGATCGAGGCTCATGGATGGCCACACATCGCCATACCGCGATCGCCGCAGCGGCAGGATTGATTGCCGTACACTCCGTGCTGCTCGTATTCCGCTACGGCACGCCAACGGCTTCAGTTTGGGGCGACTGGATCAGCGCCCTGGCGGTGCTCCTGGCGGCAATTGCCTGCTGGTCCGCTTCGGCCCGATCAGGGTCTTTTGGCAAGCGGGTTTGGCGGCTGGTTTCTTTTGCTCTTGGTCTAGCCTTCCTCGGCCACGTTTCCTATACCTATTATTTCGACTACTTGCACGCACCTGCAAGTACGCTCTGGCCCAGCGACATTCTCGTATTCTTCTGGGCTGTTCCAGCCATGATGACCCTGTTTCTTAGTCCGAGGGACCCGAACAGCGGTTTCCGGTGGCTGCGGGTATGCGATTTCGTGCAAGTCTGCGCCCTCATCCTCGCCATTGAGGTTTCTTCGCTCTACGTCCCCTCCCGATGGCAAGCCTCGGAGCGTGCCATGGCAGTTCGGGCTTTTTACGTTGGCCTCTCCTTCTTTGGTCTGTTAGCGGCGAGTTTTCTGATCCGGGGGCTGCTTACTTCCTATCGCACGGCAAAATCGTTTTTCCTTCGGATCTCTGGGTTCTTTTTCGCTTTCGCAATTACCTCGAATACCACTTTGTTCGCTTTTGCTCGCGGGAAGTATCAGCAAGGTGCATGGCTCGACCTGACGTGGACCGTCACATACTGTCTTCTTGTGGTGATTGCCGACAGGTGGAATGGCGCCGAGGAGGATAGCCGTTGCCTGGTTGAAGCCTTCGCTCCCAGCATGCAGTTGTTAGCCCAGTTTTCTCCCCTGCTGATCCCCGCCATGGTTTTCCCGCTGGCCTTGCAGATTGCGCAGGAACAGTTCTTCTGGTCGGTTGTTCTGGTAATCGTGTCGTTTGGCGCCGCCAGCGGACGTTTGTTCCTGGTGCAGAGTCAATTGCTCCACAGTTCTCAGGAATCACAAAAACATCTTTCCTTGCTGAGAGGTATCACCGAGGGAACCACCGACGCCGTTTACGTGAAGGACTTGCAGGGCCGCTACCTGATGATGAATTCCGCTGGTGCTCGTTTCCTGGGACGCAGCGTCGAAGAGCTGATCGGCAAGGACGAAAGCGAGGTTTTCACTCCTGAGGACGCTCTTGAAATAATGAAGCGCAATCAAGCCATCATTCAGGCAGGAGAGACTCTCACCTACGAGGAGGTGTTGACATTGGCCGGCGTGACCAGGACCTTCCTCAGCAGCAAGGGACCGTATCGTGACGCGACCGGCCGCATCGCCGGCCTGATCGGAATCTCGCGTGACATCACCGATCGCAAACGTGCAGAGGAGGAGATTCGCGAATCGCAGCAGCGGCTTAGAATTCACGTCGATCACACTCCTCTGGCAGTCATTGAGTGGGACCCTCAGTTTTGCGTCGCTGCCTGGAATGCCGCCGCCGAGCGTATCTTCGGATTTTCCCGTGCGGAAGCCCTCGGCAAGCACGCCACATTCATCGTGCCCTCGGCCTATCGCCAGCACGTCGACCGGGTCTGGCAAGGACTTCTCCACGGTAGCGGTGGAATGCGCAGCACCAACGACAACACCACCAAAGACGGCCGCACAATTTCCTGCGAATGGTACAACACCCCGCTGGTCGACGAAGCCGGTCGCATTCTCGGCGTGGCTTCGCTTGTCCAGGATGTAACCGAGCGGGTGGCGCTCGAAGAAAGGCTCCGGCAGTCTCAGAAAATGGAGGCAATTGGCCGTCTTGCGGGCGGCGTCGCTCATGACTTCAACAACATGTTGACGATCATCATGGGCTACGGCCAGATCCTTGCTGACGGACTGCCCGCCACCGGACGCCTGACGGACGCCACCGTCCAAATCCGAACCACCGCCGAGCGCGCCGCCGGGATTACCCGCCAACTATTAGCCTTCAGCCGAAAGCAGGTTCTCTCACCCCGGTTGATCGATTTGAACAACATCGTGATGAATCTCGACACCATGCTGCGGCGCCTGATTGGTGAAGACATCGAGGTTCTGACCGTGCCTGGGCGCGAGTTGGGCACCGTCAAAGCCGATCCTGGCCAGATTGAACAGATCATCCTGAACCTCGCCCTGAACGCGCGTGACGCGATGCCCCATGGCGGAAAGATCACGATCGAAACGGAAAGCGTGAACCTGGACGACATTTACGCCCGCGACCATACGCCCCTCCAGCCCGGAAGGTACGTAATGCTGGCGGTGAGTGACACCGGTACTGGCATGAGTGCGGAAACGCAGGCGCATATCTTCGAGCCCTTCTTCACCACCAAAGATGTCGGTAAGGGCACGGGCTTGGGTCTCTCCACTGTCTACGGAATCGTGAAACAGAGTGGAGGCTACATCTGGGTCTATAGCGAACCGAACCGCGGGACGACTTTTAAGATCTATCTTCCCCGCGTCGACCAACCCGCGGAGACCTTTCGCTCCGAGAAGCCACGGACGGCCATCCAGCGCGGTACCGAAACGATCCTGTTAGTCGAGGACGACAAATCGCTCCGTGAATTGACCTCCTCTGTCCTAAAGGACTCGGGATATCAGGTGCTGACCGCCGCTGATACCGAGGAAGGTCTTGCACTGTGTAGCGCAAATCGGGATGAACTGCACCTGCTTGTCACCGACGTGATCATGCCCGGAATGAACGGCCGGCAACTCGCCGAACAGGTAAAACAACTTTCCCCGCGCACCAAAGTTCTGTACGTTTCCGGCTACACCAACAACGCGATCGTCCACTATGGTGTACTCGATCCGGGACTGTGGTTCTTGCCCAAGCCGTTCGCATTGTCCGCCCTCGTCGCTAAAGTGCGGGAAGTTCTGGACTCCGAGCCCTCCGACCCCGCAGGTCTCGCGGATCACGAGACCTGAAAAATATCGACGACGCACCAGAGGCTAAGAAGCTAGGCCCGGGCGCGTCTCCACCGTTTCGCCTTTCTCGACGAACGCCTGCATCCATGCGATAACTCGCACCCACCCCTGATAGTGGCCTTGCACCGCTTCCGTCATGCCCGCGAATCCGCTATGCCGCACCCGCACTCGCGTCCCGCCTTCCACCTGCTCCAGTTCCCACCGAACCAGTGTCGACAGCGCTCCCGACCAACTCGCGATCCAGGTATACGAGAGCAACCGTGGCGGATCGACCTCCACGTACTCCCCAGCAACGTGATACGGCTTGCCATCGATATCGCTTTTGCCTTCGGATCGCCACATGCCTCCGGGGCGCACGTCGGCTTTCCAGTCCGTGTGGTGATACATGCCACGCTGGCCCCACCACTGCATCAACTGCCGCGGATCGGTCAGCGCCTGAAATACCCGTTCCGGCGGCGCAGCCACGTGAACCTCGCCTTGAATCGCATCTTGATCGTGAGAGATTGTCGCAGTCGTCATCGTTTCTATGCCCTTTCCGCTTCCGCAAATTTCTTGAGTTCTTCGAACACGCCCGGCCAGCCCTTGACGTAATCCGTCCCTCCCGGCAATGCTTTCAGGGCACTGTGCGTCACTCTCACAAGCGTGCCCCGCGGCTCGGGGATCAACTCCCACCGCACTAGAGTCGGATGGGCGGGATTCGAATGAAACGTGGCAAACCACGTGTAGGACAGCACGCGCGGCGGGTCGAATTCGATGATCTCTCCAGAGCTCTCAAAATCCGAGACACCGGGCAGCATCATTTTGCCGGTGGGGTCAAAAATCATGCACTTCCACTTGCCGCCAATTCGCGCATCCATTTCCCATAGTT
>Ga0209698_10003799_pt1 | contig 16668 bp, 19 predicted proteins | sample LitLauG_LLR_2012_FD_187203 | JGI IMG/M metagenome (GOLD analysis project Ga0209698, IMG submission 187203) | Freshwater sediment microbial communities from Pennsylvania, USA - Little Laurel Run_MetaG_LLR_2012 (SPAdes) (version 2) | ecosystem: Environmental > Aquatic > Freshwater > Creek >...
AAGAAAGCGGAAAACTACCTTGCCGTGGTGCAACTCGCCTGCGCCCTGCTGTGGTTCAGACGACTACACCGGCTCACGACTTGAGATGGTTACTAAGTCTCTCGTCAAAGCGCAACGGGAGCGGTTCTGAAATCAAGAGGGGAGTGGCGGATCGGAACGATGTTTTTCGTTTGCCCATGTTCCTCTCCTAAACGTCCTGCACGTCGAACATGAGCCGCTGAAATTCCTCTTCGATCAGTCGCACCTTCCATGTTTCGTCAGAACGTCGAAGGTTTTCAAGGTTGTTGTCACCGTTGATGTAGAAAAGGTCGTAGACCATTTCCTTGGTGTTGTAATTCTGTTTCTGAAACCACCTATCGAGGGCGTCGTTGTCCATTGTGTCGATATTTCGCCAGAGAACGAGCACACGTTCCCCTTTGGGGTTCGCTCCCTCGACGACACGCACACCCCGGATCACGTCGATGTGTTTCACAGTAAGACCCAGAAGCCAATTGAAGGTTTCAACTAGATCGACGTTGAGCAGTTGTGTCTCTCCGTTGCGTTCGACCCGTAGTTTGTACTCATCTGGGTTACGGAACCCGTCCACATTTAGGAGCGATTGGCTGCCTCGGCTCTCCACGTCGAGCATGTATGATAGGACGTATTGCTCTCGCACGTCGTCGTCGGCCTCCAAGAGGCGTGCTTGCTGGTGTGTCCGTTTCAGTTGAAGGTTGTTAAGAGCGTCCTCGTAGGACTCCAATCGGAGGTATTTCAATACGGCGCTTGTCCCATGCCGTGACACTGGTTTGCCTTCATTCCACTCATCAGAGTAAATCACTTTCATGATCCGAGGCTTCAGAATTGCATCGAAATGCCGCCCCATTTCGACGAGGAGCATTTTCCTGTGGGTGTCTGGTTGTCGATTAAGTTCGAGAACTGCCTGTCCCGTTGTGCCTGATCCCGCAAAGAAATCAACGATGACAGCATCCTTTGGCGCACAGAAATCAATCGTTGACCTCATCACGGACACCGGTTTTGGAAAATTCAACGACTTACTTCCCATCAGGCAGGAAAGATCGTGGTTGCCTTCACCTTGTTTAATTGAAATGCCAAGGCTGGATACGGGCGCTCGCTCGCTTGTTTCAGATAAGAATCGTTTTTTCCGAGGATTCCCCGTTTTGGGATTCTTGGGCCACCAGACAAGCTTGTCGTCCATCAGTTGCTTGAATCCTTGGCGATCTGTGATCCAGCCAAAATCCGGGTCGGGAGGATACTCGTCCCCAGTTTCAGGATTGGTGACATTGAAATGGAGATTCGGACGGTCGATGGCATTGGCCTTTCCCGTCAACGGGTCCGTTGTATATGGTCCTCTCGAATCGTTGTCCGGGTTCTTAAAATCGGAGCGATCAATAACCCGACCCTGAATTGTGGTCCCCGGTCGCGAGTACACCCAAATATACTCATGATCCACTGACAGCATTGTAAGAACACGGTTGTCGGTATTGCGTGTCCTCCAGACAAATTCTCCTAGACGGATCAGTCCAAGGCGATTCGTGATTAGGCTATTAAGAATCGGCGATTCAGTGTCATCGAGGGAGCAGGTCAGCACCGAATGTGGCGACATTAACTGCTTCGCAAGTACCAACCGTGTGTAGATGAGACTCAGCCAACTTGAATGCTGGTAGTTGTCCTTGTAGCAAAACTCGTCGGTCCCCGTGTTATATGGAGGGTCAATATAGAGAAAGGGAACCCGGCCTGCATAGGTTGCTTGAGCCATTTGCAGAGCATGGTAATTGTCTGAGTCAATGAGGGTTCCACATGTGTCGGATGCCAGATCGCCTATCGAGGCTAACAGTTGATCCTTAAATGCGGCGGAAAAGAATCTGGTATCCACAACGAGATGTGCATTGCTTTCCAAGAATCCAACCGTTAGCGGCTCGGAGTAACTTGGCGAGTGCAGGTCAGCCTCAATCTCATCAATCGCAAACAGCTTGACCCATTCGTCCCGCTGGGCTTTGTTCGCTGCGATCTCGGGATAGAGAGAAAGTGGCACACGGTCGAGCGTGGCGCAGTAGTGCGACTCGATGACAAATTTCTTTTTAAGCCACAGCCGTTTTTGGAAGTTTTCCAATTGTTCGAGAAACTTGATGATCTTGTCTGCGATGCTACGGATGACCTGTATCTTGCTCAGGTGCTCGATGAAACGGTTGGCACTGCCGATGTCGATCTTCGCATCTTTGTGCGCCACGTCGTCAAGGTGCATGACCTCGTTCTTGATGTAGAAGCCAAGTTCCCGGCGCAGGAAGCCGCCCAAGTCCTTGTGGATAAAATAATCAAAGGTGTTTCGAGCGGTGTATTGCGTCAGGTGCTTTTCGAGCACGGTTCGGTTGGGGTTCTTGTCAGTTGGTGCAGCCTTGCCCAATTCTTTTGCCCACGCCTCGAAGCCCGGTAGCTGTAGCACGGTATTGATCGCTTGTCGCAAAAGATCGGATTGATCGGGGAGCTTCGGCTTCTCCTTCTTCGCCTCCAGCGTTCGCCTGTCCTCCGTCCAGTCGTCAAGAGTAACCGGCCGGTACTCGAAGCGGATGTATAGTTCGCCGTTCGCTTCGTAGAGAGCGTTCTCGTCGCACAAACAGAAGCGACGTTCCGCACCGGCCGTGGCCTTATTGTCGTTCTGCTCCGTGAAAGCAGCGACGAGGTGGACTCGCACTCGCTTGCCTGAAGGCATCGTGAAGGTGTAATCACGGAATGTTTCGCTGCTCTTTATGAAATACTGGTCGGCGTTGGCCCAGTGCAGCTTGACTTCTTCGCCCTCGTATGGGATCGCATAAACTCCTTCCTTGTAACGTCGCAGCGAGATGAAGTCCCCCTCTTGATAATACCGTCGAAAGAAATTGAAAAGATGAGAGAAGACTTCGTTTTCAAGTGCAGTGACATCGACGGCCGACTCGACCAGTGTCTTCCGTAGGTCTTTCACTTTTTGCACAGTTTCTGGATCGACGCCATCGGCTTTGTAGAAGGCGATCTTCTCGTCCAATTCTTTCTGCAATGCGGCCCTGTCAGCGGGCTTGTATGCTTTGAAAGCTTCCTGTACCTGTGGGAGTAAGTCCTTGTCCAAGAAACGAACCACTTCGTCCCGTTTCTGGTTCATGATGCGGTAAATTCCGAAATCCAGATCGGCCTGATCCAACTGGAACAGTTCTTGGAGCAATCCCCGGAGCTTTTCTAAATTCGTCGGCACGTCGATCCTTCCTCACGTTGTCAGACCACTTGCCAGTGGATGGTGAATAACGGCATTGTGGTTGTCTTCTGGCTCATGCGGCGTTGCAAGCCATCAATCAGGCGGTCACGTTTGTCCGCAATCTGATCCTCAACCTCAAAAATCTCCTGCCGCTGTTTGCGTTGCTTCTTCTCTAGCTCTTGGAGCGCCTGCTGGAAACTGTTCTGTTCATCGAGCGTTGTCGCCAGTCGGGACTGCCGCCGAATCGCTTTGATCTGGCTCTTCGTGTCAGCTAAATCCTTCTCGGCGGCGAACACCATGTCCTCAACCCATTTTTCAAGACGCTCTCGCTCCTCGCCAAACAGCTTGTTATTTGCCTCAAGGGATGCGCCGATTGCACCGTGGCCGTGACGCTCGGCTTCCTTCTGAAGCCGTTCGCGGATCGCAGGCGGTGGATCATCCACTGGCGAGACGGTGGCGTGGCAGTTGAAGAGGCGCTCGCAGGTCTCCTGATCCAGCGACTTGCCCGCTTCATTGATCGCGGAGAAGAGCAGATATTCTTCTCGCTCGAATGATTCAACCGCGAGGTGCTGGAGGGTCAGCCAACCCGACTGGCCCTTGATCGCTTCAACCATCGACAGCTTCGTCGGATGATGGCTCACGTCGAATGAGACGCTGGCTACGGGTGCTGGGCAAGCCTTGCCCGCGTCGATGACCCATTCCCCCATTGGGGAGGACAGCCGGTAGAGAAACTCGCCCGGTACATTCTGCTGGGTCTTTGAGATCAGATGGTATCGCCCAGCCTTCAGGTCGGCCTTGGGGGGACGATTCAGGTCGAAGGTGAATGCTTGGTCATCGAACGATGCCCGATCAGCCAGAATGAAGCGGGTGAGCCTCCAGAAAAGTCGGCTGATGCGGTCCACGTTGGCGGTCGCATCGGTAAGGCGCATTTTCAAACGAGCATGCACGTCCTCATCAAACTGCTCCAGAAGAACTTTCCGGGTGTCGTCCATCCGGCCTTTGATCGACTCCTCCATTTCCCGCTGGAGCTTCTCGAAGGCAGCAGCGATTTCTTCAGTCGAGCGGCACTGCTGATAGATGGCGAGGATTCTTCTCTCGAAGTCAACACCGGATTCGATGGCCCCAAGAACCTCGTCTGATGCCCCAAAGACGCCGCTGAACAGACTGAACTTTTCAGACAGAAGTTCATGGACTCGCCGATCAGCTTCGTTGCGTTCGTTGAGGAAATTGATGACCACGACATCGTGCTTCTGGCCGTACCGGTGGCAGCGCCCAATGCGCTGTTCGATGCGTTGAGGGTTCCACGGGAGATCGTAGTTAACGACCAAAGAACAGAACTGGATGTTGACGCCTTCCGATGCTGCTTCGGTGGCGATCATGACCGTCGCCGTGTCGCGGAAGTGTTCTATGAGAGCAGTGCGGCTGTCGATGGAACGGGAACCAGTCACTCGACCCGTCTCGGCATTGGCGTCAATCCAGCGGTCGATGATCCGGCGAGATTCAGCGTCAGCGTTCGTGCCGTTGAACAGCACGACCTGACCGCCATAGCCATTGGATTCCAGAAAGTTCTTCAGATAGTCCTGCGTGCGCCGGGACTCGGTGAAGATGAGCGCCTTTCGGTTGGCCTTCATCTTCGTCATCTCGGCAAGTCCGACTTCAAGAGCCTTCAGGAGCGAACGGCTCTTGGTGTCGATGCCGATGCTGCGTGCCCACTGGGAGAAGCGGGTCAGTTCGCCGATCTCGTTTTCCAGCGCCTTGCGGTCGGGCTTGGCATCATGCGATTCGTCGCCATCGTCTTGGGTGTCGGCGAGGATTTCATCGAGCAGGTCGCCCTCAATCTCTTCCTGTCCGACCAACTCTTCGGCCAGTTCGTCGGTGACGGGCAGACCTTCCATGAGCAGGTTGAGGCGGGTCCGCATGGTTTCCAGCGTGCTCGCCACCGCGAAGGACGATGACGCCAACAACTTGCGGAGGATCAGGGCCGTCAGATGTCGCTGGCGTTTGGGCAGGGCGAACGTATTTTCCCGCATCAAATACTGGGAGACGGCCTCATAGAGCTTTTGCTCGTCATCCGTTGGATGAAATTTGAACGTGAGCGCCCGACGTTCGGTGTACTTGACATACTCGACGACCTGCCGCCGAAGGGTCCGCTGGCAAAAGTTGTGGAGCCGATCTTGAAGAGCCTTCAGGTCGCCAGTCGAGTTGCCGTACTGTGCCCTGAATGAATTGGCATCCCCGAAGATCAGGTCGTCCAGCACCGTGGACAACCCATAGAGTTCGAGGAGAGAGTTCTGGAGGGGCGTTGCTGTGAGCAGCAGCTTTCGACGTTCCTCAACGGCCCATTTGATGTCCTGCCCCATCCTGTTGCTGGGCCGGTAGGCGTTGCGGAGCTTATGGGCTTCGTCGATGACCACGAGATCGAACGGAACAGCCCGGATATCAGCCCGCATCTTGCTGGCGAAATTCATGGACGTGACGACGACGCCGTTCGTCATGAATGGTTGCGGATGCCCGGCTGCCTGCTGCTGGCGATAGGTCTGAGCGTCCAGAATGACACTGGGCAGGTTGAACTTTTCTTGAAGCTCCAGCCCCCATTGCTTCCGAAGGCTGGCCGGGCAGATCACCAGAAGCTTTCGTTTGCGTTCCGCCCAATACTGGCACATCACCAGCCCGGCCTCAATGGTTTTCCCAAGACCGACTTCATCAGCCAGCAGCACGCCCTTGGCGAGTGGACTGCGCAGTGCGAAGGCAGCGGCGTCGATCTGGTGCGGGTGAAGGTTGACGCATGCGTCGAAGAGCGCCATCGACAGGCGATCCACCCCCAGCGGTTGCCGCTGACGGGTGAGTTCGTGAGCGAAGTACCGGGCATGGTACGGCGTCGTCATGACGGAAATGCCTTTCAGGCATCTGGGGACGCAGCGATTTCATTCGATTGCGCCTGATTCGATCAGGCCGCTGTCCGGTGGGATGTCCTCCTCCCTCGGAAGGCTGCACTTCTTGTAAGCAGGTATTCTACGGGCATCTACATCAGGGCCACAAGACGACCTGCCCCAACCGCAAAACCGCGTCATCGTGGACTGACTGGGTGCAGTCAGGAGCGGGAAGTCAACCGATCTGCGTTCCCGGCACGGTCGAGACCTTCGTGTTGAATTACTCGACGGCCTCTCGCCGCTCTTCGGGCGTCAACCCGGCCACGTCCAGCAGCCGGTTCCAATTCCGCCGAAGGTCTTCGAGGCTTTCCATGCCGTCAAAGCCGACTGCGCCGGCCTGACGGATGTAGACGAGGTTCTCGCTCTCGCTGACCGTCAGTTCGGCGATTTCAGGGTTGGTGAAGGATTCACCAAGAACGAATCCCACGACGGCCGCCATGAACGGCGACATGCCGGGAAACCGGGAGGGGTTCAGCTTCTGGATGAGATCGGGCCTCGGCATCGTAGAACAGATTATCGGTGACCCGGATGCGGCGGGCAACCGGCGGCAACTTGTGCCTTTGTCAGCAGATTAGACGAGTGCGAAGTGCCGGAAATGCCAGTAAAATCAAGCAAAACGTCAATCGCTACATTTTATGCCGTGGGGTCTTTTGTTGCGCCAGAATTGCTGGCATTCAGAAGCCGGCCATTTTCGCCAAGAGCATTACGTGGGCCGATGTAATCTGGAGCATATGCTCTGCCATCGCTTGCGTTGCTTTCCCGTGTGCCGACTTTGCCTTTCCATGACCGCTCCATGCGTTGCGAATTTCGCCAGATGATTTCTGGATAACGTCGATATACGGAGCCGCAAAGAGACCGCCTTTGTAGCAAGCTTGCAAAAGAGGATTCAGAGTGCTTTTGTCTGGGACGAATGACCACCCATTCTTGTCGCAGATGATTTGCAAAACGCTCTCCAGACATTTGCCGGCCCAGTGAATCGCATCGGGAAAATCTCCTCGTCGAAAATGCTCGTGGGCCTTCAGCATTTCTTCGTTTGCGACTTTCCAAATCGGAGCCGATGAAAGCAACCGCAAAGCGGGCATGGACGTATTAGCGTGCAACCACTCGTTACTCTTCTTCGTGGCTTCCGGGTATTGGATTTCAACGCGGTAGCCGCCTCCGGGGCCGTACATCGGTTTTCCGTATGACGGAGGATCGACGGGTACTTCCGTTGCCACGTAAGGCGAGAACTCATAGCCGATGCCTTCTTCACGGAAAATATCGTTGACGGCATCGACCCCCATTTGACCGAGTTTGTATGCTGGGGACTGAAACATCCACTGGATAAAGTCCAGAGCTTTGCCGTCTTCGCAGACTGAAAAATGATCACTTCCATCTATATGGGAGTAGGAGACTTCCGGCCGGTCAAGATATCCATATTGGCTTAATGCGGCGACGGACGCATCGTGAAAGACGATCCGCATGTCCAAGCCGCGTTTACTCAGAAGATCAGCCAGCGTGTAAGCCACGCGAGCGCGAACACTCATCGGGATTTTGTAGCTTAGCAGTTTCGGACGTTTCTTTTGCTTAGCCGTGTACGGTGTCGGGACCATCTGGACATTGTAACCGTGTCCATTCATAGCGACCATTCCGCGATGGTTTAGGATCGGTGGGTGAAAGAATGGGGACGGCGTATAATTGCCGCTCTGGGACACTTGCCGCACGATGTCACCAGTTTTGCCGGGAGCGGCTCTTGTGGATTCCGCGACCCCATGCTGAACACCACGGCCAGTTCGTTTCCTCAACGCCAAACAAATCCCCATAGATGACACATTTTACTCGCTGCCATCCCGGCGTACTTTGACAGCATGGATTCTTCCAACCTCACCGACGCCCAGCTTACGGCAATGCGAGATTCTCTTGCCCGACACATCCGCTACATCAGCAAGTTAGTCGATCGCATGGAGCAGGTGAATTGGAACCGGCAGGATCATGTCTATCTGGCGGCCAAGAGAGCGAGGGATGTGCGCCTGTACGCACGAAGAGTTGGTCGCTAGGTCGCTAATTGTTGCTAAGGCTTCTTGTCGGAGTCAGGAAAATAGCCAGAAACGTATGTCTTCGCTGCGTCTTGCGGTGGACTCATTTTCCTCGTCAATTCGGTGAGAGCATCTTGAACGTCATGAATGACTGCTGGCTCTCTGACAACTTGGCGAAGGCGGAAGCAAAGTCTTCCCGAGGGATCAGCGGCGATGGAAGCGTTTTCTTCGCCCATGCCGGTATGTAGCCATTGCAGAACCTCTTCGGGTGTGCCGTCAACACCGTTCATGATCCTTTCAACGGGCAGCATATAGACTGCTTCGACGTACATCTGTTCCGGGTTACTCATTACCATCAGGCTCATACCGTTCCGAACCCCTCGGATGTTCGTTAACACCCTGCTAATGACTCTGGACGGCTCCGCTTTTTCGGCGATTTCTTCCAGAAGCTCGGCAACCTTCCATGTCTCGCTCACATCGTCATCCTATTGCATAATCGACGTGAAGAACAACCACCTCATCACAATGAATTGCAACCGATGCGGGGTTTTATTGGATCAGCGGGGCTTCCCCCTTAGCCAAGGCTTGGTGAGTCCGAGCCTGCCGGGGGAAGTTTTCGTGTCGAATACGCCCAACGTATTGCCGCCTTCGAGTCGTAATTTTCCTGTTGCCCGTCGCAGTTCCGCCACAACAAATTGCCCAAGAAGTTGCGTTTGGTTTCCTCCAACGGAGACGCAGGCCCGTCTGCCGTTGAGAAACTCAACAGCGAGCATGGAGAAGCCGCCCAAGAAGTGGCCGGTGACCACAACCTTTGTGACGACGGCGATGGCGGACTCTGGTCCCAACTTGGACACGGCGTGCAGTGAGGATAGCACCATCTGCGACTCCGCCACGGCTTGCGGGCCAGAATTCCGGTAATAGCAACCATGCTTTGTCCAATCGCCGCCGAGTTCCTCAACGAACACTGATCCGCCATTGTGGCGAATGAACCAGATCGGCGAGTATTTGCAATACTGACATCGAGTCTTCCAGCAAACAACCTCATCGTCATTGCAGAACTGGTAGCTCGTCGATGTTGGAGTCGTCGTGCCGCGAGTCCCACTCGCAGACGAACCGTGCTCATACGGCACGGTGATCAGAACTGGATTCCCGTTGATCGTTCGCCAGACCTGCATAGCGGACCTCCCCGAGACTGGTTGGAATATTACCGGGAGTAGGTGCTTTGGCGAGGGGTGAGGTTGAATCTCGGAACGAATTTCGTTTAGCTGAATTCGTCGAACTGCGGCATCGGAACGGCGTTGAATTCCGAATAGATCAGACTCACCCGGCGCACTGTGTATCGGCCGCACATCGGGATCAGCATCCCCTGTTGCTCGGTGCAAAGGAGTGCATTTCCAGCTTGCATCGCGAAAAGAAGATAGGGTATTGTTAGGGTGTGAAATCGACCGACCTGACCACTGAGCAGATCGACAAAATGCGCCGTGATTTGAGTGGTCATTGTCGGTATCTCCACCGACTGGTTGAGCGAATGGACGCTGTGGGATGGGACAAGGAGGACCAATTGTATCGCTCGGCTTTCGAGGCAATGCGAGCATCCGAGGGGTTAGCGATTGCATTGCATTATGCTGGTTGTGTCGGGACCGGATATCCCAGAATCGTGGAATGAAAACAGGCCAGCCGAGAACGCCTCGACCGACCTGAAAAAACTATGGCCGACACAGAATAGCGGGAGCATGAAACGCTGACCAGCTATCCGTTCAGAGCCTGCGTTCCGCATTCGGGGCAACGTTCAGGAGTCGCTCGCAGGTCGTAACCGCAGTTGGGACAAAAGCCCGCCTTTGTTCGCTTGCGCTTTCGCCCGATCCGCAACATCACCACGGCCCAGAGGACCGGCGGCACAAGCAACGCCGCAACGATCCAAACGAGCGAAATCGAGAAAACCATCTGGGCATGGAAGTAAAAGGACACCACGTCGTTGATTGCCATCAGTCCGACAGTCCCATCATCGGAGTTAATGCCGTAAGCAACGCCATGCACGAGATGCGACGAGTAGAACCCGACTGTCAGAGCCAAGAGCAGACAGAGAGCAGCGACGAGCGCAGAGAAGACGTTGAAGACATGTCGCATGGTCGCATTGTACTGTTGTTCTGTGGACGCCAAACGTCCGTAGTGAGCGGCACGTTGCATGGTGTCTCGACGGCGACTGATGGGGACAAGGAGACGTACTGGACCACACGCCAAGTGACCGTGCTAGAGGAATGATCTTGAAGACGCCCAGACGTTAGAATTGTCGCTATGACAAAGGCGACAAATATCGTGGCGGCGCTAGTGGCTGTGGTTGGGGTGGTGCTCTTTACGATTCTTCTCGTAAACAGAAATATTGAGCAACTTGGCTATCTCGGCCTACTCACACTCACCGCTGGCATATCGCTCGCAATCTTTCTCTCATCTAGGCTGGCAGAGTTTGACTTGAAAAACGTCAAACTTGTGTTGCGGGAGATTGAGGAAAAGAAAGCCGAATTAGCCGAGATGTACGGCGGCATCGAGAACATCAAACGTGGGCCACTTTTGATGGATATAGAGAAATGCGAGGCACTCGGCATGGACGGCGGTCTAGTCGTCACACTGGGAGTGATGCGTTACACCGCTGGTGTTGTGAAACGAGAACGGGAGCGGTTAGCGCAGATTTTCATTACGGGCCGCTCACCGAAGAAAATTGCCGAAGCTCTGGTTGACGGAAGCAAAGATGATCTTGTGTTCAAATGGAATGGTCCAGAGAAGACGCTTAATGACCCGCCCAAATCGAAACAGGAGCGAGATGCGGAAAAAGCCGCACGGGGAGGGGCAATGATACCCAATGAGCAACTTGCACCAGATGCTTCGCAAAAACTTCTCACGGATGACACGAGAAGCAATGCCGGCAAATAGAATGGTTAGAGACTTTGCGGCGTGCCGCACTCCGGGCAACGCTCTGGCGTAGCTCGAAGATCGTACCCGCAATTCCGGCACGTTCCCGGTTTCACTTCTCGCCAGCGTTCTACGAGACGAATAGCCACTCGGAATGGCAGCACCGCCGATAGCATGAGAACCCACCACAATGGCAAAATGAACTCGGTTCGTCGGCCGTAAGAGATCGGGCCAGATGTTCCGGTGGATGTACGGACCACTGGTATCCAATTCCGATCCTCCCAAACGTGCCATTCCAAACCCGCGAATCTCACGCGATGAATAGTCAGCGGCATTAGCACGACATTGGCATACCGACCGTCAACAGTCTGTAGCACGAGCAATTCGTCGGCAACCGTTTTGACGGCGCAGGTCGAGTTGAGATTCCAAACGTATTGGTGATGTGTGAGGCCAAGTCCGAGGAAGACGGTCGCCCCAACGAAGATCATCAGGGAAATGGCTGACAGGAGCATGAAGAGCAGACGTTTCAACGCCGAGCTTTCAATTCGTCAATTTCCTTCTGTTGTGCTTCCACGATGTTGAAAAGAAGCTCGACCAATGCAAATCCAGCCGGGCCAGTTTCCGACGCTAAGACCGTATGTCCACCCTTGCCAGTCGGCCCCGCCATGTGCGCACGATCCTTTGCCAGCTTTTCCCGAAATTGATCAAACAAGTTGTTCGCCATGCCATGATTCTAAGGGGCGTCAATTGGCCCGCAAACGGTTTTGATTGAACAAACGGCTCGGAACTCGGAAAACCTTTTCGCCATCTTGGGTGTTCGTGGTTCTTGCCCATGCCGAGCCGCTGGTCGTCGGGGGCGGTTTTTTTATGCGCCGATAATTGTCGTCGGTGCTGTCTTTCGGTGCAGCGGTGCTTTTTTGCGCCCATTCAGCGGCTCTGATCACCTGCTGTTCGACTTCTCCTCGGGTACGAATCAACACAAATCTCCTCAAACGCATGATGATATGAAGCCTGCTTTTGCTGTATCATTTTTTGCAGGGGATGACGGTCCTGCCAAGTGGTTTTGAGTCGAGAACTGGAACCTTGTCTCCATATAACCACTGCCCTAATAAGGGTTTGAGACTCCAAATTCTCATTTGATTTTTCGGTAATAGTGCGGATCGGAATTTCAGTAGTACCGATCCACCCGTCTAAAGGTGTGGAGGGCTGCAAACCAACTTCCGTTTGTGGCCCTGTGCGGTGTTTAGTGCTTCGAGGTGATCTATGACGTTTAGAGAAATGATACCCTTCCTCGTTCCCTTCTTGGGCGCTGTGAAGCCTGAACACCTCATCTGGCTATGGAACCTCGTCGGAACTGGTTGCTCCACACTCCGCAGTGGCATTCGGTGGGCTTGGAGACGGATCAGCGGTGCTCGCCATCGGGACTTCGAGGAGGAGATCGCTCGCTTTAAGGAGTTCAAAAGTATGGGGACCACCGGAGTCTTCTCACCCTCGCAGGCGAAGAAACTCACCAAGCTGTCCTTCGATAGCATAGTGCAAATGTACGACGAGTAGCCGACGATCCTACCAACATGAACCACTTCTTCAGGGTATCACGAGAACGTGTCTTTCGCGTTCGCTGCTTGAGTAAGCCCCTAATCGCCGCAGACCTCGGCTGTCCGCTTTGTCCATTTTTCATTCAGCTTTTCAACCTCCCGCTTCCACTCGGCCTGAGCTTGCGTTTTGGCTGTTCCCGAGAGCCGCTCGTTCCTTCGCTCTTGGCGAAGGAGTGGGATCAGTTCGATCCAAATCTCCATCTGATAACGAGCGATGGTGCGTAGCTGCTCATTCAGTTCACGAGATCGAGGGGTCGGGGTTAGCTCATCTGACAAGTCGCATCGCTTGAGTTCGAGCCTGAAGCGTTCTATTACGAGCCGCTCTAGCTCTTCGATCCTTTTCATGGTCAAAGTAGCCATGTGACCTTCTCAACAGGATCACTCGTTGGGCATGAATCTTCAACGGCTGACGGGCAATCGCCGAAGCAGGATGCCCCGTAGAGTCTCATCTGATCACTGTCGCCAGATCGCCGGCTCGGCATTCTCAATCAGCACGCTTTCAATTGCCGGAAGATCACGTGTGGCGGCAAAGAGCGAATTGAACACGATCCCGAAATACGCAAGCGGGATGATCGGCTTTCTCAGGGTCACATCCACGCCGCTCCCCTGCTCCGTGACGCACCAGCCATGTTCCATCGGGATCGGGATGCGTTCGACGAAGACGTACCCCTCGCAGTAACTCAACTCATCGTGAGCGATGACTAGATCGAGCGAGTTCCCGTAGCATTGATGCCGGTCGCCCGGTTTGTATTTCTTCGGTCTTGGCGACGGCTCGAAGAAACGGCCGTATTTCAGAACCAGATCGTAAATGCGGGTCATGCTGCGGGCCACTTCATCGGTTTTGCTTTTACGAGCGGCAGCACGCATGAACTTCCGCTGCTCGTGAAGGTGATTGAACAACTCGAAATCTGTGGCACTCTTCGCACCCGCACGAACTGCTTGTGCCTTTTGATTTTCACGAGGTTTCGGGATCATCGCGGGGGCATTTTACGGCTGTGCTGATTGAATGGCGATCTGAGGAATGCTCTGGAGGTTATGATGGGTGAAGAGGACGACCAGATCGAGGAGGCCGAGATCGCCGCTGCCCTTCGGGGGACGCCCGATTGGATAACGCCCGAAGCCGTGTCTGACACGTTGCAGGTGTTTCGGCCCCTCTACAAACAGCGACTGACCGTTAGGGATGCAATAGAAATCCTCATCAACTACCACAACTTATTCGACGTGCTGAAGGAGCAAATCGAGAAGCCGTCCACGGTCAAGACAAAGGACTGAACGACTGTCTCTCGCCACGTTTCATTCGGATTGGGAAATCGAGTCAAGTCAAAAATCTTTTCGCGATTCCTGAAGCACCAGAGCCTTTCTCGCCGCCAGAACTTCACCAAGTCGAAAATCGCATTTCCTAAAATTGGGTCATGAGCGGTCGAAATGACCGAACGCCCGGCAACAGGAAAGGACGGACATGGCAGGCAAGTTACAGGTGGATTCGGACGGGTTCCGAAAGCGAGTGGCATGGCGTGGTCCCTTCGGGGCGCTCAGCGAATTGATCTCAAATGCGCTGGACGAACGGATCACCCGTTGCGACGTGACGTTCGAGCATGTCTCCCAGCAGACCTACGTGATCCGCGTCGAAGACGACAGCCCTGATGGTTTTCGCAACCTTGAAGAGTCTTACACGCTGTATGCCGACAGCTACAAAGCCAATACACCTTCACTCCGGGGGCGCTTCAACGTCGGCGAGAAGGTGGCGATCATCCTCTGCGATGAGGCCCGGATCGAATCGACCACCGGCACGGTCATCTTCAAGAAAAACGACGTGAGCCGCTCACCCAAACGACGGGATCGCGGTACTACATTCGAGGGTACGATCCGCTGCACCCGTGAGCAGTTCGAGGACGCCTGCCGGCAGGTAAAGACGATCATCCCGCCCGAGAACATCTGCCTGACCTTCAACGGCGAGCCACTGCGGCGACCCATGAAGCTTGCCAGCGTTGAAGCCAGCCTGCCCACCATCGCCACCAACCCCGAGGGAGAATTGATCCGTACAGTCAGGACGACCACCATCGACGTTTACGAACGGCGCGAGGGGGAAGCCAGCGGGGCCGTGTACGAGTTGGGTATCCCGGTGGTGGACGTGGAACACCCGCACTTGCTGGACGTGCGGCAGAAAGTCCCGCTGAGTGTGGACCGCAACAGCGTCACTCCCGGCTACTACCGCAAACTCTGTGGCGCAGTGCTCGATGGAACCTACGACAAGCTCACTGAGGAGCAGGCTCGGAGCAAGGGCATCACTGAAGGGATCGCGGGGGCAACGAAGAATGAAGCCGTGCAGGCGGTAATGGCAAAGCTACATGGTGAACAACGATTCGTGCCTGATCCGACCAACCGAGAGGCGACTGGGGAATTGACGGCTCGCGGTTATGTGTCTGTGCCGCCCAATGCCTACGACCGGGAGACATGGAGCCGGATCAGGGAAGCCAAGGCGGTTCCCAGTGGCAGCGAACTGATGCCCAAGCGCTCAGTGCCGCCAATCCCGCTGCCCGAGAAGGATATGAACGAGGGCATGAAGCATGTGGCTGCGTTATCGCAATTCATCTGCAAACAGGTGCTGGGCAAGAAGCTTCGTGTGCTTTTCAGTAATAACAGGAACGTGACCTGTAGCGCCCAGTGCGGCCCGGTCCACGGCGATCCCACAGCGGTGGAGCTTGTGTTCCACGTGCCGATTCTCGGAGAGGAATGGTTCAGCGTTACGCCTGCGATATGCCAGAAGAACCTCGACCTGATCTTCCATGAACTGGGGCATCACAAGGGCGATGAGGACTGTACGCGGGAGTTCGCCGATCAGGTAACGTTCGTGGCGTCGTCGGTGTCGGTGACCATGTTGACCCACCCTGAGTTGTTCGAGAAGTACCGCTGACGGTCTGCGGCTATCGCTTGTGCTTTTGAAGGAAGGTTAGGAACTCGTCAACGACTTGGCTGGGTTCCCTGTAGCAGCGTTCGGCCGTGTAATGCTCTACGCAGAGGATACCTGACTGCTTCCACCATGCGTCTTTTTCTTTGTCCTTTTCAAACCGATCAGGATGGTAGGATACTTCCAGTACGCCCCATGTCCCATCAGCGCAGACCAGAAAATCGGCTTCACGATGATCGCGGTAAAACTCGCCCGTTTCGGCCCTGATGCCTAACGCCAACGGGAAGAAAAGAACCTGACGATTTTCCAGTTCCTGCGCAATCCTGATTTCAGAATGCGATCCGTAGCTGGCTTCGTTGTAGATCAGTGTCGGCTTACGCTCGCGAAGAAAGACCTTCTTCGTGATCGCCCCCTGATTGCTGCCCTTGTAATTGACGATCAAGTCACGGGTGATGCTCTGCCAGTTTTCTTCTGGTTGAATCAGCTTGATGCGAAGACTGATACTCCGTTCTTCTATCCAGATGTGCCCAGTGATGACGGTTTTCGCAGCCCTGACTAACGTCTGTTTCAAAGCGACGTTGCCAGCGATCATTTCGTAGGCCATCGTCGGCACGTCAATCGCAAGGCCGTACGGCGTGCCGTCGTCTTCGTGACGAAGAACTTCAAATCCCCCGTCGATCATCACCGCTGCCAGTTCCGGGCTGTTGTTGTCGATCAGCAACTGAACCAGCGTACGATGAAGATGCTCGTCTTCGTTAGTCATGCTCGGCAATATATCCGAAATCAAAAAGCTCGGCTGGAATCTCGCGATATCGCCGCGTACGCTGCTTCCACGACCTGTCAAACCTACAGGGGGAAAGGGAATCAGATGATATTCGATGACACAATCGAAAAACCGGAAGACAAGGCGAACTATCATGCCCAACTGGAAGGCTTCGCAGCGGTCCTACATAACGCAAACAAGCTGGTCATGGATGTCTTCGACATAATCAAGAATCTCCCGAACCAGACGGCACAACAGAACCATGTTGCTTCTCTTCTTCTTGCCCGTCACGTGATCGAAATGACGGACGGGATAGAGGTTTTGGTCGCC
>Ga0209698_10003801_pt1 | contig 16666 bp, 9 predicted proteins | sample LitLauG_LLR_2012_FD_187203 | JGI IMG/M metagenome (GOLD analysis project Ga0209698, IMG submission 187203) | Freshwater sediment microbial communities from Pennsylvania, USA - Little Laurel Run_MetaG_LLR_2012 (SPAdes) (version 2) | ecosystem: Environmental > Aquatic > Freshwater > Creek >...
GCCTCCTCGAGCCAGGCCGACACGCATGTCACGCTGCTCAACCAGGTCAACAACCTGTTTTCCAGCACGACCGGAAGCCTGGGCGACGCGGTCAACCAGTTCTTCGCGCAGGTCCAGACGCTGACCCAGCAGCCCGGCAGCCTGGCCGTGAGGCAGACCGTGATGTCGGCCGCCCAGCAGATGGCCGCCGGCTTCAACGACGCTTACAGCCAGCTGCAGCTGATGCAGCAGGGCGCAAACCAGCAGATCGGCCAGGAAATCTCGACCGTCAACAGCACCACGGCCCAGATCGCCAAGCTCAACGACCAGATCGCGATCGCCACCGCGACCGGCGGATCGCCGAACCAGCTGCTCGATCAGCGCGATCAGGCCATCCAGACGCTGAACAAGTCGGTCGGCGTGAGCACCTTGACGCAGAGCGACGGATCGATCAACGTGTTCCTCGCCAACGGCCAGCCGCTGGTGGTGGGCGATCACGTCACCCAGATGGCGATGGGGACGGACCCGACCAATCCGCAGAACGTCATGATCGGAACCCAGGCCGGCAACACGATCGTTCCGCTGGGCGTGAGCAGCACCGTCGGCGGCAGCATCGGCGCCTTGATGCAGTTCAGCCTGCAGGACGTTCCGACCGTCGAAAACCAGATCGGGCGGCTCGCGGTGGCCGTCTCGTCGCAGTTCAACCAGCAAAGCCAGCTGGGCCAGGACCTGAACGGGCTGCCCGGCGCGAACTTCTTCGCGGCCCCATCGCCCGCGGTGATCGCCTCGACCTACAACGCGACCTCGGGCGGCGCGCCGGCCGAGACGGTCAGCGCGACCTTCAGCGACACCAGCCAGTTGCAGGCCTCCGATTACCGCCTGCAGGTCGTCAGCGGGCAGTATCAGCTCACGCGCCTGTCCGACGGCCAGCAGACCACGCTGTCCTCGTTGCCGGGAACGCCGGCGACCGTCGACGGCATGACGATCAGCGTCAGCGGCACGCCCACCAACGGCGACTCGTTCACGATCGAGCCGGTGCGCTACGGCGCCAACAGCATGGCGGTCTCGATCGGGCAGCCCCAGCAGATCGCGGCAGCCAGCCCGGTCAAGGCCTCGATTCCTTCCAGCAACACCGGGTCGATCAGCGTTTCCTCGCTGTCGGTTGCAGGGCCGACGCGAAATGCGAACCTGACCGATTCGGTGAGCGTCAATTTCACCGGGCCGGGCAGTTACACCCTCACCGATTCGACCAGCGGAACGTCCTCGTCGGGCACCTACACGTCCGGCCAGCCGATCGCCTTCAACGGCTGGAGCCTGACGCTGCTCGGGACGCCTGCGAGCGGCGACTCGGTCAGCGTCGGTGCGAGCGTCGGTGCAACCGGCGACAACACGAACGCGCTGGCGCTGGCTCAGCTGCAGAACACGAACCTGATCGACGCAGGCTCGCTCGGCAGCGGATACGCCGCGGTGGTGGCCCAGGTGGGCACGATGACCGCCAATGCGCAGGCCGAGCAGCAGAACCAGCAGACGATCCTGCAGAACGCACAGAACGCCCAGAGCTCGCTGGCCGGAGTGAACCTGGACGAAGAGGCTTCGCACCTGATGCAGTATCAACAGCAGTACCAGGCGGCCGCTCAGATCATTTCGATCGCCTCGACCCTGTTCAACCAGATTCTTTCGATCGCCGCCATGGGCTGAGGCCGCGATGGCACGGGACGAGCGGGTGGACCGGCTGCACGGGACTGAAACGGCGAACCAACACGGGGTTGCTCTGCCATGCTGAGAATTTCCACCTACACGATGTACCAGAACGGCGAGCAGGCGATCAGCACCGCCCAGAGCCAGCTGATGCAGACCGAGCTGCAGCTGTCGAGCGGCAAGCAGATCAATTCGCCTGCAGACAATCCGATCGGCGCCGCCAACGTGGCGTCGCTCAAGGGCACGCTGTCGCAGCTGACCCAGTTCCAGAGCAACCAGAACGAGGCCCAGCTGCAGTTGAACCAGGCCGACTCGACCATGTCCAGCCTGGTCAACCTGGTCCAGAGCGCGCAGCAGACCCTGGTCCAGGCGGGCGATGGCAGCTACACGGATTCGCAGCGCCAGGCGCTGGCGCAGTCGCTGCAGAATGACCTGAGCCAGATGGTCGGGCTGGCCAACACCAGCGACGGCCAGGGCGGGTACCTGTTTGCCGGCTCGCAGCAGTCCGCGCCCCCCTTCACACAGGTCGGCAACAGCGTGAGCTACGGCGGCGACGGCGTGCTGCAGTCGGTCCAGGTTTCGCAGAATCGGCAGCTGCAGATCAAGTTCTCGGGCGACGACGTGTTCCAGAAGATCCGGCCCGGCAACGGATCGTTCGTCACGGCGGCCGGCTCGGGCAACACCGGGTCCGGCGTGATCGATGCCGGCTCGGTCAACAATCCCTCGGCGCTCACCGGCGACAACTACGCGATCAGCTTCACGGTGAGCGGATCGAGCACGACCTACCAGGTGCAGAACACGACCACGAACCAGACCGTCACCAGCGGCAACTACACGTCGCCCACCACGGTCTCGTTCGACGGGCTGCAGGTCAACCTCAGCGGCGCGCCGGCCAACAACGATTCGTTCACGGTCGCGCCGGCCGGCTATCAGTCGATCTTCACCACCCTGTCCAACGCGATCGCTGCGCTGCAGCAGCCGGCCGATACGCCGGCGGCGACGGCGCAGCTGCAGACCTCGCTCGGCTCGACGCTGGCCTCGATGAGCCAGGCGCTCGACCACATGACACTGACCCAGGCCCAGGTCGGCGACCAGCTGCAGCAGCTCAGCTCGTACACGAGCCTGAACAGCGCCCGCAGCCTGCAGGCCAGCTCGGCGCTGTCCTCGATCCAGGATCTCGACTACGCCAAGGCCGCTTCGCAGATGGCGCAGCAGCAGACCATCTTTCAGGCGGCGCTGCAGAGCTACACCAGCGTATCGAAGCTATCGCTGTTCAACTTCTTCTCGGGCGGCGGGGCCATGTAATCGCCGCGGGGGCGGCGCAATTGCGACGCTCCCCGGCCTGGCCGCCGCCCGGACCCCACTGCTGCGCCCGTGGACCGCGGCACGTCCGGCCGCTTCGGGCGAAGCGCGGTGGAGCATTCCGGCAGGCGCGGCGTTCCGGTATTCTTCGAGCGAGGCGGCTGCGGCATGGCGGTCGGGCCGTCGCGTGATGGAGCGGGGCGTGTCCGATTCGACCTTGTTTGATCGAAGCCGTGTGCGGGAGCGGACGGCATCCGGCCCGCCCGACCTGGCTTCCAGCGTTCGCACGCTGGCCATCGAGTCGGCCCCGGCCCTGCGCATCGCGCCCGGCGCCGGGCCGGCAGCAGCGTCCTGGGGGCAGCCGGCGCAGCCGGAGGCGGCCGCTGCCCTGCCGCCGCCGGCGAGCCTGTTCGACGAGCTTCCTGACGCCGTGCTGCGCTTCGACCGGCGCCTGCACGTCGTCTATGCGAACCCGGCGGTCGAGCGCGCGATCGCGATCCCGCGCGCGGCGCTTGTGGGCCGGCCGCTCAGCCAGGTCGAGCATTTCACCCAGTACGCGCCGCTGTGGGAAGCCAAGCTCACCGCGACCTTCGACTCGATGGAGGCGCGCACCTTCAAGTTCACGTTCGGCCACCCGGCCGGGTCCAAGAGCTTCGAGGTGCGGCTGCTGCTCGAGGTCGACGCGAAGGGGCAGGCGCCCTACCTGACCGCGCTCGCGCGCGATGTCACGGTGCCGCGCACCGCGCTGCATGCGACGCGGGCCGCCGACGCGATGCTGTCGACCTTGATGTCGTCTGCGCGGATCGGCATGGCGCTGCTCGACAGCAATCTGCGCTACGTGCGCTGCAACGCCTACCTGGCGCAGCTGCTGGGCATCGAGGTCGGCCAGTTGCTCGGCCGGCGCCTGGACCATGCGTTCGACCACGGGTCCCAGCCGGCGGTGATGCGCTCGCTGGAACGGATGCGCGACGGCGAAGTGCGCGTGCCGCAGCAGGTCGAGTACGAGTTTGCCGGCGGTGACCGGCCCTGGGTACGGGAGCGCCGCACCCCCCTGTTCAGTCCGCAGGGGCGCTTCACCGGGGTGTTCCTGACGCTCGAACGCCTGGATCGCGAACGGTTCGCCGAGACCTCGCTCGCCGCGTTGCGGCAGGCGCTCGATTCGGCCGGCGAAATGGTGCTGGAGATCAGCCGCGAAGGCGCCATCCTGGATGCGAACGAGACCGCCCTGGCCTGGCTCGGCTACAGCCGTGAACAGCTGACCGGATTGCAGCTCGGGGCGATCGACGCCACCCTGACCGACGAGCGCCTGGGCGAGATGATTGAGGCCCTGCTGGGGCGCGGTGCGTTCCACGGCGAGGCGCGCTATCGCACGCGGCTCGGCTCCGAGTTCGAAGTCGACGTGGTGCTGCAACGGGTCGAGCACGGCGAGCGCGAATTCATTTTCCTGCTGGTGCGCGACATCTCGGACCGCAAGCGCATCGAGGTCGAGCTGGCGGAGAACGCCGAACGCCTGGCGATGATCTTCAACGAGAGCCCGGTCGGGATCGTGCAACTGGACGCGAGCTTCCGGATCCGGCGCGCCAACCGTGCCGCCTGCGCGCTGCTCGGATACCGCGAGCACGACCTGCTCGGGCGCGATCCGGTGCGCCTGATGCATCCGGACGACGTGGTCGCCAGCCTGAAGCAGCGCGAGCGCTTCATGGAAGTGCTGCCGGCCGGGTCCGCGCTGGTTTCGGAGCCGGACCGCCGGCTGCTGGACCGCGAGGGGCGCACGGTCTGGGTCAAGCTCGGCTGGCGCGCGCTCGGCAGCGGCGACGCAGCGCGCCGCTACCTGCTGGTGATGGAGAACTTCACCGACCAGAAGCTGTTCGAGGGGCAGCTCAGGGCGGCGCTGCGCGAGCAGCAATCGTTGCTCGAAACGATGAGCACCGGCGTGGTCAAGACGCGCGACGGCAAGATCGTGCTGGCCAATCGGGAGTTCGTGAGAATGTTCGGCTACTCCGACGCCGAGGCCATCGGCATGTCGCTGTGGCAGCTGTGCCTGCACCGCAACGGGCAGGCGCCCGAGGACGTTCCGGGGCTGCCCGCGGTGCGGCCGCGGCTGACGACCAGCGCCGAGGTCGTGCTGTACGGCCGCGACGACCGTCCGCGCTGGTGCCTGGTGCATGCGCGTCCGGTCGACGACGGCGAAGGCGACGCCGCGCCGGCCGAGGCCATTTTCACGTTCCAGGATGTCACCGAGCTGCGGCAGCAGCGCGAAGCGGCCGCGCGGGCGGCCGCCGAGCTGCAGACGCTGCTGGCCGAGAGCCGCCTGATCTTCGATACCGCGCTGGTCGGGCTGCTTTTCGTGAGGGACGGACGGATTCTGCGGGCCAACACCGCGATGGAAGACCTGCTCGGTTGCGAGACCGGGACGCTGGTCGATCAGATCCAGCTGTTCGCGCATCCGTCCGACCGCATGCTGCTGTCCAGCCTGGAAGAGCGATTCGAGACGATCCGCAACGTCGGCGCCTGCGAGTTCGAGCTGCTGCTGTACCGGCGCCGCGCGGATCCGATCTGGGTGGCGGTACAGGGGCGCGCGGTCAATCCCGAGCATCCCGAACTGGGCTACATTTTCGCTTTCGTCAACATCGACGAGCGCAAGAAGTCCGAGCGCGAGCTGCGCTCGGCGCTGAACGAGCTGCAGCTGATTTTCGACAACGCACTGGTCGCGATCCTGTACGTGGCCAACGACCTGGTGGTGAAGGCCAACGCGGCCGCCGAGCGCCTGTTCGGTTTTTCGTCGCTGGACCTGCAGGAGCTGCAATTCGGCGACCTGTTCGCCGATCCGCAGGCCTGGCGCAGCGCCCAGGCCGATTGGATGAGCGCCGGCGCGGGCGGCTCGGCGACCTTCGAACACCAGATGCGGCGCGCCGACGGATCCTTGTTCTGGTGCGCCGGCAACGCGCGACCGTTCGAGGAGGGCGTGCCGGAGCGCGGCGTGATCGTCGCCCTGATGGACGTCGATGCGCGGCACCGATCGGAGGACGAGCTGCGCACCATGCGCAATTATCTGGACCTGGTGATCGAGAACCTGCCGGTCCTGGTGTCGGTGCGCGATGTGAAGACGGGCCGCTTCGTCAGCCTGAACCGGGCCGGCGAGGCGATGACGGGCCTGGCCAGATCCCAGGTGATCGGACGGACCTGGCACGAGGTGTACGGGCGCCAGTTCGCCGACCTGTACCGGGAAATGGATCGGCGCGCCATCGCCGACGGCCAGCAGATCGAGCGGCCGCGCGACGTGATGCTGCGCGCCGATGGACGCACCTTGATCGTCAACCAGCGCGTGGTGCCGGTATTCGACGATACGGAAGACGGGCAGCGGTCGGCCAGCTACGTGATGTCGATCGTCGACGACCTGACCGATGAGGTGCGCGCCGAGACGGCCCTGCGCGAAACGGAAACGCGCTTTCGCCAGTTCGCCGAGAACATCGATCAGCTGGTGTTCATCGCCAACGCCGACCTGACGCACGTCATCTACGTGAACTCCCGCTACACCCAGCTGGTTGGAGCGCCGCCCTCGGAGCTGATGGACAATCCGCGCAACGCGCTGCGCCACGTCCATTTCGACGATGCCGGGCAGCTGGCCCGCCAGTTGCCCCGCGCGATCGCCGGTCTGCGGCGCCTGCGGCGCTCCGAGCTGACGGTGCGGGTCGACCATCCGACCGGCGGCGTGCGCACCATCAGCGTCCGCTTGAATCCGGCCCGGATGCACGATGGCGTATTGCGCGTGTTCGGCGTGGCCGAGGACGTGACGGCGCGCATGGCAGCCGAGCAGCAGCGGCTGGAGGATGCGGTTCGGCAGCGCGACATCCTGGTGCGCGAGGTGCATCACCGCATCAAGAACAACCTGCAGGGCGTGGCCGGGCTGCTGCAGCACATGGCCAGCGGAAAGCCGGAGGTCTCGGCCCAGTTGAACGAGATCGCCGGCCAGATCCAGGCCATCGCGCAGGTGCACGGCCTGCAGATCGGCGCCGGCGGCACGCTGCCGGTGCTGGGAGTGGTGCAGGGGATCTTCAACAACCTCGGCGTGATGTTCGGAGTCGAGGTCCGGCTGGCGCCGTCGGCCTCGGCGCTGTGGCGCTGGGGTCTGCCCGAAGGCGAGGCGGTTCCGCTGGCGCTGGTGATCAACGAGCTGGGAACCAATGCCATCAAGTACCGCGAAAGCCGCGATCTGACGCTCGACGTGCGGGTCGAGTCGCGCGCCGATGGTCTGGCCGTGCGGATCCAGAACGCCGGCCGGCTGCCCGCCGGTTTCGACCTGGGGCGGATTTCGTCCGGCGTTTCGGGTCTCGGGCTGGTCAAGGCTTTGCTGCCTCGCCGCGGAGCGCAGCTCACCCTCGAGCAGGAGGACGACCGCGTCACGGCCACGCTGGATCTGTCCGCTCCGGCGGTGCGCGAGGATCTGGTCTAGGGGTTGCCGGCTTCGGCGTGCTCGAAGCCGGGTTGTGACACGCTTTGAAGGAGTCGGGTACGGTGCAAGGAGCAGCCAACGACAGGACGATCGGCGCGCGGCCCACCAGGATCCTGGTGGTCGACGACGACCGGCTGGTGCTGGCCACCGTCGTGGCAGGGCTTCGACAGGCCGGCTTCGAGGTGCTGGAGGCCGACAACGGCGACGACGCGATCCTGCTGGCGCGCAATCACCGGCCGCGACTGGCGATCCTGGACATGCGGATGCAGGGCAAGTCCGGGATGGATGTGGCGCGTTACCTGTCCTCCAACACGTCGACCGGCTTCATGTTCCTGTCGGCGTTCGGCGACCCGTCGATCGTCGACGAGTCGGCCCGCCTGGGCGCGCTCGGTTACCTGGTCAAGCCGATCGACATCCGGCAGATCGTACCGGCCGTGAACGCGGCGCTCGCCAAGCTCGACGCGGAGCCGGCGCCTGCCGGCCGGCCCGCGCCTGCGCCGGGCGCGGCCGCCCTGCGCGACGAGGCGATCGCGATCGGAATCCTGATGGAGCGGCTGCGACTGGATCAGAATCGCGCGCTGCAGGCCCTGCGCGAGCAGGCCCGCAGCGAGGGCCGCAGCATAGAATCGCTGGCGGCCAGCATGGTCGAAGCGGCCAACCGGCTCAATTCGGTTCCGCGCGGCTAGGCGCCTGCTCCCACATCGTGAAGAAGAACGTGGCGCCCTTGCCGGGCTCGGATTCGGCCCAGATGCGCCCGCTGTGCCGCCGCACGATGCGCTGAACGGTCGCCAGTCCCACCCCGGTGCCCGCGAACTCGCTCTGCGAATGCAGGCGCTGGAAGACCCCGAACAGCCGGTCCGCGAAGCGCATGTCGAATCCGGCCCCGTTGTCGCGCACGTAAAACGCACGGTCGCCGTCGGCGCGTTGTCCGAACTCGACGCGCGCGTTGCGGGTCTTGGACGAGAACTTGAAGGCGTTGCCGAGCAGATTCTGCAGCACCAGGCGCAGCAGGGTGCGGTCGCCCTCGACGCTCAAGCCGGGCTGGACCGCGACCTCGACGCTGCGCCCCGGCTCGGATGCGCCGAGTTCCTCGGCCAGTTGACGCGCCGTCTCCGAAAGATCGACCCGCTCGAACTGCAGGTCGCGGCCGGTCATGCGCGACATGCCCAGCAGCGTGTCGATCATCGAGTTCATCCGGCCGGCGGCGGCGATGATGCGCTTGACGTGCTCGCGGCCCAGCGCGTCCAGCCGCTCGCCGTAGTCCTCCAGCACGATCTCGGCGAAGCCGTCGATCACGCGCAGCGGCGCGCGCAGATCGTGCGACACCGAGTACGCGAAGCTTTCCAGCTCGCGCACGGCCATCTCATGGCGCTGCGTGCGCGCCCGGATGTCGGCCTCGAGCTGCCCGATGCGCGCCTGCAGCGACGCCGCGCGGTCGGCCTCGAGCGCGCCGTCGGTCAGCAAAGTGGCGACTCCGGCATATCCGCAGTACTGACCGGTGGACGAATAAAGCGGTGCTCCGCTCAGGCGCAGGGCCCGGCCCTGCAGCGCGCCTGCCGTGACGTCCAGCTCGACGTCCTGAAAGGGCAGCCTGCGCGCGACCGCCTCGGCCAGGCGTGCCGGCGCGGTTGGCTGCATCTGCGCATCGAGCTGCCAGGGGGCCCGGCCGCGCAGCGAGTCCAGCTCCAGCCCTGGAGGGCCGCCGCGCCCGGATTCGGCCTGCACCACGCGCAGCTGCGTGTCCGTGCGCCACCACCAGTCGCTCGATGACGCCAGCGCGCGTCGCAGCGCAGCGCGTTCCCGATCGGCCCGCTTCGAGCCGATGGCATACACACCGAACACGCCGGCGGCCACGCCGGCGAGCAGCACGCCCAGCAGAACAAGCGGAAAGGAGGTCAGGCTCACGGCTCCGAATGTCGCGGATTGTGCCGATTGTGCCAGCCGCCTGCGAGATCGCGGCGCCACCCCGCGAAGGCAGGAAATGGCGGGCTTTCCGGCGCGCCGGCCGGTCAAGTTCAGCCCGCCGGCGTCGAAGAAACGTCCAGGGGCGCGCCTCTGGTGCGGGCGCGCGTGCGGCGAAGCCATGAAGACAGACTCAGGCCTGGGCGACCATCGGACCGATTCCGCGTCCGAACGGCCCGCCTTGGCCGCCCCGCTGCCTTTCCCGAACGCCGACGGCCCGGAGCGTCCGCGCGAAGCGCCCGAGTCCGGCGCGGCGCCGGGCCCGGCTGCGGGTCAATCCGGCCCCTGGCCGCTGACTCCTGCGTTGATCGGCGCCCCCTGCGGGGTCGCGGTCCTGTCGATCGCATTGCGCGATGGGCTGGGACTGCGTGCCGACTGGACCGCCGCCGTGACGCTGGTGGCCGGGGCGCTGATCGGTCTGCTGCTGGCGCGCCGCCTGACTCGCCCCATCCAGGCGCTCTCGGTCCAGGCCGAACGGTTGACGGTGCGCTATACCGGGCGCAGCGCGAGCCGGGGCCGCAACGAAATGCAGAATCTGGTGGCGTCCTTCGAGTCGATGTACGCCGCGTTCCTGGCGCAGTTCGAGCGACTCAAGAGCTTGCAGCTCGACGAGTTGCAAAACAGCCTGGAGCTGCAGCGCCGATACGCGCTGATGCGCCTGCTGCGCGAGCTGTCCACGGCGGCGTACGAATGCGAAAGCCTGGAACAGGTGCTGGAGCGGGCGCTGGACGAATTGGGCGGGTACCTGGATTGGCCGATAGGACGGGTTCTGCTGGTCGATGCTGCGGCGCAGCGGGGCGTTGCCGCACGACGCTCGATCTGGTTTGCCGGCGAGCAAACGCGGTTCGCGTCGTTCGTCGCGGCCATCGAAGCCGCGCAGGCGGATCCGTCCGAGCACGATCTGATCGGGCGCGCGAGCGCCACCGGCATGCCGCACTGGGTGACGGACCTGGGCCGCCTGGCCGGCTGGCCGCAGCAGGACGTGGCGATGCGCAGCGGCCTGAAAAGCGGCTTCGTGATCCCGATCGCGGCAGACGGAACGGTGCGCGCCTTCATTGAGTTCTTTTCGGATCACCGGGTCGAGGCCTCGGCCGAAATGATCGAACTGATCGAGGCGATCCAGACCGAACTGTGGCGGGCCGGCGAGCGCAACGGGGAGCGGCAGCGGCATGCACAGCCGGCGGCGCGCCGCGAGCCGGCCGATCGCCTGGGCGAGTCGAACGCATGCGGGGCGGCGATCCCGTGAAACCGGTCGAGCCCTCGATCCTCGCGTTGGCCGCCGCGGGTGCCGGGACCGAGCCTGCCCTGGGCGAGCAGGGCACGGTGCTCCTGGTGGACGACGACGCGATCGTCCGCATGCTCACCACGGCGGGGCTGGCCGAGCTCGGCTGGCGCGTGATCGAGGCCGAGGGCGGTGCGCGCGCTCTGGAGCTGTTTGAGCAGGAGCGGCCGCAGATCGTCGCGCTGGACGCCGTGATGCCGGAACTGGACGGCTTTGCCACGTGCGAGCGCCTGCGCCGCCTGCCCAACGGCGCGCACGTGCCGATCGTGATGCTGACCGGGCTGGACGACGAACAGTCGATCGGGCGGGCGTACGACGCGGGAGCCACCGATTTCTTCGTCAAGACCCCGGGCCGATGGACGCTGCTGTCGCAGCGCCTGCGCTATCTGACGCGGGCCTCGCGCGTGCGCGAAGAGCTGGTACGCAGCCGCGCCGACCTGCTGAAGATCCAGCGCATCGCACGCCTCGGAAGCTGGCGCTGGGACGCGGCGTCGAACCGGATCGCGTTATCGGAGGAGGCGTACAGCCTGGTCGGGATGATCGAGCGGGGCGGCGGCGTCGGCATGGACCAGATCCTGCGGCGCGTGGCGCTGCGGGATCGCGTGCGCATCGAGCGCTTGCTGCGCCAGGCCGGACCGGACCGCTCGACCTTGAACTTCGAATGCCGCATGCGCGGGCCCGATGCGAAGATCCGCATCCTTCGCGTCGAAGCCGAGCTTGAATTCAATCCGGTCGGCACGCTGATGGCGGCCCACGGCGCGGTCCAGGACGTCACGCGGGACCGGCTGGCAGCCGACCAGATTCGCCAGCTGGCCAACTTCGACGTGCTGACCGGATTGCCCAATCGCCGGCACTTTCAGCAAATCCTCGGCGACGAGCTGCACCGGGCGCGCACCAGCGGCACGCGGGTCGCGCTGCTGCTGGTCGGGGTCAACCGTTTCCGGCATATCAACGACTCGCTCGGAACGCGCGCGGGCGACCAGTTGCTGCAGGAGATCTCGCGCCGGCTGTCGGCGGTGCTGCGGCGCGAGGATCGATCGGATGCGGGCCGCAAGCGCATGCTGCAGGCCGATGGCGACGACGAATGGTCGCACGTGGCGGGACGGCCCCGGGTCGGGCGCTTCGGAGGCGATGAGTTCGCCGTGCTGCAACCGGAGCTGCACGGCGAGGCCGAGCTCGATCGACTCGCCGGCCGCGCGCTGGATGCGTTCCGGCAGCCGTTCATGGCCGATGGCCAGGAACTGTTCATAACCGCCTCGCTCGGAGCCGTCGTGTTTCCCCGCGACGGGGACGACGTCGACGGTCTTCTGAGCCGCGCCGACCTGGCGATGCGCGCGATCGAGGAGCAGGGGGGCAACGGCTGCCTGCGCTACACGGAGCGGCTGAACACGACCCGGCGCGCTCACTGGAAACTCGAATCGGACCTGCACCGGGCTATCGGGCTGCATCAGCTCAGGCTGGTGTACCAGCCCAAGATCGACGTGGTGACCGGCATGATCGTCGGGGCCGAAGCGCTGATGCGCTGGCAACGCGAGTCGGAGCTGGTGTCTCCTTCGGACTTCATCCCCGCGGCCGAGGACTCGGGACTGATCGTTCCGATCACCGAATGGGCCCTGGGCGAAGCCTGCCGCCAGCTGGACGCCTGGGCCCGGGCCGGGCTGCGCCGGATTCCTGTGTCGGTGAACATATCCGGGCATCACTTGCAGCGGGGCAATCTGACCGCGCCGGTCAAGGCGAGCATGCTGGCGCACAACATCGCGCCGAGTCTGATCGAGCTCGAAATCACCGAAACCGCGATGATGAGAAACCTGGACGTCGTGCTGCCGCAGCTGCAGGCGCTCAAGACGCTGGGCGTCGCGCTTTCGATCGACGACTTCGGCACCGGTTATTCGTCGCTAGCTTATCTGAAGCGGTTGCCGATCGACATCCTGAAAATCGACCGCTCCTTCGTGGGCGAGCTGGAGACCAGTCGGGATAGCGCCGCGCTGGTGGCGGCGATCGTGGCGATGGGCCAGGGCCTTCGCTTGCAGGTGGTGGCGGAAGGCGTGGAGACCCAGGCCCAGCTGCGCCGCCTGGCCGATCAGGGATGCCGCCTGATGCAGGGCTTCGTGTTCTCGCGACCGGTGCCGGCCGACCAATTCGCGCACCTGCTCGAAGGGGGCGTTCGAGCGGACTGGTGCGCCAGCGTGGACTCACGCCGCGCGACCGGCGCGGACGAACGCGAAGCAGGCGCGCGATGAAGCCCAACGAGATCGGAATGCAGGGCCTGAACGACGCCGAAATCGCGCGCCGCGCGCTGAAGCTGCTGGCCGAGCGCAAGATGGTCCCGACTCCGGAGACCTTCGCCGATGCGTTCTGGGAGAGCGCGGGCCAGAATGCGCGCAGCCACGATGCGGCCGCCGTTCTGAAGGACCTGGGGGCGGACCTGGTTCGCCAGAGCCGCATGTCGCAGCAGGAAGCCGCGCAGATGATGCAGGCGGCGCAACGCCAGCAATGGAGCGCGGTGCGCGATGCGGCGGAGCGGGCCCTGGGGCGCCGCGCCGGAGCCGGCGCGGACGCCTGGCCGTCCATGATGATGGCGATCCTGAGGCAGTCCGATGCGCTGCACGCGAACTGGACGCGCGCCCGCAAGCTCGATTCGATCATGCGCGTGATCGACGGGGCGGCGGGCGATCCGGCCCTCGCCCTGGACCGCTTGCGGCGCCTGGTCGAGTCCTGGGGGCCGGCGCTCAACCCGCTGCCGAACGGAACGGCGGCGGCGGGCGCCGTCCCGCCCGAAGCCGCGGCGCGCCAGGAGCAGGCGGCCGATCGGCCCGAATCCCCCGCGGCCCGCGGCGACGCCGGGCGCGCACCGAACGAAGCGCCTGCGGCCGCAACGGCGCGCGCGGAAGCCTGGCAAGAGGTGGCGTTGCGCAGCCTGCGCGTTCTCGAGCATGCATGCGCGGGTGCCGAGCCGGCGCGGCAAAAACTGCGCGAGTACCTCGCGCTGCCCGGGCAGTCGGCCTGGCGCGAACCGCCGCCCGCGCCGGTGGCGGCCGAATGGCTGTGCGCGGTCGAGCGCGAGCTTGCCGAGGAGCAGAGCGTCCGGATCGGACTGCAGCGGCTGCTGGGGCTGCTGTGCGACAACCTGGCGCGGCTGGCGCCCGACGAGGCATGGCTGGTCGGCCAGCTGGAACCGATCCGCGCCCTGCTGGCGGGCAGCATCCGGCCGGGGCCGATCGCGGCAGCCGAGCGCCGCCTGTCCGAACTGGCCGCCCAGCAGACCGAGGCGCGGCGCGGACTGCAGGAAGCCAAGGTCGCCCTGACCGAAATGCTGACGGAGCTGCTGGAACGCGTCGGCGAGATGGGAAGCAGCGCCGAGTGGTTCAACGACCAGGTCGGCTCCTACCAGGTGCAATTGCGGCAATCGCCGGACCTCGCCGTGCTGTCGCGCATCGTCCATGGCCTGCTGTCGGACACCCAGACCGTGCGCGAACAGATCGAGGTGTCGCGCACCGAGCTCGCCGAGGCGCGCAAGAAGGTCGAAGACTACGAAGCGCGCGTTTCGCAGCTGGAGCAGCAGCTCAACGAAGTGTCGACGCTGGCGCAGAAGGATCCGCTCACCAACGCGCTGAACCGGCGCGGACTGGAGCAGGCATTCCGCGTCGAAAGCGCACGCGCGCTGCGCTACCAGTCGCCCTTGACCCTGGCGATGATGGACCTGGACAACTTCAAGCAGGTCAACGATCGCCTGGGGCACGTGGCCGGCGACCGCGCCTTGATCCATTTCGTGACCACGGTCCACGCGACGCTGCGGCCGACTGACCTGATCGTGCGCTCCGGCGGCGAGGAGTTCGGCGTGCTGATCCCCGCCAGCACGGTGCAGGACGGCGCCGCGGCGATCGAGCGCTTGAAGCGGGAGCTGGCGCGCCGCCCCTTCCAGTTCGAGAACGAGGCGCTGGCCCTGACCTTTTCAGCCGGGGTCGCGCAGTGGCGCCCGGGCGAGACGCTGGAGCAGCTGATGCGGCGCGCCGACGCCGGCCTGTACGAGGCCAAGAAGGCGGGCAAGAATCGCGTGCTGAAGGCGCCCTGATCGGGCCGGGCCGGGGGCCGGCGCCGCGCCGTCGAAGCCTCGCAAGCCTAGGCGAGGCCGTGCTTCACCGCGTAATGCACCAGCTCCGAGTTGTTGCCCATGTTCATCTTGTCCAGCACGCGCGCGCGATAGACACTGACCGTTTTCGGGCTGAGCGACAGCGCCTCGGCGATGTCCGACAGCCTCTGGCCGGACGCGATCAGCTTCAGCACCTGGAACTCGCGGTCGGACAGGCGCTCGTGAGGCAGCCCGTCCTCGGGTGCCGCGAGCTGGTCGATCAGGGCCTGCGCGATGCCGGCGGTGACGTACTTGCGGCCGCTTGCGATCTGTTCCACCGCTTCCAGCAGCTTCTCCGGTGCGCTCGCCTTGTTCAGGTACCCGCTGGCCCCGGCCTTGAAAGCACGCACCGCGTATTGCTCTTCCGGGTACATGCTGACGATCAGCACCTTCAGGCGCGGATTTTCGCCGTGCAGCGTCTTCAGGATCTCGATGCCGTCCTTGCCCGGCAGCGACAGGTCCATCACGAGCAGGTCGATATCGCCGTGCTGGCGCAGCTGCGCCCGCAGCTGGCCGTAATCGCCGGCCTCGGCGACGACCTTCAGATCGGAACGCTCGGTCAGGATCTCCACGATCCCGCGCCGCACGATCGCGTGGTCGTCGACCACGATCACCCGCAGCGTCATCGGCGCCGGCTCCGAATCCTGCCTGTCCCGCGCCGCTGCGCCACGTCAGTTCTCCCTGGTGGAGGCATCGTGCTGAAACGGAATCGAAAACATCAGGCTTGCGCCCGCGTTCGGAGTCGAACTGACCTCGGCCCAGCCGCCCAGGCCGCGCGCCCGCTCCATCAGCGCGCGCAGTCCGAACCCGGGCGCCGTCTGCAGCATCTGCGGGTCGAATCCGACGCCGTCGTCGCTCACCTCGAGCGAGACGTCCGTGGCGGAGGCGAACAGTTGAACCGAGACCTGCCGTGCATGCGCGTGCTTGGAGACGTTGGCGAGCGCTTCCTGGGCGGCCCGATACAGCGCGGCGCAGCGGTCCGGCGCAAGATTCACTTCCTCGCGGTTCGATTCGAAGCTCGCCTGCGCGCCGGTGCGCTGCCCGAACGAAGCCACCAGCCATTGCAGCGCCGCCACCAGACCCGCATCGAGTACCGGGGGCCGCAGCTTGTGCTGGATGCGATGGCTGGCGGCCACCAGCTGCCCGACCAGGTCCAGCATCATGGGCAGCCGCGGCGAGTCGACCCCGCGCTGCTGCAATTGCTTGGTCAGCGCCACCGTCTCGAAGCGCAGTGCGGTCAGCATCGATCCGATGTCGTCGTGGATCTCGCTGGCGATGCGCTTGCGCTCCTCCTCCTTGGCCGTCTCCAGGTGCCTTGCCAGCTCGCGCAGGCGGGCTTCGCTCTCCGCCAGGGCGCCCGCCGCGGCCCGGCCCGCGCGGCGCTGCTCGGCCGCCTGCAGGCTGCGGATCAAGGCGGGCCCGACCCGGAACAGGCGCGATTTCAGGATGAAGTCGTCCGCGCCCGCGTGCAGCGCCGCCACCGCCAGCTCCTCGGACATTTCACCCGACACCACCAGCACCGGCAGATCGGGATCGGCCGCCTTCGCCAGCTTGAGCGCCGAGAACGAATCGAAGCGCGGCATGTTGTGGTCGGTCACCACCGCATCGACGGTGCCGCGCTCGAGCGCTTCGCGCATCCCGGCCTCGTCCTCGACCCGCTCGGCGCGCAGCGGCGGGCCGTCGCGCGCCAGCATCGCGATCAGCAGATCGAAGTCGAGTTCCGAGTCCTCGACCACCAGCAAACGGATTGGGCCGGCCTGTGGATCGCCGATCGGCACGCTCATCGGCGTGAATTCTGTCCCATTTCGGGCCGTCTGAGTGCACTCATCGCCCGCACCCCGGAGCCGGCCAGCAGCTCGGC
>Ga0209698_10003803_pt1 | contig 16664 bp, 18 predicted proteins | sample LitLauG_LLR_2012_FD_187203 | JGI IMG/M metagenome (GOLD analysis project Ga0209698, IMG submission 187203) | Freshwater sediment microbial communities from Pennsylvania, USA - Little Laurel Run_MetaG_LLR_2012 (SPAdes) (version 2) | ecosystem: Environmental > Aquatic > Freshwater > Creek >...
TCCAGCCCAGGAAGCCGCGGTTGTTCTGCATTTCCACGATTTCCTTCAGGCTTAGCGTTCCGGCGATCAGGAGCACGCCGACGACGGACAGCGTCAACGCCAGCTCATAGCTGATCATCTGCGCCGAACTGCGCAAGCCGCCCAGTAGTGAATATTTGCTGTTGGAGCCCCATCCGGCCAGAGCGATGCCGTAAACACTCAGCGCCGTAATGGCGAAAAGCGCCAGCAGGCTGATGTTCACGTCCGCGATGCCGAAGTTCGTGGTGTAGCCGAAGATCGTGATGTCCGGCCCAAACGGAATCACCGCCAGCGAGGTGAGCGCCAGCATCAGGGTCAGGAATGGCGCGAAGAAATATGCCTTCTTATCCACGCCCGCGGGCATGGGGTCTTCCTTCAGGATGAACTTGATGCCGTCGGCCAACGGCTGCAGCAAACCGTGCGGGCCCACCCGATGTGGTCCCCAACGCGCCTGAATGTGCGCGATGACTTTGCGCTCGAGCAGCGTCAGGTAAGCGTCCAGCGTGAGGACAATGAACACCAGAAGGGCGACCTTGACGACCGGGATGAGGATGAACGCGTATTGGTGGAGGAAATCGTTCACGGCTTCGCTTCCGCCTCCGGCAAGGATTGCATCATTGTGCAGAAGCGGCCCAGTGTGCCGCTGGTGAAAAGGTTGTCGTTCGCGGAACGAATGAGTTCGACGGGCACGTCATAGGGCGCGTGACCGTTGCGCGTGAATTCGAGTTTCACGGGTTCCGCGCCACCGGTGAGCAGGCCCGCGGGATGCACGTTGTACCCTGGCACCGTCTTGCGCATTTCTTCAAACACTGCTGCCGGCGTTTTAAAGTGGAAGGCCTTGCCGAGGCCGAGCTTTTCGAGTTGATGCGAGAGAATCCGCAGCAGGTCAAAATCGCTGCGCGCGCCCATCACTTCCGCGGCCTTGTGCAACAGTTGAATTTCGCCGGCGGTGTTGGTGACGCTGCCGTCTTTTTCGTATGCCGATGCGGCAGGGAAGACTACGTCGGCAAGTTGGGCGGTTTCAGTCAGGAACATTTCGTGCACAACGAGGAAGCCCAGGCTGCCGCGTCCGGCGCCTGATTTGCCAAAGCGCGCGAAGGGATTCGCGCCGACAACGTACAGTGCCTTGAGCTTTCCGGACTGCGCCGCTTCGATAATCTGTGGCGCGGTCATTCCCGGCTTAGCGGACACCGGTGCGTTCCAATACTTCGTCAGCGTGTCGGCGGCCGACTTGTTGTCGAGATACGCGTAACCCGGCAAACGATCCGGCAGCATGCCCATGTCGGCCGCGCCGCGCGAATTCGCGTAATCGCCCAGCGCCATGTAGCGCACCTGGCCAGGCAGCTTGCTTCCGAATGCAACCAGATCCTGAATCGCAGCGCCCGAAAGCTCGGAGCCGAACACGATGGCAACTTCTGGCTCTGCTTCGAGAGCGCCCCTGAGCGCGGAAAGCTTTTCCGCGACGCCCGAGCCGAGCTGCCCTTCGCCCTTGGCCAGCCAGCGCACCGCTGCCGCTTCCTGCCCGGCCGCCACCTGCACAAACTGCGTGGCCTTGCGCTCCAGCTTGATCTCTTTCGCATTCAGCACAAACAGCTTCGTGCCAAAGTGGCGAATGCCCGCGCGAATCTGCCACCCGACCAGTGGATTCTGATTCGATGGGTCGTTGCCAATCACCAGCACGGCCTTCGTCTGGTAGAGCTGCTCCATCGTCAGTGAAGCTTCGGCCACCTTTTCGCCCAGCGCAGTCACCAGGCCGGTGTAATCCGCGGTCCGGTGATGATCAATGTTGTTGGTGCCAAACGTGGCGCGCGCCAGCCGCTGCAGCAGGTAATTCTCTTCATTCGATGTGCGATTCGAGCCGATGAAACCAATCGCCTCGCCGCCATACGCGGTGTGTAGTTCGTTCAGCTTGGCGGCGGCAGCCTGCGCGGCCTCTTCCCACGAAACGGGGAAGAGCTTGTCGCCCTTGCGCAGCAGCGGCTGCTTGATGCGTTCCGGATGCTTGGTGAAATCGAAGCCGAAGCGACCCTTAACGCACAGAAATTCCTTGTTAATACCGGAAAGATCGCGGTTATTCGCGCGCAGGATTTCGTGGTTGCGCACGCCCAAAGTGGTCTTGCAGCCGTTCGAGCAGTGCGTGCAGATCGTGGAAATATATTGCATTTCCCACGGCCGCGTTTTGTAGCGGTAAGTGCCGCTGGTCAGCGCGCCGACCGGGCAAATATCAATGCACATTCCGCACTCTTCGCATTCCAGATGATCTTCGCGGTTCGGGATGATGATGGAGTGCGCGCCGCGCATGCCCACCCCGAGCGCTTTCACGTCCATGCCTTCATCGCACACGCGCACGCAGCGGTAGCATAGGATGCACCGCGGCGCGTCGTAATAGACCAAGTCCGACCACTTTTCCTCGGGCCGGTGAATCTTTTCTTCCACGAACCGGCTGGTGTCCGCGCCGTAGCGGAAAACCATGTCCTGCAATTCGCACTCTCCGCCCTTGTCGCAAACCGGGCAATCCAGAGGGTGATTGCTGAGCAAAAATTCCAGCATCATCTTGCGGGAAGCGCGCACCGCTTCCGTGTTCGTACGCACCACCATGCCTTCGGAGGCCACAAGTGTGCACGCCGTCTGCTGCTTCGGCGCCTTCTCCACTTCCACAAGGCACATGCGGCAGGCGGCCTGCAGCGTCAGCCCGGGGTAGTAGCAGAACGATGGCACTTCGATGCCCAGCCGCCGCGTGGCCTCGATCACCAGCGTTCCCGCGGGGACTTCCACCTCGCGGTCGTCTATTTTCAGCTTTACCAGTTTCGTTTCAGCCATGGATCCCTACCGCGAACCGATCAACGCTTCAGCGGATTTGTTGTACGCACAGCGGCCCTGCAAGTGGTCTTCGAACTCGTTGCGAAATTTGGTAACGATGCTGATCGTCGGCATCGCGGCGGCGTCTCCGAGCGGGCAGAAGGTGCGGCCCAGCATGTTTTTGGAGAGCTCGCCGATCAGGTCAATGTCTTCCGGACGCCCCAGGCCGGCGTGGAAACGCTCCAGCATTTTCTTCAGCCAACTGGTGCCCTCGCGGCAGGGGATACACCACCCGCAGGATTCGTGCGCGTAGAAGTGCATGATGCGGCGCGCCATGTCCACCATGCAGGTGTCTTCATCAATCACCACCATGCCGCCGGAGCCGAGCATCGAGCCGGCCTTGGCGATGGTGTCGTAATCCATGGCGATATCAATCTCGTCGGCCTTGAAGACCGGGCAGGAGCTGCCGCCGGGAATCACGGCCTTGAGTTTCTTGCCGCCGCGGATACCGCCGGCCATTTCCTCGATGAACTTTTTCATGTTCATGCCCAGTGGAATTTCGTAAATGCCGGGCTTGTTGACGTGGCCGGATACGCACAGCAGGCGCGTGCCGCCATTTTTCGGCGTGCCGCGATTCGCGTACGCTTCGCCGCCTTCGAGAATGATCGAAGGCACGGCGCTCAGCGTTTCCACGTTGTTGATGATCGTCGGGCAGCCATACAAGCCCACGACGGCAGGGAAGGGAGGCTTGATGCGCGGATTGCCGCGCTTGCCTTCCAGCGATTCCATCAGCGCGGACTCTTCGCCGCACTCGTAAGCGCCCGCGCCGGTGTGGATCAGCAAATCGAAATCGAAGCTGGACCCGAGAATGTTTTTGCCCAGGTAACCGCGCTCGTACGATTCCGCGATGGCCGCTTCGACAATGTCCAGCACGTAGCGGTATTCGCCGCGAATGTAGATAAATCCGCGTTGCGCGTTTATGGCTCGGCCCGCAATCGTGATGCCCTCGATCAACTGGTGCGGGTCCATCTCCATAAGCGGACGGTCTTTGCAGGTCCCCGGTTCGGACTCGTCGGCGTTGCAGATTACATATTTCGGCTTGGGCGAATCCTTCGGCACGAACGACCACTTCATCCCGGTGGGAAATCCCGCGCCGCCGCGCCCGCGCAGTCCGGACTTCTTCACTTCGTCGATGATCGTGTCCGGCGTCATCTGCTTCAGGGCTTTTTCGAGCCCCTGATACGCGCCGTTCTGGAGTGCCACGTCAATTTTGTGCGAATCCTTGATGCCCCACTTTTTGCTGATCAGCACGGTCTCCGACTTGGCGCGCTCGTGCAACGCCCCGGTAATCACGCCCTGGGGCTCGGGCCGCTTGCCCTTGTCGAGATCCTCGATCAGCCGATCGAATTTCAGCGGTGTCACATTTTCATAGAAGTCGTAGTTCACCTGGATGGCCGGCGCGCCGGTGCAAGCGCCAATGCATTCCACTTCTTCAAGCGAAAACACACCGTCCTGCGTGACTTCCTTGTGGCCGATTTCGAGCCGCTTCTTGGCGTGTTGCAGGAGTTCTGTGCCGCCGCGCAGCATGCAGGCCACGTTGGTGCACACCTGCACGTGGTTTTTGCCGATCGGCTTGCGATGCAGCATCGAGTAATAGGCGAGCGTCTCCTCGATCTGAACATTGTTCAGGTCCAGCCGGCGGCCGATTTCCGCTATCAGTTCGTCGGTGACGTGGCCGAGTTCATCCTGCCCGTACATCAGCATGGGGATCAGCGCGCTGCGCTTCACCGGATAGGCGTTTTGCAGTTTGTCGAATTTTGCCGCGAGTTTGGGGCTGAGTTCCATGGGCATTACCTGTCCACTTCTCCGAGCACGATATCGATGGTGCCAATGGAGGCGACCGTATCGGCGATCAACTGGCCCTTCACCATCAGCGGCAGGGCCTGCAAATTGACGAACGAGGGGCTGCGGAAGTGCACGCGCAGTGGCTTGGGTGAACCGTCGCTGGCGATGAAGCAGCCAAGCTCCCCGCGTGGCGATTCAACGGCCTGATAGACCTCGCCCGGCGGCGGCGAAAAGCCTTCGGTGAAAATTTTGAAGTGGTAGATCAGCGCTTCCATTTCCGTCTTCATCTTTTCGCGCTGCGGAGGAATGATGCCTGGTGCGTCGGCCTTGATCGGGCCCTGATCCGTAATCTTGTCCATCGCCTGGCGAACGATCTTGATGCTCTCGCGGATTTCCTGGACGCGCAGTAAATACCGCGCGAAACAATCCGATTCCGTGCGCGTTGGCACGTTGAACTCGAACTCTTCGTACGACGAATAGGGGAACGCCTTCCGGTTATCGAACGCCACGCCCGCCGCGCGCAACCCCGGCCCGGTGGTGCTCATTGCAATCAGCGTCTCCGCGGGCAAATAGCCTACGCCTTTCAGGCGCCCTTGCCAGATGCGGTTATTCGTTAGCAGTTCTTCGTATTCATCCACTCGCGCCGGCATCATGTCTACGAAGCGTTTCACCTGCTCGCGCCAGCCTGCCGGCGGATCCAGGGCCAGGCCGCCGATGCGGATGTAGCTGGTCATCATGCGCTGCCCGGCAAAGCGTTCAAATATTTTCAGGATTTCTTCGCGCTCGCGGAAGCAATAAAGCATCACGGACATCGCGCCCATATCCAGCGCGTGCGTCCCCAGCCAGACCAAGTGCGAAGAGATGCGCTGCAACTCCACCATCATTACGCGGATGTATTGCGCGCGCTTCGGGATTTCCAGTCCCAGCAGCTTTTCCACCGCCAGGCAGTAGACCAGGTTATTCCCGAGCGGATTCAGATAGTCCATCCGGTCGGTGAGCGTAATCGCTTGCGAGTAGGTTTTGTGCTCGCAGCTTTTCTCGATCCCGGTGTGCAGATAGCCGAGATCGGGAACCGCGGTGACCACGTTTTCGCCGTCGAGTTCGAGCAGCACGCGCAACACTCCGTGCGTGGACGGGTGCTGGGGTCCCATATTCAGGACCATTGTCTTAGCTGAGCCGACTGCTGTTTCTACCGTTGTCATGGGCCCCAATCCGCGGCGCGGCGTTTAGCGCGGACCCTCCGTCGGGTAATCCCGGCGAAGAGGCGCACCTTCAAAGCCATCGGGCAACAAGATTCGGCGCAAATCGGAATTGCCTTCGAATCGCACGCCGAACAGATCGAAAAGCTCGCGCTCCATCCAGTTCGCGCCGGGCCAGACCGGCTCCAGCGAATCCACCACGGGCTGCTGCCCGCTGATGGTGGTGCGCAAGCGGATGCGCAGGGACTTGGACATGGAGAGCAATTGGTAGTTCAGCTCAAACCGCGGTTCCGCAGGGAAGCGGTCCACGCAGGTGGCGTCGCTCAATTGGCTGAAATTAAGCTCGGGATCATCCTTGCACTGCCGTGCCATGTCGCGCAGCAGCTTGTGGGGCACCACCAGCGTGGTCTCTCCGCGGTGCTCCACCACTTGCGAAACCGCCCCGGAATTCCATGCACGCAGGCGGTCAACCACAACTTGAGCGTTTAAGTTAGCGAGTTCCGACACGTTAAGCTGATCCTCAGTCAGGCGGCTGCTTACTTCGTTGGCTTATTCCAGTCGAGCGCGCCCTTTTTCAATAGATAGATGTAACCGACCAACAGGATGGCGACATAAATCATCATCTCCATGAAGCCAAACCAACGCGTAGCGACATTTCGTACCAGATCCTTGAAAATGAAGGCCCATGGATACAGAAAAATGGCTTCCACGTCGAACAGGATGAAGACCATGGCGACCAGGTAGAATTTCACGGAAAACGGCTCGCGCGCGTCCCCCGTGGGTGTAATTCCACATTCGTATGGCTGTTGTTTCGCCTTGTTGGGACGTTTCCACCCCACCAGGGTCGAAAGCGTGATGAGTACTCCGGCAAGGAATGCCGCCACCAGCAGGTGTATTACTAGTGGAATGTACGCTTGCAGGCCAGTGGGACTCATAGTCAAGGCGTTATAATAGCGAGTGGGATGCCACGCGGTCAAATCTTCCGCGCAAGATTTTTTTGCGTGCGGCGGGCTCCCGCGGCGAAAATGTTCTCGGGCCACAGGTGACAAGGATGGTTTTCGGGCACAATTCGAATATCAGGTCGGGCGCGCACACCTTCCACGTGCAGACCGAGGACCGCGGCGAGTCTCACGCCCTGATTGATACCACTGTTTATTTTCAGGGCCGCGTACTGCACCGCCGCACCAACAGCTATCTCGACCTCCTGCCGTTGAATGAAGACTCGCAACACGCGCTGAAATTGCGCGTGGACGAACAGCACCGTACCGTACTGGAAGAGATTCGGAGCGGCGAGATGCCCCTGGCGATTCCGCCGGGAACGGACGCGATGGTGGAAGCGAAAAGGGCACAGGAAGCAGAAACTCCTGCCAGAATGGAGCAAAAGCCCGTCGCCCACGTTCCGCCGCGGAAATTGGCGCTCGAGCTTCTGAATGCGCGTAGTTGGCTGGTTGGAAAGCAGGCGACGCTCCACGTGGCTGTGCAGGAAGAGGGCGGAGGGCCTGTGCCCGGAGCCAACGTGATCGCGGAGATTGAGGGCAGCGTCGTACAGGCTGCTTTCAGCAGCCGGACGGGAAATACCGGCCGTGCGACCATCACGTTTGAAATGCCGAAATTGGCTGGAGGCGAGGCCGCGCTAATTATCCGGCTGGAAGATGCGCACGGTACAGCGCCGTTACGGTATGCTTTGCGTGCCAAGCCACGCGTGCCGGCGGTGTGACGATGAATCTTGCGGAATCCATTCAGGTGCAGGTCAACGGCGAAAAGAAAGAGCTGTGCGCTGGGATCACCGTGCGCCAGCTCCTCGAACATCTTGGGCTGAATCCCGGTCGTGTGGCCGTGGAATACAATCTGGAGATTCTGCCGAAGACCAAATGGGAAGAAACACGGCTCGCGGGGGGCGACCGGTTTGAGATTGTGCAGTTCGTCGGAGGAGGATGAGGTAACGAATAAAAGAAGCAATGAAGTAACGAAACAGCGAAAGAACGCTGCGGCCGCGGATTGGCCGCGTTTTTATTTGGAGAGAAACTTTTTCCAGGGGCGCCAGTAGTATTTGGGCCAGCCTTCGCGAACGCCTTTTTGATCGTATGCCGGAACTCCGACGTGAACCACATCCACTTTTCCGCCGCCCGCGACCCAGCTAAATGTCATGATCAGGATCGACCAGTCGTCTTTTTTCCAGTGTGTCGCACGCCAGAACTGCACCACTTGTTTGCCGGGAACGACCAGGAGATTCCGCCCTTCAATCGCGCCGGCGAACGCCGCGAAGCGCACTCCGGCCTTGCGGCTGACGCGCGCAGGCGCGCCAGTGGATTGCGAATGTTTGCGGGAATCGACGTACATCTCAAACAGTACGCGAGGGGTGGTTCGGAAGCGAACGCTTTGGTGAATCACCGGTCTCATATGGCCCCCAATCCGGCGGTGGAAAACGCTAAACGCCTTCCAGCAGGTGGCCCATTTTACGCTTCTTGGTTTGCAGATACGCGCGGGAAATTTTGGAGAGCCGCGGCTGGCAGGGAACGCGCGCGATTACCTTGATCCCGGCCGATTCCAGTTGTCGAATCTTGTCCGGATTGTTGGAAAGCAGCCGGATGCGCGTGGCGCCGAGCTTTTTCAGAATTTGCGCCGGGAAATTGTATTCGCGGGCATCGGCGGCGAAGCCCAGCGACTCGTTTGCTTCCACCGTGTCCATCCCGCCGTCTTGCAGTTCATAGGCGCGCAACTTGTTCATCAGGCCAATGCCGCGGCCCTCTTGTGGCAGGTAGAGCAGAATTCCTGACGGCGCTTTGGCAATTTTCTTGAGAGATAGTTCCAATTGCGCGCGACAATCGCAGCGAAGGGAATTCAGCACGTCTCCCGTCAGGCATTGCGAGTGTACGCGCACCAACGGCGGCACACGGCCCTTCAGATTGCCACGCACCAGCGCCACAGCCTCTTCCTGCGGCCCACGGCCTTCGAATCCATAAATCGTGAAGCGTCCAAATCGAGTGGGAAGCACTGCCTTGGCTGCAAGCCGGGGAGAGCCCTTGCCACTCTGCTTTCTTCTTACTGCCAACAATTTTTTGCTCATGGGAAAAGTCCAGTATAGCAGGGAGAGCAATCCTCGCACGAAGGAGTGAGCAATCCCGCCGAGATTCATTACAATGGAGGCGAGTTTGACGGGCGTTCGCTAAGCGAATCATGGATACGACACTTTCAATTCGAGAGCTTCTGTTTACGCTGTTGCTTAAGGTGGGCGTGGCGTCCTCTATTGCCGCGTTGCTGGCTCGCTGGAACACCTTCCGCCGCGTGCTGTTCACCGAAGAGCGCGACGCCGACCAGAAATTGAAATTGATGCTGTTCATGACGCCGCCTCTGATCGTCGGAGTTACGTTGCGTCTCGTAAGTCCCGCCTACCGCTTCGCCGATCTCGCGCTGGAAGGCGCGTTCCTTATGGGGCTGTTGGGTGGGCGTGTCGTCGGCCCCATCGGCGGCGCGATCATCACCATTCCAGCGCTAATGGCGCATGAATGGCTGGGCATGCCGGCGGCATCCACAGCGGGCTTGCTCGGCGGCCTGATACGGCAAGTTATCCCGGACAAAGAAACGCTCTGGAATTTTGGTCCGTTTACGTTTCTGAATATCCCCAAAGCGTTGATGCGCATGATCAGCAGCGCGGAGATCATGTGGGAAATGCTGCCGCTGCTTACCTGCGTCGGGTTGGAACTCGGCCGCGTGGCGCTGGTGGAGGCCACCAAGCCCAGGTGGCTCTTCGCGATTGATCCTCATTGGAACTGGCAGTTGTGCCTAGTGGTGATTGCCACGCTGATGTCCGTCGCCTCGCCGCTGAAAATCTGGAACAACACCCGCATCGAGATGAATCTCGAACGCCACCAGCAGTTGCTGTTGCGCGCCAGGATGGACGCGCTCTCCAGCCAGATCAATCCACATTTTCTCTTCAACACGCTTAACACCGTTTCCGCGCTGATCCGCATTGATCCGGACACGGCGCGCGGCGTGGTGCTGAAGCTCAGCAACATCCTTCGTCGCCTGTTGCGCAAGCATGAGACGTTCGTGCCGCTCCGCGAGGAGCTTTCCTTCATTGACGACTACCTCGATATTGAGGTCGCCCGCTTCGGCCATGACAATCTCGACATCGTGAAGGAAATTGACGAGGTCACATTGGGGACGTTCATCCCCAGCATGCTGCTGCAGCCCATGGTGGAAAACAGCCTGAAACATGGCTTGGCTCCGCGACTGGAAGGCGGGCGCATCCTGCTGCGCACCAAAAGCAGTAAGGGACGCCTGCTGATTGAAATCGCCGACAACGGCGTGGGCATCTCCGAAGAAAAAATGCCGCACGTCTATGTGGAAGGCATCGGCCTCAGCAACGTCCGCGAGCGCCTGCGCGTGCTCTATGGCGAGGATTTTCACCTCGAGATAGAAAGCCAGACGGGGCAGGGAACCACCATCCGCATCGAAGTCCCCGAACTCGCCCCCGCGATCCCCGAAGTCAGCGTCTTCTAGTACGCTGTCCCGTTAATTGATTAGCAACCATTCTTGCCGCAAGTCGCTGTAGAGGCACGATATATCGTGCCCTCTTTATGGCACGAACTCTCGAAGCAAGAAACCACTTGACAAACGGGCCGTCCTTACGGTAGTTTCAGTTATGACAGAAACAACAGACACGACTAAACCTGCACTCACCCCCGTCGCCCAGAAGTTCATCCTCCATTGGGGCGAAATGGGCACCAAATGGGGCATCAACCGCACCGTGGCCCAGGTCCATGCACTGCTCTTCCTTTCGCAGAAACCGCTGCCCGCCGATGAGATCTCCACAACTCTTTCGGTGGCGCGCTCCAACGTCAGCACCAGCCTGCGCGAACTGCAGGGCTGGGGCATCGTCCACCTGGTTCATGTGCTGGGCGACCGTCGCGACCATTTTGAGACCACCAAGGACGTCTGGGAGATCTTTCGTACCGTCTCCGAGGAACGCAAACGCCGCGAGATCGACCCCACGCTCCGAGTGCTTGCCGAATGCGTGCAGGAGTTGAAGACCACCCCGTCGAGCGATGCCTTCACCCGCCAGCGCCTGGAGTCCATGCTGGAGTTTTTGACCACCATGAGCGGCCTGTTTGAAGAAATTCTCCGCATGCCCGCGGGCACGCTGAAGAGCGTGGGCAAACTGCGCGGCAAAGTGATTACGCTGTTTGGTGAGAAGAAAAGAGCAGTCTGAGGAAGCGGCGAGTGGAAGGGCAGTTTTCACACAGAGGGCACAGTTTGAGGTCAAAAGTTAAAGGTCAAAAGCCGAAAGTTACAGCCCACGGTTAATGGCTTGCTTCGAGGTGCAAGATGATCTCCCTCACGAATGAATACACGGACCGAAAAGGGCGGCACGCAAAAGGCTGGCTGTTTTTCGACGCGGAGTGCAGGTTCTGCACGCGGCTGGCGCGGTGGATTTCACCCATTCTTGAACGCCGCGGCATGGCTGTGGCACCGCTGCAGGATCCCCGCGTAGGTGCGCTCCTCGGCATCGGCCGCAATGATCTTCTGAGGGAATTGCGGTTCTTGTTGTCCGACGGCTCGCAGTATGGCGGTGCCGACGCGGTGGTCGCCGTCGCCCGCGAAATCTGGTGGGGCCGCCCGCTGGTGTGGTTCTCGAAAATCCCCGGCGCCATGTCCCTTCTGCACGCCGGATATCGCTGGGTTGCCGTGCAACGCAGTTGTGCCGCGGCTCATTGCATCGCCGTTCCAACGTCTCAGAAGTAGCCAATTCCATCGGTTCTCCGCAGAGAACAGTAGAGGTGTGTCCATGCCATCCACGAAAAAGAGTTGGTTCTCACCGGAAGCGAAACTCGCTGGCCGGCTTTCCGTTTTGCTAAGCAGCGCCGTTTTCACATTCCTGGGGTGGATTCTGCGCTCTGCGGATCCACGCAATATTCTCTGGTTTTATCCGCTCTGCGTTCTGAGCTTGGGTGCCTTTGCCGTTGCCGCGCTAAACTGGCGCCGCTGGCACAATTTCCGCGAATCCATGCAGGCGGCTGCCTATTCCGTAGTGACCTCGATTCAAATATCTCTGTGTGTGCTCTTGCCGTTGGGACTCATCGCCGGCGCCAAGGGAAATTTGCTGCTGGTCCTGTTCATCTTTATTTTCTATCTGGCCATTCCCATTGCCCTTTACATCGTGGTGGGAGTTCCTATTCTGATTGGAGTTGCTTGCGTGGGGGGCGCGGCGCTGTACGGCCTGCTAGTCGTGATGAGAAGGATAGGCGGCGTTCACGAAGACCCAGTTCAGAACAAGGATTTCCGGCCTCGCCCGCTGCGCATGTTGGTCTAGGCGGCGGTTTAAGCGGCGGACAGGCAGCGCCGGCATTAGATGTGCGGGACTGATAAAAGCGAGTGGATGCGCGGAGGTAAGTTGATGCGGACCAGAGAAAAAGATTGGTTTACGCGGGAGGCAAAGCGCGCCGGATGGATTTCGGCGTTCGCAACGGTGGCCGCGCTTGGCGCAGTGTTTGTTTTCGCGAGGCCCACTTGGACAACCGGAGAGATTCTGATTTATCCCGGATTGCCGATCGCCCTGGGTTGTGTGGCGGTGTCCGCACTGCATTTTCGACACTGGCCCACATTCGAGGAATCCGTTGCGGCCAGTGCCTTGGCGTTTATCTGTATGTTTATCTGGGTTCCGATAGTGTGTGCGGTGGTGGTCCTGGTTTCCCCCCAACTACAGAAGCTGCTTCTCGCCGTTTTCCTTCTCAATTTTTACATCCTCATACCAACTGCCATCTGGATATTGCTGCTTGTTCCGTTCGCGCTGGTGATCGCCTGCATCAGCGGAGCGGTCTCTTACGCAATGCTGGTGGGGGTGAGGTCAAAATGGGGAGATGGGGCAGACAAACGGAAGAAGGACGATTTGCGGCCACGGCCGCTGCGTATGCTCGGTTAGGCTCGGGGCACTCCCCGCATGTCCGAAGTGTTGAAGGAAGATCAAATAATTCGCAGGGAAGAGGTAGGGCTTAGAGCGAGGCCATCGAGGCGTTTCTCCGTCGGTCGGTGATTGCCGCGGCGACTTGTTCATAGTAACGTTCGTACATGGGGATGACGTCGTTGGCGCAGAATTTTTTGCGAGCGTTGATGCGGGCGAGATGCCCCATTTCGCGGCCGCGGTCGGGGCGGGAAAGAAGATCAATGGCGTACTTCGCCGCGGTTTTTACATCGCCCGGCTCGACCAGATAACCATCCACACCGTGCTCGACGACTTCCGGCACGCCGCCTGCATTTGTGGCGATCACCGGGACTTCGCAGGCCATGGCTTCCAGCGCCGCCAGCCCGAATGATTCTAGTTGCGAAGGCAGCAGAAACAGGTCGGCTTGCCCGAGCTTTTCACGAATCCCGTTTTGCTTGCCAAGAAAAATCACATCCTTTTCAACACCACGTGTTTTAGCCAACGCTTCGGCGGGAGCGCGGTCCGGGCCGTCGCCGATCATCACGAGTTTCGCGGGCATTTTCTCGCGCACCAGTACAAACATCTCGATGGCGTCCATGATGCGCTTCACCGGGCGAAAATTCGAAAGGTGCATGAGTATCGGCTCGCCATCGGGCGCCCACTCGGCGCGCAACGCGGGATCCGGCTTGCGCACATAGAGGTCGCAATTCACGAAATTGGGAATCACTTCGATCGGGCGCTTGATGGCAAACTCTTCCACCGTCCGCCGGAGCAGATAGCGAGAAATTGAAGTTACGCCGTCGCTCTGTTCAATCGAATAGCGCGTGATCGGCAAAAAGTTTGGATTGTTGCCGACCAAGGTAATGTCCGTCCCGTGCAGCGTGGTGATAAAAGGCAGCCGCCGCGGTGCAAACATCTGGCGCGCCAGCAGGGCGCTTACGGAGTGGGGAATTGCGTAATGAACGTGCAGAATATCCAACGATTCCTTCTCGAAAACCTCCAGCATTTTTACAGCCAGCGAAAGGGTGTAAGGAGAATGGTCAAACAGCGGGTACTGCACCACTTCGGCCTGGTGAAAATGAATCCGCGGATCGTTGGGGTTCATGCGAATGGGCGGCGCATAAGTGATGAAATGTACGTCGTGCCCGCGGGCCGCAAGTTCCTGGCCCAATTCGGTAGCCACGACACCCGATCCGCCGTACGTAGGATAGCCTGTGATGCCGATACGCATGAGTGCCCTGCAGCCCTATTGCTCCGTCAAAGTGGCGTACCATGTTGCCTGCGGCATAGTACACCGATTAGACGCAGGGGAGACATAGAACGTGACACGTCTGGCAGGAAAAATCGCAGTGATTACGGGCGGCGGCACTGGCATAGGACAGGCCATCGCCCTGGCCTTTGCGCGAGAAGGTGCGCAGGTAGCCGTCGCTGGTCGGCGTCTCGAAAAGCTGCAGGAAACTGTTACGCTTTTGAAACAGTCCGGCACCGATGCCCTCGCTGTGGAATGCGACGTTACCAAAGCCGCCGACACGGAACGATTGATGAAAGCCGCCGAAGAGCGATTCGGCAAGGTGAACGTCCTGGTCAATAATGCCGGAGTGCTGAGTGTTTCGACAGTCGAAACTATTTCTGAAGAGGACTGGGACCGCGTGATGGCCACAAACATCAAAGGGCCGTTCCTGATGTCTCGTGCCGCGCTTCCCCCAATGCGCCGGGTGGGCGGCGGCTCGATTATTAATATGGGCTCCGTTTTGGGCATCGCCGCGATCCGTGATCGCGCGGCCTATTGCGCGTCCAAAGGCGGCGTGGCCATGCTCACCAAGGCCATGGCCCTCGACCACGCGCCGGACAACATCCGCGTGAACTGTGTTTGCCCCTCGATTGTGGAATCGGAAATGACTCAGAAATTCTTCGCTGAAACCGAAGCGGCGCGCAAAACCCGCGACGCGCGCCTGGTTTCGATCCCGCTGGGGCGCTTCGGCAAACCAAACGATATTTCGGGAATTGCCGTGTTCCTGGCCTCCGACGAATCTTCCTGGATGACCGGAACCGTGATTCCCGTGGATGGCGGGGTTACCGCTTACTGAGAGAGGCGAGACGAATGTCACGAAAAATGACCGCGGAAGAAAAGCAGGTGACCGAACTGGTGCGCCGGCGGATGAAGGAGAGCAAATCGTCGGAGTTGCTCGGCTTCGACGTGGAAAGCGTCCACGACGGCCGCGCCATATTCCGGCTCGACGTGCGCCCACGTCACAAGCAGATTCACGGCGTCGTGCACGGCGGGATCCTTGCAGCCCTGGCTGATACCGCGGCGGCGATTGCGGCGTATACGGTGATTCCCCGCGGCGTCGAAATTGCCACGCTAGAGTTGAAGATCAATTATCTGGAGCCGGTGCCGGGAGGACGCGTCAAAGCCGACGCGAGGGTTTTGCGCAAGGGGCGCAATTTCATCGTTACAGAATGCGAGATTTTCAATGAGACCGGGGTGTTGGCCGCAAAAGCTCTTCTGACCTTTTCCGCAGCGCGCGGCAGCTCATTCAAGTAGGGACGGTCTTCTGGGACCGTCAGCGTTCGGGCAAACTGAACTCCAGACCCGGCCCGCCCTGGATGGCGGACCGATCGTTCTAGAAAAGTTTCCGTCTGCTGAAATGTGATTACTCGTCGCCGCCCTGGGACGATTCTTCGCCGTCTTTGTAGACGTACTTGATGTAGCGCTTGAAAACCATCAGATTGGGCGCGCCCGTGCGGGTCAGCTTGATGCAATCCCGGTCGTACCACTCCACAGCCCCGTGCAGTTCTTCCCCATTCGTCAGCACCACCACCATCGGTGTGCGACCCTGCATCTGCTTGACCCAGTAGAAGTTCTCGGCGTGGGTGACTTCCGGCGGAGCGGGCTTTTTGCTCGGTACGGGCCCGTTGTTGCCGTGGTTGGGGCGGGGGGGAGCCGGCTCTTTCATTTCCGCAAAGCCGGGACGGTACATGCGGCGGTTCACCATGACTGCTCCTTCGCTAAATTGGAAGATTGCCTAGTCTTTGTGATGCAAACAGAGGGCTTTGGGTTTCGTTTATTATGACGCGCGAAAATGATTTAGGGAAGTAAAAGGATTTATCGCCGAAGATCCGTGGCCGCATCAGAGGGAGTCAGCGACGCGGCCAGCGCGTCCATTCCGAGTTGCCGGTTGAGGTTCCGCCGCGCGCCAGCGGCAAGTTCATCCACGCCGGAAATCGCGCGCATCACCCATTCGGGATTTAACGTGCGCGCCAGCGCTTCCAGTTCTTTGCCTAGATTCGGATTTCGGAGTTGCGGCACTTTCAGGCCGGCGGTGAGCTCCAATAAATCGGAAAGCAAACCGTAGAAGTCCGCTAGCAAGTCCTCGTAAGAAGCCTCACGATCCTTGGCCAGCTGATTGGTGTCTGTAAAAAGTTGCGAGAAGGCCTGCCCTCGCGCGGCGCGATCCAGAATGCGCAGCAGGGCTTTGCGGCGCTCCACCACCGCTTCGACGTTCATTTCGGCGGCAAGTCCCGGACTGCCCTCGGAGAGTTGCGCTGCCAGTTTGATTTCGGCGGGTTTGCGCGTGCCTTCGGCTTTCAAAATGCGCTCGACTTCCGCCTGCGGCAGGGGTGCAAAGTGGAACTGCATGCAGCGCGAAACGATCGTGGGAAGAAGATTGAATGGTGACGGCGCGGTCATGATCAGCGTGGCGGAACCGGGAGGCTCTTCCAGAATTTTCAGAAACACGTTCGAGACATCGGTACGCATCGTCTCCGCGCCATCCAGAATGAACACGCGGCGGCGGCCCATCGGTTGAAAGTACGCGGCGCGCTGCACCGCGCGAAGCTGCCCGATGCGCAGCACTGGTCGAGCCACCGGACTTTTCAGC